>Ga0209164_1000468_pt1 | contig 95304 bp, 92 predicted proteins | sample MTBNYHSulfiMetaG_FD_187458 | JGI IMG/M metagenome (GOLD analysis project Ga0209164, IMG submission 187458) | Enrichment culture microbial communities from rom New York Harbor, USA that are MTBE-degrading - MTBE-NYH (New York Harbor Sulfidogenic)... | ecosystem: Environmental > Aquatic > Marine >... | reverse complement strand
CCTGTGTTGCAATCTGTTGCCGATGCGCGCTGGTATCCGGGCGGGATGGGGAGAGGGCTGTTCAAAGAGGGTACTGCATCATTCCCCGGAGGCGGACCGCCACCGATCGTCTGCAAGCCCGACTCCCCGGCGCCACAGATTGGATACTTCCCATTGGTTAGGGCAAAAATGACAAGAATCCGAAAGAAAGTCAAGGGGAGCGGTCCCGTCAACTCCCTCCATGAAGATGATTTCGCGGAAGCATGTGGGGAACGTCATCCGACTGAGTGGCGAGGTTTTGTCCCGCGCGGCGGCATTGCCAGATCGGGCAGGCTGCCCACTCCAGCTTTGTAGTGCCTGAAGCAGAATCGGTCTCGATGGTGGGACGTACATGCGATTTGACCCCCACGAGATAGACACTTTGAATCGAGCCTTGTTTTATTGAACACAAATGTGCTGGATGGGTTCATAGAGGGACGATGGGTGTTCTCGAAAGTCGTAGGTTTTTCAACTGGCGGCAGGTCTCCGCTTCGCTAAAGAACTGCCGTGACACTGGAATCGCCTCGGAACATTTGTTTTCAATAAAACAAGGGCTTATCACAGGGTGTTAGTTGATTGGTTGTCAAGACACCCCTGGAGGCCACAGGTCTCCAGGCTTCACATGAGGGCTGGTTCGCCCGGCAGAGGACCATCACCCGCGGAAACAGGCACACTTTCTCTTGGTTTGTGCCCCTCCCAGGTTGTAGCTTCCCATCGTCCGCCAGGGGTACGGCATCCCACAAACCATCCACCAAGAGGCAGGCATGCGTTTCGGCGATTTGATCAGCGACAAGAGTATCGACCTCCAACTCCCCGCGACAAGCAAGGAAGAGGCGATCCGAACGCTGGTCAGTCGTGTTGCAGCAACTCACGGTCGCCTTGACACCAACCATGCGGTCGACGCGGTCCTCGAACGTGAGCACGCTCTCTCCACCGGAGTCGGCCAGGGAGTTGCGGTACCCCATGCCACCCTGAATGAACTCGAGATTCCTCTCGTTGGTTTTGGACGCTGCGACGAAGGGATCGAGTTCGGTTCGATGGATGGCAGGCCGGTGACCCTGCTTTTCCTGCTGCTTGCGCCGGAGAAAGAGATCTCGCTTCATCTCAAGCTGCTCAGTCGTGTCAGCCGTCTCTGCAACAATCCGGGTCTGCGTGAGGCGCTGCAGCTGGCACCGACACCCCACAATGTGCTCGAGCTGATCCGCGAACATGAATCGCTTTACCGGGAGCTGTAAACCTTGGCTCCCTCAGATTTTGTCACAATTATCGTCTACCTGCTGGCAATCTTCCTTATCGGTGCGGCATTTACCCGGCGTGCGCACGAAAGCACGGACAGTTATTTCCTCTCCGCCCGGCAGCTCCCCTGGTGGATCGCCGGCACCAGCATGGTCGCCACCAGTTTCTCCTGCGACACTCCCCTTTATGTGACTCAGCTCGTCCGCAGCGGTGGGATTTCGCTGAACTGGCAATGGTGGTCCTTCGCGATTGGCGGGCTCTTCTCTGCCTTTCTGCTGGCAAGGTTGTGGCGTCGCGCCGAAGTTGTTACCGATGTGGAGCTGACGGAACTGCGATATGGTTCCCGTGCGGGCAGTGTGTTGCGTCTCGTCCGCGCCGGCTGGATGGCCCTTGCGATCAACACGATCTCGATGAGCTGGGTGCTGCTGGCGATGGCGAAGATCATCGGCGTGGTCTGGGGGGGACCGAAGTGGGCGGGAGTGCTGACGGCAACCTTCCTCGCGGTCGGATACAGCTTCATGGCTGGATTCTGGGGTGTGGTGGTCACCGATGTCGCCCAGTTCGCAATCGCATTGATCGGGGCAATCGTGCTCGCATTCTTCGCGGTTCACGCCGCCGGCGGCATGGAACCGATCATCGCAGCCGCAGGCAGCGAACGGCTCTTCCTGATCCCACGTCCGCCTGATGTCTCGCTGCTCAGCGCCGATTTCTGGACTGGTGCCTTCAGCGGGTTCATCATCTACGCCTCTATTCAGTGGTGGGCAAACATCAACAGCGATGGCGGCGGGAAGGTGATCCAGCGGATGAGTGCGGCGAAGAACGAAGCCCACGCTTTCGGCGCGACACTCTGGTTCAACATTGCCCATTATGCCATCCGTACCTGGCCCTGGGTGATTGCCGCTCTCGCCAGCCTGGTCATTTTCCCGAACCTTGCCGATGACGAGCTGGCCTATCCTCAACTGATCATGACCGTGCTGCCCAGTCCCTGGAAGGGTGTGCTGATCGCGGGGCTGATCGCAGCTTTCATGTCGACCATCGACACGCAGCTCAACTGGGGTGCCAGCTACCTCACCCATGACCTGTATCGACGCTGGATACGTCCGGGACGCAGCGAAAAACACTACCTGGTTGCAGCAAAGATGTCGATGATTCTTCTGATCGCCCTGACAGCGTTGATCTCCTACCAGATTACCTCCGTCACAGAGGCTTTCAAGTTTCTGATTGCCTTCGGTGCGGGCACGGGTCCAGTCTACATCCTTCGGTGGTTCTGGTGGCGGGTCCACGCCTGGAGCGAAATCGCCGCAATGGCCGCCTCCACGGTCATTTCTTCCACCATTTACCTGCTCAACCCACCTATTCCGTTTCCCCTGCGTGTGGTGGTCGTCGCATTTGGCTCCGCGCTGATCTGGCTGCCCCTGACCCTGTGGGCCAGGAATGTGCTGCCCGAAAGGTTGTTGGAATTCTACCGCAGAACCCGTCCCCCGGGATTCTGGGCACCGGTGCGTCGGCTCTATCTTCAGGAAGGCGGGGAGCCTGAGTCGGGTACAGGTCTGCGCATGGATCTGATTGCCTGGGTGGGGTCGGTCGCGCTCACCATCGGTTTGACCTTCACCATCGGATTGACCCTGCTCGGGGATTATGTCGATGCCCTGCTTGCGCTGATCATCGCCCTCGGCGGTGGCGCTGTTGTCCTCGCCTGGGTCAAGAACCGCTTCAGTTAACGGGTACATCACAAGACTTGGATCCGTAAAAATTGTGCGGCGAGCTCTGGCCGGACTGGCGGTCAAGTAGCGCCAGGAATCGTCACTTTATTCCGCCTCTCAGCGTGACTTGACAGCTTCATCAGCCGAGCCATGCAGCACAAATTCTTATGAAGACCCATAATTTTCAGGAAGAACCCATTGATCTTGTGTCTCTTCAAAACCGGCCTGAAAGGGTGACCTGCATCGCGCAACAGATTTCGCTTGCGTCACAGTGGTCGACCTTCCTAATGTCCTGCCTGTGCAACGACATCTATTCGACACTCCACCGCCTGCCGACCCGGACACGATTGTCTGGTTTGGCAGTTCTTCCTTCTCGGAAAAGGACTGGGTAGGCCCATTTTACCCGCCGGGTACCCGTCCCGCCGATTACCTCGCCCACTACGCCAGTCACTACCGCACAGTGGAAATCGATGCAACGTATTACGCTGTGCCCAGCCATTCAACCGTGCAGGGCTGGCGGGAAAAGACCCCTGACAATTTCCTGTTCGCCGCAAAGTTCCCCCGTCAGATTGTCCATTGCGGAGAGGGTCCAAAGCCGGACGGGGAAAAGATTCTCATACCGGATGCCACCTTCGATGTCCGTGACCGTTTCCTGGAGGCAATGCGTCTGCTCGGCCCGAATGCGGGTCCCCTGCTGATCCAGTTCCCCTACTTCGCGAAAGATGCTTTTGCGAATCTTACGGCGTTTCTCGATCGGCTCGAACCCTTTCTCGCTCAGCTTCCCGGGGATTTCCGGTATGCAGTGGAAGTGAGGAATCGCTGGTGGTTGAAGCAGCCCCTCTTCGAGGTCCTGAAAGAGCATAAGGTTGCCTTTACACTGGTGGACCAGGCCTGGATGCCAATGGCAGATGATCTGGCGGACAAGCAGGACGTACTCACAACGAACTGGGGATATATCCGGTTGTTAGGGGATCGCAAGGAGATCGAAGCCATCACGACTTCCTGGGGCGAAGAGGTGATCAACAGGGATGACCGTCTCCGGCGCTGGGCACGGCTACTCGGCAGGCTTCGGGGACGAGCGGAAAGATTGTACATCTACAGCAATAACCACTACGCAGGCCACTCACCGACCACCATCCGGAAGCTGCGCACTTTTTACGCTGAAGAGCTGGATGCCATACGCTGACAGGTGTGTCAGCAATGGCTGGAAGGGACGCATCACCGGTGTCGGGCTGGAGAACCACCGCCAGCCAGAACCAGTCACAGCCAAGCTCAGGACTCTGTTTCGATCCAGCGACGCAGGTCTTCATTGCCAGCGATTTTCAGCACGAGCATCTGGCTTTGGCCATGCAGTTCAAGGATCACAAGCCGCTGGTCCTCGACACGTAACCTTCGCAAACGCCTCTGTTTGTCACCCTCCGGCGCAGCGTTCTGAGCTTCGAACTCGATCTGCTGGATGATCCTCCGCTGACGCTTGAGGTCGAGGCGAGCGAGCTGCTCGCGTGCTGTGGGGCCAAATTCGACGCTGTAAGCCATCATTTCCTCCCTCACAGCCCGAGCTGCTGTTTGATCTCTTGAAGCGAAACGGTCCCCTTTTCCTGCGCTTCACGTAATCCCGTACGAGCATCATCCAGATCGATACGTGTTTCGAGGTCCTGTAACAGGTTCATGTCGCTAATGGGGACAATGGCGGCAAGCTGTTTGCCGTGACGGTGGATAAGCACGCGTTCCCCTCCGAAAGCCACATGGTTGATCAGCTCTGCGAAGTTCTGGCGTGCGTCGGAAGCGGTTTTTTCAATCATGGGCTACCCCTGCGGGTTCGTTCTGTTCATTTTGTACAAAAGTAAGGTAATGCTGGTTTCAAGCGGCTGCAAGGGGTTGCTCTACGGGAGAAGTAGTTAGTTGGCTAATTCCTCTCGGCTCTTGACTTTGGCTGATAAAAGTGATTTCTTACGTCAACTGAAAGATTTCACAACTGTGACGTAAGCGTGAGAGTTATGACTCGTACTTTGCTCACACGTACCGACTTCCTCGCGGCCCTCGAATTTGATGGCGATCCGCTGGATGACTGGAATCGTCTCGGGCTCCTTCGTCCCGTAGCTGGCCAAGGCGTGGAGGCGCTTTACCCGCAGGAAGCGCTCGAGACAGCACGTCAGATCCAGATGCTTCTGGAAGCGGGCTACGACTTGCCAACCATCCAGAAGATCGCTCGGAAAGTGGGGCTCCCTTCGAGCGGAGAAGGGCGGAGACGGGGCAGTCGGGACCGTTTGATCACGGTTGGTGAGCTTGCGGAGCGTACGGCGCTGAATCCCCGGACCCTGCGTTACTGGGAGGAACGCGGCATCATTCTGCCCGATGGGCGTTCCACTGGCGGGTTTCGTCTCTATTCAGAAGAGACGGTAACCATCTGTCAACTCGTGAAGGACCTTCAGCTATTCGGTTACTCGCTGGAGGAGATTAAGACAGGGGCAGACCTGGTGCGATCCTTTTACGGGCTCGATGGAGCTGCAGAGGGAGCAAGTGGGGCGCCAAAGCTGGAGCAGCTGGACGAGCTGCTCAACCAGATTGCCCTGCTGGAGGAACGGATGGCGCTGCTGAAGCAGGGCATTCGACGGTGGGAAGAGCTGTTCCGTAAGCGGAAGAAGGAATTGCACCGTCTCCGCGAAAAAGCTGTTAAAGCCGGTTCATAGCGTTGCATGGCACGCCGCAGTGCAACGATGGGGGGAGCATGAGGCAGCACCGCATTCTGTTCATCGAGCCGAAATCACCCGGCCCGCATATTTTTTCGGCATTTACGCTTCCACGATTGGGATCGATCCTGCTGGCCACGCTGGCGCGCGACCATGGCTGGCAAGCCTCGGTGATTGTGGAGGAGTCCCGTCCCATCGACTGGGATGAGGTGAAGCAATGTGACGCGGTCGGCATTTCGACCATCACCTCAACCGCCCCTCGAGCGTACGCGATCGCGGACCGTGTCCGTGAGCTGGGCTTGCCGGTGGTGATGGGCGGCCCGCATGTCACCTTCCTGACCGAAGAAGCTCTGCAACACGCGGATTACGTGGTCCGTGGCGAGGCGGAGGAGCATTTCACGTTGCTGCTTGCAATGCTGCTGGGAGTGCGCACCCCGGAGAGTGTGCCCGGACTGAGCTTTCGCGACGAGGATGGCAGGGTTGTCCACAACCAACGCCCTGAAAGTTGTGTTTCGCTCGACACCCTGCCCTACCCGGATTTTTCCCTGGTGCAAAGCAAGCCCTTGCGTTACGGCGGGCACACGATTCTCCCGGTCCAGACTTCGCGCGGCTGTCCCTTCGACTGCACTTTCTGCTCGGTGACGGGGATGTTCGGGCGTCGGTATCGCCACCGTTCTACCGAGCATGTCATGGAGGAGTTACGCAGGTACAACCGTCGCGAGAACTACATCTTCTTCTATGACGACAACTTTGCCGCGAGTCCCGCTAAAACTCATGAGCTGCTGGATGCCATGATCGCAGAAAAGCTGCGATTCAAATGGTCTACGCAAGTTCGTGCCGATGTGGCACACCACCCCGATCTGCTTGCCAAGATGAAGAGTGCTGGCTGCCACACGGTCTTCATCGGATTTGAATCGGTGAATCCGGACACGCTCCGTGAAATGAAAAAACGCCAATCGGTCGAAGACATCCAGGCGGCGGTGCGGGCCTTTCGCAAGCAACGGATTCACGTCCACGGCATGTTCATGCTCGGCTTGGACGGGGATACGCCGAAAACGGTGCGTGAGACGGTTCGTTTCGCGCGCAGGAACCATCTCAGCTCGGCGCAGTTCATGATCCTGACTCCGCTGCCGGGGACTCGTGCCTTCAACGAGTTGCTCGACGCGAAGCGGATCACCTTCCACGACTGGGGGCTGTACGACGCGCACCATGTGGTGTACGAGCCTTTGCACTTTACGCAACTCGCGCTGCAACGTGCGCAGATCAACGCCCATCGCAGCTTTTACTCGCTGCGTGACACGCTGCCGCACCTGATGCGCTGGAACTTTGTCGCGCTGGCAATCGCCCATTATGCACGCGGGCTGAACCGGACCTGGCTGAAGCAGAACCGGCTTTATCTCCAGTTGCTGAAAGTGTTGCGCCCACGTCCCGTGGCGAAGATTGTGGCGGATTTTCACCCGTTGGGGCAGCTGCAGGTGGAGGGAGTGCGAACGGCCGGGAGGATGGGGTAGGCTGCTCCACACGATACTGCGAAACGGAATGATGGTTCGGTCAGCTCGCCTGGCCTGATCGATTGTGCGGCAGGTCGCGAGATCTGCCGTAACCGTTGGTGACCTGCCACATCAGAAGTAAGGTTCCTCCCAGGAATCGGTGCATCAATCCAGCTGTCAAGATCGCCTGGAAGCCTGTGGCCTCCAGACGATCTTGACAGCTGGATCACGCGCGATTTCCATGACAATCCTTCCCGTACCCGCCATCATCTTTCAGCCGCTTGACCTTCGGCTTTCTGTGGAGCGACCTTCCCTTCGCCCGACGCCGGGTTCAACATCCCAACACCTGAGTAAACCTTTACCGGGAATGACCCCACGGGGAAGAGCGATCATTGGGGCGAACCGATAAGTGACCCACTGCAGACGAGAGAGATGATGAAACGACTCAAGACCATCATGCTGTACCTGCTTGCTTTGCTGCTGACGTTGACCATGGCCCGTTACCAGCGTAAAACCGGTCCGACCTACCCGATCGACGGCACGGCCACAATCGCCGGTGAGCGGATTGATTACTCATTGAAGCGTTCCCACGGCGGGCTGGACGATCATACGGTCACCTTGAATCTGCCTGAAGGCGCCGAAGCGATGCTCCTCTGGAAACGGTACATGATGGACGAACCCTATCACACTCTGCCCATGATACCGGATGATGAGGGGGTGTACCGTGCCAGGCTGCCCCATCAGCCACCGGCGGGCAAACTCGCCTACCATCTGCTCGTGCGAGGCGAAGAGGAAGAGGGCTGGACTGCATTACCGGAAAGACGTGACGCGGTCATCCGTTTCAAGGGCGATGTGCCGGCAGCCGTTTTAGCGCCGCATATCCTCATGATGTTCCTGGCGATGTTTTTGTCGACACGCGCAGCAATCGCCGCACTGGCGGGTGAAAAGGTGCGGACACTCGCCTGGATCGCCTTCATCTGCCTGGTTATCGGTGGCCTGTTTTTCGGGCCGGTGGTGCAAAAATTTGCCTTCGGCGCCTACTGGACCGGATGGCCGCTCGGCGAGGATTACACCGACAACAAAACGGCGGTAGCGGTGCTCGCCTGGGGAATTGCGCTCTTTTTTCTGCGCGGTGAACGTGGTGAAAAACGTGGGCGATTCTGGGCGATGGGCGCCGCGGTGGTGCTGCTGGCGATGTACATGATCCCCCACAGCCTGGGCGGCAGCACCTACAATTATGAGACGGGCGAAGTAGCGACAGGCGGAAACCCCTTTGGTGCAAGCGAGTACGAAGAGGTGGAAGGCGGCGAGTGAGCCGCTTGAACAGCAAAAGGCAGCACCACTCAGACTTGTAAACACACAGATGCCTTGAGGTGAGCGATGGATTTGAACCGTTTCACACGCAAGTCCCAGGAAGCGATCAGTCAGGCTCAGAACCTCGCAACCGAACGTGGCCACCTTGAAGTGGACAGCGAGCATCTGCTTGTGACCCTGCTCGCCCAGGAGCAGGGGCTGGTTCCGCGTCTCCTCGACAAGATGGACCTCCCGACCGACGGGGTACGTGCCGCGCTGGAGGAGCTGCTGGCAAGTCGTCCCCGTCAGTCCGGCCCTGGCGCGGAAGCGAACAAGGTTTACATCACTCAGCATCTGAACCGTACACTTGTCCAGGCTGAGGCCGAAGCCCGCCGTCTGAAGGACGAGTACATCAGTGTAGAACATATCCTGCTGGCGATGCTCGAGCAGGAGTCCTCCTCCTCCCCGCTTGGAAAATTGTTCAGCCGTTATAACCTGACCAAAGACCGTCTCCTGCAGGCTATGACAGCCGTGCGCGGGCATCAGCGTGTCGCCAGCGACAACCCGGAAGCGACCTACGAAGCGTTGGAACGGTACGGGATCGACCTGGTGGATGCAGCCCGGCGTGGGAAGCTGGATCCGGTGATCGGACGTGACTCCGAGATTCGCCGTGTGATCCGTATCCTCAGCCGCAAAACAAAGAACAACCCGGTGTTGATTGGCGAGCCAGGAGTGGGCAAGACGGCAATCATCGAGGGGTTGGCACAGCGGATCGTGCGTGGGGATGTGCCGGAATCCCTGAAGGACAAAGCAGTTTTCAGCCTTGACATGGGTGCCCTGCTGGCGGGCGCGAAGTTTCGGGGGGAATTTGAGGAACGTCTGAAAGCGGTCCTGCAGGAAGTGAAGCAGTCGGAAGGTCGGATTCTGCTTTTCATCGACGAACTCCACACGATCGTGGGCGCGGGAAAGGCGGAAGGGGCGATCGACGCCGGTAACATGCTGAAGCCGATGCTGGCTCGTGGCGAGCTGCATTGCCTCGGCGCGACCACGCTTGATGAATACCGAAAGCACATCGAGAAGGACGCAGCCCTCGAAAGGCGTTTCCAGCCGGTGCAGGTGGATGCTCCGACGGTGGAGGATACGATCAGCATCCTGCGCGGGTTACGTGAAAGGTACGAGGTTCATCACGGTGTGCGTATCCAGGACAACGCGCTGGTGGCGGCGGCCACGCTCTCGCATCGGTATATCACAGACCGTTTCCTCCCCGACAAGGCGATCGACCTGGTGGATGAAGCGTGTGCGATGATCCGTACCGAGATCGAGTCGATGCCGCAGGAGCTGGACGAAGTAACTCGCCGGGTGATGCAGCTCGAGATCGAAGAGCAGGCTCTCAAGCACGAAAAGGACAAGGCGAGCAAGGAACGCCTTGCGGTTTTGCGCAAGGAGCTGGCGGACGCGAAGGAACGCGCCTCGGCACTGCGCGCCCAGTGGCAGAAGGAAAAGGACGTGGTGGAGCAGGTCCGCAAGCTGCGTGAGGAGATCGATGTGACCCGTCTCCAGATCGAAAAGGCGGAGCGGGAATACGATCTGAACCGTGCTGCGCAGCTCAAACATGGTGTGTTGCCGGATCTACAAAAGCGTCTGGAAGCGGAAGAGGCGGCGGTGGAGCAGCGCAGGGGCAGCGACAGCCTGGTCCGAGAGGAGGTCACCGAAGAGGAGATCGCGGAGATCGTGAGTCGCTGGACAGGGATTCCAATGGCGCGCCTGGTCGAGGGGGAACGTGAGAAGCTGTTGAAGTTGGATGAGGTTCTGCACAGGCGTGTGGTCGGGCAGGATGAGGCGGTCCGTCTGGTGGCGGACGCGGTGATTCGTGCCCGTGCCGGGATCAAGGATCCGCGCCGTCCGATCGGCAGCTTTCTTTTCCTCGGACCGACAGGGGTGGGTAAAACCGAGCTGGCAAAAACGCTTGCCGAAGTGCTGTTCGACAGCGAGGAGAACCTGGTCCGTATCGACATGTCCGAATACATGGAACGGTTCGCCGTCAGCCGTTTGATCGGTGCGCCGCCCGGCTATGTCGGGTACGATGAGGGCGGGCAGCTCACGGAGGTGGTAAGGCGCAAACCCTACTCGGTTGTGCTGTTCGACGAGATCGAGAAGGCGCACCCGGATGTGTTCAACGTGCTGCTGCAGATCCTGGACGATGGCCGCATCACTGACAGCCAGGGGCGCACGGTCAACTTCAAGAACACGGTGCTGATCATGACCTCGAACCTGGGCAGCCAGCATCTGCTGGAGGGGCTCGGTGCGGATGGTCAGATCACCGAGGCGGCGAGGCGTACGGTGATGGGGGAGTTACGGCAGGCGTTTCGTCCGGAATTTCTGAACCGCGTGGATGACATTGTGCTGTTCAAATCGCTCACCCTGGAGGAGATCAAACGAATTGTCGACCTGCTGACGGATGATTTGAGGAAGCGTCTCGCGGAGAGGCGGATCACAGTAACGCTGACCGATGCGGCCCGTGAACATGTCGCACAAGCGGGCTTTGACCCGGTCTACGGCGCACGTCCCCTGAAACGGTTCCTGCAGCATGAGTTGGAGACACGGATTGGGCGGGCGCTGATTGCCGGGGATGTGGGGGATGGGGCAGTGTTGACGGTGGATGTTGGCGCGGAGGGGCTTGAGGTGAAGGTGGGGGAATGATGCGCTGAGCAGCAATCACCTTCGCTTGTACAGCAGCTCGCGGTTCGGGTTTGAAGAGTCAACGATTTTGAGGATTCACCCTCCGGGACTTGCAAAGAAAACAGGGATTGAGCACTTTAAAGAATCCGCACGCTGTTGGGGGGACGGCCCAGGAGGCGCATACTGCGTCACGACGACGATTTCCTGCACGGGCACCAGTTTCTGGACCGACCTTGTGGCGGTTAAGTTGGCGAGTTGCGCGAATCAGGCGCAGTCCGAACCACTCCGTTTGGACTGCACCGGTGCAACGCCGCCGGGATCGTTAATGCATGAGGGGTACAGAGATGAAGAGACTTGTGTTGGTTACCGTGGTTGCCCTGCTGCTGTCGCTGCCAGTACTCGGCGAGATGACAGAGAGTGAGAAGATCGCCTACCTGGAATCGGTCGAGCAGGCGAAGAATGTGTTTGAAAACAATTTACCCATGACCAATGATCAGCGGGAACTCCTCCATCGCATCGGGTATGGCCAATCCCCCCGCGAACTCGATGATACGGGCGGACCTGACGAGTTTGGCTACTTCTTCATAGACAGCCGTGAAGAGACAGGTCCAACGTACGAATGGGTGGAAATTCGTCCTGAGGAGGGTGGTGAAGGCACCGCGCTGAATCTGACGGACGACGGTTACTCCACCTTCCTTCCGATGCCGGCGGGCTGGTCCTTCTCCTTCTATGGGGAGTTTTACGAGACGTTTAACATCAGCTCGAACGGCTGGGTTAGCTTTATCAGCGCCTCGGGAGGCTTGAGCGGAACGATCCCGAACACGACGACGCCAAACGCCACTCTCGCAGTGTACTGGCGTGACCTTGATCCGGGAGATACTGCCGAAGAGGATGTCTGGTACTACTTCGACATGGCGAACGAGCGGATCATTGTCCAGTACCACACGGGGAATTTTCCCGGTCCGAACAACAATATCAAGGACTTCCAGATCATCATTGATGTCACCGACAATTCGGTGATCTACCAGTACAACACTTCTGCGAGCGGCTGGGGGGGGGACACGGGTGTGACCATCGGTATCGAGGACCACACCGGCACCCTCGGTCTGACATACCCGCATACAAGCATTGAAGATGAACTGGCCATCCGTTGGTACATCGGCGAGGGCGAATCGAGCGTCACCGGCATCCTTCATGACTTCGATACGCACATGCCGGTGGAAGGCGCGCTCGTCCGGATGGGCTTCTACCAGGCCATCTCGGATGCTGACGGTGTTTTCACCTTTGAGGACATCTTCAGCGGCGCCTATACCATGCGTATCACGAAGGTGGGGTATGCGACCTTCACCCAGGATGTGGTCCTCACTGAAGGGTTGAACGAGTTCGCCTATGACATTCACCAGGCGGCGCCCTCGGGTCCCTTTGCGGATTTTGAGGCGAGCGACGGCGGGTGGACGGTTGTTGGCGGGGAGTGGGAATGGGGTGCGCCGACCGGCGGACCCGGTAACGCTCATTCGGGTTCCAATGTCTGGGCAACAAACCTGACCGGGAACTACATAAACAGTGCCAATGCCTACCTGATTTCACCCGCATTCACCCCATCCCAGGACAACCATGTCTTCTCCTTCTGGACATGGTGGAACTACGAAACCGGTTGGGACGGGTTCAATGTCCAGGTTTCCACGAATGGCGGCTCGACCTGGAGTGTGATCACTCCGGAAGGCGGCTACAACAACCCGGATGTTGTGGGGCTCGATGATCAACCAGGTTTCTCGAGCAACTCGAACGGCTGGCTCGAGAAATCGGTCAATCTGAGCAACTTTGTCGGACAGGATGTGATGATCCGGTTCCGTCACGGTTCCGATACGATCATCAACGGTTATTGGGGTGCGGCGATCGACGACGTCACCATCCCCACTGATGCCGCGGCGCATGGCGCCATCTCCGGGCTTGTGACCTATGCGGTCGGTGGGTTGCCGGTACCGGAGGCGACCATTGTCCTTTACCCCGCCGGGTCGCAGGAGATGATTGCGGAGGCGACGACTCGGGTACAGGGATTCTTCCGTTTCCCCTACCTGCCAGTCGGTTCCTATCGTCTCGCGGTCACGAAACCAGGTTTCGAACTGGCGATCTTCGACGATCTCGAAGTACTGGAAGATGAGGAGACGGTCCAGAATGTGGCGCTGGGCGCCAGCACTCAACAGGTGATTTTCAGCGGGACAGTGGTTTCCTCAGTCTCGCCGGAAACGCCTGTGGTCGGGGCGGTCGTATCCGTGCCTTCGCTCAGCGCGGAAGCTGTAACGGACGAGGATGGCTTCTTCACCTTCGGCAGCCGTTCCGAGGGGCTGTATGCTGTGAACATCAGCCATGATCCGGTCGGATCGCAGGGGTACCACGACATCCGTTACCGTGGTGTGGTTCTCACCGAAGAGACGGTTCCGCTCGAACTGATCATGTACGACATTCTGCCGCCGGAAAACCTTTCAGCGACGGCGGGTGACGGTTTCGCGAGCCTGGGCTGGTCGGCTCCGGTGAACCTGCTGAGCATGGGTGAGCTGGAGAACCGTCTCGCCGGGTTGCGTCACACGGTTGAATCCGTGCATGCGAGCGGGAATGCAGCAGACCGTGCCAAGCTGGCCCCCTACGAGGCTGAGCTGACGGTTCTCGAAAACGAGCTGGCCCGCCGCTCAATGCTCGCCGAAGCCAACGAACTGGACGAATTGTCGGATTTCCAGGGGTATCGGGTCCGTGTCGATAACACCGTTCTGCCGACCCTCATTCAATCACCGTTCTATACGGTGACCGGGCTGACGAACGGCCATCTCTACAGCTTTGCGGTGGCGGCCGATTACGGGTATGACGAAGAGTACCTGGTCTGGAGTGAGCCGGTTTCGACACGTCCCCTGCCCAACCCCGGGTATGTGGTGAGTGTCAGTCCGCAGTACATGTGGGAGGAGATCAATCCTGCCAATGGCGGAGAGGGCACGCCGCTCAACCTTTTTGACGATTCGTACTCCGGTTTCATTGACATGGAGGGGATGAGCTTCTCGCATTACGGAGTGGTATACACCGAGTTCAACATCTCCTCGAATGGCTGGATCAGCTTTACCAGTGCGACAGGCAGCCTGACCACCACGCTGCCTTCAACAGCGTTGCCAAACGCTACTATCTGCCTGTTCGGCCGTGACCTCGACCCCGGTGACAGTGCCGAGGAAGATGTCTTTTACCTGATCGATCCGGACAACGATCGCATCATCGTGCAGTACTACACCGGCAACTTCAACGGTCCTCACAACAACACCAAGTCCTTCGAGTTGATCCTGGATTGCGCGAGCAACATCGCGTACTTCAGCTACGAATCCGTGGCGACCACATGGGAAGTGGGTGTTGCGATCGGGATGGAGGATGCGGCAGGTGTGGAAGCGGCAACCTTCCCCTCAGCGAGTCTTGAGGAGGAGATGACACTTGTCTGGACCCAGGTTTCCAACTTCGGCAATGCGGTTGGGACGATTGTCGACATCGATACCGATCAGCCCCTGGAAGGCGCACGTGTCCTGATCGAGGGGCATGGCGGGTATGTCGCCTTCTCCGACGAGGACGGCTACTACGAGCTGCTGCTGCTGGACCGTGACTGGGCACCTGTCACGCTGATTTTCCAGGCGGACGGCTACGAAGAGCTTCGTGTTGAAGGAGTCACCTGGGAAGAAGAGGAGTTCGAGGTGGTTGTCGATGTGGAACTCACCCACGTCGGACCGGAGAGTCCTCCGGTGATCGACAGCTGGGCGGGCAACTTCGACGACCGTGTGCGGCTCTTCTTGCGTATCCCCGGCTCCTTCGAGGGGATGGACATTGTAGCCCGGGACGATGGGATGATCGCGGATGCCTGGGCTCTGCCGGGTGATGCACACGGTGCCTGGGCGACCCCCTTTGCAATCTCCTCCAGCCAGTTGCTGCAGGTGGAGGCGTGGACAGCCGACAGCGATTCCCGCTGGATGCCGCGTGGGCTGGAAGTTCCTGAGCAGGTCCGTGTCGTGATTCGTGCGGATGACGAAGGCTTGCCCGGAGACGTTCTCTGGAGTTCCGAACCCATGCCGCGGGGCAGGCTGGTTGTGAATCCTGCCATCGCAGTGGACGGCACGGTGTGGGTGACGGTCGAGGATGGTGTCATTCTTGTGGATGCCAAACGCAGCGAGGGACACCCGCTGCTCTTCAGCATGGGCGGCGACACCTGGTATCGTTTCGATACGCCCGGTGATCCGATGATTCGCCTCACACTGCGCAATGATGTCCGTGACCGTGTCGATGTCGCCTCGGAAGTTGTCGGGACCAATCTGCCTGCGATCGAGACGATGAAGGGTGCTCCGGAGCCGACCAACGCCTGGATGCGTGCCGCGGTTTATGGTTCGCTGACACCGGAACAGGCTTCGCTCGCGCCATTGGAGAACGGCTTGACACCGGTGGTGAATGAACTGGATGAGATCACCTTCAACGGGTACATCATCTACGGTTCGACCAACGGCACCGACTTTGTCCAGCTCCATGAGGGGCTGATCGAAGTCCACACTTTTGATGCCGTGTACGGCAGTGAATTTGAGGATCAGCCGATCTACTTCTACGCCCGTGCGAACGTCACAGACAGCGATCAGGGCGAAGTGATCTCGCTGCCATCGGACACGGTTGTCGCGGTCTTCAACATGCGTCCCTCGGCGCCGACCGACCTGGATGGCGATCTGGTTGTCGAAGGCAATAACCACGGCGCCGAGCTGACCTGGGCGGCGGTTACAACGAACGCTGACGGCAGCGTGTGTGTGGACGTGGATGAGTACCGTGTCTATCGTGGCGCTCAGATGGTGGGTACGGTGAACCATCCGACAACCACGTTCACGGATTTCCCGCCCGACTACGGGTTCTACACCTACTCGGTCGTGGCTGTGGATGAAGTGCCGAATCTCTCCAACGCTTCAGTCGGATTTAACATGTATGTCGGCCCGACAGGCTTCTTCTCGAATTTCGAGGGCGACATCAGTGATTTCGTGCAAGATGACCGTTGGCAGATCGGGGAGCCGATCAACCCACCCGGAACCTTCTCGCCGGTAAATGTACTGGCGACGAACCTGACAGGTCAGTACGCGAACAACGACAACAACTTCTTCTACTGGGACGCCGAGTGGGCGGTTCGTGGCGAAGGCCAGCTTGTCTACATGCACTACCTGAACTACGAAACGGGTTGGGACGGTTACCAGGTCCAGGTATCGGTCGATGAGGGCGAGACCTGGGAGATCATCACGCCTGCGGGCGGCTATCCGCACCAGAGCATTGTCGGCTTGAACAATACCCCCGGCTTCACCCAGGCGCCGAACATCTGGCAGCAGGTGGTGTTTGAGTTGGGTCAGTACGAGGGGCAGTTGATCAAGTTCCGATTCCGCCACGGAACGGACGGCAGTGTGTTGTATTACGGCGTTGCCATCGATGACATCTACCTGATGGGTGGTGTCGGGTATCCCGATTTCGGATCGATTTCAGGGCGCATCCTGGCTTGCGACGAATCGGGCGAGGGAGTCCCCGGAGTGGAAATTCGGCTCGGTGATTCGGATCGTCTCCGTGCGGTTACCCAGTTCGATGGCAGCTTCATGGTCGATTCGGTGCTGGTGGATACATGGAATGTCCATTTCCATCACAACTTCTACTGGCCGATTTCGGTTAACAACGTGACCGTGTCACTTGATGAGGACACGCCGTTGGGCGACCTGGTCATGTTGAAGCCGGAAGGCTCGGTTTCGCAGACCACGATCGAGATGTATGTGCCGATCGGACCTGGCCAGGATTCGACCGCGACAGCCACACTTGAGTTGACCAGCGATGGTTGCGGCGTGCTGGACTGGAGCGCCTGGCTGGCGATGGATTCGCCTGGCAGCATAACAGCACAGATCCGTCCCCGCGGCGGCGCCACGGGCTGGTCTGGCTCAGCAGGTGCGCAGGTTGCGAAGGCGGACGATCAGACACGCGGGCCGCGTGCCACGCTCGAGTTGGATGATCTGTGGGACAACCTGCTGACCTTCAACTCGTCCACATCGTCCGGCGCCAACACGCCGATCGCCGCAGCGACAACCGCGACCCAGATCCTGATGGTGAATGCCGATGATGCTACACTGCAGCGTTTCAGCCATACGGGTGCCTACATCGGCTCGACACCCTTCCCGAACAGCCTGATCGGTGGTGACAACAACCCGCCGGCCGATCTCGCGGTTGATCCGGTGATCGGAGGTCTTTATGGCGGTACCTCCGAGGGGAACCTTTACTACTTCTCCGAGCAGTTGACTGGTGTGATTCTGCTTGGGAATGTGGGTATCCCGGTGAAGGGACTGGCATTCGACTTCATCGAGAACCAGCTCTATGTTTACGGTGTGAACGAGTTCCGCCGTTATGACATCCTGTCGGGCGACACGGAGATTCTCTTCCCGAACGCCGGGTTGGGAACGGTGCGTGGCCTGGCGTACATGGCCTCCGACCCGGATGGTTATACCATCTGGATCATGTCGGAAACGACAGCAGGTGCGCGTATCTCGCGCTTCAACCCAACGACCGGCTTTTACGATACGCAGGGCGCGGTTCTCTACCCGGCGGGTCAGGGGCAGGCGGGTGGTATCGAGATCACAAACCACTACCGCAGCACCATGTACGACATCACGACCGTGCTGAACCGGCCGAGTCCGCAGAACGACCAGGTCGACATCTGGGAAGGGCTCTCAACAGTACCGCCCTGGATGCGAATCGACGGTGTCAATGCCGGCATGCTGGAACCGGGTGAGGCGATTACCCTGACCCTGGTGGCGGACCTGCGCGGAACTCGTATCCCGGTGGAGCCCGGCCAGCAGCTCGATGTGGTGCTGTATTTCGACGGTCCCTACTGGCAGGCACCTCCTGCGGTGTACATCCCGGTCACCTTGACTCTCGATGCGCCGGAGGCTGGGGATGCGATGCCCACGAAGTACGCATTGCATCAGAACTACCCGAACCCGTTCAACCCAACGACCCGGATCAAGTTTGACCTGGTGCAGGCGCAGCAGGTGAAGCTGGCTGTGTACAACATCATGGGCCAGGAGGTGGCGCGGTTGGTCGATAACCGGATGCAACCCGGTTTCCACGCGATCGAATTCGACGCCAGTCGTTTTGCAAGCGGTGTCTACTTCTACCGTATCGAGACGGCAGCCTTCACTTCGATGAAGAAGATGGTGCTCGTGAAGTAATGCTGGGTTAGATGTCCCGGTAGAAAGTGCCCCGGCCCGGTGAACGAGCCGGGGTACTTCTCTCTTCTGCCAGACTCCCACGATTGAGAGTGTTCTGTGAGGTCTTCGGACCTGACCGATATGCAACAGGTCGGGTGGACTGCAGCAACGCTATGCGGACCGTCAGTCGTGGACATCTGACAGAACCGAAGGATGACAATATGTTACCCAGCCGGGATTACTGCTCTTCTGGTCGCCAATAGCCCCGGGTGGGGGTCTCGGGTGGGGAGCATGGCATGACATACTCCATCCGGATCTCTTTCACGATCTGCTGACGGGTCTCCGATGCGAGGTCGGGCGTGTAGAGGACAGCGTACTGTAGCCCATTCCCACGGTTCTTCTCCCAGCATTCGCGCCGTGGATGGGTGGCGATTCCCTGGGTCACATCCTCCGCCTGATCTGCTTCCAGCAGGGTGAACTTTCCCCCCTCCTCTGCCGCAAGCACCACATAGACCCCCTGGTCCGCCTGGAGATCGCCCGGCGAATCATGGGGTCCATCGAAGGAAAACCAGCCTATTTCAAGTCCCATCGGCCTCTCCGAGTCGTATCGTCTCCCGGGGTATGCAACCCCGAGTCCTGTTCGGCATCCCACCTGTGTGCGGCGAAAGGCCGCTCAACCGGGTAAACAGAGATGTCAGCCCGAACCCTGGCGCTGTGTCTCGCTAAGGAGAAAACATGGCAATCCTGCGTGAACAGGACAAGGTAGCAGTTCGAGAACGTCTCGACGAGATGACCGGCGAGGTGAAGGTGGTCTTTTTCACCCAGGAGATCGAGTGCCAGTACTGCCGTGAGACCCATGAACTGCTCGAAGAAGTGACCGCACTGAGCGACAAGCTCTCCCTTGAAGTTTACAACCAGATCACCGACAGTGAAGTCGCTGAACGTTATGGCATCGACAAGGTGCCGGCGACCGTGCTGACGGCCGCCGACGGTGTCGACCACGGGATCCGTTACTATGGCATCCCATCCGGGTACGAGTTCGCCTCTCTGCTGGAGGACATCCTGATGCTTTCCGCGAATGATTCGGGGCTGGACGCCGCGACACGGGAAGCGCTGGCGGGCCTTCAGAGCAAGGTGCATCTGCAGGTATTTGTCACTCCCACCTGCCCCTATTGCCCCGGCGCGGTCCGTATCGCCCACCAGATGGCTTTTGAGTCCGACATGGTGGTCGCGGACATGGTCGAAGCGACCGAGTTCCCCCACCTGTCGATGAAATATCACGTGCAGGGTGTGCCGAGGACGATTGTCAACGAGAGCCACGCACTCGAGGGGATGATGCCGGAACAGGCGGTGCTTCAAGAGGTTCTGAAAGCGGTTTAAGCTGTGGGCGGAAGCCTTCCACGGCAGTACCTTCCAGCTCATGGACCGACATCGACCCCCTGAACCCGACGCGACACCGGCGGAACATGCGACTTCGCCGCTGGATACGGAACGTGAACTTGCTGAAGAACGTGACCTGATCCAACGTGCTGTCGCCGGCAACCGTGACGCCCGTACGGAGATCGTGCTGCGTCACCAGCGCAATGTCTACAACCTGGCGTTGCGTTTGACCGGCAACAGCGACGAGGCTGAGAACATCCTGCAGGACACCTTTCTGAAGGTGTTTGAGAAGCTGGATGATTTTCGTGGCGAAAGCCGTCTCGGCACATGGATTCACCGTATCGCCACCAACGCTGCGTTGATGAAGATTCGCAGCGCGAAGGGACGGTACTTTGTCCCGATCGAGGAGGAGCGTGCCTCGGATGATGAGGAAAAGGGCGATTTAGGATTTATCGCTCGTTCGCTGGACCGTGACCCGCTCGAGCTGACCCTGGACGAGGAATTGAAGCGTAACCTGGAGCAGGCGATCAGCTCGCTGCCGGTGAATTTGCGTACCGCATTTGTGCTGAAGGACCTCGAGGGGCTGTCGATGCAGGAGATCGGGTTGGAGTTGGGGAAAAGTGTATCGGCGATCAAGGCGGATCTGCATCGCGCACGATTGAAGTTGCGTCGACAGCTCGCAGAGTTTGTGGAGGGAAGGTGAGCATGGAAACCGAAAAGAAGCCGCTTGTGGATCCGGCGGGGAAGACCTTGCTCACGCCGGACCAGCTCTGTGACGCCCTGGAGGTGCACCTGGGCCGGAGCAAAGGACGCAAGGCTTGCCGTGAATTGATGGATCGCATGCGGGATGATCCCGCCTGGCGTGCGGAGTTGAACACCCTCGGCTGCACGGTGAAGCTCTTCCAGCGAATCGAGGAGAAGGATGTGCCGGAGGACGTTCAGTATCGTCTGATGACCGTCCTCAACCTCGGCGGCGAAGAAGGAGAGTGTGGTGACCCTGTTCAAGATTGAGAAAAAACGGCTGTTCGTTCTGGCGGCAGGTACGCTTGTCGGGCTTGTGGGCGGATGGCTGTACTGGCGTTTTGTCGGTTGCCTCGGCGGTTCCTGCCCGATCTGGTCAAATGCCTGGATCGCCTCCGGGTATGGGGCGTTACTGGGGTGGCTGCTGGCTGGATTGCTTCCCGCCGGGAAGCGTGCGGGTACTGAAAAAACCGAGATTGAACCCCTATCCCGGGAGGAAACGTGAAGTTTCATCATCTGTTGTTGATACTCTTGTCGGTTGTACTGGTTGCAGGCTGCGCGGGCGGTAACAGCAATGAACAGGCTGGAGCGCAGTTGAAGCAGGGAAGCCAGGAGACGCACGCCGCTCAGCCGACCGTGCAAGCGGCGGCATCCTCCGAAGATGCGCAGGCGATTCGTGCGGCAGGACTGGTTCCAGTGGAGCAGGCGCCGGTCGCACCGGAATGGACAATGGCAACCGTCGAAGGTGGGTCGCATCAGCTCTCCGACTTCCGTGGGAAAGTGATCATCCTCGATTTCTGGGACACCTGGTGCCCGCCCTGCAAGAAGGAGATCCCTGGATTTATCGAGTTGCAGAAGGAATACGGTGAGCAGGGGCTGGTGGTGATTGGTGCGGCCTTTGGTCGTGACGGCCGCGGCGCGGTGGCCCAATTCGCAAAGGAGTGGGGGATCAACTACCCGGTGGTCCTCGCCGACGGCCAGGTGAATCGCGCGTATGGGGGTATCAACTCGATCCCGACGACGTTCATCATCGATCGCCAGGGACGGGCGCGTGCGAAGCATGTCGGGTATGTGGAGAAGTCGGTCTTCGAACGGCAGGTGAAGGCGCTGCTGTGAGGGGTGACCCGGTGAGTTTGATGTGAATCGCGGCAGGCCGTTTGGCCTGCCGCAACAGTGTGTGACCTGCCGCAACGGGACCGGACCTGCCCCAGCAGGAAGGGAGCAGTTAACGTATAAAATCTCCAGGAATGCTCTCTTTCGCTTGCGAGGCGTGGATTCGAGAGCGTACTCTAAACATATGTTCAGGATTCGTGAAGCCTATCCCCTCGAGCTGGACGCCCAGGCTGCGCAGCCGGTCACGCCACAGATGATCTGGCTGCGCACCACCGACGGGACCGTCCGCCGATACCTGCTCGACCTTGAGTCGAGCAGCTTGAGAGAGGTGCACCCCGAGCAACAGGCTTCGCAGCAGGACCTCTTTGTCGAGCGGAGGCCGTCGCTTGAAATCCCCTTCCCGGAGCATGCGGAAGCGCGTCTCCCACTAAAAAAGGTCCGTCACCTTGTCCCCAACGGGAAAGAGTGACAGACCTCCGCACCTGTCCGGTACGTGCCGGGTTATATCCGCCGACCGCACCAGCGAATCGGATCAGTACTCCTCGAGGTGGCTCCACTCGGCATCTTCGAGCCAGCGTTGGGGACGGCTGATGAACTCGATGATGTTCTCGAGCACGTGGTAGTGCCGTTTCTCCTCTTCCGCGATCTTCAGCAGGATATCCCGTTCTGTCGCATTCTTGCTTTCACCCGCCTTTTCAGCGTAGAAAAGCTCACTTTTCTTCTCGATCTCCTGGGCCTTGCGGTACCAGGCTACCTGCTGTTCGACATCAAAATCGAAGCTGTCGCCCTTCGCCTTCATCTCGATGAAGATGTTCTTCACATCGGCGAGGAGATGGCTTTCGGCAAAGGATTCCACCTTTCCCGCGCTCATCCTTTTGAAGATGGTAAAATGCTTGACCTCTTCCTCGGCGAGGAAGTTCAGGATCGCGGTAAGTCCCTTGTTCGAGGTTTTTTCGGCCAGTTCACGGTAAAAGGCTTCACCATCCTTTTCCATCTGCATGGCGAATTCGAAGACATTCATCGGTACACCCTCATGGTTCTATGTGCAGTTTTTTGACTGCGTAGCGGAAGAACGTCCGGGGGTGTTGGCGGGGAGGCGCTGCTCCCCCCTAACTCTTTCCCCCATTAGGCTTGCTGATTGTGACAGCTTGCACAAATGTAACCCCATCCTCCCGCGCGAGTCAAGCTGGGGTGAAAGTGCGTTTTCAGCCTTACGATTGATTGAGATTCAGGGAGCGTGCCGCGAGCTGGCCGCATGCGGCGGAGATGTCTCGTCCCCGGCTGCGTCGCAACACCACTGTCCTGCCAAGCCTCGCCAGTTCCGCGGCGAAGGTCTCCATCGCTTCCTCATCGGCACGCCGGAAATTGCCGGCGGCCTCATTGTAACGCAGCAGGTTGATCTTGACCGGCAGATCACCGATCCACTTGTGCAGGGCTCGGGCATCCTCGAGACGGTCATTCAAGCCCTGTGCCACGAGCAGTGCGATGGTAATCCGGTGACGCGTGTTTGTGGAATAGTAGGTGAGGGCCTCGTGCATTTCGGCGAGGGAGAAGCGCCCCGCGACTGGCAGGATCCGTTTCCGTTGTTCATCATGCGGCGAGGCGATGGAAAAGACCAGCTTCGGGGGGTGCGGGTACCCTGCGAGTTCACGGATTCTCGCGGGCAGGCCAACTGTAGAAAGGGTGACACGCCGTTTCGACAGGCCGATGCCGTTGGGATCGGTGAGGATGTCATAGGCGGCCATCACCTGCTGGAGGTTGGCGAGGGGCTCACCCATGCCCATGAAGACGACATTGGTGATTCTCTCTGGCGCCCAGGCACGGATGGCCAGTAAGGTCCCGACCATCTCGGCAGCGGTCATGTTCCTTTTTAACCCCAGCAGTCCTGTCGCACAGAAAGTGCAGCCGAAGGCACATCCCACCTGGCTGGAGAGGCAGACAGTGACCCGATCCTCGGAAGGAATGTAGACCGCCTCGACACGTTGGCCATCCTCGAGCTCGAAGAGGAACTTGGTGGCGGAATCCTCCGCCTCGCCGGTGACACATTCGACAACCTTCGGCAGACCGATGCGGAATTGATCATCGAGCAGGATGCGTAACGCCTTGGAGAGGTTGGTCATCTGGTCGAAGGCGGTGGCATTGTGGCGGTGGATCCAGGAATAGAGCTGACGGCCGTGGAAAGGCTTGTGACCGAGGCTGGTCATCAAGGCCTCCATCTCATCCCGGCTGAGGGGGAGGAGGGGGTGTCGTGTCTCGGCGGATGGCATGGCGAAAGGTATCGATGCGGACAGGAGCAGACAAGCTTGCCGGCCGAGGGGGTAGAGCGGGGAATTCGGCCGGAGATAGAATGACCCCCTCGCTCACTCGATGGGCGACTCGCGGCGCTGGCTTGCGCGGTCACGGACAAACATGATCCCGAGGAAAATGCCGAGCGCGACCAGGGTCACTGCGCCGCCGAGACGCATCACATTCCCCGCCAGCACGACATAGCTGCCGGCATCGGGGTCATAGTGGAAACAGTAAAGGATCAAACGATCCACCGTGTTGCCCACCTTTCCCGCAGAGGCCTCGAGCAGGGCGAGCTTCAGGTCGCGTGGATTAAACTCGATGCCATAGAGGTAACGGCTGATCCAGCCGGAGCCATTGAGCACGACAATCACAGCGGGGTGCATGTATTCACGGCGCTTCGTGTCGTAGTAATAGCGAAACCCAACGGCATCGGTGATCGTTCGGACCTCCTGCTCCCCGGCGGTGAAAAAGCGCCAGGCATCTTCGCTGCGTTCAATGTGGGTCAGTTCACGTGAATAGCGCAGTTGGGTGCCGCTGGTCCGTTGGCTGGTCTCAAGCGGGTCCAGGCTGATGGTGACCACCCTGTACTGCTTGCCCGGGACAAAGTCCATGCCGTTTAAAGCGTTCCGAAGGCCGTCCAGCACGAGGCTGCAGAGCATGGGACAGTCGGAATAGTGGAAGAGTAAAATAACGGGACGTTTGCCATCCAGCAGACTGCCGAAAAGAAGTGTGTCGCCCTCTGCGTCGATGAGGGGCAGGTCGAGGGGCAGGGTGTCGCCCGGCTGCTCGACGACATCAATTTTTTCGGCGAATTCGGGATTCTCCAGCACGACCTGAGCGTGGGCGTTCAGGGCAGTCAGTGCGAGCACGATCGTGATCAAGTAACGTGACACGGCTTTCTCCATGCGGCAGGCGAGCTGAGAACTGCGGGCGACTGTGCTCAGCGCGTGGGGCATCTCATCCGATCGGGCAAGTGCAGAACCATCGCTCTTTACCCCGCAGAGCCTCAGGTATGTTGGCGTGCCGCGACATGCTGCAAACGTTCCTCGGCGTCATGGAGACGCAAAGCATCAATGAGTTCCCCGAGGTCGCCATCCAGGATGTCCACGAGCCGGTAGAGGGTGAGGTTGATCCTGTGGTCGGTCACCCTGCCCTGGGGGAAGTTGTAGGTGCGTATTTTAGCGCTGCGGTCGCCGGAACCAACCAGCAGTTTGCGACTTTCTGACCGTTTGGCGCGTTCCTCCTCCTGCGCCTGTTCATACAGCCTTGCTCGGAGCACGCGCATCGCCTTCGCCTTGTTCTTGTGCTGGCTTTTTTCATCCTGGCAGGTAACGACCAGGCCGGTGGGGAGGTGAGTGATGCGTATCGCAGACTCGGTCTTGTTCACATGCTGCCCGCCGGCACCAGAGGCGCGGTAGGTGTCGATGCGCAACTCGGCATCATCGATAGCGACATCCACCTCATCGGCCTCGGGCAGAACGGCGACTGTGGCGGCGGAGGTGTGGATACGTCCCTGGGACTCGGTGGCAGGGACACGTTGCACACGGTGCACGCCTCCCTCATATTTGAGCATACCGTAGGCAGCGTCTCCGCGTATCGCCAGCACGATTTCCTTGAATCCCCCCATTTCACTGGGACTTGAGGAGAGATACTCGGTTTTCCAGCCGAAACGTTCCGCACAGCGTTCGAACATGCGCAGGAGGTCGGCGGCAAAGAGGGCGGCCTCTTCCCCACCTGTGCCGGCACGGATTTCGACGATCGCCGCTTTTTCATCGGCCTCGTCGGGGGGAACCAGGGCGATGTACAGAGCATTCAGCGCTTGCTCGACCCGGGGTTCGAGAGTCTGGACCTCCTGGGCGGCGAGTTCGCTCATCTCATCATCGTCCGCGCTGGCAGCCAGCTCGCGTGCCCCCTCGAGGTCCACCTCGAGCTGCTCCCAGGTCGATGCTGCTGCGAGCAGTTCCTTCAGGCGACGATGTTCCCGTCCCAACTCGCTCAAGCGGAGACGGTCCGCGACAATCTCCGGGTCGGCGAGACGGGATTCGATCTCTTCAATCCGGTGCCGGGCGATTTCAACCTGGCGAAGAATCAGGTCACGGTTCATGCTATTTTCCGTGTTGAGCGACTGGCTATCTTTCCTCTGCCGGGGTATGGTAATACTGTTTGACGAGATAATACAGGCTGCCTGTGGCTGGACCGGAGACTTGCGGAGTGATCCGGGGATGTGACGCAGTCTGAGCAAGATTCTGCCTGACCCAGAACCGAGGTGGTTGATGCGTGCCTTTCAGATGTTCCCTGCCCTCGCGCTGCTCGCAGGGCTGATCCTGCTCGCGCCGCAGGGATTGCTCACCAAGCCCGCTTACAGCGAGGGGAGGCTGGCGCATGTGCGGATGGCGTATCGTCCGATCGCCGAAGGGGAAACGAGTGAGATGGTGCATGAGGAGATTCGTGCCGAGTACGCCAACCTGGGAGTAGAGGTGGGACTGCCTGTGATTCTCCAGCCGAGCCTGGCGGCGGCGCGGGGTGAGGAAGGGTATGCTCTCTGTGCGGGATTCCTGATGGCGAGCGAGCCGCTGCTGCATATCGGGCAGGCGCTGGGACTGCAGGTTGTGGATGTGGCGGATGTCGCTTACCTGCAGGCGGAATTTCCTTACCGTGGTGGATTCAGTCTGCCCCTTGGGAACTGGAAGCTGAATGAACGTCTCCGCAAGCGCGCGCGTGAACGGGGGTACCCGGGGGAAGAGGTGGTGGTGGTTCTTGACCGGGAAGGGGAGACAATTCGGTATTGGGCATTGGGTGTGGGAATCTGGGGTGATTGAGGGGCGGGGAGGAGGTGTTTCAGCGGAACGCGGCGGCATGTCGGTCGACTTGACTACCACAAGCCAACCAGCTTGAAGCGACCCTTGTTTCATTGGGGGTCTCGCACGTCTCAGCCTTTTCAACTGGCGGCAGGTCTCCGCTACGCTAAAGACCTGCCACAACGGATTTACTTATCAGGAGGAGCCTTTTTCGACGAGACGTGGGGGGCACTTTGTTCTGAAAAGTGCAAGATCGTGGACGATGGTTATTGAAATCCCCCCTGCTTCCTGCGTATTCTTCTGCCACTTAACGGACACCGACAACCCTTGAGGAGGGCTGCCGCATGCCCAGTGTCGATCTCGCAACGATCTGTGCCACCGCATTCGTACTGGTTTTTTTCCTGCTGACCCTGCTCGCCGTTGTGATGCGTTTGATCACCCACTTTTTTCCCGCAGCCGAACCCAATGTGGATGCTGAGATGGTTGCCGCGATTGGTTCCGCGGTCCATCGTCACTTCCCCGGCGCTCGTGTGACCCGAATCGAGGAGAAGCAATGATTTACGCGAAGAGCCCCAAAACGATCCGTGTAATGTTCACGCCGTTCCGGGATGGCCTGCAATCCATGTTCGGCGGCAAAACTCGTTTCGAGGACATCAAGGCTGCGATGGAGGCATCTGCGGCTGCTGGGATCCGTCACTTCGAGTTCGGGGGCGGCGCACGCTACCAGGCGCCTTATTTCTACTGCGGTGAGGACCCCTTCGAGACGATGCAGAAGATGCTTGACGTGGTGGGTCCGGAGGCCGATCTGCAAATCCTGACACGTTCCATCTCAGGGGTCACACTGACCACGCAGAACATACATGCTTTGGAATTGCAGGCACGTCTCCACAAACAGTACGGCACAACCTGGGACCGGAATTTCGACTTCATGAATGATGTGGACCTGCTGGTGAAAACCGGCAAGCCGATTGTTGATGCGGGGATGCATCACCAGGTCTGTGTGGCCTTCATGGGGCTGCCCTTCATCTCGACGCAGGCGCACACGCCGGAGTTTTATATCGGGATCGCGAAGAAGATACTCGACAGCGGGATGCACTTCGACAGCCTGTGCATGAAGGATGCCAGCGGCACGACTCCGCCGCAGGTGGTGTACGAAACCGCGAAAGGGATCCGTAAGCTGCTGCCGCCGGAAGTGCCGCTCTGGGCGCACACCCATGATACGGCATCGACAGCGATCGCCTGTTACATGGCGGCGATCGAGGGGGGGGCGGATGGTGTCGACCTGTCAGTCCGGCCGCTCGCGAGCGGGACAGTGCAGCCGGACGTCCGTTCGATGGATCACGCATTAAAGGGGACCGGCTACACGCTGGATGTGGATGCCGCGAAGATGGGAGTGATCGAGGATATCCTCACCGAGGGGCTGAAGGAGTATGAATTTAACCCGGTGGTGACCAGCGCGGATGCTCGTGTCGTGGGTTTCCCGATGCCGGGCGGGGCGATCGGCCCGAATGTGCACATGATGGTTAAAGCGGGGATTCTGGACCGTTACAGCGAAGTCCTCGCCGAGTTCCCGGTGGTGGTGGAAGCCGGTGGAGCGTGGACATCAGTCACGCCAGGCAGTCAGCAATACTGGCTTCAGGCCTTCAACAATGTGCTTTACGGCCGCTGGAAGAAGATCGATCCGGGGTATGGCAAATCGGTGCTCGGCTATTTCGGCAGGACTCCGCTGCCGAGCGACCCGGAGGTGGTGAAGCTCGCGAGCGAGCAGTTGGGACTCGAGCCTCTGACGGCGGATCCGCTTTCGGTGGCGCCGGATGTGCTGCCGGAGGCGAAAAAAGCGCTCGAAGAACGCAATCTGACGACCGACGAGAAGTCCGTCTTCCTGGTCGCGGCGGCGATGGTGCCCGGTAAAAAGATGGAGTTGAACGAAGGGATCCGTTTCCTGTCGGGCACTGCGAAGATCGACTTGCCTCTCAAGAAGAAAGAGGAGCCGGTTGCCGCGGTTACCGCTGTCGATGCTGTGCAGACGCCTGCTCCAGCCTACCCATCCGGGCCGGTAGTCAGCGAAGTGAGTGTCGTGGAAGGTGGGGTAGAACGTCGTTTTACGGTGACCATCGAGCTGCCGGGAGGAAGGGTGGGCAGCGCAGGGGGTGGTTCGGGAGCGGTCGGTGAATCGAGGGTGGCGTCAGCCTCACCCCAGGGAGTGGGAGTTTTTTCGCCGTTCGACGGCAATTCGCCGGTGGTGGAGCTGCTGGTCAAACCGGGTGACGTTGTGAGCGCGGGGCAGAAGGTGGCGGAAGTTGAGGCGATGAAGGCGAACCATGCGGTCAAGACACCTGTCGGGGGGCGGGTGAGCGATGTGCATGTCTCGATCGGGGACGAGGTGGGCAAGAACAAGCCGATCCTGACCATCCAGCCGAACTGAGGGAAGTGCGATGACGAACCTGGCCCAGCTGCTCCAATCCTCCGGATTCGCCCATCTCACCCTCGGCAATGTCATCATGATCCTGGTCGGGATCCTGCTGCATTACCTGGCGATCAAGAAAAATTTCGAACCGCTGCTGCTGATCCCGATCGGTTTCGGGGCGATCCTCGCCAACTTGCCGCTTTCGCTGATGATGGCGGGTCTGCATGTGGAACATGGCCTGCTGCAGTTGATGTACGAAAACGGCATCAAGACAGAACTGCTTCCGCCGATCATCTTCCTCGGGGTGGGGGTGCTGACGGATTTTCGTCCCCTGCTTTCGCGTCCCTTCACCTTCCTGCTTGGCGCGGCCGCTCAGCTCGGCATTTTTATGACCGCACTGGGGGCCTTTTACCTGATGGGGTTTGACCTGAAGGAGGCGGCGGCGATCGGGATCATCGGCGGGGCGGATGGGCCGACCTCGATTTTCCTCTCGATCAAGCTGGCACCACACCTGCTGGGTGCGATTGCCGTGGCGGCCTACAGCTACATGGCGCTGGTGCCCCTGATTCAGCCGCCGATTATCCGTCTGCTCACCTCGAAGAGAGAACGGGAAATCGATATGCCGCAGGAGCGTCCAGTGTCGCGAACCGCGGTGATTGTTTTCCCCATTGCGACCGGGATTGTGGCGATCCTCGGGGTGCCGCCGAGTGCTCCCTTGATCGGGATGCTGATGTTCGGCAACATGCTTCGTGAGTCGGGAGTGACCGACCGTCTGAAAAAGACCGCCGGGGGGCCGCTGGTGGATGTGGTGACAATCTTTCTTGGGGTGACGATCGGGGCGACAATGGCGGCGGACACCTTCCTTAGCCTGGCCACGATCAAGATCCTGCTGTTGGGGGCATTCGCCTTTGCGTTTTCCACAGCGGGCGGTGTGATGTTTGCAAAACTGGTTAATCTCTTTTTGCCGGCGGGGAAGAAGATCAATCCCTGCATTGGTGCGGCGGGGGTTTCGGCCGTGCCGATGGCGGCGCGTGTGGTGCAGAACTTCGTGTCGAAAGAGACAGATGGACGTGTCAACCCCCTGATGGCGGCGATGGGACCGAACGTGGCAGGGGTGATCGGGTCAGCCGTGGCGGCGGGAGTGTTCCTGGCGCTGTTGGGGTAGGGTACCTCCACGACAGGTTGCCACGTTTTTTGGTTCCTCACAAGAATGTGTGCGGCTGTCTCTGGCGTATCGGGTTGTCAAGATCGCCTGGAGGCCCCAGGTCTCCAGGGGTCTCTTTAGAACCGAACGGCTTTTCAGGAGGAGCTGAGTAATAGTCACCGTGGCTTCAGGGGGAGAGCCTTCTTCCCTTCAGCCCCTGCCTCGTACCAGGGTTTGAATCGCTCGCCGATGAAGTGCCACCAGACGCCATCCACCAGGTTCGCGAGTTGAGCGTCGATCTCACCTGAACAGTGGACAGTGACGGTGAGTCGTGTGCTGTCTTCGACTGCTTCGAAACCGAGGCTGGTGACAAAATCCACGGCTCGTCCGCTCAAGCCAAGCGGCCCGTCGAGACGCAGCATTTCCCCTCGTTTTGCGAAGATAACGGTCGCGTGTTTCACGCCGTTGCGACCTTCGTCGTCGAACCATTCGTAGAAGCCGCCGCCAGGCCAGGGCTCGATGTACATCCGCGCGGGTGCGCCGGAAAAGCTATGGTCCCACCAGGGAGTGACATCGCCGGTGAAAGCGTCGAAGGCGGCTTCCGTGGTTCCCGGAACCATGACCGTTTGGGTGAGGATAAATGCCCCACGTTGCTCCTGCGGAATTTCCTGAACCTCGGCATGCAGGGCACTTGCTCCTGCCAGCAGGCAGACAATCAGGGTGATGGCTCCACGCATACAAGCCTCCCGGTGCGGGGATCGGCCTGCGCCGATCCGTCTTGACAGTTGTTTTGGGTCCGCCTCCATCGAACGCTGCTCAAAAATGTGCCAGTGGGTTGCGAAGATCAAAACCTGGTGTACTGCGCCCGGTCGTGCCGTGGAGCCCGAGGAGAGCCATCCCTGGAGACATTGTAGCATTTGGCAATTGCGGAAAAGTTTGGAGAGCCTTATACTATCCATCGAACGGCTCCTTGACTGGTTTATTCTCAGGGGGACCGTACTGAAACACGAGTCCGGACTGCTTCGGCGGTCCGTCCGAGCCCCCGGAGGAACCCCCCCCATACTCCGGGGGTTCTTTGTGTCTTGTTCGGAGGGGAGGCGTGATTTGGAATGCGAAATTTCCAAAAATGAGCGGTCAACAGGTGCGCTTGCTTGTTAAGTTTGTTTATCTTATGAAGAGCGAGTGCATCCCCCAACAGCACGGGGTCGTTCATGGGCAAGGATGAACACCTCATCGAGGCAGAAGTTCTTTCGTACATCACCGTCGGAGGAGGTTCTCCGAGCGACTGGTTTGTCTCCCTCTCGACCAACCCCGCAGTCAGTCTCTTCTCGGTACACCGTGTGGTGAAGGAAAACGATCTCTGGATTTACCGTAAAGCGCTCTCCGAGGAGGCCGCCCGGAAGGTGGTCACCTACTTCCAGCAGGAGATGGGGACGGATGGAAATGAGGGCGAGGGGGTGGGTGAACTCCTCTATGTCTTCGCGTTCCGCAAAGCGCCTCACACGGTTACGGTAAACTCAGCGTCCGAATGGTGAGCTGGATGGTTTGAGTGGATCGTTTCATCTACTCTGATCAGTTCTGAGCCCGATTCGCTGGTTTTTACCAGGGCGCACTCGCGCAGGCATGGTGGTTCCATGTCAAGCGAGTGCAACGCAGGTAGGGATGAGGGAAGGCAGCTCAGAATGCACTCTATCAGATGAAAAGATCCACTGACAGCGCGGTCTCTCCGGGATTTGACAGTTACGAAAGAGACATCTTGAACGAGCCTTGTTTTCAACACAACGAGGGTTGTTTCAAGATGTATGCTTCCTGGCGGTCATGTCGCGCCAGGAAACGTCACTTCGTTCCGCCTCCTTTTGGACGTTACAACTCGCTTCAGGTGCGACTGTCAGTCGCTATCCCGGCAATGAATGTGCAGAAATGATGTAGCCTTCCCAGAAGAGACATTTCATTCAAGAACTGCGAAAACTGTCACCGCCCCTTGCGTATGGCTCGCAGTGTGGAAGGATGGCAGGTGTTCCGGGAGGAGTTTCGATGTAGATTCGGACCTTCAGACAGAATTGCCGACTGGGTGGCTGGCCGATGATGGACCATCGATGAACGGATCGTTGCGTAATGCGGCGGGCGAAGGGAGCCGTGACCTGCCCATCGCCGGGCTTTTTCACCTGGGTGTGATCTACCTGGTGTGGGGCAGCACGTATCTGGCAATCCGTATCGCGGTCCGTGACGGTGCCGGCTTCGAGCCTTTTCTACTCGGCTTGCTTCGTGTCGCTCCCGCCTCGATTGTCCTGCTACTGCTTTCACGTCTGCGCGGAAATCGAATCCTGCCCGAAAGAGGAGAGTGGAAAACCCTTGTCCTGTCGGGGCTGCTGATGTGGATCGGCGGCAACGGCGTGGTCAACTGGGCGGAGCAGCATGTCGATTCCGGGTATACGGCGCTGATTGTGGGTGCGATGCCCCTCTGGACTGCTGCGCTGGAAGCGGCGTTGGACCGTCGCCTCCCCTCCTGGCGCCTCGCCCTCGGACTGCTGATCGGATTTGCCGGGTTGGTGGTGCTGGTCTGGCCGGTGATCCGTCACCAGGGTGGACCCGACGCTTTGGCGGCAATCGGGCTGGTGTTTGGCGCGGCATCCTGGGGTGGTGGATCGGTCTTGATGGCGCGCCGTCCGGTCAAACTCGGCCCCCTGGCCACCTCCGGCTGGCAACAGCTACTCGCCATCGGTGGGTTTGCCCTGCTGGCCCTGTTGTTCCGTGAACGGATGGCGATGCCCACCCCCGCCGCGATTGGGGCTTATGTGTACCTCGTGGTCTTCGGTTCGATTATCGCTTTCACCAGCTTTATGGTTGTGCTCAAACTGCTCCCGACTTCGCTTGTTTTCACTTATGCTTATGTCAATCCGGTGGTGGCTGTCTTTCTGGGCTGGCTGATGTTACGTGAATCGGTCACCTGGTACACAATTTCCGGTGCAGCGCTGGTCCTTTTCGGGGTTGCCGGGGTGTTTCAGGACCGTAAGCACCGATTGAAGCAGCTGCGGTCCGCTTCCGGGAAGGTAAATGAACTGCCACCGCGGCCATCGGGCGGGATTACAGTGAAGTAATGGTTTGTCCAGCTCCGCCGTGTTGGCAGTGGTTAGATGGCTGTAGGGTCTGCGTTGCAAATCGTCACTTTGCTCTGCCTCAGGATGGGCTGGCCAACCCCGTCGGAATGTGTAACCCCTGTGAACTACTGCAGATCAACCATTGAGTCGGCTCCCAGTTTTTTTCGCCCCTCGCTCTCAATCTGTTTCCTTTCAGATTCCTTGTTGCTACCTTGCGTCGGTTAGACAATAAAACGACGGGTTCACGCTTCGCCGACGGGAAACAGTCGTCCGAACCCCCTCTTCTACCTCCCATCGTTCAAGCGTGCGCCCTCTACTCATAGAGTGAGTGAAGTGTAACCGGTCTGTGCAGTGCTCTGTGTAGACCCATGCAATGCAACAAACACGCCCTCTACAGACGGGAGGCTGAGATGAAATGGTATACACCCTTTGGCGCTGCCCTGCTGGCAGCGTGTTTCGTGCTTTTCCTGCCCGGTCCATCCGCAGGCCAACCAGCGACTACTTTCCTTGCCGATTACCTCCTTCTGAGCGACATCGAGCAGACTGAATTTGGCGAGATTATCTGGTTCTACGAACGTGACCTGGTTGTTGGTCCGATCCGTACGAACGGCAGTTTCGCGATCAAAAACAGCCCTGTTTTCCTGGACCATGTCCTCCAGAGCGGGAATAATTTTGTTCCGGGACCCGGCTTCAACCCACAGTTCCTGGGTCCGGAGCCAATCCTCAGTGTACCCACGTTCAGCGAGCTGACGGATCCCCACACGGTCGAGGAGCTGGCGCTTGCGGCCAATGGTCAGGGCAACTACTACCACAATGACGAAGGGAATCGTCAGACACGGATCGAAGCCCAGGAGCAGGGACTGCTGCTCGAACAGTGGGCTGCCGGTGTTGCTTATGACCCTGAAGAAATTCTGTTCACAGAGATGATCCCTTACGGTATCGGGAAAGCTGTGTTTGCCGAGGGCAGGCTGGAGGTGTTCGGCACTCACTTCCAGGGGATGATGACGATTGCCTGCGACGGGGACATGTACCTGATCGACAATGTCCTCTACCAGGGGTACTTCATTCAGCATTTTCAGCCACTTGTGCCGGATCTCTCGCTTGTCTGGCAGACACCGACCGACCTGGATCAACTGGCATTGGTCGCTGCGGGCAACATCCTGGTGGCGAACACTCCCGCGAATGGCCAGGGCAATGGTAGAGACAACGGGGAGTGGGAGGACCACAGCAACAAGCACATTGTGATCACGGCTGCGATGTATGCCGAGGGAGGCTCTTTCAGCTTCGAGAACCAGAACAATCATCCTGACGATCCGTACGGCTGGGATGGCTACTGGTGGTGCGATCCACAGGGGGATCATCCGAATCAACGTGACGAGCGTGGCGCGATCTTCTTTCATGGTGCAATTGCCTTCGCGCAACGCGGGTATGTCCATCGGTCGAATTGCGCAGGGACAGGGTACGATAAGTACTACCTCTACGACCACCGGTTCCGTGGCGGCGATTACCCAGGTCTCTACACACCGCAACTTGTGGAGACAAACGAGCAGGCGGTGGTCTGGCAGGATACGGTTGTGACCATGACCTCCGCGAATGACCGCATCCTGCCACAGGGCGACTATCCCCTCGTACTCGGCCCTGGTACGGTCCTCGAGGTGGATGCAACCTCGGCTCTGTGGGATTATCCGATCTGGGGCGGAAGGCTGCGGATTGAGGGGAGCGAGGAGAACCCGGTCCGTATCAACATCGCCGGCCAGGTGGATGGCAGACCGTTCCGTTTCGTGCGTGGGTCAGAAGTCGGGATTGACTGGTCCCACGCTGTAATTACCTCTGATGTACCCCTCGAGTTGCAGGTGCCGCTCCATCTTTCCCATTTCCAGATCGAGGCGCCGGAAATCTACCTGGAAGGGGTGCGTTGGACCCTCGGCACATCGATCGAAGAGTGCACCTTCAAGGGCAGGGTGGTGGTCAACCGTGACTACCCGGTGGATCGTTTCGAGCGTAATGTGATCATCGGCACGCTTGCGGCGACCACTCCCTCTGTGACCCACTGTACCTTCGCGAGGTATCCGGGAGCAGGCGACCTGGCTTTCGAGTTTACGCGGTCCCCGAATTTCCGTGACGGTCCGCGGACCATCCGCAACACGGTGTTCGAGGGGGCCTATACCGGCCTGTTCACGACGAATACACTCGAAGGAAGCATCGATTACAGTGCCTGGCATGGCAACAGCGAACCGATTGAGTTCGACCCTGAGATAACGGTCGGTGAGAACAACCTGATCGGCCTTGAGCCGCTCTTCTGGGATGCCGGGAATGATGATTTTCACCTGCAGGCTGACAGTCCGTTGATCGACGCGGGTGATCCGGACAGCCCTGCCGATCCGGACGGCAGCCGTGCCGACATCGGTGCCTACCCCTACGATCCGAACTACACGGATGTGTCGGAAGGTGATCCCTCGAACGGGCTGCCATTGGCCTTCCGGGTAGAGAAGCTCTATCCGAACCCGTTTAACGGAATGGCGACACTTACGATGACGCTGCCGCAGGCGGGGAAGGTGGTGGTGACGGTTTACGACATCATGGGACGCCAGGTTGCGGTGCTGCATGAGGGGGTGATGGCCGTGGGACGTCATTCGCTCAGTGTAGACCTCGCATCGCGTCCCTCCGGGCTCTACTTTGTGGTGGCGCAAACGGGGTCGGAAAGGGCAGTTGCAAAGGCGATGCTGGTGAAGTAGGGGTACGGGGCGGCACCCTTACGCGTTGCTTCGGATCGCAATGGTCGTTGGGCCAGGTCGCATGACCTGACCGAGTTGCGGCAGGTCGTGAGACCTGCCGCAAACTGTTGGAATCAGCCGTATCGTGAGGCTTGGGCGCTCCTTTACCCAAGCGTGCAGATAGCAATTCTCGAATGAGATGTCTCTTCAGTGAAGCCCAAATCGTTTCTGCTCATCCATTGCCAGGCTCCTCCTGAGAATTTGTGCAGGAATCCAGCTGTCAAGTTCGCCGAGAGGCAAGCGTAGCGCGGTCTCTCGGCGCGATTTGACAGCTATGAATGAGACATCTTAAACGAGCCTATTCTTCTCAAGAAAACAAGGACTTATCGCAAGGTGATTCTGGTTGCGCTGTCAAGACACTCCTGGAGACCTGCGGCCTCCAGGCGATCTTGACAGCGTCATCAGCCGAACTATGCTGCACAAATTCTTGTGAAGATCCTGTAGCCAGGGAAGGGACTGACAGCCAGAGCTCCACGACAATACTAATGAGCAATCTTTTTTCATTTATGGGGTAAATCATTCGAGAGTCAGCCTGTCAGCACTCCTCACACAAAGTGCGATGACAGCACCAGGAAAGCCGATGCATGCGGGCGCAGACGCTACATCAGGTGGTTTTCCTTCGCATACCGCTCCAGCTCTTCACGGAACTTCGGGTGCGCGATCGAGATCAGCAGTTTGGCGCGTTCCCGGTAGGATTTTCCGTAGAGGTTAACCGCGCCATATTCGGTGACCACCCAGTGGACATCGGCACGTGTGGTGACCACGCCTGCCCCCGGTTTGAGCTGAGTGACAATCCGGCTGAGGCTGTCATCCTTGGCGGTTGAGGGCAGCGCGATGATCGGCTTGCCATTTTTCGACATTGCCGCGCCACGAATGAAGTCGAGTTGTCCGCCGAAGCCACTGAAGAGACGCGGTCCGATGCTGTCCGCGCAGACCTGACCAGTGATGTCCACCTCAATCGCCGAATTGATGGCCACCATGTTGTCATGCTGAGCGATGACCTGCAGGTCATTGACATACTCGGTTGGACGGAACTCGACAATCGGATTGTTGTCGATAAAGTTAAAAGTCTTGCGTGTGCCGAGAACAAAACCGGCGACCATCTTCCCCCGGTTCATCGTCTTTTTGTCGTTGGTGATGACCCCTTCCTCGACCAGATCCACCACGCCATCCGAGAACATCTCGGTGTGAATCCCGAGGTCTCTTTTTCCTGGCAGGTAGTAGAGCACAGCGTCCGGGATGGTGCCGATCCCCATCTGCAGGGTTGAGCCATCCTCGATCAGGTCCACAATGTTCTCACCGATCTTCATCGGGACATCGGTGGAGGGATCATCGGGGTCGAAGACAAACTGCGGCATCTCGAGCAGCTCTTCTTCGTGCTCAACGACGGCATTGATCTTGTTGACATGGATGAAACAGTCGCCGAGGGCACGGGGCATACGCGGGTTGATCTGAGCGATGACCGTTTTTGCAGCTTCCGCCGCGGAGCGGATGGTGCCGACATCGGTACCATAGCTGCAGAAGCCGTGCTCATCGGGCGGACTGACATGGATCAGGGCGACATCGATCGGCAGGATGCCATTCGAAAAGAGGCGTGGCACCTGTGAGAGGTGGATCGCCATGGCGTCAGCACGGCCTTCATTGACAGCTTTGCGTGCGTTATGCCCGATGAAGAGTGCGCGGTGACGGAAAATGCCCTTGTATTTCTCCTGCATGTAGGGTGCATCGCCCATGGTCAGGATGTGGGTGACCTCGACATCCTGGATTGAGCCAGATTCACCGTGACGGACCATGGCACGAACGAGTTCCTGCGGGACAGCACAGCCGGGCTGGATGGTGACACGATCTCCGCTCTTGATCACCTTGACCGCTTCATCCGCAGCGACATGCTTCGCCTGGTACCTTTCCAGCCATCTCATGACAGCACCTCCGACAGGCTCTTCCATTCAACACCGAAGGCGGCGGCGACAGTGTCCCGTGTGACCTCGCCGCGATAAAGATTGATCCCACTTGCGAGGTAGGGATGGTCGCGCAGGGCTTTGTCGATGCCATCGGTGATGATCTTCCTGGCGAGTGGCTCGACCTGGTTCTGGAAGGCACGGGTGGAGGTGCGTGCGACACGGCTGGGCATATTCGGAACAGCGTAGTGGATCACATTCTCCTCGATATAGACCGGATCAGTGAGCGAGGTGGGGCGGCTGGTTTCAACGGTACCGCCCTGGTCGATGGCGACATCGACAATGACGGAGCGTGGTTTCATCATGCGCACCATTTCGCGTGTGACAATGTGGGGCGTGGGGTAATCCTCGATCAGCACGGCCCCGATGAGGACATCGACAAAGCTGACAAGCTTTTCGAGGTTATGCTCGTTGATCATGCCGGTTTGCAGGCCACCTCCGCAGATACGCAGGGCATCTCGCAGAGGGGAGACCCGATGGTCGATGAGGATGACATGGGCACCCATGTTGAGAGCATGCTGGGCGGCGGTGGTGCCGACAATTCCGGCCCCGATGATCCCGAAGGATGCGGGCGGCACTCCGGGCAGGCCACCAATGAGCACACCGCGTCCACCACGGTCCGAACTGAGGTATTCGATTGAGGCATGGACCGCGAGGGCACCGGCGATCTCACTCATGGCACGACGCACTGGGTGTCGTCCATCTTCTTTAACGACATTTTCAAGGCCGATGGCAGTGATCCCCCGGTCGACAAAGGCGTCGAATACTTCGCGTCTCGCCAGCGGAAGCTGCAGGTAGGAGAGGAGAATCTGATCCTCACGCATCAGCTCGCTTTCCTCGCGATCAGGCGGGAGCACCTTCACGATCATGTCGGGCCTGCCGAGGATTTCCTCCTGGCTGAAGCTGATCCTCGCGCCGACATTTTCGTAATCGGCGTCGGTCCACCCCGCGCCCTCCCCGGCGCCCTGTTCGACATGGACTGTTGCCCCGGCCTCGACAAGGGCACGTACGCCTGCCGGGCTGAAGGCGACACGGCGTTCATCGGCAAACCGCTCGCGCGGAACCCCCAGGATCATCGTTACCCTCCGGTAAATGCTGACTTTGGGACGGAAAATCGGTCAGGGTCAATATAGGGCTTCGTGACGTTCGGAACAAAGTCTGTCCATCACCGGCCCCGTGAGATTGCAGGCTATGGTGTCTTCCTGCTTGATCCGCTCGAGAGGGATGATCATATTCCACAGGTTCAAGATGTCCACTGAAAGAGCGTGTGTTCGAGAGTGTCAACCCTCCGAGCGGAAAGGGAAGTCGATGAAAGTGCTGCGGATTTTTCTCCTCACCGCGGTGACCGGGATGCTGCTTTCTGCGGGTTGTGCAGGCATCAAACCTGCGGTGCAACCTCCACCTCCGCCCATGGCAGAGGAGGTCGATGCTGCCATCCCTGCGGAGGGTGAGACGGAGAGCGAGGAGACAGTCCAGTCCGAACCTCCCGCATCGGCAGCGGCCGAAGAAACTGCTACTGTTGAGCAAAAGAAGCCAAAGGCGCCCGGTTCGAAGAAGACGTTGGCTGCACCGATCGACACGCTTGATTTTCCGGAAACCGCGCTGCCCCCGAGTCCTGCGAGTCTGAGCCCGGTTGCCTTTCTGCCCTCGGCCGGACCCGCTGAACGTGGTGCGGAACCGGTCGAGTTGGGCGATGGGTGGCGTGTGCAGGTTGCGTCGGTGAACAATCAGGCTGAAGCTCGCGAGATCGAACGGGATGTGGCGTCCAAAAGCGGGACAAAGGTGCACACCCGTTATCACGGGGATCGTTACACCCTGCTTGTCGGGCAATTTGACAGCGAGGAAGCGGCGAATGTCCTGCGTGACAAGTTGCGTGTGAATGGGTATGAGGGGGCGTTCGTGGTTCGTGCGCCGGTAGCCTCGCCTGCCGCGCCTGAGATGCCGAAGGAGACGGTGGCGCCCTCCGCACCGGTGGAACCAGCAGCCGGAGTGGAACGTGTCGATGGCTGGAGCATCCAGGTGATGAGCCTGGGGTCGAAGTCGGATGCTGAACGGGCAGCGGTGCAGGCCTCCGCGAAGACCGGCCTGACCGGGTACGTGGAAGAGGTGGACGGCGCCTGGAAGGTGCGTGTCGGCGGATTTTTGACACGTGAAGAGGCGCAGAAGGCACGTGAGCAAGTGATTGCGGCTGGCTATGAGGGAGCTTTCCCGGTGGCAGCGAAAATCAATCCGACTGGTTCTGCATCAAAAGGGGACAGCGGCAGGTAGGTTTGGGTTCATGATGGGAAATGGCAGGTCGTTTTGCCGCCTGGTGGATTTGACAACTCTTCAGCAGGCATAGGGCTGAGACAACAGTGAGAAACCCGCACTTCTCGGGTTCAGAAGTCTGCATAGCGCATGGTCGTGTGATCCGGACAGTCGAGGGATGAGATGAGACAAGGGCGGTTCGCAGCAGGTTGGCTGTTGGTTGGGCTTGTTCTGATGTTTGCGGCAGTGAGCCCTGCTCAGGACATTACAGAACCACCGATGCCCTTCGAGGCGCTTTTCTCTGCGTCTGGCGTGGCGGTTGGCGGGCAGATTCAGTTTGCTGGGGTGTTCGAAGTCCCGGAGGATCACCACATCACCGACAAAAGCTATGGGCTGTTCTCCCTGGAACCCGAGCTGCCGGAGGGTGTGACAATCACCGCTACAAGCTGGCCGGATGCGGTGATGAAGGATGGTGAGGAGACCTATTACGGTTCCGCTGTTATCCTGCTCACCCTTGCGGTCGATGCCGACGTCACCCCGGGCGAGTACACCCTGCCCTACAGCTACTCCTACCAGATTTGCCGTGACCTCGAGCCGGAGATCTGTTTCCTGCCGAATGGCGGCGAGAGGAGCATCACCTTAACCGTGCTGGAGGCGGGCGCCACCGCGATTCCGGTGTCGCATCCCGCATTCGGGGTCGCAACGGCGGGTAACGGGGAGGCGGTGTCGAACGGCTCCTCGGGCAGCGCAGGCCTGGAGAACCGTCTCACGTCAGCGCTTGAGAAGGGGAGCTTCACAGCCTTCTTTCTTGTTTTTATCGCGGGGATCCTGATTTCCTTCACGCCTTGTGTCTACCCGATGATCCCGATCATCATCGGTTTTGTCGGGTCCAGCGCGGAGGGGAACCGTCTCAAGGGGTTTATCCTGAGCCTTTTCTTTGTGCTTGGGTTGGTGGTGGTCTATGCGATTCTCGGGGTGATCGCCGGTGCGACCGGTGCGTTGTTTGGCGCCTTCATGCAGAACCCGGTGGTGCTGTGGTTCATTGTGGCGGTATTCATCGCATTGGGCGCGTCGATGCTGGGAGCATTTGACATCACCATTCCAGCCTCCCTGCAGGGAAGGATGATGTCAGGGGAGCGCAAGGGGTTGGTCGGGGCGGTGCTGATCGGCGGTGTGACGGGGATTGTCGCTGCACCATGTGCGGGACCGCCTTTGCTTGTGCTGCTTAGCTGGATCGGCAATACGGGCAACCTGGCGCTCGGATTCTTCCTGATGGCCACCTTCGCACTCGGTATCGGAGTGCTGTTCGTGGTGATCGGCACCTTCGCCGGAGCGATGACCGCACTGCCCCAGGCCGGTCCCTGGATGGACAAGATCAAGAAGGGGTTGGGTGCTGTGATCTTTGCTGTGGCGCTCTACTATGTGGGGTTGCTGGTCGATCATGGGTATTTCACGATTCTGCTCGGCGGATTCCTGTTGATTGTCGGCCTGTTCCTTGGCGCAACGGCGAGGTGGGAGGATCTGAGCAGTGCCGGGAAGTATGCCAAGGGGATCGGTATGCTGCTGCTACTGGCGGGGGGGTTCTATTTCCTGCTTGGCCTGGCGAAGGTGAATGGTATCAGCCTTGCCGGGGCAGTGGCGTCAGCCAACACCGGCGCCCAGGTAGCCGCGGCGGACGAAAAGCATGTGCCCTGGACTGTGAACGCGCACAATGAGGTGCTCGCCCTGGCAGCCGAGCAGGGCAAACCGGTGCTGATCGACTTCTACGCCGACTGGTGCGGGGTCTGTGTCGAGCTGGATCACAAGGTGTGGAACCAGCAGAGTGTGATGGATGCGGTGGCGGACGCATACCTTCCGCTCAAACTCGACTACACACGTGCCTCGTCCGAACTGGAGGCATTGCGCAAACAGTATGGCGTCGGCGGGCTGCCGACGGTGATGATTCTCGGTCCGGACGGCACGGAACGCAGCCGTTTCACTTCCTTCAAAAACCCGGAGCAGGTTATTAGCTGGTTGGGGGAATTCGGGGGGTGATGCTCTGGATCCGTCTACACTGAACATCTATCACATTGTCCATGCTGACCGTTTACCATCGATCATCAGTGACGGGTTCCTCTGGTGCGATGCTGAAATCAGACGCCGATCGCCAGCTGGAACAGTAATCGGGATGGACAAATTGAACTGAGACGACTGAACGAATTGAAGCTCGGCAGTTATCCCGATCTTTTTGTCGGCGATTGCGTTCCTTTTTACTTCTGCCCACGTTCTGTCATGCTCTATATGATTCACAAGGGGAATGATCAGGATCTCTAGTTCAGGGGTGGGCAGGAGCCGATTGTTCACCTCGTCGCCAACCTGAAAGCTACAGTGGATTGGGCAGAAGCTCATGGAAAACGCTGGGCATTCACCCTTTCGAATGCTGGTGGGAGGTATTTTGAGGATCGAAATGCATTGTCTTGTCTGAAAGAGATCAACTGGGAAGCCGTTTATGCAAAACAATGGAGTGGCGAGGGGATCACACCCCAAATCAAAGAAGGCAAGCAGGCGGAGTTTCTGGTCGAGCACAGCTTTCCAATGGAGCTGGTTGAGCACATTGGTGTATATTCTTCAAGTATCTACCAGCAAATTGTGAACGCTTTCAGTCCGCAAGGAAGCAGTCCAAGAATTGAAGTGAGGCGTGACTGGTATTACTGAGCGGGGTGGTGCCGAGATGATTGAGTACACGAGCGGCGATATACTCCAGGCCGATGCGGAGGCATTGGTCAATACCGTGAACTGTGTGGGCGTAATGGGTCGAGGCATTGCCCTCCAGTTCAAGCATCTGTATCCGGAAAACTTCAAAGCCTACAAAACTGCCTGTGAGCATCGCGAAGTACTGCCTGGACGGATGTTCTTGTATGAAACGGGTCAGCTCACACCGCCGCGATTTATCGTGAATTTCCCAACGAAACGTCACTGGCGTGGGACAAGCCGTATTGAGGATATTCAGGCTGGTTTGCAGGATCTTGTCAAGGTGATCCAGGAAAAAGGCATCCAATCGATAGCGATTCCCCCTCTGGCCAGTGGGCTGGGAGGGCTCGAGTGGGAGCATGTGAAACCGCTGATTGTTTCTGCGCTAAGCCCTCTTCAACATGTTCGGGTAATCCTTTATGAGCCCGGGGGGGCGCCGCCAGCCGAGCGTATGGTACATCCTGAGGAAGCACCTCGGATGACAACGGTTCGTGCAGCCATCATCCACCTGATGGACCGTTATCTTTCAGGGCTTCTGGACCCCCACATAACGCTGTTGGAAGTGCATAAACTACTCTATTTTCTGCAGGAAATGGGTGAACCACTCCAACTTGAGTTCAAGAAAGCGCATTATGGTCCTTACGCTGAAAAACTCCGTCATGTGCTCATTCTGCTGGAAGGACACTACCTGACGGGGTATGCAGATGGGGGTGATCTTCCAACAAAGCCCCTGTGGTTAGTCCCCGGTGCAGTCGAAGAGGCGGCCAGGTATCTCGAGGATCGACCAGATCTCCAGGCTCGATTCGATCAGGTGGCCAACCTGGTCGAGGGGTTTGAATCCCCCTTCGGGCTCGAATTGCTATCCTCAGTGCATTGGGTTGCAACACATGAAGCCGTTCAATCACTGGATGATCTCGTGACTCAAACCTATGCATGGAATGATCGTAAACAGCAGTTCAGCCGAAAACAGATTGCGCTTGCATTTGAAGTGCTGAGCCGTCGGAATATGCTGCCAGATGCTGTACTTCACGCTGGTTGATACAGAGTGATTGACAGTTCGCAAGTCCAAGTTGAGAACGGAAGCAAGGAAACGCGAAAGGGTTGTGGATGGAACATGTAACAGATGCCACCTTTGATCAGGAAGTGATGCAGGCGGATGGCCTGGTGGTGGTTGATTTTGGTGCGACATGGTGCGCGCCCTGCAAGAAGCTCGATCCGATTCTGGAGGAGATGGCGGGTGAATATGCGGGTCGAGTGAAAATTCGCAAGGTGGATGTGGGCGAAGCGCCAGCCGTGGCGCAGAGGTACCGTGTGCTCTCCGTCCCGCGTGTCCTGTTTTTCCGTGACGGCGAAGTGCGTGAGCAGATCACGGGACTGGTGCCGAAATCGAAGCTGGTGGAACGTTTTGACGAACACCTGGCCACAGCGTGAGGCGGCATCACTTTTACCTGGCGGGGGCACTGCTCGCCCTTGTGCTGGCGACACTGCTGGCGTTCACGCCCTGGAATGGCACAACACAGGCGCAGGCGGCTTCCGGTGAAGTCGATTTCAGTTTGACCGACCTGCAGGGCGATCCGCTCGCACTTTCCGACTACCGCGGAAAGGTGGTCCTGCTCAATTTCTGGGCAACCTGGTGCCCGCCCTGCCGCGATGAAATCCCGCATTTTGTCGAGATGGTGAACGAACTCGGTGATGAGGGGCTGGTTGTGATCGGGCTGAGTGTGGACCGTGGGGAAGGGATTGTTCATAAATGGCTGAAGGCCAACCCCGTGAACTACCCGATGGCGATGAGCCCCAACGATCTGACTGCGAAGTGGCAATTGCTGATTGAGCCGGGGATGCGTGGCGGGATCCCCTTCAGCTTTGTGATCGACAAAGAGGGCGAGGTCCGTCACTCGATTGTCGGCTATCGTGACAAAGCGCAATGGGAGGCGATGATCAAACCGCTGCTGTAACCTCCCGGTAGTCGGCTTGCGGACCGTCGGTGCGAGCCGGGTTCGCCCGGCGAACCCGAGCGTGGCAATCTGTAGTGGCATCCCCTCCTGGCGGTCATCGCCGGGAGGGGATGTTGTTGCTGCTGAGAGGGTGGTCTTCTTGTGCGGTGTGGGTCAGGCTTGGAGCTGCTCCTGCACCCTGCCGCGCCCTGCGCGGCAGCAAAGACAGATTGCCGCACTACGCGCCTTTGGCGCTTCGTTCGCAAAGACGACTTATTGACTTGCACGTTCATCTATTTTGCAGCGTCCGTCCCCTACGTGATTGCAAGCCTGCCGGAGGCGGAGAATCCACCTACCTTATGAGGACAACCTTTTTGCATGCTGCTCGATCTCCCGGACCTTCTGCACGGATGAAGTAGGGGCCACTGGGCAGCATAGAGGCGTCGAACGTGAAAGTGTGTTGCCCGATATCCAGTACGCTTTCCTGTATGAAAGCCACAGGTCTGCCAAGAACGTCGTACAGATAGAGGGCAACGTGGCCTGAGGTTGGCACGGTCAGCGTTATTCGGGCGCTGCCATTGAAGGGATTGGGCCAGGCATTGGAGAGAGTGAACCCTGCTGGCGGCGCTTGAGAACCATCCGGAGTATCTAACGCGTTTGTGCAATCAAAGACTTGCAGGAAACTGTTGTCGATCACATAGAGGTGATCTCCACCCCAGGCCAAACACCATGGATTTCGCCCCAACTGATAGGATCCGGTGGAGACAATGGCAGTGGCGTTGTTGGCATCCAGTGCACGAATCCCCCTCCTGTAATTCTGGTAATCGTAGGACGTGAACACATATCCATTATGGACGACAAATTTACTTTCGGCTGCGCGAAGTGTTCTCTCGCCCAGGCAGGTCAGTGTCAGTGAATCATCCAGCTCGAAAACCATTATCACGCCGTAACTGTTGCTCCAGTCATCCGTGTAGCGAAAATAGAGACGGTTTCCTTCTGTACGGAAGACAGGGTAGGCCATCTCGCGATAGAGTTCGTAGTCATTTCCGAAGACAGGTGATTCCGGGGAACGAACATCAACGATTTTGAAACCGGGGCTGTAATGAATGATCAGGGTTGAGTCAATCATGTGGAATTCGGTGGGTACTCCCAACCCAAAGGGCAGGACCGAGATGTCTGTTAGAGTGTCAAATTGGCTGATGCTCGCGACATGCAAAGAGCATGGCTGACTGGCCTCCGGGTAGGGAAAGAAATAAGCGAGAGTGTCTTGGACGACAAGACTGGCAATGTTCTGCCAGGTCGCCAAATGCTGGGGATTCGCTGGATCGCTTACGTCAAAGACCCACCAATCATCGTAGAAGTCCCTGACGAAAAGACGAGGGTAATCGAGAATGAGTTTTTCAAAATGCGGACCCGGGTCAAAGGAGCCGACATTGACCATGTTGTCCAGGTCGCGCAGGTCCAAGATCTGCAATCCATGGCTGCCGGTTGCGAAATAGCCATAACCATCCTGGATGATCATGTCAGCCGGAGATCCCTCCTGGAAATAATGAAAAGCAACAGGCTCGATGTTCAGGTCATCGGCAAAAAGGGGTGTTGTAAAGAAGTTGTAAATCAGCAAATGGATTGTCAGAAAGAGCAAGATGGTCTTGTTGGAATAGCGAATCATGGGTCGATCCCTGTCATGGGGCGGGTATCTCCAAGATAAAGCGCTTTTGAAGGGCGTGCCACCATCCACTTGCTTCGCGGTTGATTTTCAGCGCGTCGCTGCGCTTGCCTCTCGGCGAACGTGACAGTGGAGATCATGCACGGATTCTCATGAGAAACCGTTTCTATGTTCCTGCCGCGCCCTGCGCGGCATTAAAGACAGATTGCCGCACTACGCGCCGGTGGCGCTTCATTCGCAATGACGGGTGGGGAGGCGGGGCCGTGTGGCTCTGCGAGGAGCCGATGGGGTTGTTCCAGGCTTTCCGTGAAGCGATCTTTCCCGCCCTTTGGACTCCCGAGGGAGACAGAGAGTCGGAGACGGTCCCGGAGCAGGGAGGAACCTTAGTTTCATCCCTTGACTCCAAGCGAGTCCGCCTTATATTTACAGGCTATGACATTTCGCCCCGCTTTCCACAGTGAGAAGCGTGCATCGCAAAGCGTTTTTTGTGTGGGATAAAGGGGCTGGCGGCTGCCGGTGTAGCTCAGTTGGTAGAGCTCCGGATTTGTAATCCGGTGGTCAAGGGTTCGAGTCCCTTCGCCGGCTCTGGCCTGTGAGGGACAACCTGACACCGGCCACGAGGTGACACGCGACATGAAGCAGGGAGGCTGACGCCCCAGCACAGGCGACCGGCCATGCTACCTGGATCATGGGCGGGGGTCACCGTTTGTTTTGCCTTTCGGAGGCGACAGCGCCTCCTTTGACAAGCGAGTCGAGTTGTACCCCATTCCGGGGGGATGCCCGAGCGGCCAAAGGGAGCAGACTGTAAATCTGCCGGCGGATGCCTTCGTAGGTTCGAATCCTACTCCCCCCACAGTGGACCGGTGACAAGCTGCTGTCGCCTTGACGATTTGCCACCGGTTCAGGTGCAGGACGTGCGGGAGTAGCTCACCTGGTAGAGCACCAGCCTTCCAAGCTGGATGTAGCGGGTTCGAGTCCCGTCTCCCGCTCCAGACGATTGTGACAGCCTTCGTAGCTCAGTCGGTAGAGCGCATCCTTGGTAAGGATGAGGTCACCGGTTCAATCCCGGTCGAAGGCTCGACGAGTGCAATCAGAAGCAACATCGCGTTGATTCCGGACACAGTTCCGGACGATCCAGGAGGCTTAACGATGGCCAAGCAGAAGTTTGAGCGTACAAAGCCGCATGTCAATGTGGGTACGATTGGTCACGTGGACCATGGCAAGACAACGTTGACGGCAGCGATCACGCTTGTTTTGTCGAAGGCGGGCGGAGCGGAGTTTCGTTCGTTTGATTCGATTGACAATGCCCCGGAAGAGCGTGAGCGTGGGATCACGATTGCGACGGCACATGTGGAGTATCAGACGGAAAACCGTCACTACGCCCATGTCGACTGTCCAGGTCACGCGGACTATGTGAAGAACATGATCACGGGTGCGGCTCAGATGGACGGTGCGATCGTGGTTGTGAGCGCAGCGGACGGTCCGATGCCCCAGACTCGTGAGCACATTCTTCTTGCGCGCCAGGTGAACGTTCCAGCGCTTGTAGTGTTCATGAACAAGGTGGACATGGTCGACGATCCTGAATTGCTTGACCTTGTCGAGCTTGAGATGCGTGACCTGTTGAACGAGTACGAGTTCCCGGGCGACGACATTCCGATCATCCGTGGTTCCGCGCTTGAGGCGTTGAACAATCCGGACGATCCCGAGAAGAACAAGTGCGTCCACGAGCTGATGGCGGCGGTTGACAGCTTCATTCCGGAGCCGAAGCGTGCCATTGACCAGCCCTTCCTGATGCCTGTCGAGGATGTTTTCTCGATCACGGGCCGTGGTACGGTTGCAACGGGCCGTATCGAGCGTGGTGTTGTGAAGGTGAGCGAGGAAGTGGAGCTTGTCGGCCTTGGTGCGAAGCGCAAGACGGTTGTGACGGGTGTGGAGATGTTCCGCAAGCTGCTTGATGAGGGCATGGCGGGTGACAACGCGGGTCTTCTTCTTCGTGGTGTAGACAAGGAAGAGATCGAGCGCGGGATGGTGTTGGCGAAGCCAGGTTCGATCACGCCTCACACGAAGTTCGAAGCAGAAGTGTACGTGTTGGGCAAGGACGAAGGTGGCCGTCACACGCCGTTCTTCAAGGGCTACCGTCCACAGTTCTACTTCCGTACGACGGATGTGACGGGTGCGATCGAGCTTCCAGAAGGCGTTGAGATGGTGATGCCCGGTGACCGTGTGAACATGGTTGTCGAGCTGATCGCGCCGATCGCGATGGACGAGAGCCTTCGTTTCGCGATCCGTGAAGGCGGCCGGACCGTCGGCGCCGGAGTCGTAGCGAAGATTATCGAGTAACAAACCGGTAGGATCGGGAGGTCTGAGTGGCCGGGCAAAACATCCGGATACGCCTGAAAGCGTATGACCACAACTTGCTGGACAAGTCGACCCAGAAGATCATTCAGACTGCTCGCAGCACAGGGGCAGTGATTTCGGGGCCGATCCCGTTGCCGACGAAGCGGTCGATCACAACGGTACTTCGTGGTCCACATGTTGACAAGAAGTCGCGTGAGCAGTTTGAGACGCGCATTCACAAACGCCTGATCGACATTCTGAATTCAACGTCGAAGACGATCGATGCTTTGATGAAGCTCGAGCTGCCTGCTGGCGTTGATATTGAGATCAAGACCTGAGAGGGACGTCACAATGCCTGAAGGAATGATGGGTCGGAAGATCGGCATGACCAGCGTTTACCGCGATGGTCGCCAGATTCCGGTGACGGTGATCGAGGTTCAGCCGAACCCGGTGGTGCAGGTGAAGAGCACCGAGGGCGCGGATGGCTATGACGCCGTCCAGCTCGGGTACGGTACCCGGAAGCTGAAGCGGACCACGAAAGCGATGCAGGGTCATTTCAGCCGTGCTGGAGTGGATCCGACACACAGATTACGTGAGTTCCGTGGGGTGACAGGCCTCGAGGTCGGCGGCGAAGTGCGTGTTGAGGAGTTGTTCGCCGAGGGCGAGATCATCACAGTTCGCGGCGTATCGAAAGGTCGCGGATTCGCGGGTGTGGTCAAGCGTCACGGATTTGGTGGCCACAAGGCCAGCCACGGTACCCATGAGAGTTTTCGCGGTCCGGGTTCGATCGGTGCTCACACGTGGCCGGGTCGAGTGTTTCCCGGCAAGCGAATGGCGGGTCACCTGGGCAGCACGATGGTCACTGTCAAGAATCTCTCGGTGGTAGAGATCATCGCCGAGAAGAATCTGGTGCTGGTGAAGGGCGCCGTGCCTGGCGCGCGGAACAGCCTTGTGGAATTGCTGAAAGCCTGAGGGTAAACGATGAAGTTGCCGGTGTACAGCCGAGAAGGCAAACCCACGGGCTCCGAAGTAGACCTGGACGGCGCCGTATTCGGCATAGAGCCGAACGAGCACGCGATGTGGCTTGCGGTGAAGGTCCAGCGTACCCGAATGCGTCAGGGTACGCACGCTTCGAAGAACCGTACGCTGGTGAGCGGCGGCGGGAAAAAGCCGTGGCGCCAGAAGGGTCGCGGGGCAGCCCGTGCCGGAACCAGCCGCAGCCCGTTGTGGCGGCATGGTGGAACCATATTCGGTCCGCAGCCACATCCTTACACGATGAAGCTGCCGCTGAAGGCGAACCGGCTGGCGCGTGCGAGTGCATTCGCAACGCGTGCCCGGGAAGAAGCCATCCGTCTGATCGAAGACTTTTCTCTCGATCAGCCGAAGACGAAGGACGTGAAGGCTTTGCTTCAGGCATTTGACCTGTCGAACGAGAAGGTCATCATCCTGACGAAGTCCTATGACCCCCACCTTGTAAAGTCGGTGCGCAACCTGGAAGCGTGCTCGGTGCAGGTGGCGAAGGAAGCCTCCACGTATGACCTGTTGAACAATCGAGTGCTGCTGATCCAGGTCGGCGCACTGGATGCCATCTCCGAGGTGCTGGGTGGACGAAAGCGCGCGTCTGAGAAAGCTGCTTAAGCGGCCGTTGGTGACGGAGAAGGTCACACGGTTGACGGAAACGCAGAACACCTATGCCTTCGAGGTCCCGCGGGACGCGAACAAGGTGGAAATCCGTCGGGCTGTCGAGACCATCTTCGAGGTGAAGGTGGACGATGTCCGCACCATCAATGTTCGCGGGAAGGTGAAGCGAATGGGCCGGTTTCTTGGGCGTCGTTCGGCGACCAAGAAGGCGATGGTGACGCTTAAAGAAGGTCATAAGCTCGAACTGTTCGAGAACGTGTAGCAGCGACCGGTTCGCTGCCTTGAGGGGTGGCGAACGGCGATGTCAACGCGACACCGCCGCGAGGGGATTATGCTGAAGAAATACAACCCGGTAACACCAGGACAACGCTTTCGGACCAACCTGGACTATTCGGAACTGAGCCAGGTTGCGCCGGAGAAGAGTCTACTGGAACCGCTGTCGAAGTCGGGCGGACGGAACAACAACGGCCGCATCACTTCCTGGCAGCGGGGTGGTGGTCACAAGCGCAAGTACCGCAGGATAGATTTCAAGCGGGACAAATTCGGGATTCCGGCGCGTGTGGCGACCCTTGAGTACGATCCGAACCGCAGTGCGCACATTGCCCTGCTGATCTATTCGGATGGCGAGAAGCGTTACATCCTCGCCCCGAAGGGGTTGAAAGTGGGCGATACGGTGCAGAGCGGTGCGGAGGAAGTGGATATCCGTACGGGCAACGCCATGCCTTTGAACCAGATTCCGCTTGGCACGGAAGTGCACAATGTGGAGTTGCAACCGGGCCGTGGCGGACAGATCGCCCGTAGTGCAGGCGCCTCGGTCCGCCTGATGGCACGCGACAGCGGTTATGCCGCGCTACGTTTGCCCTCGGGTGAAATGCGCCAGGTCCCGGAAAGCTGTCTTGCCACGATCGGTGTGGTGGGCAACGATCAGCATGAGAATGTCGTTGTCGGCAAGGCGGGCAAGTCCCGTTGGCTGGGTCGCCGCCCGAACGTCCGCGGTGTTGTGATGAACCCTGTCGATCACCCGATGGGTGGTGGAGAAGGCCGCAGCTCGGGTGGACGCCATCCCTGCACACCGTGGGGCAAGCCGACCAAGGGCTACAAGACGCGCAAGCCCAAAGGTTCGGACAAGTATATCATCAAGCGTCGCAAGCAAAAGTAAGTAACGGCAAGGGGTAAGCATGGCCCGGTCCGTCAAAAAGGGTCCCTTTATCGATGACCACCTGATGAAGAAGGTGGTCGAGGCCCAGAAGGCGAGTGGCGCGAAGAAGGTGGTCAAGACCTGGTCGCGTCGCAGCACGATCAGTCCGGAATTTGTCGGTCTCACTCTGGCGGTTCACAACGGCAAGAAGCATGTGCCGGTATTTGTGACCGAAAACATGGTGGGGCACAAGCTTGGGGAATTTTCCCCGACCCGGACCTTCCGCGGACATGCCGGCAAGAAGACAGAAAAAGCCGGTAAGGTGAAGTAGTCAGTGAGGGCGGACAGCAAGATGGAAGCGAAAGCATCAGCCCGTTTTCTTCGCGTGGCACCCCGCAAAGCCCGCCTTGTGGCGGATATGATTCGCGGGATGAAAGCGGGGCAGGCGCAAGGGGTTTTGACACACAGCCCGAAGCGCGCGGCCCAGCACATCGAGAAACTTCTTCGCAGCGCCCTGGCGAACCTGATGAACCAGGAAGAGGCGGGCAAGATCGATGTGAACGAAGCCGTGATACGCGAGATTCGTGTGGACGAAGGCCCGACCCTGCGCCGTTGGCGCCCGCGGGCAATGGGGCGTGCGACACGCATTCGCAAGCGGACCAGCCACATTCGGCTGACCGTGGAAGCGTAACAGCGCCGATACCGTTTCGACGAGGATAAGATGGGTCAGAAGGTTCATCCTGTCGGGTTCCGACTCAAGATCAACAAGACTTGGAACTCCAACTGGTTTGATGAGAAGAACTTCGCGGCGAAGCTCGAGGAAGACCTGATGCTGCGCCGTTACCTGGCGAAGCGCTTGCAGAATGCAGGTGTTGCGCGGGTCGAGATCGAGCGGACTCCGAAGATGGTTACGGTTTCGATCCACACCGCCCGGCCCGGGATTGTGATCGGCCGCAAGGGTAGCGAAGTGGACAAGCTGAAAGCCGAGCTGGCGCAGGTGACCGGCAAGGATGTACAGCTGAACATCTTCGAGATCAAGCGTCCGGAAACCGAGGCAGCGCTTGTTGCGGAATCGATCGCCCATCAGCTTCGGGGGCGAGTGAGTTTCCGCAGAGCGATGAAGAAGTCGATCCAGGCGGCGATGCGTATGGGCGCTGAAGGGATCAAGGTGATGTGCAGCGGTCGGCTTGGCGGTGCGGAGATGAGCCGTACCGAGATGTACAAGGAAGGCCGCATTCCACTTCACACCCTGCGTGCGGACATCGACTACGCGGTCGATGTGGCGAAAACGACCTACGGCACGATCGGTGTGAAGGTGTGGGTGTGCAAGGGCGAAATCTACGGTCGCGGCGAGATGAACAAGGCTGCAGCCGCTAACTGAACCGATTGTTGAGGCGGTCACAAGCCTCAGGAACGGCTGGACTACAGGAAAAGTACCATGCTGGCACCGAAACGAGTCAAGCATCGGAAAGTCTTTCGCGGACGGATGCGTGGTCTTGCACAGCGGGGAAACCGGGTTTCCTTCGGGCAGTTCGGGATCATGACGCTGGAACCGGGTTGGATCACCTCGCGCCAGATCGAGGCGGCCCGTGTCGCGATGACCCGCCATGTGAAGCGTGGCGGCAAGGTGTGGATCCGGATCTTCCCGGACAAACCGGTGACGAAGAAGCCTGCGGAAGTCCGGATGGGTAAGGGTAAGGGCTCGCCCGAATTCTGGGTGGCGGTGGTGAAGCCGGGCAGGATCATGTTCGAGCTGGGCGGGGTGGATGAGGCTCTTGCCCGCGAAGCTCTGACCCGTGCGATCCATAAGCTGCCGGTAAGAGCGAAGATCGTGTCGCGGTTGGAGGTTTAAGGTCGATGGCGAGGATTCTTGAAGAACTCCGTGGCCTGACAGCGGACGAGCTGAAAGCCCGTCTGAACGATGCCGAGGAAGAGTATGCGAACCTGAAGTTTCAGCATGGTTCAGGTCAGCTTGAAAGTCCGATAAAGGTGCGTCTCGCCCGTCGTAACGTGGCACGAATCAAGACGCTACTGAGCGAACATTCCCGCGCGGCCGCCGCGCAGGTCGAGAAGGCTTAAGGAGGCGATCGGTGGAGCGTGGTCGCAGAAAAAGTGTGACCGGGACTGTGGTCTCGGATAAGATGGACAAAACCATCGTCGTGCTCGTGGCGCGCCGTCTGCGTCACCCGCTGTATGGGAAGTTCGTCACCCTGTCGAAGAAGTACCATGCGCATGACGAGAAGAACGAGTGTGGCGTCGGCGACATGGTGCGGTTGATGGAAACGAGGCCGCTTTCGCGCACCAAGCGCTGGCGTGTGGTGGAGATCGTCAAGAAGGCCCTGTAGTTTGGGGTCCCGGACGGGACGAGGAAAAGATGATTCAGGAAGAAACCCTGCTGAATGTGGCGGACAACACGGGCGCGAAGAAGGTGAAATGCTTCCGTGTGTTAGGGGGAACGGGCCGCCGTTACGCCTCCCTCGGCGACATTGTGATTGTCAGTGTCAAATCCGCCATTCCGAACAGCGGTGTGAAGAAGGGCTCGGTCCAGAAGGCGGTGATCGTTCGGACACGGAAGGCTGTCCGGCGCAAGGATGGGACATACATCCGTTTCGACGATAACGCCGCTGTGATCCTGGACGAACGCTTCGAGCCGAAAGGCACACGCATTTTCGGGCCGGTTGCCCGCGAGTTGCGTGAGCGCGAATACATGAAGATTGCCAGCCTTGCCCCGGAGGTCCTGTGATACGGCGTAAGAAGCGGGTGGTGGAGCATTCGCAGAAGGTGCGCAAAGGGGACGAAGTGGTCGTTCTCTCGGGCAACGACAAGGGAAAGCGCGGAAAGGTACTCAAGGTATTTCGTGACGAGGACCGCGTGATTGTGGAAGGTGTGCGTTTTACCAAACGTCACACGAAGCCCAACCCGAAAGCCCCGAAGGGGGGGATTGTCGAGCGCGAGGGCAAGATCCACGTCTCCAACGTGATGGTGATCGACCCGAAGTCGGGCAAGCCGACACGGATCGGTCACAAGGAAGTCGATGCGGACGGCGGAAAGAAACGTCGTGTCCGGGTGGCGAAAGTCTCCGGCGAAACACTCGGGTAGAGGTGAGTTGTGGCGAACAAGGAAAAGCAGGATAAGGCCGGCGCCGAGGGGAAGAAGGAGAAGAAGGGCAAAGGGGCAGCAGCAGCAGCCGAAGTGATGGAAACCCCGGCTGACTACGTTCCCCGGCTCTTTCTCCGGTACCGTGACCAGGTCGTCCCGGCGTTGCAGAAGCGGTTTGGATACAAGAACCCGCTCGAGATACCCCGCCTGGAGAAGGTGATCCTGAATGTCGGGATGGGCGAGGCACACAGCGACCAGAAGCTGCTGGACAGCGTGCTTGAGGAGCTTGGCATTCTGACCGGTCAGAAGCCTGTGGTGACCCGTGCGCGCAAGTCGATCAGCAACTTCAAGCTGCGCGAGGGGATGCAGGTCGGGGCGCGCGTGACACTTCGTCGCGCCCACATGTGGGAGTTTGTCGACAAGCTGTTCAGCATTGCCGCGCCGCGTATTCGCGACTTCCGCGGCCTGCCGGATCGCAGTTTCGACGGCCGGGGAAACTACTCCCTCGGGATCAAGGAACAGATCGTGTTCCCCGAGATCGATTATGACCGTGTGGTGAAAATCCACGGGATGGACATCACCTTTGTCACCTCGGCTCGGAATGACGAGGAAGCGAAGGCGCTGCTGGAAGAGCTTGGCTGCCCCTTCCGGAAACGTCAGACCGCCGAGACAGCGGCATAACCGCTCGGGTTCAAGGAGAGATCATGGCGAAGAAGTCGCTGATCGCGAAGGCGAAGAGAGAACAGAAATTCAAAGTGCGCGAGTACAACCGCTGCAGCCGCTGCGGCCGTCCCCGTGCCTATCTGCGGAAGTACGGCATTTGCCGCATCTGCTTCCGGGAACTTTCCCTGCAGGGGATGATTCCCGGCGTGTCGAAGTCGAGCTGGTAACGAGAGTCCAGGATCGATCCAGGTCCAGCACCGTGGGGAACCCCGAGCGGAGGAAACCGGATCGGCAACCGGCGTGGTTGCGTCCTGAAAAAGAGAAGGATACGGGCCGTGTCGCAAACGACTGATCCCATCGCGGATTATCTGACCCGGATACGTAACGCGTTGCACGCGCGTCACACGAAAGTCGATATCCCCTCCTCCAAGCTGAAGCGCGAGATTACCAAGGTGCTCGTGGATGAGGGCTATCTCCGGGATTTCATCAACATCGAGGACGACAAGCAGGGGATTTTGCGTGTCTTCCTGAAGTACAATCGTGACGGCAAGTCCGTCATCACCGGGCTGCGCAGGGTCAGCCGTCCCGGTCTGCGGAACTATGTGGGTTTCCGTGAGATCCCGCGTGTGCGCGGCGGCCTGGGGGTATCCGTGCTTTCGACCCCCGGCGGAGTGATGACAGGTACCCGGGCGACCGCCGAGAAGCTCGGTGGTGAAGTGTTGTTGTTCATCTGGTAATCCGGGAGGAGCATCCGTCGTTTTGCACGGATGGACACCCCCACGGGAGGTATAGACGATGTCCCGTATAGGGAAAATGCCGATCACCATCCCCGAAAAAGTCGCGGTGACCATTGATGGTTCACAGGTGACGGTGAAGGGACCCCTCGGCGAACTCCAGCAGACTTTTCGTCCGGAAGTCGCATTTGAACAGGCGGACGGAGTCCTTACCGTGAGCAGAACGGGTGAGACCCAGATGCATCGCGGAATTCACGGCCTTTCGCGCACCCTGCTGGCCAACATGGTCGAGGGGGTCCACAAAGGCTTTTCGAAGACCCTGGTGATTGCCGGGGTTGGTTACACGGCAGAGCTGAAGGGCAACGGCCTGATGTTGCGTATCGGGTATTCCCACCCGGTCTGGCTTGGCGCCCCTCCCGAGATCAAGTTCGAGGTTTTCCAGCCTTCGCAGTGGGCCGAGATCGGTGTTGTGAAGCAGGTGGAGAACCAGAACGTGGCGATCCGGGTTTCGGGGATCAACAAGGCGCTTGTAGGCCAGGTCGCGGCACGTATCCGCCGGATTCGTAAGGCGGAGCCCTACAAGGGCAAGGGGATCAGGTACAACAACGAACAGGTCCGTCGTAAGGCTGGAAAGGCGGCGAAGTAAGCCATGGCGACGAAACTGACAAAAAGTGCAGCGGCGCGTATCCGTCGCAAGAAGCATGTTCGCAAGGTGGTCAACGGCACAGGGCAGCGTCCGAGGCTTGTGGTGAACCGTTCACTGAAGTACATCGGTGCGAGCCTGGTGGATGACACACGCGGTGTGACGCTTTTCGGGGCGACAACCAAGGTGCTGAAGCTGGATGATTACAAGCTGCCGGACGAGCCTGAGAACTTTGCGGTGAGTGAAAAGAAACTGCCCCTGACCGGCAAGGTAGCGGATGCCTACCGTCTCGGCCTGGCCATCGCAGCGATGGCGAAGGAGAAGGGGATCGGGAGTGTGGTCTTCGATCGCAACGGCCTGCGTTATCACGGCAGGGTTCGTGCGGTGGCGGAAGGCGCCAGAAAAGGGGGTCTTGTACTGTGAATCGTAACAAGGCGAGTCGTCAGGACGATCGCGCCCCCAGCGCTGCCGATCTGGGGCTCATCGAAAAAGTGGTGCACATCAACCGTGTCGCGAAGGTTGTCAAAGGCGGCCGGAACTTCAGTTTCAACGCGATTGTGATCGTGGGTGACGGCAAGGGACGTGTCGGGTTCGGACTCGGCAAGGCCCGCGAAGTGACCGAAGCGATTACGAAGGGCGGGGAAATTGCGAAGCGCGGGATGAAACGCTATTCGATGGTCGGTTCGACCCTTCCCCATCCGATCGTGGGACGCTATGGTGCAGCGCGTGTAGTGCTGAAGCCAGCCGCCCCCGGTACGGGTGTGATCGCGGGTGGTTCGGTGCGTGCGGTGCTTGAGGCGATGGGAGTGCGTGACGTTCTCACCAAGTCCCTCGGCAGCCGCAATCCTCACAACCTTGCGAAAGCGACACTGAACGGCCTTGAGCGGATGGAATCCCTTGCGGACATCGCCATCAAGCGCGGCAAGAGCGTTCGGGAGGTGCTTGGCCTGTGAGCGCGGCAAAGAAAAAGCAGAAGAGCAGCCAGATCCGTATTACGTGGATAAAATCCACAATTCGTCGCGAGGCGAATCAGCAGCGGATCATCGAAGCCCTCGGGCTTCATAAGCTGAACCACAGCGTGGTGCACAACGATTCACCGACGATCCGGGGAATGATCAACAAGATCCCTCACCTGGTGAAAGTTGAATCGGTCGAGGCATAAAAGGAATCGACGATGCCGAAGGATCTGAGCAATCTGTCGCCCGCGAAGGGATCGACGAAAACAAAGAAGCGGCGTGGTCGCGGGGCTGGTTCCGGCCTTGGCGGCACGGCGGGCCGGGGCCACAAGGGCGCGCAGTCGCGTTCCGGGTACAAGCGGACTGTCTGGTCGGAAGGTGGCCAGATGCCGATCCAGCGCCGTCTGCCCAAGCGCGGTTTCAAGAACATCTGGGCGGAAGAGGTGCAGACCGTCAACCTCCGCGACCTGGTAAGGCTCGGCGAGGTGAGCGAAGTGACACCTGAGACGCTTGCAGCGGGCGGAATCGTCCGGGATGCGGGCAAGCCAGTCAAGCTGCTTGCGGTCGGCGAGGTCGAGAAGGCGTTGACCATTCATGTCACTGCCGCCAGCGCGACCGCAATTGAGAAGGTTGAGAAGGCGGGCGGGAAGGTGATTTTGCCCCCGCCAGCCAAAAAGCGCGGGAAGTACAAAAAGCGCGAAGAACGCAACGGTCAAAAGGCCTGAGTAGCGGCCAGCCAAACGGGCGATAAGGACGCGAGATGCTCGAGAAATTTCGCAACATCTTCAAGATCCCGGAACTGAGGAAGAAAATCATCTTCACCCTGTCGATATTTGTCCTCTATCGACTCGGTGGACACATTCCGATTCCGGGTGTCGATGCAGGCGTACTTGGCCAGTTTTTCGAGGAGCGTTCGAATACGCTTTTCGGACTGTACGATTTGTTCGCGGGCGGCAACTTCAGCCGTGCGACCATTTTCGCACAGGGCATCATGCCCTACATCTCGGCAAGCATTATTCTGCAGCTCCTGGCCTCGGTGGTGCCCTATTTCCACCGACTCCAGCAGCAGGGTGAGGAAGGCCGGAAGAAGATCACGCAGCTCACTCGTTACGGGACGGTGGGAATTGCCGCACTGCAATCCTTCGGTGTGGCGGCCTTCCTGCAGGGTGTGCAGATCGGTGCGGCGCGTGTGGTGCCCGCCCCCGGGATCGGGTTCTTCCTGCTGACAATGATCACCCTGACAGCCGGCACGATTGTCATCATGTGGCTGGGTGAGCAGATCGACAGCAACGGCATCGGAAACGGGATCAGTTTGATCATCTTTGTCGGGATCATCGACCGTTTCCCCTATGCCTTCCTGGATGAGTTCCAGCTGCTGCAGCAGGGTATCCGCACTGTGATGATGGAGCTGATGCTGATCGCGGTGCTGGTGCTGACAACCGCCGCCGTTGTGGCGCTGACCCAGGGACAGCGCAAGATTCCGGTGACCTACACAAAGCGTGTTGTGGGCCGGAAGATGTATGGCGGGCAGTCGACACATATCCCACTGCGTGTGAACACAGCGGGGGTCATGCCGATCATCTTCGCGCAGACGATCATGTTTGTTCCGGAGACCATTTCGACCTTCCTCCCCCAGGGCGGGTTCCAGGACTGGCTGACGCGCGCATTTTCGTATGAAAGCTATCTCTACATGTTTATCTACTCGCTGCTGATCATCTTCTTCACCTATTTCTACACCGCCATCGCCTTCAACCCGGTGGATGTGTCGAACAACCTGAAGAAGCACGGCGGCATGATCCCCGGGGTGAAACCGGGCAAGAAGACGGCCGAGTTCATGGATAACATCCTGACAAAGATTACCCTTCCGGGGTCAATCTTCCTGGCCTTCATCGCGATTTTCCCGACCCTGATGTCGAAATGGACCAACACCGGTTTTAACCTGGCGCAGTTTTACGGTGGCACAGGTCTGCTGATTGTCGTGGGTGTGGCGCTTGACACGCTGCAACAGATCGACAGTCACCTGCTGATGCGTCATTACGAAGGATTGATGAAGTCCGGACGTCTGAAAGGCCGCCGCCGGATGTAGCTGGACGGCCGCACGGGGGATTGGGAGGTTCGCCCGTAGCGTGAAAAGGCTTGACGATGATCGGAGATGGGAAACAAGGGGGGAGACGATGCGACTGATCCTGCTGGGTCCGCCGGGAGTGGGCAAGGGTACCCAGGCACAGTTCCTGATGGACAGGCTGCAAGCGGTCCAGGTATCGACAGGCGATCTGTTACGCGCCGCGGTTCGCGAGGGTACTGCCCTCGGCAAGGATGCCAAGCGATACATGGATGCGGGCGAGCTGGTCCCGGACGATGTAATCCTCGGCCTGATCGGCGAGAAGATGACGGAATTGAAGGGTCGGTCGGTGATCTTTGACGGGTTTCCGAGGACGGTGGCCCAGGCGGAGGGGCTTGACAGGCTGATGGATGGGCTGGGGCAGCAGATCGACCGGGTTCTCGAGTTGACGGTGGAAGACCAGGTGGTGATCGACCGTCTGAGTTCGCGACGCAGCTGTCCGCAATGCGGTGCGGTGTTCAACCTGATTTCCGCACCCCCGAAGGTTGAGAATGTCTGCGATGTTTGCGGACATGTCGGACTGATCCAGCGGGACGACGACAAGCCTGAAGTGATCGCCAACCGTCTGCGGGTCTACCACGATCAGACCGCACCGGTTGCGGGCTACTACCATGACCGGGGGAACCTGGTGCAGGCGGACGGCCTGGGCAGTGTGGAAGAGGTGAGAAGCCGTGTGGATTCGGCGCTGGCAATCTGAGGGATGCCGGGCGGCGAGAGTCAGTGGATGAGCGCATGATTCGGGTGAAGACCCGGGAAGAAATCGGCGAGTTGGAGAAGGCCGGCAGGCTTGTCGCCGAGTGCCACGCCCTCATCCGGGAGAAGATTCAGCCCGGGGTCAGCACTGCCGAGCTGAACGAGGCTGTTGAACGGCACATTGAGCGTAGCGGAGCAGTCCCCGCATGGAAGGGGATTTCCGGCCCGACTGGGGCGCCCCCTTTCCCGAGTGCCTGCTGCATGTCGCCGGACGAGCAGGTCGTACACGGATTCCCCAGCGAGGAACCGCTGAAGTCCGGTCAGCTTTTGAGTGTCGACATCGGTGTGAAGACACGCGCCGGCTGGTATGGCGATTCGGCACGCACCCTGCTTGTGGGTGAAGGACATTCCGAGCGGGTGATCGAGTTGGTGAATGCTACCCGTGACTCGCTCGAACGGGCGATAGAGAAGGTTCGCGCGGGCAACCACCTCGGTGACATCGGGCATGCGGTGCAAAGCTATTGTGAAGCACGCGGGTTCGGTGTTGTTCGCGACCTGGTCGGACACGGGATCGGTCAGGAACTTTGGGAATCGCCTCAGGTGCCGAATTACGGCAAGGCGGGGCGCGGTCTTGTGCTGCGCGAGGGGATGGTGATCTGCATCGAGCCGATGATCAACCTCGGAACCCATGAAGTGGATGTACTGGACGATGGCTGGACAATTGTCACCGCCGATCGTCAACCCAGCGCCCATTGGGAACACATGGTGGCGGTAACCGCGGACGGACCGATGGTCCTCTCCCGCGACCCGTAATAGAGGGGTAAGTGGTGGCGAAAGAAGCCTCGATCAAGATGGATGGAACGATTGTCGAGACCCTTCCAAATGCCAGTTTTCTGGTGGAGTTGGAGGGAGGCCACCGTGTACTGGCTCATATTTCGGGGAAGATGCGAATGCATTATATTCGCATTCTTCCCGGCGACAAGGTGACGGTGGAATTATCGCCGTACGATTTGTCCCGGGGCCGCATTGTCTATCGATACAAGTGAGACAGCGTTCCGAGAAGACGGAATGCGTGTGCTGTGCGGGAAGGAGTTGCGGTCATGAAGGTCCGCGCGTCAGTGAAGAGGATTTGTGAGCATTGCAAGATCATCCGGCGCCGTGGCGTTGTGCGCGTGATCTGCAGCAAGAACCCCAAGCACAAGCAGCGGCAGGGGTAGGAAACCATGGCACGAATTGCAGGAGTCGATCTTCCCCGCGACAAGCGGACAGACATTGCCCTCACCTACATCTTCGGCATCGGACGCACCAAGGCGCGTCAGATCTGCGAAAAGACCCAGGTGGATGGCGCGATCAAGATTCGCGACCTGAACGAGCAGCAGGTCCGTGATATCCGGGAAGAGATCAACCAGTTCCACAAGGTGGAAGGTCCGCTTCGCACCGAAATCCAGATGAACATCAAACGTCTGATGGATGTCGGTTGCTATCGCGGGTTGCGTCATCGTCGCGGTCTGCCCGTACGCGGTCAGAACACGAAGAACAATGCACGCACTCGCAAGGGCAGGAAGCGTGCCGCAGTCAACAAGCGGAAGTAATTTCAGCACTTCGAAAGGATTTGCGCGATGGCCGCTCCAAAGAAGCGCGCAAAGAAGAAAGAGAAAGTCGACGCGAACGGTCTGGCATTTGTCAAATCGTCGTTCAACAACACGATCATTACGCTGACGGATGGCTACGGGAACGTGATTTCCTGGTCCTCCGCGGGTCGTGTCGGCTTCAAGGGTTCGCGGAAAAACACGCCCTACGCGGCGACCCAGGCGGCGACTAACGCCGCGAAGGCCGCGATTGATCTCGGCATGCGCCGTGTGCAGGTGATGGTGAAGGGTCCGGGTGCGGGCCGGGAGTCGGCGATTCGCGCGCTTGCCGCGGCCGGTCTCCAGGTCACAGCTATCCGGGACGTCACGTCGATTCCGCACAATGGTTGCCGTCCGAAAAAGCGTCGGCGTGTCTGAGTGCAGAGCTGTTTAATCAGTAACTGTCACTGATTACGCGGTAGTGAGTTTGGTTTGCCCCTCCGGATTTCGCCGGAGGACCTCCACGATGGGCAGGAGGTGAGCATTTGGGGCGCCCGACCCGGACGAAGACCCTGCGGGGTTGTAAACGGGTGGCAGTATGACACTGCCTGTCCCCTCACACAATGATTGGATTACAGCATGGCTCGTTACACCGGCCCTGTCTGCAAGCTGTGCAGACGCGAAGGGCAGAAGCTGTATTTGAAGGGCGAACGTTGTTACGGCCCGAAGTGCGCCTTTGAGCGTAAGGAATATGCTCCTGGCCAGCATGGCCAGGGTCGCCGCCGCAAGAGGTCCGAATACGGCATTCAGCTTCGCGAGAAGCAGAAGATTCGCCGTATCTACGGAGTCCTGGAAACCCAGTTCCGCAACTACTACGAGAAGGCGAACCAGATGCATGGAATCACGGGTGAGAACCTGTTGAGCATGCTGGAACGCCGTCTTGACAATGTTGTGTACCGTCTCGGGTTTGCCCCCAGCCTGCGCGCGGCACGTCAGCTCGTCCGGCACCGTCATTTCACTGTGAACGGTCAGATCGTCGACATCCCCAGCTACATCGTGGAGGCGGGCGATATGGTCAAGGTGAAAGAGGCAAGTAAGCGTCTCCCGGTGATCCACGACAGCCTGCGACGCGTGAAGGAAGGCAAACTCGCCCCCTACCTCGAGCTGGACAAGGCGAAGCTCGAAGGGAAGTTGAGCGATCTTCCGAACCGTGTCGACATTCCTGTGGATGTGAATGAGCAGGCCGTCGTCGAGTTGTACTCCAAGTAAGCGAATCAGGGCAACGGAGTAAGTGCATGAGCACCTTGAACTTCCAGATGCCGGAAGTGATCGAGCTGGACGAAGGAACCTATTGTGCCACCTATGGCAAGTTCTTCGTTCATCCTCTCGAGCGCGGATTCGGCGTAACGATTGGCAACTCCCTGCGGCGAGTGTTGCTGGCCAGCCTCCAGGGCGCAGCGATCTCCTCGGTGCGCATCGAGTGTGACCCCCAGGTACTGCACGAGTTCACCACGATCCCCGGTGTGATGGAGGATGTGGCGGAGATCGTGCTGAATCTGAAAGAAGTCCGTATCAAACTGCTGAACAAGCGGCCGAACAAGGTCTTCCTGACCTTCAAGGGCGCGGGCGAGTTCACGGCGGGCGATCTGCAGAAGGGGAACACGGATTTTGAAGTGCTGAACCCCGAGCATCATATCGCCACCATGACCGAAGAAGCCAATTTCTCGATTGAGCTTTCGATCAAGCGGGGACGCGGCTACTTCACTGCAGACGAGAATCGCGATCCCAACATGGCGATCGGGACAATTCCCCTTGACAGCATTTTCAGCCCGGTGCGGAATGTGACCTACGCGGTGGAGAACACACGTGTTGGTCAGCGCACGGACTATGAGAAGCTGATCCTCGAAATCTGGACGGACGGCAGCATCACTCCCGATGACGCCCTGAGCCAGGCGGCGAAGATCATGCGTGATCATATCCAGCTCTTCATCAACCTCGACAACACCGCCGAGGAGGAGCCGGAGCAGGAGATCGATGAAGAGGTGCTTCGTATCCGCAAGCTGCTGAAGCAGCCGGTGGAATCGCTCGAGCTTTCCGTACGCAGCGCGAATTGCCTGAAGGACGCCGCGATCCGGAATGTCGCCGACCTGGTGAAGCACACCGAAGAAGAGCTGCTGAACTTCAAGAATTTCGGCCGGAAATCCTACCTGGAACTGGCGGAGAAGCTTGAGGGCAAGGGGCTTGAATTCGGAATGGATGTCGATCGTTACCTGGGCACAGATTCGAGGATTTGAACATCGGATTCCCGGGGTGCAGCGCCACCTATCCTGCAGGAGTTGAGAGGGTGGCGGGACCATTCCGCCGGAATTCGGCATAGGAGTCAACCGTGCGTCACCGGAAAAACAATGTAGGTCTGAATCGTACAGCCGCCCATCGCAAGGCGTTGCTGGCGAATCTGACCACCGCGCTGGTCACCCACAAGAAGATTGTGACCACTCTGCCAAAAGCCCGCGCCACCCGCCGCTATGCGGAGCGGTTGATCACCTTCGCCCGCCGTGGCGACGTCGCTGCGCGGCGTGAGGTGTTGAAGAAACTGCGCAGCCGTGATGTGGTGAAGGTCCTCTTCGATGAGATCGGTCCGAAGTTCAAGGATCGGCCGGGCGGGTATACACGTATCATCAAGATGGACAGCCGTGCGGGCGACAATGCCGACATGGCCATCCTCGAGCTGGTCGGATTCGCGACAGATGATGTGGCGAAGAAGAGCCGCCGTAAAACCAGCGCACAGAAGGCTTCTGAGCTGAAGAAGGAAGAGGCGAAGAAGGCTTCCGTGAAGCAGAGCGAGGAAGCCCCGGTCGCCGAGGCGGCTGAGGTGGAAGTCTCTGCTGAGACGGATACCGGTGCTGCCGAAGAGGTGGTGCCTGAGACGGCTGAGGCGGCGGTCGAGGCGGCGGTGGAAGAAGCGGTCGAAGAAGCAGTTGAAGCGCCGGTTCAAGAGGCTGTCGAAGATAAACCGGCAGAAGAGGCGGCTCCGGAAGCACCTGAGGCGAGTGAAGGCGAGGCTGCGCCCGAGGGTGAGGACGAGAAGAAAGAGTAACACCTGGCAGTACTTCAGGTTGATGGTTATGAAACCCGGCGACTTGCCGGGTTTTCTTCTTTGGGGGGCGCTTCCGCGGGGTGCGAGCGGGAGGATCGGTCCTGTCTCCTGACCTGGCCGATGGTGCAGCAGGGTGGGATACCTGCAGTAAAGAGAGGAGACCAACCGTAACGGTTCTGGACCCTGAATCAATTCAGGGTGACGGTGAAATGACCTCGAGAGGAGGTCTGGTTGACGGCGGGTGGATGGCAGCATGACGATTCTGTCCGGGAGGGGAATTGCTTGAATCAGGTTCTAAATCGTTGTAAACTAAATCGTCGCCTCCTGAGTATATGCATGGCGATTCAGCAGTCAAGTTTGCAGAGAGGCTGGTGGTTCGATACATCTGATTGGATGCCTTCTGCGTGGTCATGAAAGCCTTAGGCTTTTTCAACAGGCGGCAGGTCTCCGCTTCGCTAAAGACCTGCCGCGACACTGGAATAGTCACGGCAGATTTGTTTTCAAGAAAACAAGGGCTTTCCACAAGGTGCTTGCAGTTCAGTTGTCAAGACACTCCGGGATAGCTGCGGTCCCCAGTCGATCATGACAACCAGATACAGCGGAGATACCGCACGATTCATTGAGGATCCACTAAAGCATTGCCATAGAAACACATCTGACCATCTTCAAGCAGAGAGAATAAACATCGTTGAGTCTCTCACCCCCCGAGAGGACACTCCATGATAGAACGATTACGTGTTGTGCTGATCATGCAGTCAGAGGAGGATGCAGGCAGTGTCCGCGCGGCGCTGGAGAGTCAGTTCAAGCGGATCGACTCGGTCCGTGTCGACAGCCTGAGTGAGCTTGTCCGAGAACTTGATTCAGGTGACTGCGATATCCTTCTAAGTGATTGCCAGGCTGCCGAACTTCAGCCGGATGCAGTCTTCGATCTGTTGAAAACCCGCCAACAGGATATTCCTCTCATCGTTGTCACAAGGGAAGTCACCGAGGATCGCCTGGTCGAGTTGATGCGTGCCGGTGCCACCGACGTGATCCTCCAGGAGAACCTGGTCCGTCTCGCGCCGGCGGTGCATCGAGAGGTGATCGATGCTCAGCACCGGGAGGCACGTCGCATTGCCGAGGCATCCCTCCGCGAAAACCGCCGTTTCTTCTCCAGCCTGCTGCAGACCCTGCCGGGAATGATTTATCGCTGCGACATCAACGATACATGGACCATGCGTTTTATCAGCCAGAGCTGCCTGGAGCTGACCGGCTACGATCCCTTCCACCTGATCAATAACAACAAGAAATCCTTCGCGGAGCTGATCCATCCAGACGATCGAGACCGTGTGTGGAGGGAAGTCAAGCGCGATGTCGACTCGCATCGTCCTTTCCAGCTATCCTACAGAATTGTCACTGCGAGTAACGATATTCGATGGGTGATGGATCACGGCCGGGCAGTCTTCAGGGAGCAGGGGGTTCCTGAGCTCCTGGAAGGCTACATCTTCGACATCACCTCGGCCAAGCAGACTGAGCTTGCACTCGAGGAAAGCAGGGCGCGCTTCCAGACCATCAGCGACTCGGCATATGACGCCATCATCATGCTCAATCGTGCCTGGCAGGTAGTCTATTGGAACCGTTCTGCAGAGCGACTCTTCGGCTACAGCGACAGGGAGATGCTGGGACGCAGCCTTTCGGGACACCTTGTGTCAGCTTCAGGGGAAGCAAGTCCTGCTCTCCTTTTCCAAGAGGAGGTAGTCAGCGAGGCTTCCGGGCGCACCTTCGATATGATTGTGCGTCCGAAATCAGGCGAAACATTCCCGGTAGAAGTCTCGGTTTCTGCTACGGCCTTTCAGGGTGAGCGTCATAGCATTCTCAGCGTACGTGATGTTACCGAGCGGAAGCGAGCGCTTGCGGCGCTGCAGGAAAGCGAGGAGAAGTTTCGTCTATTGGTGCAGGAGTCGCTGGAAGGTATTTGCGTCCTCAAGGGGCGTAACCTTCTTTTCGTCAATCCTCGATTCACAGAGATATTCGGCTACACTGAAGGGGAGTTGCTCGCCACCAACTTTTCGCTGAAGAAACTGCTCCCACCGGATGCAACAGTCTTTACAGATTTCCTGCGGCATGTGCAGCGTAACCCACAAATGAAGGGAAGAGTTGTCTCTTTTCGGGGGCTGCGGCGCACGGGGGAAGAGATTGAGCTGGAAACATCGGTGGTGGATATCCGCTACGGTGGCGAACGAGCACTGCTTGGTATGCTGCGTGATGTCACTCAGAGGAAAGCGGACGAGGAGACGCTCCGCAGAAGCGAGGAGCAGTTCCGTCTGCTGGCAGAGAACGCCCAGGATGTCATTTTCCGTTATGCCTTTGAACCGGAACCCCACTACGACTACATGAGTCCCGCGGTGGAAAGGATCAGCGGGTACTCGCCGGAAGAGTTTTACCAGGATCCGGAACTCTCCTTCAAGCTCATCCATCCCGAGGACCTCGAGATGTATACCCGGCTGATTCAGAGCCCCGATGTGGAAGAGGAACCAGTCCTCCTGCGGTGGGTGTCGCGTGACGGCAGTACGGTCTACGCAGAGCAGCGCAATGTGCTTGTCCGGGACGAAACGGACAAACCTGTCGCGATAGAGGGGATCATCCGAGATGTGACCCGACAGCACCTCGCCGACGAGGAATTGCGTGTGCGGTCTCACGTCATTGAAAAGAGTCCTGTAGCAATACTCATCACTGACGTAAATGGCCGGATTCAGTTTGTAAATCGAAGATTCTGTGAGGTTTCCGGCTATTCTGTCGAAGAGGTGATCGGAAAGAACCCGAACATCGTGAAATCGGGGAAACATCCGCGCGAGTTCTATCAAGAACTGTGGGGCACGGTTTTGGGGGGTGAGGTCTGGCGCGGGGAGCTGACCAACCGCAACAAAGCGGGTCAGGTTTATACAGAAAGCGCGATCATTGCCCCGGTAATGGACGAGAAAGGGGTAATCACTCACTTCTTCGCGCTGAAGGTCGACATTTCTGAGAAAGTGCGTCTGCTGGAGGAGAAAGAGCGCCTTGAGGGTGAATTGGCACGTCAGTTTCACCTTTCGCAGGTGGGGTTGCTGGCCTCGGGCATCGCGCACAACCTGCGTTCTCCCCTCGGTGTGATTACAATGTATGTCAACATGATGCAGCTCAATCTGGCGAAAGCCTTTTCGAATCCACCGGAGGATCCCCTTACACTCTTCGAGCAGCTTGAGGATGTGGAGGTGAAAGCGCAGAAGATCCTGGGGGCTACAGAGAGGATCGAGCGCATTATCAATGATATCATGGATTATCACCAGATGAACCAGGACATCCTGCGTGAGGTGGTTGACATCAACACGGTTCTCCGTGCGGATGCCGCCATTCTGCAGGCGGACCTGGACTTGAAGCACCGTGTTTCGACACGTATCGACCTGGCACCCGGGCACCTCTGGGTGAAGATGCGTGCCCACGACCTGAGCCAGATTTTCCTGAACCTGGTTTCAAACGCCCGTGACGCGATGCTCGAGAGCGAAATCCGGGTGATGACCATCCGAAGCGGAGTGGACGAAAAGGCGAAATCAGCCTGGTTCGAGATTCATGATACGGGCAAGGGTGTCCCGGGGGAATTGCTGGGAAGGCTGGGCGATCCCTTTTTCACGACGAAGACCGATGACCACAAGGCACGTGAACGTGGAAGCGGAACCGGCCTCGGGCTTTATATGGTGAAACGGCAGCTCGATCAATGTGATGGGAAGCTGGAAGTTGTTTCTGTTTCAGGGGATACGACCTTCCGGGTCATGCTTCCCGAGGTCTCGCCGCCTGAGGCGATGGAACAGGAGTCTGAATAATGGGTGGCGGATCAAAATCGGTCCTGCCGAAGCCTTTTGGTGACGAGCTTCCGCAAGCGGAGCTGCGCCGGGTCTTTCTGCTGATTCGGAAGAACAGTCCGCAGCTGAACCTGTTCAATGGAACAGAGGACCTGGGCAAGGACCTGCTGAGTTTTATTGTTGATCCGCGCTCCGGCCTTGAACTGGTTGTGAACAGCTTCCAGCAGAGGTTCGCCGATGTGGGGAGCAACCCGCTGCTGCTGGTCCGTGGCCAGTATTTCGAGGCAGGGCTGCATCACCGTGTATCATTTCATGCCACTCTGAAGGCACGGATTGATTTTGAGGCGAGTCCCGCCTGTCTGCTGCGTATCCATCACCCGGTACGGCGAGTGTCCAGTCTGTTCATCGCCTACCCATCCGACGAGAAGCCACTTTTCCTTGAAATTCCTGTTGCCGGCGCACCGCCGGATGTGCGTGTGGTCGAGTTCAGCATGGGCAAGTTGAAAGCCTATTCGCCCGGCATCGATCGCCTGCTGCCCAGCACGAAATACCTGAAGGATGTTCGTCTCCAGTTCGTCGATCTGGGTGAGACTATGGTAAGCGGCAGCGCACGCAAAACGGGCAAGGACGAAATCTCGATCGAGCTTAGCCCGATGTCCGGGGCGGCGCACACGATGGCGTCCAGCTACCTGGAATCCACGTTCACGAAGGAGTACCCGCCCGAGATTCCCGAAGAGGCGGATGCCGAGCCTGCGCAAGGGCAGGGGAATGGGGAACCGTCATCGACAACAGAGATGGCGGAGAAAAAGCCGGGTCCAGTCGCACGTCTGGCGCTGGTGATCATCGAATCGCAAAAAGATCAGCGCAGGATAACGGGGATTCTGGAGGAGCTTGGCTGGACGGTTCAAGCCTTGCGTACCTATGATGCGATCAGCCGTCTGACCTCGTTCGGGCATCACAAACTGGTGGTGCTGGACGTGCGGCAGGGGGAGGATCATGCCGTCGATTTCCTTCGGCGCTGTATTCGTGACGAGATCCTCACGGAGTTGCGCTTCGCGATTCTTGGCGAGCAGGCCTATGACGTGCGTGAACCCGATTGGTCCGGGCTTGGACAGGGGACCTTCCTCCGCAGAGGTTTGCCGGACAAGTGGATCAAGACCAAGCTGGAACGCTGGTTGAAGCCTGTAGGGGAGGCGAGGGAAGCCGAGCAGGATCCGGCCCAGCCGTTGGTGCTTGTGGTGGATGACGACGATCAGCTGCGCAACAGCATCGGGACGTTGCTGATGGACCAGAAGTACCGTGTGATCACTGCTGAGAACGGGATCGAAGGGGTGAGGTCGATACGCAACCTGCACCCGGACCTGGTGCTGCTGGACCTCGAGATGCCCGGCAGGACAGGGCTGGAGGTGCTGAAGACCGTACGCTCCTTCAGCGCGTTCCGTAAACTGCCGGTGATCATTGTATCCGGGAGACGTGACCAGACAGCGCTATCCGAGGCGCTTCAACTCGGAATCACCGATTATGTGGTGAAACCCTTCAACGGCTTTGCCCTGCTACAGCGTGTGAAGGCGGCGCTGGCAGAGAGTGCCGTGTAAGCCGGGATGGGACGGGGATAGGGCGCACAAAAAAATCAGGGTGTGGGAGGGTGTATGGGCGGTGCAGGCGGGAACAAGGGCCGGATTCTGGTGGTGGATGACGAGGTCGATTTCGGGGAGGTGATGGTCGAGTTTCTAAAGTCGGTGGGGTATACGGCGGCACACGCTGCCGATGGGCCGACTGCGCTGCGAGAGGTCGAGGTGTTCCAGCCCCACCTTGTCCTGCTGGATGTCCACATGCCGGGGATGGATGGACTGGAGGTGCTCCGGAAGTTGCAGGAGATGGATCGGAAGGTGGGTGTGATCATGGTGACGGCGCTGAACGACCTGGCTATCGGACGGAACTCGCTCAGCCTCGGTGCGGCGGACTTCATCACCAAGCCGGTGGACCTGGAGTACCTGGAGACGAGTGTGATGGCGAAGATTGTGGCTGTAATGGCGGAACTGGGGGAGGGGTGACAGGGTGATCGCGCAGTTGCGCGCGTCAGGTGGCACAGGTCTGATCATCGTTCGGGCAGGTCCGCAGACCTGCCCGATTGTCCGCCAGGTCTGCGGACCTGGCGGAACGGTAGAGGCGGCAGGTCTCCGCTTCGTTAAGGAGCTGCCGTAACGTGGGGACTGCCCGGCTCCTCAATCGGTGACTGAAACTCAGCGCTGGAAGTGCTCTCCCATGTGGTGGAAGAGTCTGCTGCGCTGAGTAACGGTCACCTTTGCTTGTGCCCCTTTTGGATCATTTGCGTTTTTGGGAATTGGATTGTGTACTTTTCATCCAGGTGTACTCCACAGGATGATTCCGCATGCGCGCTGTACGTCTGGAGTCGGTCAAGGTTGGCGACATCCTTGGCACCTCCCTCTTCAACGAAAAGTCGGAGTTGATGCTCGCGGCGGGATATGAACTCACCGACGAAACCATTCGTCTGCTCAAAGAGCACGGGTTCCGTCAACTCTACATCCTGGATGATTCCCTGCCCGATTACAAACCGCTGGAAGTGGTCAGCGAAACAGTGCGTAAAAGTGTCGCGCGGCGCATGAACAGCACCTTCGGGGAGGTGGAGCTTCGTCTCGCCAAGCTGCCCCAGTCACCCATCCAGTTGCGTAAACGCCTCACGGAAGACAACTCCCTGCTCAACATCCTGCCGATGACTAAAATTGGTGAATCGGTCAATACCCTGATCGACGAATTGCTGATGCGGAATATCTCCATCCTGTCGGCCATCGCGGTTAAATCCAGCAGCGGGCGGCTGTATCAACATGCGATCGACACCGCTCTGCTGGCGATCCTGATCGGGCAGCAATTCAAGTACGAGCTGAATGAGCTTCGAGCGCTGGGCACTTCGGCCCTGCTGCACGACATCGGGAAGATGGCGCTGGGGCGGCTCTACGAGAAGAAACGCGGGACGCTCAACTTCCAGGAACGTTGGCTGCTGCGGGAGCATCCGACCTATTCCATGCTGATCCTGAAGGGGAGCGATCCGCATTCCTACATGGAACAATCGACGGTGTTGCAGCATCATGAACGTCCGGACGGACGCGGGTATCCGCAAGGGATGCGTGGGCTGAACGTGGCCCCTCTGAAGGCGAAGGCGGCGGAACCGGGATATATCTTCCGTCACGCCGAGATCCTGACGGTCGCCAATGCCTACGACAATCTTGTGTCGGGGGAAGAGGATGGCACCGCGCACGCTCCACAGAATGCCGTTTCGATCATGGTCACCCAGGCTGGACGGGGGTTTAATCCACACATCCTGCGTGCCCTGACACGAGTGGTGCAGTTCTATCCCACGGGTAGCGAAGTTCGTATCCTCAACACCTTCAGCGGGGAACATATCGGCTATCGAGGGATTGTGAAGGAGGCAAATCCGGTCGAATATGCCAAGCCAGTGCTACTTGTGACACACGATGACGAGGACAATCCGATCACGCCTTTCGAACTCGATCTGCGCACCGAACGAGTGGCTTACCTGGAGTTGGTGCTGTAAGGGCTCGCCCAGTGAGGAGGGCAGACGGATTTCGACCTGACCGGGCGATGATGTGGAGGTGGGTGGGGGTGCCGGGTTTCCAATGGGTACACGATGTACTACTTTCTCAGCTGATTCCATTGATGACTCACTTGCCCGTGAAACGACCAATCCGAGATGTATCATGTCGACACCGCGTTCGCTGATCCTGCTTCCGATGCTCATCGTGCCACTCACGGTCTGGGCGGCACTGGTTACGCTCCTTGTTCCGAATGTTTACGGACCTGAGGTGAATGCCTCGATTCTCGAGCAGGGGCGGGGGCAGGACCTGGTCACCCTCTGTTTCGCCATCCCGGTCACCTTTATCAGTCTTTTCCTGACATTCCGCGGATCGATGCGTGGCTACCTGCTGCTGCTCGGGCAGCTGATGTACTTTGCCTACACCTACCTGACCGCGACGGTGCTCTATCCCCCCAACCCCATGTTTATCGTGCACGTGGTGATCTTTTCGGCATCGTTTTTCGCGCTGTTGCGTGGGTTAACCGCGCTTGAGATGGAGAGCCTGCCAGCGCTGTTCAGCAATCGACTGCCGAGGCGAACGATCGCCGGGTACCTGGCCTTCGCGGGGATCGGGGTGGGGCTGCTCTGGATCGGGTCGTATGTTGTTCCCACTCTCACACCGGGAATGGATGCCAACGCGGTGCTCGGGGAGGATGGACCCAACCTGATAGTACAGGTGCTCGACCTTGGGGTGATTGTGCCGCTCTCGTTGATCACCGCGGTGCTACTCTGGCGGGGGCGTCCCTGGGGTTACGCGCTGGCCGGGATGGTGCTGGTTAAGGCGGCGACCATGCTGCTGGCGATCCTGGGGATGATTCTCGCGATGGTGCAGGCGGGCCAGCAGGTGGCTTTGGAGCAGGTGCTGCTCTTCGGGCTGTTGACGGTTGGCGGGCTGGTGATGCTGGGGTTGTACATTTTCGCACTGAATGGGCAGAAAGAAGAGTGAGGTGGGGGGTATTTGGTCAGGTCTCCAGGGGTGTCTTCATAACCATATTGCGAACACCTTGGGGTAAGCCCTTGTTTTATTGAAAGCAAATGTGACTCCTCCTGAGAATCTGTGCAAGAATCCAGCTGTCAAATCGTGCCAGGAAAAGCCACTTTGTTCCGCCTCCTGGCGAACTTGACCGCAGAGTTCATGCACAAATTCTCAGGAAGAGCCGGATGAGAAAAGTGGGAGGCAGTTTTGTTCGGCAGTGAAGCCTTTCTCGATAGCCGCCTGTTTGCCTGGGTGGTGTTGCCGCTGATGATCTTTTTCGCGCGGATCCTCGACGTTGGGATGGGCACGATCCGTGTGATGTTCATCGCGAGGGGGATGAAATATCTTGCGCCGATTCTCGGCTTTTTCGAGGTGCTGATCTGGCTGATCGCGATTGGGCAGATCATGCAGAACCTGACCTCCCCGCTCTACTATGTGGCATATTCGAGCGGTTTTGCGGCGGGTACTTTCCTCGGCATCTGGATTGAAAACAAACTGGCGATCGGTGTTGTCGCGCTGCAGATCATCACCCAGAAGGATGCGTCCGAGTTGATAAGCGTATTACGTGAAGGACAGTTCGGAGTCACCAGCATCGACGCTGAGGGGGCATCCGGGCCGGTTAAACTCATCTACATGCTGCTCTGGCGTCAAGACCTGAAGAAGGCGATCAACCTGGTCAAGCAGTACAACCCGAACGCTTTCTACTCGGTGGAAGACATCCGATTTGTGCGTGAGGGCATTTTCGCGAAACGTGTTTCCAACTTCCCGATCCGTATCCCACACCTTCGTCACAGGAAGGTGGAAAAGAAGAAATAGCCAGGCGGACGTGCGGTGGTTACGCACGGGTGGAATGCGCAATCCTTGCCGAGGCATCTCATGCAGGTGAATAACAGGCTGGTCCTCTCCGGGGGCGCACTCTTCGCGGTGGTGGGAGTGGCGATTCAGCTTCTGCGAGGGGGAGGTGGTGGTCCCTGGCCACCGGACGGGCTGGCGGATTTCGCCGCAGAGTGGCTTTCCCCTTTTGAAGCCGGGTTGTCCATCCTGCTGGTGGCGGCGGGTACGCTCGGCCTGCTGCATCTTCTGCAGCTCGCTGCAGGGAAGGAGCGTCCCTTTCATCTCCTGCAGGCGGGCGCGGCCTTCGCTGCGGCTTTGGCACTGCTGACAATGAGCGGGTTTACGTGGATTAGCGTACATGGCGAGAGGGTGTTCAGCACCGCTCTTTTTCTTTTCTCCGGCGCGGGTAGTTTGGCGGCTAATTACGGTCGAAACGGAAAAGTGGGGAGGCGTGCGGGCTATGCGTTTCTCGTGATCGCCCTCTCTTTCCTTCTCCTGCCCTGGCTTTCTCCGGCATTAAAGGTGTACCTGCTTGGGCTGGTGCTTCTCTTCTGGGGGATCGATGCGCTGCTGGACCTCGGCGATGCACGGCGGGGCGCATTGCTCTACCTCGGCTGCTACCTCCCCGCGATACTTCTGCTTATGGCAACGCTGCTGCTGGAACGATTCGGAAGCGGAAATCCCGGCATACAACAGAGTTTTCCTGCGCTGGCCCTGATGCTGTTACTCCTGGCACCCACAGTGACTCATCACGTATCTGCGGAACATGAACAGGCACAGCTGACACGTAACCTGGCGCGAGAACGGGAGCAGGCAAAGAAGAGCTTGAGCAGGGAGCTGCGGCGGGTTGAGGCGGAGCAGGGCGAGCTGCTCCGTGCGGCAAGGTTGGAAGCGGTCCGTCTCCATGCGGCACTTGTTCAGCACACGGGGAATATCAGGGAGCAGTTATCGACCGGGCAGCCGACAGCGATGGATGCAATCGGGATGACCGAACCTGAGCTGCCCGCGGTTGTCGAGGAAATGCCTGAACCTGGCGACGCGCAGATGGAACCTGCGGACGAGGGGAAGGAGAAGGGGCCGGGTGAATCCATTTTCCCGGTTGAGGAGTTCACCGGACAGCTCAAAGACCTTCTGGGCGGCGTGGACGACCTGGACCATACGCTCATAAAGCTGCGGGTTATCCTCTCCGACCTGCTGGGGCAGGTGGCCGTGGAGGAGCAGAGGATCGCGGAACCGATGGATAGCGCGCAGGAACGTGTCAAGGAACTTGCGGCTGAAATCGACCGGCTGTTGGGCTGGCTGCAATCGGACGCGTCAAACTCAGTCCAGAGCGGAGATGGGGAGGATAATGAGTGATCGGCAGAACCTGCTGATGTCGGAGCAATCACGTAAACGGCCTGTGGGTGTGACCCTTGTCGCTTATCTCTTTCTCTTCACCACCGTCAGTGAGATTCACCGTTTGTATCGTGGCGCAGTCGAATTCGACACCTTGCTCGGATTCCTCGCGCCCTCCCCCTTTCCGCAGATCGAGTATGGGATCAAGCTGGCGCTGTTTGTTGCGATCGGGATCGGCCTCCTGAAGCTGCGTCCCTGGGGCCGTTACCTGCTGATCGGTCTGCTCTGGACGGTGCTGGCGACCACCACGGCGGGGGCGATCTACGGCTGGCTGGCACGTAACCGCATGGCAGAACTCGGCGCACTATTCCCCGGCGCTGTTGATCCTTCGGAATCTTCGCCCTGGTTGTTGCATTTGTTGCTGGCGCTGAGCATCTTCGGTCTGCTGCTGGTCTACGCCTACCGTCTGAAGGGGGCGTTCCAGCCTGCCGGGGCGTCAGACCCGGTCGAACCTGACGGAGAACTGCAACCTGAGGACGGGCTACGGGAACGAGACGACGAGTCATCCCCCCCATCATCCTGACCGAAGTATCTCCTTTCCCTCTCATCCCCGCGTCTGGAGGAGACGACCATGCGAAAAGCCAGTTATTACCTGTTGATGAGCTGTATATGCGTGACTTTTTCACTTGGCACAGCCCACGCTGAGTGGCCAACCGATCCCTCGGTTAACCTGCAGATTGCAGGCGGGGCGGGCGAGCAGACGACCCCGATCATCCGTGCGACCAGTGATGGCGGGTTCTTTGTCGCCTACTACAGCAACGCCAGCGGTAATTACGATGTCTACCTGCAACGTCTCAACGCGTTGGGCGAGGTCATGTGGGTAAACGGTTTGCTGGTGAGCGACAACCCGATGACATCCTACATCACGGTCTGGGACTTCGAGGTGGATAACCAGGATAATGCTATCCTGGCGACCAACGATGTCCGTACCGGAGATGACTGGGATATTTATGGCTACAGTATTTCGCCGACGGGAGAGTTCAATTGGGGCGAGAACGGGATCACACTTTCGGCGGATGACGAGAGCGATGTCGCCCAGCATATCCAGCCGACGAGCGACGGTGGCGTGGTGTTCGCCTGGCAGGGATCGACAGCAAGCTACAATGTGGGCTACATGCGTAAGGTGGACGCGAACGGCGACGATGCCTGGGAGCCCTCCACGGTTGCGATTACCGCTGAGTACCATGTGCAGCGTTTGAAGATGGCCCCGACCTCGGATGGCGGGGTGATTGTCGCCTTCCTGAAGTATACCGGCCCGAACGTGATAACGTCCCCTTCGCACCTTTATGTCCAGCGGTATGACGCGAATGGGGTGGCGCAGTGGGCAGTGGGTGGTGTCGGTGTTGCCACCCAGGGCGGCATTGGCCCTGCAGCGCATCCGGACCTGGTGAGTGACGGCGAGGACGGCGCAATCATTTACTGGTACGATTCCCACGAATCGAACCAGCATCATGCCTATGTGCAACGTATCACCAGCGGTGGCACACTCGCCTGGGGCGGGGGCAGCCCTGTACGTGCCAGCCTGATGGGTGGTCAGCTCGAGATGAGTCCAACGATCGCCTACGACAACGACAACGAATACACCTACATCTTCTATACGATTGCCAACACCGCGCAGAGCCAGTGGGGGGTCGGAGCGCAGCGGTTCAATGCTCTGGGGGAACGTCAATGGAGCGACAACGGCCTCGCCCTGGTGCCCCTCGGCGGTGAGCAGCCCAGCCTGCTGAGCGGGACAGCCCTGCCGATGGAGGGGGCGGTTGTCTCATACCTGCAGCATGTTCCGGGCAGTGCGGTGAACAGCTACACAAAGGCGATTCGTGTGGATGCATCCGGCAGCCAGGTGTGGGCGCAGTCGCCAACCGTGATGAGCAACGTTGTGAGTGAAAAGGGGCATCTGACATCTTCGGTGAACCATCTCGGGCAGGTTGTGGTGGTGTGGAAGGACAGCCGGAACGGTACCCCGGACCTGTTTGTGCAGAATGTCAATCCGGACGGCAGTTTCGGGCCTTATGGCGAGCCGGGACCGGCCCTGACGATCGACTGGCCGGGCGAGGGGGATGTCATCAACCAGGTCCCCTTCAGCATGAACTACACCGCTACGGGTTTTGTGGTAGCCGAAGAAGGCGGGGATGGAAGGCTGCTGGTGGAGGTTGTGGGCAGCAGTTCCGGCTTTGGGTTCGAGACCGCTGAGGCTTCGGTTGTGATTGATGCGCTGGAGCTGGGATCGAACACAATCACCCTCGAGCTGATCGACAATGAAGGGCAGAGCCTTGTGCCGCCAGTGACGGCATCAGTGACAGTGATCCATGCCCTGCCATCCCTGCTGATCACCTCGCCCGAGGATGGGGCGGAGGTCAGCGAGCAGATCGTGATGGTGACATTTGAGGTCGACAATTTCGAGTTGGGCATTGAGGCGGACGGGTATGTCGCGCTACGTCTCAATGACGGCGACCCGCTTTACCTGGATGAACAGGCTCCGCAAGCGGTGATGCTGGTCGAAGGGGAGAACGGGATTATTCTCGAATTGGTTGACGGGGACCATGAACCGCTGGACCCGCCGGTGGTAGCGTCGGTCTATGTCACCTACCAGCCCAGCGGGGTCGGGGAGGGGGATGTGCGGCCTTCCGAGTACGCCCTCGCGGAGGTGTATCCGAACCCCTTCAATCCGTCGACCTCGATTCGGTTTGCGATGCGTGAGGCGGGGCGAGTGCGTCTCACGGTTTTCGACACGCTGGGACGTGAAGTGGCGGTGCTGCTGGATGAGCGGCGCGCCGCCGGGATGCACTCGTTGAGCTACGAGGCGAGTGGCCTGGCGAGTGGGCTCTACTTTTTGCGGATGACGACCGAGCAGGGTTTCAGCGCGACACGCAAGCTGGTTCGGATGAAGTGATGTGGATGGTGCGGTGTCTGTTCGGGCAGGTCCAAAGACCTGCCCGAACTCCATTCACGTTTCAGAGAAGCGTGCGATCTTTTCACGCACATCGAAGATGTGCCATCAAAGGCAATGCAGTAGAGCGCCCCGCTTGACCCGTCCCCGGTGGGAGGGTACCTTTTCTTTCTTCTCGCAGGAACATCCGCCGTATTTCCCGGGATCACAGCAGCATGGAGGACTACAGTGCGCAAGCTCCGGTATCGCTGTAACCTGACTGCAGGCTTGGCCATTGCAATCAGTTTGCTTTACATGACGCCTTCCTTCGCCCAGATGGAAAGCGACCGTCCGGTTCCACCCGGCGAAAAACCGCCCTTGACGGTGTTCAGCCGGCTCGAGCAAGCCGGTACGGAAAAAGATCACAAGGGGCATGATCACGTAATCGTGCTGGACCAGTCGATCAACCGTGTCATGGAATCGGGGGTCACCTATGTGGACCTGTACACGGTTTACAAGGTGCTGACGGAAAAAGGTGCGCTGGAGAAGAATGTCCTGCGCTGGAATTACGATCCGCAGAGCAGTTTTATCGATGTCGCGGAAGTGAATGTGATCCGTGACGGTAAAAAAATACCGGTGGATGTGAGCGGCGTGCTCGATCTGCCTGCACCTCAGCGTGCAATTTACTGGTCGGACCGGATCAAGCTGCTGCAATTGCCGAGGTTGCGTGTCGGGGACGGGGTCGAGGTCGTGGCGATGCGTAAAGGTTACAACTACGCGCTGCTCGCCGATCAAGGGAGCGGAGTCGGGTCGGCCGGATCGACCACCATCCTCGGCGCACATCACGAAATCGCCTCCCTCGATGATGACCGTTACATCCCCCCGATGGAGGGGGAATACTTCGATATCGTGCTGTTCCAGGCGGATGTACCGATCCTTGAGAAGCGGTACGAACTCACCATCCCCACCAGCAAGCGGCTGATCAGCGAAGTGTTCAATGGTCCATTGTTCAGCCGGACGACCTACACGGCTGACAGCACGATTTACACCTGGTGGACAGTTGGGATGCCCGCCTATGCAAGCGAGCAGCGGACACCTGATGCCTCCGACTACGCACCCAAGGTGGTGATGAGCACCGCGCCATCCTGGGAGGCAAAAAGTCAGTGGTTCTTTGACGTGAACCGTAACCAGTTCGAGATCACCGACGCGGTCCGCGAGAAAGTGGACGAGGTGCTGACCCTGGCTGGCGTGAGGAATGGTTCGGACATGGCGAAGGCGAAAGCGCTGAATCACTGGGTTGCGCAGAATATCCGTTACAGTGGTCAGACGATGGGCGAAGGAGAGGGCTTCACACTTCATCCTTCACACACCTTAATCGAGTACCGTAGCGGCGTCTGCAAGGACATCGCATCGATGTCGATCACTTTCCTGCGAGCCGCCGGGCTGGAGGTGTATCCGGCGATGACAATGGCCGGCAGCCGGATCGAGGACCTTCCTGCGGACCAGTTCAACCATTGTGTTGTCGCCTGGGAACGTGAGGACGGCACTTTTACCATGCTGGACCCGACCTGGGTGCCCTTCAACAACGACATCTGGTCCAAGCTGGAGACTGAGCAGCATTATGTAATCGGCCATCCGGACGGAGTTGAGCTGCAGCAGATCCGTTACAGCCCGCCGGAAGAGTCGCCGATGACGATCACTCACAACGCGACCCTTGCCGAGGATGGCAGCCTGAAGGGTTCGATCCGGATCGACGGCCGTGGCGCAGCAGACAGCCGTTTGCGCAGGGTGGTCTATCAGCGTCCCATGCGTGAGCTTGAGGACTACCTGATCCAGGCATTCTCACGCGCGGGGAACGCGATCGACATCCAGAACATTCGTTACCGGGTCATCGACGACTTCACTGGTGACATGTGGATCAGCTTCGACTACACGACATCCGGATTTGCGATGCCAGTGGCGGGCGGGCTCGAGTTCAGCTCCCCGGCGGTGGCTGCGGTGAAGGATGATGCGCTCTTCTTCCGTGCCGGGTCTTTCGCCTGGGAGTCGGAACGTACGCTTGATGTCTTCCTGTACTACACACAACGTCTCGCTGTCAACGAAACGATCAACCTTCCGCGTAACTACAGCCTTGCCGGGGGCGAGCAGTCGGTTTCGGTGGACGAGATCTATGCCTCTTTGAGCGCCTCGGCGAAGATGGAAGGGCGCAAGCTGGTAGTTCGCACGCAGGCGGATGTGAAACGGCGTCAGATTCCGCCGGATGGCTTCGGCGGATTCAAGAGGATGCTGGATGAACTGGATGCCTGGGGCGGCAAGACCCTGCGTGTCGCGAAGGGAGGTGCATGATGAAAACGACAGCCTGGCGTTTGATGATCCTTTCGCTCTGTGTTGTGGCCTTCGCAGGGGTTTCCCTGGCGGAGCCGATGACCTACAGCGGTCGATATGACATCGGCAGCTGGAAGGCGGATGCTGAGAAGAGGATCGACTTCAAGCAGCAGGATGCGGTGATCCTGCTTGAAGGCCGCAAGGTGACCCTGCTTCCCGACGGTCGGCAACGGGTGATGGTGCATCGTGTGGTCTGGATTGCGACCGATCACGCGATTGAAACCTACGCGGACCTGCGTGTTCCCTGGGACAGCGCACGTGAGACGCTGAGTGTGGAAGCCCTGCGTGTCTGGCGTGACAATCGCTGGATCGACCACCGTCCCACTGCGATTGTCGAAACCCTGCCCTACGCTGTCGCACACGCTCCGGAGTATGCGCATTTGCGTGAGACAATGTTGTTGCATGACGGAGTCGAGCTGCCCTGCATACTGGAAGCGGCGTATGTGATTGAAGAGAAGCAGCCGGGTTCGCGGGGGATCGAAGGGGTATGGGTTTTCCCGCAGGATGAGCCGGTGCTCCACTCCTGGCTCATTCTCGAGGTTCCTGAAGCAACGGCGCTTCACCTGACACTGAGCGAGGGACTGGGCGAAGCGGATGTGAGTCGTGAAGACGGCATGGTCCGCTACTCGATGGACCATGGCCCCTACGCCGCAGCACCGACCCCGGCAACGGCTGATCCGGCGGCCTACCTGCCCCATGCGAGCTGGTCCACCTGGGCCGACTGGGAGAAGTATGGGGCGCATCTGCGAAAGATTTTTGACACCGCCGCCGGGAGCGAGGGGAAGGTGATCGCGGATTCGCTGAAGTCCCTGCTCAAGGGCAGCAGCAGTCCAGCGGAAAGTGCGACACGGATCGCGGGTTTCATCAAGTCACACACATCCTTTGTCCGGTACAACGATGATTTCTTCTGGGCAGCACCGCGAACGCCCGAACAAAGCTACCAGAGCGGGTACGCCTCCGGATTGGACCGTGCCATCCTCTTCGCCGGGTTGTGCAAGTTGGCGGGCATCGAGGTGTGGGCGGTCTATACGGCAGAAGGATTCGGACCGGTGGATGAAGGAATCGCCACGAATGACCGTCTCGGAAAGCTCGGTGTCTGGGCGAGTGGCGAGGGTCTCGAAGGGTTGTACGACCCGGCGAGCAGTACTTTCGCCAACGGTCTCGCGCCCATCCTCGGAAAGGCGATCTGGTTGCCCGGGGCGGAGGATCAGCCCTCGATCCGTTGGAACGGTGTGGGCGAAGAGAGCCGCTTTTCCATTGAAGTGGAGCTGAGCTACGATTCTGAGAAACAGTGCTTTACAGGCACTGGTGTGTACAGCGCCACCGGCGGGCTCTCGCCCTACCACCGTATGGAAGGGGTTGCCGGAGATGCGAAAAAGGTGCTGAGCAAGGCGATCGCGGGTGCTCTGCCCGGGGCGGAGCTGGCGAGCTGGAACCCGGTTTCATTCGATCGGTTCGGAGTTACCGCAGGGTTCACCCTGAAGCTGGCAGCGGGTGAAAAAGATGAGTCCGGACGAATCCGATTCGAGGTCGGCACGCCCTCCGATGGGTTGCTGGACATCCTGCCGGATGATGTGCAGGTTTCGCACGCGAGACGTGCCACACCTGTTATTCTGCCGGGCTATTTGACACAGGAGGTCAAAATCAGCCTGAAGAGTGACGGCCTTGAGACGGTTTACCTGCCGGAGGCGGTGACGGTTGAGAACGGCGCGGGTTCTTTCCATCTGAGCTGCGGTGAGAAGGAGGGCACCCTCAGCTTCGAGCGTCGGATTGCGCTGCGGACCGTCCATCACCCTGCGGAGAAGTGGGAGGAAGTGCGTACCCTGTTGCTGCAGGAGACATCGCCACGTAACCGGACACTTCTTTTCAAGTAGTCTCCGATTGACTGGTCAATGGATAGCCCGGGTGCTTCGCGCCCGGGCTTTCGCTGTGTGGGCTGTGACATTCCTCCCGGGCTCCTCGTCGCGGCACGTCTTTTTCCTTGTTGCGGCAAGTCATCAGCGAAGCGGAGACCTGCCGCGAACAGTTGCGACCTGCCGCAATGGCCCGGGATCGATGCGGTTGGTTTTCCTATGTGCCGAATCTGCCTTCCCGGATTCGCTGCACGAGATAGCGCATCGCCGCGGCTCGAAAGTTGCCCCATCCCTGCAGCTCGCCCTGCAGGGATTCCAACTGTCCGGCCTGCTCGGCGATCTCCTCCTGAGTGGCAGCGCGCCAGCCTGTGATACCTTCCTTGTCATCTACCGGGTGCGGCTCATGATCGTCTGTCAGATCGGCGAGGAAGAGGTCCGAGTACCACTCCAGCTCTCGGTTGTCCGGAGCGAGGTAACGCAGCCGCGCGATCGGCATCGGCCGCAGACCGGCAAACCCCGTTTCCTCGTAAATCTCGCGGATGACGGCTTGTATCGATTCCTCATTCCGATTGACCCCACCGCCCGGAAGCCGGTAGAGGCCACTCGGATAATCTTGTTTGGTTTGCAGAAGGAATCGTCCATCCGGCCTGCGCAGCGCGAACAGCACCTCGCCCCTGCGGTCCGTTCGATTCAACGGCGGGAAGTCAATCGCCTGCAGGGTGATCGGCGGAACTTTCGTGTCGAGCGCCAAACCGTGCATTTCGGCGGTGAGCAGACCATGCGGGAGGCCGCGAGTCGAAACGGTAGCCGTCTCCATGTGCAATTTACGCAGCAGTTCCTCAAGCGTAATCGCCGCGTGCAGGATCAGATCGCTGCGGTCCGCCTGGTCAGCCGGGAAGAGTTGGCGTCGCTCGGCCTGGGTTCTGGCCGCGAGCAGCTCGACAAGTTGGCGGAGCTGAGCAAGGGAGAGTCCCCAGCCATTCAAGGAGCTGTGGGGGGCAAGTGAGGTGTTTGCGTACCCGGCGAGGGTTGTCGCTGCGCCGCCAATCAGCACCAGCCGGGTCTCTTCACTCACTGGCTTAAGATCGGTAAGGCGTTCGCGTACGCCATCACGGATCGCCTTCAGCTCGGTTGTGGTCGGTGGATCGCTGATCGGGTGAGCGTGCAGCAGGGAACGCGCCCCGAAGGGGAGGCTTAGGGTTGTGGTGGGCAGCAGCCCGGATCCGCAAGCGAGTTCGGTCGATCCCCCGCCGAGGTCAAGTATGGCGACCGGTTGACCGGGTTTCACTTCCGCTCGACAGGCGAGAAAAGCCGCCGCCGCCTCTTCGTTGCCGTTGAGAATGTTGAGTCGTATGCCGAAGCGACGGTGAAGGGGTTCAGCGATGATTTCGGGGTTGCTGCAGGTGCGTAACGCTGCGGTGGCATAAGCGTCAAAGGAATTGGGCTGGAATCTCTGCGCCTCATCATGCAGCTCAGCCATTGCCTGCAGGAGTGTCTCGCCGTCAGCCGCGGTGAGTCTCCCGGTGCGAAGGCTGTTGCGGCCGAGACGAGTGATTCGCTCGGTGTCGAGCAGGGTGGTGAGAGTGCTGCTTTCAACTCGACAGAGGACCAGTTTCAGGGCATTGCTGCCGATATCGAAGAGGGCGCGGATGGCCGCGGGTCCCTGGTGCGGGTCGGTTGATGGTTTCATCGGCGAGTGTATGGGTTTGATCCGGTTTCAGGGTTCTGCTTCACCGAAGGTAAGATGGACAGCCGGCGTCCCGGGTGGGAGTCGATCAACTATTTTCCGGGAGGACCCAGGATTCGCCGACCTCCTCCACAATTTCGATTACGACATTCACCACTCGCAGATCGAGGTGCCCCGATTCAACGGCTGCTCGCAGCAGACGCAGGGCTTCATCATGCGGGAGGGCACGCCGGTAGGGGCGGTCAGTGACAAGGGCATCGAAGTAGTCGACCGCCGCAATGATCCGCGCGCCGATGGGTATCTGTTCGCCGACGAGCCGATCGGGGTAGCCCTCGCCATCCATCCGTTCGTGGTGGTGACGGATGATCGGGAGGGCGCTTGCGAGGCTGCGAAGAGGCATGCAGATCTGCTCACCCTTCTGGGGGTGGTCACGCATGACCCCGATCTCTTCTGTGCTCAGCGGACCCGCCTTGAGCAGGATCGACTCAGGAATGCCGATCTTGCCGATGTCATGCAGGATCCCCCCACGTCTCAATGCCTGCAGATCATCCTCATCCAGTCCAAGTCGTCTTCCGGTCTCCACCGAGAACCTGGCGAGCCTCTGGCAGTGCCCGCGTGTGTAAGGGTCCTTCGCCTCCACAGCGAGGGCGAGGGAGAAGATCACTTCTTCGGCGTGGACAAGGTCATCGGTGAACTGTTTCAGGCGTAGCAGGGAACGAAGCCTTGCGGTCAGTTCCGCAAGCTGGAAGGGTTTTGAGATGAAGTCATCCGCCCCGGCCTCAATCCCGCGTACACGGTCCTCGACACCCCCCAGTCCAGTGAGGAGTACCACGGGGATGAGCCGTGTGGCGGGGTCATTCTTAATTTCGCGGCACAGAGCGATGCCATCCATCTCCGGCATCAGCACATCGCTGATCACCAGGTCTGGTGTCTGGGCCTGTAACGCCTGCAAGGCTTGACGTCCATTCGCAGTGAGCACCGGTTCGTAGCCGAGGTTTTCAAGCATCGACCCCATCAGGAGCAGGGTGGACTGTTCGTCCTCGGCGACCAGGATAATGGGTTTGGGGCGCAGCATTGGTTATCCGTTCGCTTGATCAGGGTCGAGAACCTTGCCTTGCAGGTGGATTCTTTTCCCATCGAAGGATTCGACACACCCGATTTCCCATACCTCTTCGCCACCTTCGCGCATCCGTCTGACGAAGTCCCGAGCAGATGACTCGGGAACCCCGATCAGCAGCCCGCCGGAGGTCTGCGGGTCGGACAAAATCCGCCGTGTGACCTCATCGACCTCGCTTCCGAAGCTGGTATCCTGCTCAACGAAGGCGAGATTACGTCGTTCGCCGCCACTGTAGAAGGAGCCGGAGCGTGCGATCTGCAGGGCGCCCGGGATCAGGGGGAGGCGGCTGGCATCCAGATGGAGGGAGGCATTCGCGGCGTGGACCATCTCACGTGCGTGACCGAGCAGGCCAAACCCGGTAATATCGGTGGCTCCAGTCGCACGGCAGGCGAGGGCGGTTTCGGCTGCAAGGCGGTTGAGACGGACCATGACCTCCACCATCGCATCGACCGCACCTTCGGGTGCGGCATCGTTCATCATGGCGTTTGAGATCAGGCCGGTGCCGAGGGGTTTGGTCAGGAAGAGAATCTGGCCGGGCATGACTCCGCCGTTGGTCAGCAAACGTGCCGGGTGGACCAGCCCTGTGACCGAAAGTCCGAACTTCAGCTCACGGTCGCTGACGGAATGTCCGCCGGCAACGGCGACACCGGCCTCACGGCAGATATCGGCGGCACCGGTTAAAATCTGCGCGAGGGCTTCCTCGGGGAGTTGACCATCGGGAAAGGCGACAATGTTGAGTGCCGTGATCGGTCGTCCACCCATGGCGTAGACATCCGACAGGCTGTTCACGGCCGCAATCCGCCCGTAATCGTAAGGATCATCGACAATCGGAGTAAAAAAATCAACCGTTTGCACGAGCGCCAGGCTGTCGCTCAGGCGATAGACACCGGCGTCATCGAAGGATGACGGTCCCACGATCAAATCAGGGTGTTCGTTTTTGGGAAGCAGAGGCAACAGGCGATCCAGCACCGCCGGATCAAGCTTGCTCGCTCAACCGGCGCACCGTGTGAACTGGGTCAGACGATAGCTCTGCTTCGCTCCCTTTGCGGTCATGACCTGAACGATTCCTTTCCCAGGTTGGGTCCTTACAAGAATGTGTGCGGCCATCTTTGCTAAACAATTTGTCAAGCTAACCTGGATGCCGATGGACTCCAGGGGTGTCTTGACAATCAACAAGCATACTTATTGCCATATACTCTTGTTTTATTGAAACTAATGCGCCATGACGATGATAATAAGTGCTTTTGGGGAATTCAGGCCGTCTCTACATGAACCCCTCAGGTCATTTGTTCTCAATGAAACGAAGGTCAATTCAAGAAGATTCGGTTATGGCAGTTTCCCGGCGATACGAATAGTCCCGAAGAATCCCATCTGAAGTACATAATACCATCAATATACAGGGTCCACAAAAGAATGTGTGCGACTGCCTCAGGCTTAACAGGTTGTCAGGATCGCCTGGAGGCCGCAGGTCTCCAGGTGATCCTGACAACCAATCAGCAATCATCTTGTGGTAAGCCTTTGTTTTATTAAAAACAAATGTATCGAGACGATCATGAGAAATGCTTCCTGGGTAATGTTGGCAGTTCTACCAAAACCCCATTCAGCACATTTGTTTTCAATAAAACAAGGGTTGATTCAAGATGTGGATTTTGTGGCGGTCAAGTCCCGCCGAGAGACCGCGCCACGCTTGCCTCTCGGCGAACTTGACCGCTGAAATCCTGCACCGATTCTCAGGAGGAGCCAATATACAACCTGCATCGGGCATGACCTCGCGGGATGCGAGGTTCGCTGAACTCAAACGATTGGCCCGACTCTTGCAAAAACAGGAGGTTGACGCCGAACTGTTCCAAAATGAGGCTTTATTCCGCAGCCGGAAAGCGAATCTGGAGATGAGCATCCTGACCGCGCTCGATAACGCGAGCGATGCGAGAAAGAAGTTGCGATCCATGTGCAAGGTGGTCGAGGGGGAGGTGAAGGACCTGGACCTTCGATCGGACCTCATGGATCATTGTTACACAGTTCTTGATCACCTCGACAGGGTTGTTCATTCGCTGGAACGCAGCCTGCTTCCTCCCGGCATCACCGTGGCGGTGACATACTATCCCTTCGATTTGAAGAAGGATGTGAGCAAGGGTCGTATCGAGAGCAGCACCGCCAAACCAGGGTCAGTTCCACAACCCGGCCCCGGCGAAGAGCGTGGTACACGGCTTTATCCGCTGGTAGATGATGACGGTGACCGGGATAAATAGGTCACCTGCCGTCAGTTGGTCGATCAACGCAACAGCACCGCTTTCCTCACTCGACTTCCCCTCTCATCCTCAATCCTCAGGAAATAGACGCCGCTGGCAGCCTCACGAGGCTGCCAGACCAGGTTGTGCCTGCCGACAGGCAGCCCGGAAGCCGCCAGCCGCGCGACTTCTCGTCCGAGTATATCATGCACATGGATGCCGGAGGTGAGGGGCTGAGTCAGGTCCACCTGGATCATAAGCGTATTGTTGAAGGGATTGGGATGCAGGCTGGTGATCTCCATCGTGCCTGGCAGGGGTGCGCGTGTGGGTTCCAGGTGCGACGGATTCAGGGTGCGTCTCCGCACACGTGACGCCTGCTCGAAAAGAGCCTCTTCCTCGCCGGGCAGGGATGAGATGCTTGCGATTTCGCCAACCTCAGGGGCGATAAAGTTGTAGACCTGCGTGAGCGGGAAGTCCTGGCTGAACACGGGGAAGGGGAGCGGAACGCCGAAGATGATTGGGTAGACATTGAGCTCTCCGCCAAAGGTCGAGTGGATGCGCAGGCAGGGCTCCTGCCCACCCTCGAAGAGCGCCGAACCGGAGGCATCGACCATGTTGAAGCCGCCGTACTCAAAACGGATCAGGAACTCGCCTCCGGTCGCAGAATCCTCGTAGATGGTCTCGAACGTGTCGCTTATGGCCCACTCCTGGCCGATTTCGAGGGGGAATTGGGCGATCTGCAGGGGCGGATCGAAGGGAAACCCGATAGGAGGAAAAGTGAAGAGGGTTAAGCCCAGGCCATCCAGGAACCACCCCTCCCCGGTCACTCGTTCGAAACGGTGGATGTCAGTGCCGAACAGATCGACACCGAACAGCGCTGGGCTTGCGACACCTCGGTTGGCCTCTGGAAAGGAATCCGACAGGGCAGATTGCTGGGGATCGAACAGGGAGTCAATTTCCAGCATATCTGTGCCGCCACTGGTGAAATCCCACTGCTGGTCGGGGCCGGGTTGTGAGATTGTGACTGGAATGCCGAGGGTGTCGGTCGGGTCCGGGTCGGTCTCAAGGTAGAACAGAAACAGCAGCCCCGCAGTGAGTGGAACATCACTGGAGTCGAGCACCACCTGCGCGGAGACAGGCAGGGCGAGCAGGGTCAGTTGCAGCAGGATCAGGCTGATGTGGCGCATCGTATTCTCTCCCTTTGTTCAGTGCCGCAGAATGTAGCACAAAAGGTCGGGTAGAGGAGGGGTTGGCGGGGAAAGAATTGAAGGGAGCGGTGTTCGGGCAGGTCCGAAGACCTGCCCGATTTTCCGCCAGATCTGCGGACCTGGCGAAACGGCAGATGCGGCAGGTCTCCGCTTCGCTGAAGACCTGCCGCAACAAGGTTCATTGCGTGTTATATCCTTACGCACTCGGACGACTCTTCGTCGCACTGAGCAACTGTCACCCGAATCACCCGGTGTGGGGACAGGTCACCGTGTGAAGGTGATAACCTCCACCTCATCCCAGGAGATGTAGGTCGGTTGTTCTTCCCCTTTGTCGAAGACCAGCACACCGTCATTGCTCGATGTGACATCCTGGCTGCTTTCGAGGCGGATGGACTCACCATTGACCAGTTCGACCAGGCTCGAGTTGCGACTGCGTGGTGTGATGGACTTCACCAGATGGAACGGGATGTTGAACTCGATGTCGAACTGGCTGCCGTTCAGGATCTCCCAGCTTTCCGATTCATCGAGGTCGAAGACGATCCGCCCGGAGCGTTCCACGCCACGTACGTCCTTCACCGTGCCTTTGAGCGCCCACTGCTTCGCATAGTCGGCATACCCCTTCCCGCTGTTGCCAACCTCGCTGAACTCGACCTTTACAAAGGCATCCCAGGGCACCTTGATCCGGCCATACTTCTCGGTTTCGACCATAATGCCGCGGATTGATCCATCGACATCATTGGTGCCTTCCATGTTGAGGGTACGTCCATCCTTCAGGCTGACCCTCGAACTACTGCGGCTCTTGCGTTCGATGGCACGGATGTTTCCCATCTCGATCGAGAGGCGACCATCCTCGCTGTCACCATCCAACTTGTCCGTAGAGATGCACTCTTCGCTGTCCCACTGGATGAAGCCTTCGTACTCACCGGAATCGGCGAAGAGCTTGCCATACAAACGGTAGCCGGAGGGGGAAACGTTTTTGGGCGTCTCCATAAATTCGATGGTGTCGATCTTGCGCCAGTCCACCTTGATGTCGCCGAGGGAGGGATCACTGACCCAGACCGGTCCGCCGACATCGTTCGAGTAGCCGCTCACGGTGTAGGTCGAGCCATCACGCATGGTCAGCTCGGCATCCTCGCTACCGATTACGGTGATCTTGCTGATGTCACCGAAACGTGCGATGAAGATCCGTTGGCTGCTGCTCCAGTCATTCCAGTTGATCTTGAGTGCTCCACCGAGGACGGTAATGGTCTTTTCGCGGCTCTGGCTGCGGGTGTTGGCGAGTTCCTCGAGCAGGCGTGCACGTTCCTCCGCATGACGAGACCGTTCTTCGATGAGTTCGAGCTGCCGGGCGCGGAGGGACTCACGTTCCTGGTCGCGACGCACTTTGGCGATCCTGTCCACGATGCGATCGTAATCGCGTCTCAGCTCCTGGTCACGCTTTTCCGTCCGGCTGATTTCCCGTTCGAGGCTGCGGATATCCTGTTTGGAGCCGCCGGTGGAACTCTCGAGGTATTTGGCGTAGGGGAGGCTTTCCTTGAGCGAATGGAAGAGATCATCCCAGAACGCTTCTTCGGTGTTCCAGCGGAGGAGTCCAGTGTAAGTGTTGCCGGTTCGTGTGGTCAGCTTGCCGTACATGTATCCCTGCTGGGGATGCTTCGCCTCCGCCGTGGCTGCTGCCGTGAGGGTGAGGCCGAGGGCGGTAAGCGCCGCGAAGGCCGTCACAAATCGAAGCCTGGACATCATATCGTTTCTCCTTCGTGTCGGGGGGGCACCCCGCTCCTTACCACAGATTAAACTCAATGGGGCCGGAGGTGCGGTCGTTCCGTGTTTCACGTCCGGCTGGACGCGTCTGCTGGGTCGGGGAAGTATCTTCCCGCTCAGCAAGTCGTGTCTCCTGAGTTCCTGTATTTTCCGAACGGCTGTAGGCCTGCTGGTTGACGACTTGCATGACTTCCAGCATTTTGCGATGGTACCGAGGGTCCGCCTGCAGCAGTTCGCTGGTCAGCTCGATGAAGCGTTCCTCACTCATGCTCCCCTCATTCGCGCCGAGGGTGATCACTCGTTCCGTGGCGGTGGCGGGTCCGGGCGACTGCCAGACACCGATGATGGAGACACTGAGGATCAGCAGGATCGAGGCTGCCGCCGCCCAGATACGGGGGGTGAAGTGCGGCAGTGTGAAAACCCGTGCGGGCGAAAGCCCGGATTGCCGCTCGATCCTTTGCCACATGTCATCGGAAGGCGGGAGATGCTCTGCGCGGCTTCCGGGTGTGAGTTTCTGCTGCAGCATCCTGGCCTGCTTCCAGAATCGGCGGAGGGAGCCCTCATCGACAAGGTGGTCGATCGCTCGACGCATCTCCTCGCCATGCAACTCCCCATCGAGCAGGGACGAAATGCTGCATTCGTGATCGTCACGCATGAATTGCTCGTCCATCTTCCCCTACCTCTCGTCCAGAAATCCACCGTCGCTCAGGGAGTCGATCATCAGCTTTCGAGCCCGGTGGATGTTGATCTTCACCTGCCCCAGGTTCCATCCTGTTGACCGGCAAATCTCGTTGTAGGTCCGACCCTCCAGCACCCCGAGCTGGAAAGCGACCCGGTACCGCTCACTCATCTGCTGCAATGTGCGTTCGACCTGGCGGTTCAGTTCGGCCATGTCCGCCTCCGCATCGGGCGCAAGCTGTTCGGGGTCTGTGACCTGTTCGAACGGGTCCTCCTCGAACTCGGCTCCCTGCGTAATCGATGTGGGTCGTTTCTTTCGCACATGGTTAATCATCAGGTTGTGCGCGACGCTGAAGAGATAGGAACGCAGCTTGTTCGGGTCGCGCAAGTTGTCCTCTGCCCGGATTGCCTTGACAAAGGTGTCCTGGAGCAGATCTTCGGCTTCGGTTCTGTCGCCCAGTCGATGGGTCAGGAACGCCAGGATCGACGGGCTGTGCTCCATATAGACCTGGTGCCAGAACTGCCTGCTATCGGTATGTCCCTCCACAGACCGTGCTCCAACGCATGTTCGTTCCGGTAGATCTCCCTCCGGAAGTTGGACAGATTTTTCGGGGGCATGTTACAGGAATGGGGTTGGGGAGTGGAGCCGGGTAGCTTGGGTGGCGGTTTTTCAGCGCAGCGTAAAAAGGTGTTCAGCACGGTATTCGGGCAGGCCCGAAGATCTGCCCGATTTCCCGCCAGGTTTTCTGACCTGGCGGAATGGTACGGCGGAAGGTCTGCACTTCGTTAAAGACCTGCAGCAACGGTAATGCTCTGTATGGAATGGCCGAGTCGGAACCTACTTGAGCAGGTGGATACGTTGGGCGGTGGAGTGGCCTGCCTGCTCAATTCGGACCAGGTAGGTGCCCGAGGCAAGAGAACCCGAGGGCTGGAAGAGCAGGCGGTGTGAACCGGGAGACAGCACACCTTCCTGGAGTAAAGCCACCTGCCGTCCGAGAAGATCATGGATGGAAATCCGTGACTCCCCGGCCTGGTCCACCTCGAACGGGATCACGGTTGCCGAGTTGAAGGGGTTCGGGTAGACGGGGAGAAGCCGAATCGATGAGGGTCTGTTGTCAGCCGTCGGTTCGATGGAGGTATCCAGCGAAGGGTCACGAAGCGCCAACAGGGAGTTCAGCTGAGTCGCATTCGTCTCTTCGAGATACTCGCTCCAGAAGATGTACCAGGCTTCATAGGGACCGTACTGGTCGGTGCTGCTGACATACTGCACTCTCAGACGATTAACGCTTCCATCCACAGGGATTTCGCCCTGCTGGATTTCCGGGGTCGTGTAGCCGAACTGATACTGGAACCGTGACCAACGGATGGTATCGAAACCATTGATGCGTACCACATAAGCGACAAAATCCGGGTCGAGCAGATTGGTCTTCTGGTAGGCGGGGGTGGAGAGCATCCGAGGAGGGACCTGGGAGTCGATAGTTTGCCGTGTCAGGCAACCGAGATCACCCGCCTGGTGGTAAAGGAGGTAGTTGTTCCCGCTGACAGGAACGATACCATAAAGTGTCGGTTGAGTCCCATCGATCAGCCTGGGTGAGTGGCTGAGGGCAACTGGCAGATAATCTGCCGTCCAGGCGATGGTGTCCGGAGTGGAGTTGCCCTCACGCAACCGGACGATGGCATTGAGGTTTTGTGTCGGCCAGCTGAAGGAAATTTGGAAGGCATCCACCTGCCCGGACGTGCGGGTCTCGTGCATGGCAGGTTCGCTGGTTACGGACCCGGTGAACTCCGCGGCGAGGTTTGGTGAGGAATAGCTGATTTCGTAAAGTCGGGTGGTATTGTTGTGATCGGCGTAGGTCATCATCCACTGCCATCTCTGGTCGAGGTTACGGAACCCTCCAAAATCAAAGCTGTACCTTGCCGGAGGCAGGCCGGACAGCTTGTGGAGAATGGGCGGGTCGCCATTGGTCGGCCAGTCTTCAACCCAAACGGCGCTATCATTGGCGACAAAGGTCTGCAGGCTGAAATCACGGATCGGACGTAACGCGCCGGAGGGGATCGGCTGGAAGAGGTCCTGGCTGAATCCGTCGGGTGCGGGGTAAATCTTCAACAGGTTCAAACCATCCGCAGAGAGCGCACCGAGGAGGGGGAGGATCACCTGGCTTTCCAGGTCGGTCTCTGTCCCCACTTCCCAAGCGGCGATGTTGCCATTCCAGGTTACGAGCTGCTGGACCTCGTACCCCGAGCTACGCATGGCAATAAGCAGCGCTAAAATCACCAAAGCAGTACGGAAAGCTTTCACACACCCCACCTTGCGTAATCGAACAAAAAGCCCCTTCGATGGATAACATATGCAACGTTCGTACCGAATTCCAGTGCTGAACACTTTAGTTTAGTCCCAACGGGACCTGTTGATTCAGCTTGGGTTAGGTGGTGTTCTCGGAAGAAGTGAGGCGTCTTTGTCAGCAGGCGGTAAAGCGAGTTGGGAACGGACTGCGCTCCCTGTGAATCGGTTGCGCAGGTGCGAGCAGGTGGGAGAGCCGGGATATCAAAGCTGTTTGTGCGGCGATCTCTGCCCAGTCAGGTTGTCAAGTCGCCTGGAGACCGCGCTACGCTTGCCTCTCGGCGAATTTGACCGCTGAATTCACGCACATATTCTCAGGAGGAGCCACTCAAGGTCCTGGAATCGCTCACTTCAGGGGCGGCTCGGCATGACGCCCCCTTCGAGGTGCGGTTGCTGTTCGGGCAGGTCCGAAGACCTGCCCGACTTTCCGCCAGATCGCGAATCTGGAAAAAGGTCCAGGCGGCAGGTCTCCGCTTCTGTAGAGACCTGCCGCAACGATACGATCAACCGCAACGATACGATCTGGCGGAAAGGGTGGCCCCGGATTTCGTGCAGCGGCCTCACACGGCTATGGTGCAGGCCACACCACTCTTGCTCACTGCTCCCACTTGCGGTACCTTTGCCCGATGCGAAGATGCCACCGGATCCTTTTTCTGCTGTTGGGTACGACTCTCTGCTTGAGTTCCAACCCGCAGTCTTTCAGCCAGGATGCGCCCGAACGATGGACCGTCTTCCGTGACGGAACCGCGATCAGCTCCGCGCCGGTTCACCTGATCGGGGATGTTCCCTTTGTCGATGCGCTCTCTTTGTGTGATGGCTTGAATGTCAGCTATTTCCGGGATGAAGTGGATCGTCATGTTTTCCGTTTCCCCGGTACCCCGGTCGTCTTCATTCCAGACGGCAGCTTCGCCCAGATCGGGCTGGACATCATTCATTTCCCGATCGCAGCATATCGTGACGGTTTCCGGTTTTTTGTCCCCGAAGAGGTCTTTTTCGAGATCATCGAGGAGTATCTGCCCGGTACTCTCGAACTTGATTTCGGTGAACGAAAGTTGGAGTATTCTCCATTCGCACACGATCTGATCGGTGTGGAAGCTATCGAGACCGGCAGGGAGTGGAGTTGGCGATTGATCCTGGCGCGTTCCTGGCCGGGGCGTATCGAGTTGACGGACAGCACGCATCTCGTGTTGCGGGTGGAGGGTGCACATCTTGGCGGAGACCAGGCGGAACTCGCGGGCGACA
>Ga0209164_1000467_pt1 | contig 95487 bp, 87 predicted proteins | sample MTBNYHSulfiMetaG_FD_187458 | JGI IMG/M metagenome (GOLD analysis project Ga0209164, IMG submission 187458) | Enrichment culture microbial communities from rom New York Harbor, USA that are MTBE-degrading - MTBE-NYH (New York Harbor Sulfidogenic)... | ecosystem: Environmental > Aquatic > Marine >... | reverse complement strand
AAGTTTTCTTCTATAAAATCGACGATATCCTCCCGAAAATCGGAACGGTAACAGCAAAATTTTGCGGATTTTGGCGGACAAAAAATAAATGCCAAAGGCAAAGCAATTAGTTTGGAATAGGATTGCATCAAAAATGGGGGTATCCCTCTTGTATACAAAAGAACAGTGCTAAAAATATTAGCAGATTCCTATAAACCGTCAAATAGCTAAAAAAAGCCTGCAAATTATCTCTTTTCAAAATCAGAAAGAGGAGAGATTATTAATTATTATCTAGTCAATCCAATAGGATCAATCTTCTAATTCTTTTATCCTTTTTGTCTTTCTTTTTCTTTATTCTTCCCTGATCTTCCAGTTTTTCAATGATGGAATTCACTTTCTTCCATCCCCAGCCCACCTCTGTCACAATATCTGAGGGTTTGGGTGGCAAACCAGTTTCTTCTTCAATCTCTTTGATTTTTTGAAGTACCAGTTCTTCTTCTGGGACATCAAATTCTCTTTCCATCCTCAGCAACTTTTTCAGGTTCTCAATAATCTCATAAACGTCTGGGGATAATTCCTTTATGGCTTCGAGTTTTTTTGCTGATATTTCCTCCAGTTTATTCTTTATTTCATTAAATTCAGCTGACAATAATTTCGAGGCATCCCCAACATACCCTACTCCGCCAGTGGCCCGAATAAATTTCACCACATTATAGATCTTAGGTGAAATGCTTTTTATCGCTCTCAGATCCTTGTCACTTAGTTCCCTAATTTCTTCTACATCAGATCTAAGAAGATTTTGGACCTTATCTGCTTCCTTAAAAATTCTCATCTCCTCCTGTATCTCCTCGTTCTCAAGAGCAAAGGGATGATGGAGGGGTGGTCTGAACTGGACGAAGAAAGGGTTTCCATAGTTGGCAAAACTTACCACCCCCTGACCGGTTTTCAGCTTTGGAAGATAATTTGCAAATTCAGACCCTATATCCTTGCTGGCCCTTTGCAAGTCCCCCTCGTAGGAGGTCCTAAGCCTTATTTTGGTGGCGGTGTTTGCTCTTATGGATTCTTTGAAGTCTGTCATAACTTGCGAGATAAATATAGTTCCTATTCCTTTTCTTCTCAGCTCCCGGATCACCCGGTCCAAAAATAAATACAGTTCTTGAGGAATCCCTGGTGTATTTTTGGGGATAAACCTGTGGGCTTCTTCGAGGATTAACATAAGTTTTAATTCCTGAGTGTCGGGCTGAGAATAAAAATATGAGAGCAGTTCTCGCATGAGGAAATAAGAGGTATATACTTTCTGGGTGTCTGTCAGATGATCGAGAGACACCACGGATATTTCTCCTGAGCTCCAAGCTTCGGTAATGTTTAATTTTTCGCCACTGAACAAAAAAGGATATCCTTCTAGTTCCTCCAGCTTGAGTTTCGTTTCAAAGACATTCTTCTCGTTAACCTTCCCCCATTCCTCCAGCTCTTTCCGTAGCGTTATATAGTTGAGATCCTTTTCCTCTTCCCAGCTATCCAATATCACTGCCCTGAGATATGTTGCCTCTTTGCTGGTTAAATCACAAACAGATTTTATGATCGCTGCCATTTCATAGGCACATTGCTGTAACTCATCTCGTTTGTTTGTTTCTGGGCGGGCCAGTAAATTTGTTTCTAAATTTATTCCAGTCTCTGAGTTTGGCGTATATAATTTTCCATTGAATCCTGTTGGGTCAACTTCCCTCATTTCGAATTTATCATAACGTTTAATGAGATCCTCATCCTGACAGGGCTTTAGGAAGCCAGTCCATTGTTTGGAGGTATCCAATACCAACACAGGTATGTTATGAATCAGTGCCCCTTCTACGATATCTGAGGCACAGACGGTTTTACCGCTCCCAGTGCCACCCACAATGAGAGTATGCTGAGGGCCTTGCTCATCAAAATCGAAAAGATAGGGGATTTGGCTTGTTTTTACACCGTTTTCCAGAATGAATCCCATATAGCCCAGCCGCTTTTCTTTGTTCTCAAGGGAAGGAAGCTTGCTGAAATCAGGCTGAGGTAATTCTTTTTCAGCTGCAGGCTTAGAAACTGCCCGCCTCATCATTGCGGCAATTCCCTGGGCAATGGCACCGCTTTCTTGGATATACCTATCTCCCACCTTGATATCTTTACCAGCCCGGTAGATAAGCAATTCTTCAAGCTCTGTTTTCAGATCCTCAAGCTCGTCAAGACCATAATCTTTGATGAGTTCATCGAGTAATCGTGGATCCAACAGTCCGATGCTTCGTGCTGAAAGTCCAAGAGCAGGTTTATCTAAATCCTCGATTATTACCCGGAACCCATGCCATGCCTGAGCCTTTATTATTTTGTTTTTATAATGGAGATCATCAAGGATGCCAGATAGTGTTTCCCCAAGCTCTTCTCCATTGGCAATTCTAGCGGGAGATTTTGCCCTTATGATAAAGGTTGCCGCCATTCCCTTCCTTTTATACTCTCTGGCTAGTGTTTCATTCAGCTCTTTTTCTTCCTCCAATGCACTAAGTTTGGCAGTCAGCTCGTTAATTTCATTTTTCAAAGAGCCCATTTCCCTGCCAGTCGAAAGGCCAGATTCCTGCTCAAATTTCAGCTTATTCAGCCTTTCCTTTTTGAAATCTATTCTTTTTTTCACTTCCTTAATTTGTTTTGTCAACAGTGTGTTATCAATTCTTACGACATTTGATGACAGGGAATTGATGTACAAAACATACAACTCAAATGATGGTACTGCTTCCTTGAGATATTCTGAAAATGTACCGATGCTGGCAAGTCTGCTATGGTATTCATCGCCTTCCAGTCCATATTTTTTCTGGAAATCCTCTAATTTGTGCACATCTTTGATATAGTACTCCCGTGAACCCTGCAGGAGATATAAGTCCGGTCTTATTTCAATAAATTCAACGATAGATTTCCTGTCTGGAAACCAGTAAATTTCTGATTTTCTTTCTCCATATTTCAAATCTGCAATGAGACTACACTTTCCACCAATTCTTTTCATTTTGTCCTCTTAAAACAACTCGATGAGAGCAAAATACGCACTCATATTCCGTCCTGTTTAACATTATATAAGAAGTTAGCTCACCGCAATTGGGGCAAACTTTGGGTAGATCTTCATACAACCGGCTGCCTATCTTTGCTAACATATTTTTCAATAGCTCATTACAGTGGTTGTCCAGTTCCCCCCATTGACTTCGTAACATGCTCTGGGCGGTCATCTCATCTTTCTCAATGTGCTTATTTATCAAGTAAATTAGATAGACGATCAACAGGTTATCCAAATAGCTGCTCTTGTACTTGGTACTTATCACTTCATGCGCCTGATTAACCTTATTTTTTGCATTTCCCTCGTCTCCATCAATCATTGAGATGCCGGCATCACAGAATAATTTGTAAGCCATATATGACTTGGGAATCGAAGTAGACGCCCCATCAAATATTTGTTTTGCCTCCTCGATTTCCACCCTGCTGTTTTCCGTTATTCCTTCTATCAGAAGTTTCAACCCTTCGCATAAATTTACCAATGAATTTAACTCAAGTTTAAGTTCCCCTCTCGCATACAATAATATTTCCTTTCCCCGGTTTATTGTCTCAGTAAGAAATTGTATGGCCATTATTTCATTTTCTGCTTGTAGACTTTGCTTAATTCGCTCATGAAAATCAAGTTTTCTCAAATATATTTCTCCCCCGTTTTCAGAGTCCAAAGACAATGATTTCGTTAGACATTTCCGTGCCTCTGCAAAATTCCCATATCGGCTATATAGTTCTGATAAAATGAGCAACCTCTGGGATTTTATTGCATTTCCATATTCATTACCAAATTGTCGTTGGAAGGATGTTCCTACTTTCTTGAACAATAAAATGCTAATTGTATTAAGTTTCTCGAAGAATTGAGAGGCCTTGCCGAAAATTCGTATTGCCTCTATGTAGTCGCCATTCATCTCTGCTTCTTTTGCTTTTTTGGTGAGATCAGCGATAAGCATAGAACATTCTTCTAACCTCGCTGCGGTACCAGTTTCCGAAGATGGCTCCATTACGTTTCCTAAATGTTCAACTTTATACCAAAAATCTGCAAGTTTTTTTGTTAGTTCAATTTCATAATCTAAGATGGACGTTTTATCACTCTACCCGGAATATAGTTTTCTATCTACAAACGGTCCTTCTCCAACTTTATTGCCGCAGTTCCCGCAGATAAACTTCCCTTTGACTTTAGTTCTAAATAAATTTTTGATCCGCTTTTCAACTATATTGTAGCTACCGCAATTCGGACATCTTTGGTCCATGTTGACCAATGATGGTCTTCCCCTATCATCAATTATGACGACATGGGCCCGTGGAATCTCGGAAGGCGCAATTCCCTCTCCAAGCGGTGGCACGGGACGAAAGAAGAAACGGGCTTCTATATCCTTTCTTGTTTTATTTAATTTAACGTACAACCGGTAGCCTTTGTACGTGAAAGCCATCAAAACACAATGTCTTAAGATTATTTTATTTTTCCGAAAAAACCTGTTTACGGATAAAACAAATTGACCAGGATTAACTATTTATGTAAAAAACTCCAAAGATAATCTACAGTTTGAAATTAGCTTTGTGTAAAAAAGGGATTTGAAATTGAGGGAACCTGCCCACCGGGGGCTCCATAGTTCAATTGTAAAGCCCTCCCTTGAAATAATCTGAAATTAAGCGTCTGACAAACGGGATCACGCTTTGCAATTAACTCTCCCTCATTCTGCATATCCCCAAACAAGAAAGGATAATTATGAAAGATTTTGATCCCTACAAAATAAACAGAAGATTAGAATTAGCTGTAAAGCGAGTTAAAAATAGCGATGTCGATCAAGAAAATAAAGATGTGATCCTGGAGTTCAGAGACTATGCTTTCGCTGAGGGTCTGAGTAAACAGAGAGTGCTTAAATACCTTAACATTCTGTTGAAGCTCTCCAGATTATTGGAAATACCATTCTCTAAAGCTTCGAAAAAAAACATTATTGAATTAGTGCGATATATCGAAGAAAAGGAATACTCGCCTTGGACAAAACATGACTATAAAGTTATCCTAAAAAAATTTTTTAAGTGGCTAAGGGGCGGCGAAGAATACCCAGAAGAAGTTAAATGGATTAAAAGCACCATCAAAAAAAGTAACAACACTCTACCGGAGGAGCTTCTCACCGCTAAAGATGTGGAAAAACTGATAAAAGAAGCAGACCATCCCCGAGATAAATCGCTAATCTCACTCTTATACGAAAGCGGTTGCCGGGTTGGAGAAGCATTAGCCATGAGGATTAAGCATGTATCATTTGATGATTATGGAGCAAAAATTATAATGAACGGAAAGACAGGAACCAGAAGAATTAGAATTATTTCATCCGTCCAGTACCTAGCCACTTGGCTGGAAAACCATTCCTTGAAAGAGAATCCAGATGCTCCATTGTGGGTGGGTATTGGAACCCGGAACAAAAATAAGGCAATAAAATACCAGAATGTAAGGTCCCTTCTGATCAAACTAGCTAAAAGAGCAGATATAAATAAAAAGGTAAATCCCCACATATTCAGGCACAGCAGAGCCACCCATCTTGCAAACCATCTTACAGAGGCACAAATGAATCAATATTTTGGATGGGTCCAGGGGTCTGATATGCCTTCAACCTATGTGCATTTATCAGGAAGAGATGTTGACAATGCAATCTTGAAACTACATGGACTTGCACAAGACAAAGAAAAAGGAGGGGAAAAATTCTCACCAATCGATTGCCCTAGATGCGATTTAGCAAATTCCCCAGGGGTAAATTTTTGTATGAGGTGTGGCGCCCCTCTGAACTTGAAGACAGCCATTAAGGCCAGCGAAGAAAGAGAGAAGATGGATAACCTCATGAGCAAACTAATAAAGGATTCAGATGTGCAGAGATTTCTTGCTGGAAAAATAGAAGAGATGGGGCTAAATGTTTAAATAAAGCACCCCATAAGACTAGGTGTTCATAAGCCGTACTCTCTTCGGCATGCTTCAGTAGCCTTTCCAGAATATTCTTTGTGTAACTGATACAAAGCCACCAGTATTGCATCCTCTGGATGATTTGGATTTGCCCTGAGGTTTTTCTCTTTGAATTTTTCGTCATTCAAATGATTCTTTAATTCATTATACACGAAATCCCAACTCATTCCACCACCTTGTTACTATTTGGTAACGAAAGTATTTAAGCATGAAAAAGAGAGTTACAAGTATGGTTTATTCTGCATCCTCTAAGAAAATTATTGTATCATCTTCGTACTCGATTCTCTTTCCCACAATGTCGCCCTCCCCTTCGATTATGTTCTGGAAACATCTGTGTTCCACAGGAATGTTGTACAAACCCTCTTCCCCATCGATTAAAATCCCGTAAACTGTTCCGCCTCCGATAATGCCTATAATCTTACCTTTCACCATTCAAACACCGTCATTCTTTGGCACAAAATCTTTGAGGAAGCATTCCTCGCTGCACCATTCGCCAAGATATTCGCCTGTTGGATAGCCACTCATGAGTGTTTCTAGAGCTATTATTGTGTCAATCACTTCTCCATCGTCATTAACTGTTTTCTTGCCGCATTGCTGGCACTCGCCCTGCAAGAATGTGTAGCCCTTCATGGTTCCACCCCATCAAAGAAGACTATGCCGCACGTGCAGTCTCTTGCGATTTTCCGCAAGCTTTCATCCCTTTCTGCCTCGTCTATTTTAATGTCCAGCTCCTTGATTTTTTCAATCCAACCGGTTTTGTTGGGCACAATGTCGTTGTTGCCTATATTTAATGTGAAATACTCCTCTTCCTCGTTGACCCTTATGATTGACTCATTGTCGCCCAGACCAGCGCATGCATATAGCAACGAACCCTCAGGGTAAGACTTTTGCTGTGCCTCATCTCTCTTTTCTTCAAATGGTCTCCCATCCTTATTCCAAAGAGAGTCCCACGAATAGCTGGGCTTGCCGCCATAGGGAGTTTCATAATCTTTGGGATTTTCGTATTGTGGCACTACCTGTTTTCCCCAGAAACCATCATTTGCTGATATTTCGTCTGCTATGGCCTGGAGTATATAGTGCATTTCTTCGGGATCTACGGTATGGAACCGAAATACCGCCTCGCTACAATTCGGATTTAGTTTCATTCTATCACCTCCTTTAAATATGGACAGGAATATCTGTCCTCAAAAACAATATCATTTGCTTTTAGAATGTCTTCAGGGTTTCTTAGCCTGAGTTTATAATCATTACAGAAACTGCAACCGGAAACCTCTCCTCTTTCATTGATGTTTATGATATCTTTGCCATGATGGCAGGGAGTTTCCCAATTTGAATATTTATTTTCATCAAGAATCTTGTAGGTTAGATCATCAACAAAAAAATCAGGATATTTTGTACTTAAATAAAGATAATAATTCTTACGAGGAATTACATCCACAAAATAGGCATTCTTTGGATAGAGGCTGAATACCCTGTCAAACCTGTTTTCAAAAAGTGCATCAGTCAATTCAATTAAACCTGCATTTTCGAACATATCTTCATCAAGAAGAAGGTTACAACCGACCATTGTATACTTCTGAATTTTTCTGGATACATCCAGGTATTCTTGCATACTACCCCAATGCCTAGCCTTTTCTTTATCTAGAGATATGGAGACCATTGTTAGGTCCTTGCAGAATTCTCCAATTTCTTCATCAGTCCATTCTCGGACGGCTAAGCCATTGGTGGTTAGGTTGCACACCAAATTAAATTTTTTACATTCTGTTGCAAAATGCTCTACCATTTCTGGATACAGTGTTGGTTCACCGCCGCCCAATGCAACCTGATCTGTTAAATCTGAGAGATATTCCGGTAGACCGTAGAAAAGATCATCATCCATAGTGTCTTTACCGTTTTCCCTGTAACAGAATGGACAATCAAGGTTACATTCGTTGGTGAAATGGATGCTGACCACATTAAACCTCTTCATTGTTACCACCATCTTTTTCTGAAATTTTGTCCATGACCAATGAATAGAAAAATAGATTCAGAAATACTAGCGCAATTACACCCAGTTCTATTCTGTGTATTGGTTCAATAACTTCTGTCATCAGTGCTGCAAGGGTCAAGACAATAGCTCCAAAAAATACAGTAGTCAAGCTTATTTTTTCCATTGCCTCAAACGGATTCATCTCTATCCCCTCCATTGATAATCTCGGTTTCACTTCTTTTTGTGCCCTTATAGTAGGTTTTGACTTTCCATATATGGCCCTTCTCGCAGCAGTAAGCTTGTGAGCGATATCTCTCTGTAAAAACAGGTTCTGCATCTTGGTAAAAAGAATTGTTGTTGCAAACTGGGCACTTTTTGACTAATTTCATAGAGAGCTATTGCAGCCCAAAGAAAATAGAAGTTAGGAGACAGTATTATGCAAAGGAATTTTATTTAATGGCCAATATTGGTGGGTTAACCACGATTGGCAATATTATAAGAATGAGCCTTTTTTCGTTTACCTACAATATGGTTATTAGGGAGCTAAAAATTGTTATCAGGCAATATATAACTAATAAAAAAAATTTTAAAGTCTTTCATATTTATGATTAAGGAGGAATAAACATGGCTACGAAAAAGGCAATTATCTTTTTGGCAATAACTATAGCAATAATGGCTCTGATAATTGGATTGCAGATGATTTCTAATCAAAATCCAGACACATCTACCGACAATAATTCTTTCCGTTTGACATTTCCGCCATTTTTGGGAGATGCCGCAGCAGCGGGTGTTTCAACCACTGGATTTCCTGACAATGAGGCAGGTATCTGTGCATATCTCCGCCCCGTAGGAAGCTTGAATGTAGATACTGCAAAATCAGCCTTTTGGTCCATAGACAATGAGACAGACGACTTTATCATAGGCACTATTAGAGTTACTAATATGCATGAATCTGAATCTCCTTATGTCTATATAGACTCGAATGGCTGGATCATCTCGTATTATCCGAAAAGCATCAGAAATTTTGAAGCATATATCGTTCCGCTTGGTTATGACGAGGCAACAACAAATCTTGCTGAAGCAATCAAAAAGGTTGGTGAAGCATTAGAAGGTTACCCTGTTAATTATAACGAGATTAAATATTATGATTTTAGGTATCCTGACGCCACAAATATGTTGGTAATAAAAGAGGAACATTCTGGATTTTTCTATGTAGAAATCCCCAATACATTTATTGTTTACAATGCAACATGGATATACGATTGTACATATACTACTGGTGCATATGTAACCCTTGATGAGTGGGAGTTTGTTAGTGGTGGCGATCTTCCTGGAGGATTATGCAAGGTGGGCTATTTTTCACAGAGCCTGTTGGAGCAGGACGTTATGCATACTTTCCATGTGGCTGATGCTGATTTCGGATTGGTGATAATATACTCTAGTTCACAATGAATATAAAATCTGTTATTATCATCATATGCATATTTTTATCTTATTATATTAACGAAACGAGAGCAGATGATATTATTGTAAATGGTGCCGATGTGGTGCTTGATGCCTCATTGATGGTTCCCTCGGTGGATATTGTATCACCTCCTGATGCTATTGAGGTCCGATATGCCGATGTGGTGCTTGATGCCTCATTGATGGTTCCCTCGGTGGATATTGTATCACCTCCTGATGCTATTGAGGTCCGATATGCCGATGTGGTGCTTGATGCCTCATTGATGGTTCCCTCGGTGGATATTGTATCACCTCCTGATGCTATTGAGGTCCGATATGCCGATGTGGTGCTTGATGCCTCATTGATGGTTCCCTCGGTGGATATTGTATCACCTCCTGATGCTATTGAGGTCCGATATGCCGATGTCATGTTGGATGTTTCCAACTCTCATTTAATTATACAGAGTGATACAAATCCTCCTCAGTCCACATTCATGTCTGCACCAAGTGGAATAATTGATTACAATGATGTCTTTTTCGAATGGAGTGGAACAGACGATATTACTCCGGATAGCATGCTGTTGTATTCATACAAACTTGAAGGTTGGACGAATGAATGGAGTTCATGGACATACCTTACCAATAAAACATATACAAATTTACCAGATAAAGAATATACTTTTTTAGTAAGGGCACAGGATTTAATGGGAAATATAGAGTCATCACCGGCTGTTTCGAGTTTTACCGTAAATCTTATTCAGACTTATAATCTTGTAACAAATATTAATCCATCTGGCGGCGGTTCCATATCTCTCAATCCATCAGGTGGTACATATAATGAAGGAACAATTGTCACTGTAACGGTCAGTCCAGCAAGTGGTTACCAATTTGATCATTGGAGCGGCGATGCAAGTGGAACCAGTGCATCCATTGATATAACGATGGACAGTAATAATAGCGTTACCGCCCATTTCGCCGAAGTCGTCCAGATATATACCCTGAGCACCTCGGTCGATCCCGCCGGCGCTGGCTCTGTCTCTCTGAATCCCGCCAGCGGTACCTACGACGAGGGCACCACGATCACCGCAACAGCACACCCGGTCTCGGGCTACGAATTTGATCATTGGAGCGGCGATGCAAGTGGAACCAGTGCATCCATTGATATAACGATGGACAGTAATAAGAGCATCACTGCCTATTTCACTAGTTCTACAATGCCGCCAGAAGAAAATCAGCCTCCCACTGTCACTCTCATTACCCCAGCAACTGATAGCATCTTATCGGGCATCATAATCGTCGAGGGTACAGCCAACGACACAGATGGCTCTGTGCAGAGCGTCGAAATCAATATTGATGGTGGACCATGGCTAATGACGAATGGAACATATGCATGGACATACAGGTGGGATACCACCAAAGTCAGCAATGGAAGTCACACCATTTATGCACGAAGTTATGACGGAGAAAGCTACTCAGACACTTGTTCTGTGGTAGTTGTGGTAGATAACGTATTGTCTAATCAACCACCCACATGTTCTTTATCTGCTCATCCAATTTCAGGTATTGCACCGCTAACAACTACCTTTACATTGGATGCCAACGATACTGACGGCAGCATAACCTCATGGACATTGGATGTTGATAACGATGGAAATGCTGAATTTTTTGGTGCTGGGAGACCATCAGCCACAAAAAAACATACCTACAATAGTGCAGGAGTGTATACTGCAAAACTCACAGTAACAGATAATAAAGGGGGCGTTGGTTATGTTACATCAACAGTGTCGGTAAATCAAAATAATACTGATAAAGATGGAGGTTATCACTTTGGCAGCGATGCATTGATTTTACTTTTGATCGTTATCACAGCAATAGGGGTAGTGACTATTATTTCTTTGGCAATTTTTAAAAGGCGCTAAAAATAATTCATATTTTTCGCCTTCCTAATTTTTTTATTCAATATCTGGAATTTTAAAAATTTATATCCCCGACTATATTTGTGAAATTTTTAGCAAACTGATATATCTAACTTATGATGTTTCGAATAAGACATCTTTAGGAACGCTCAAATTGACGAGGTAACTTCCTCCAACTCCTTTTCTTTCCATATTTATTAGATTGAGATTCTGTAACTTTTCCATATAATTTCGAAGCATTCTATCCCCAATCTTGCCGCTGACAGACCTGTAATGTTTATAAAATTCTGGATAATAAATGCCGCTTTCAGGTATCAGCTGCAGGAGAAATTTCTCCTGCTCTGATATCTCCCTGAGTATTTTTAATGACTTTGCATATCTTGAGTGATCGAGTGCATCTTGGATGTGAATTACTGTTACCTTGTCGCTGCCGTTTTTGTTAGCTATTTCTCCCGCTCTTAGGAGTGTTTCCCTGGCTATCCTTACATCTCCTTTCTCCTGTGCTGTATATTCTGCTAAATATTCAATTGCATCTTTTGTTACAGCCTTTTCTTGGAAGGCCGGTTCGGCTCTGTTTTTTATAATCTCATTCATTTGATCTTCAGTATATGGATCAAATGAAATTTTTTCGATGGGATAAAGGGAACTTCTTGCCCGCTTGTCTAAAGTTTTGAATGCTAAAGGATTATTGGAGATAGCAATTATTTGTACTGGTACGTTGTCCAATTTAAGCCTTGAGAGGTCATATAGCAACTTATCGCCATCTGGAAGGAGCTGATCCACCTCATCCAGACACAATACTATTTTGGTATTGCTTTTTCGTATCTCCTGGCAAAAGCAATCTAAAAGCTCATCATATGCTATGCCCCTTCGAGAGGGCATCCTCCTCGTTGGCCGTTTCTTCTTATAAAAATCTAATACAAGTGAATAAAGCACGCCCATCCTAGTATTTCTTTGAAAACAGTTAACGTAGGTAGCCAGCACATTCTGTTTTTCTTCAATTTTTTTGAATATCAATTTAATGGCTTCGGTCTTGCCCGTCCCTGGAGGCCCAGTTATTAGAATATTTGTTATTTCTCCCTCTAGGGATTCATCGATCAGTTGGCCTATAACCTTCATCTCATTTTCCCGGTAGAGGAGTTTCTTTGGTCTATATCTGGGACTCAAAAAATTCTTGTCTACGAAGATTGATTTTTCTTCGCTCATGACAACCACCCCCCACCTTAATTGGTGCAGTATAAATTATGTGTGTCACTACTATATAAAAGTGACACAGTAGATTTCACATTAGGGTTTATAAAGCATATATAAACAATGTTCACTTAAAAGCCAGAAAAAGAGTGCCTAAAGGTATGAATAAAGGTAGTAACGGCTTTTTTAGGAAAAGAAATATGTTTTTTTGTAAGAACTACCATAGTGTCAATTTTTAGTTCTTTTGAGTATTTCTAGGCCATTTGAGGATTAAACAGTAGCTTATACAACGTTATTTTTCTTTTGAGAGTTTTTCTAACGTTTCTATCCACTCAGGTACATTCTGCTTGGTTTTTTCTTTCTGCTTTTGCGGTCTCTCCCTTTCTTTTTTAAAAATATGCTCGTTGCTGCATTTAAACACTCTATAATCCTTTGTCCCCTTTCCTGGCTCAACAACACCATTTTCACCACAAATCGGGCATTTGGCAAATATTTTGTTTTTCATGGAGTTAATATCGGGTACATGATATACGGCACTAAGCAGAGTGTACTTTTCAAACTCTGAATATTTTGAATTCTTGTTCTGAAACTTGCACTAACTTTCCTTTGTTTTAGTAGTTAAGTGTATTTCTCTATATGATTTTAACATCATTTACAGACTACATACAATTGCTGTTGGGCGACTTTGAGACACGTATATTGATAGGTATTTTTATGGCCTTCATTCTTGGTATAATACTCGGGGGGACAATGAGGGGGTTGGCACGCACCATTCTCGGAATTACACTTATCTCTGGATTCATAGTTTTGGTATTGCTGCTATTTCAGCGCCAGGACATCCTCTCTTTGATTGTTTCAGGCATCTTTGGGCTGATAATTTTGGTTTTCAGTCTTCTTTCAAAATTGGGGAAAACCTATGTCCCGAAAGGTTGATTATATGATTGAAAAATTTAGGAATTGGAAGTACGGATTGCACAGACTAAAACCACATGAGATAAACAGCTTTAGCTTTCCTAGTGGTATACTTCTAAAAGTTGAACCAACCAAATGCTCTAGGGATAGCATTTATGGTATGCAGAGAGTTTTGTACATGCTTCAGCAGTATCCGGGGAGGTTTTCGTTTGAAATCTGGAAGGATGCAGCGCTAAACTTCTTTTTCTACAGCTTTAAAAATTCGGTGGAAGGCATGCTCATTAGCCAGCTGAAATCTGTGTATCCTCAGATAAAAATTGAGAGAGCTAAACATGCACTTCCTGAGTTGGGTGAGGGCGATTACCTGGCCAGTTGTACCCTTGCGCTGCATGGTCCCGAATTGAGCCTGAGATGCGCTGAAGATTTCCATCACGAACCATTTCATCATATCATAGAAGCAATAAATGGCGCAGAAAAAGCCATGATACAGGTCCTTTTTGAAGGGTTGAGGACAATTCCGAAAGACAAACGAATTTTGGTTATGCATAGATATGGTGGCGCTGAGAAAGCACCGTTATTTCGCTGTCTGATTAGGATTGTTACGTTTTCGAAGGATGGATATACTGCATGGGAGAACTGCGAACACATCGCAAGGACTTTTTCTGTTTTTGACTCTGGTGCTGCCCACTTGATGTTGAACATGAATTCATATTATATCCCTTTTTTTAGAGACTCCTATCGCCTGCTAAAAGGCATGGTTGGAAGATGTTTTCCACGTCTCGCAAAAAGTTTTATGATTTCCGCCCCTGAACTTGCTGCTATGGTGCACCTGCCAGTTGGCGCTGAGGATCATGGAGTTGACTATGCAAAACCTGGATTGGCGCCGCCCCCATTTTTCGGTGATTAGATGTGTAACAGAAAGATAAAAATCCGTTTTGGGAAAGTTCTGCATAAAGGCGCTGAGAAAGATGTTTTTGTCACTGCAGATGACATTTTCCGGCATCAGTATGTGCTGGGCGCCACCGGGACAGGGAAAAGCACTTTAATCAACCATGAAGTTCTGGAAGCATTTCGCCAGGGGTTGTGTACCTGGGTGATTGACCCGCATGGCGACCTGGCGCAAGATATTGTGGAATCCGTGTATCCAGAAGACCTTGAAGATGTTTATCTCTTCGACCCATTGAAGGTTAGGTTTTCACTGAATCCATTTGAGCTGCCGAAATATGAGGGCACGACCCAGCGTGAGATCATGGTTGAGCGCATGATCGGCGAGATGGTTAGTTTTATGAAAAAGCTCTATGGCTCAAGGTACTGGGGTCCATCGCTGAACAGGATTTTCCAGAATGCTTTGCGGCGCCTGTATGAGGATGATGATTCACCTACATTCGAGGAAATGCTTAATCTGGTAAAAAAACAACTTGATGGTTATGACGATTTTTATGAAGAACTGGACAGGCTTCCCAGAGGCAGGACCGATGCTGTTATCAACAAGCTGGAGCCTTTTGTGAAAAATGATTTATTGAGAGAACTGTTTTGCCAGAAAATTTCTTCTGTGGATATTGATGAATTCTTGCAGCCAGGTAAACTTGTGGTCTGGCGACTACCAAAAGGCGAGCTGTCCGATATGAACACCGGCCTGATAGGCTCAGCGCTGATCACCAAACTCTGGCTCACTGGTGTCTCAAGGCAGCGAGATAAAAGAACCCCGGTCTTTGTTTGTATCGATGAGTTCCAGAATTTTGCGCACCTGCAGACGCTGAGCGATGTAGTAACCGAGGGCCGTAAGTATGGTATAGGGCTGCTGCTGGCCCACCAACACACCAAGCAGGTCCCTGAGCGCCTTCTTGGCGATGTTCTGGGCAACACTGCCACCAAAATCATTTTTCGTGTATCGGAGAGCGATGCATCTGTCGCTGCCAGGAGTTTTGAATACGGAGAAAAAGCCAAAATCATGGAGGTTCTGACAGGTCTGCCTGACGGTAAGGCCGTTGTTAAGCTTCGGAGCGGTTTCGGTGATCGGCCAATGCCGTCCTTTGAGATTTTTACGCTGAAACCAGTAGGCAAAAAACATTACTATACGGAGAAACTGCTGGAGCGGATGAGACGGCTCTATTCAGCGCCAAAACTGCCGGAGAACCCCTCCATTAAATCCGACATCAATCCAGAGATAATTGACCTTTTGAAGACTGTTTATTCAATAAAGGAAGAAGGCAAAGAGGCAACACGTACCGCAATTTCAGAGAGAGTTTCTGTGCCTGGATCCAAACTGAGTGAACAACTGGATATCGCAGAGAGTAAAGACTTGGTAAAAAGAATCGTGGTTAAAGAGGGACGAGGAAGGCCCAAGGTTTTGACGGAGCTGACGGAAAAGGGTGAGAAAGCGATTGGTGTTGGCGTGTCGTCTGGGGGCAGTGCCAAGGCAGGCGGCGATATGCATCGTGCTTTATTGTTTAAGGCTAAGAAATGGCTGGAAGACCGGGGATATTACGTTGTTATCCCAGAACAGGCAGGCAGAGAACAACAGCCTGACATGCTTGTTTATCCAAGGATGGACAACGGCTGGGGTAGAGAGATCGCAGTTGAAATTGAGGCCAGCGCCAACCATCCCGAACAGATTCGGAAGAACTATGAAAAAAATGTAAAGAAGGGAAGGTTTGTTATTTTTGTTGTAGCTGATGAAGAGACTGAAAGGAAAGTCAGAAACAATCTGAAAGCTGGCGATAAAGATTATAAGGTCTACATGATATAGTTTAGTATCGATAATATGGATCCAAATAATAAAACGGTGAAAGTCACTGTGGATGTTAATCCTAAACTTGCATTCACAAAGTATGAAGATTATCCAGATATAGGCACAACGCCTGTTTTTGATGACGAAAATAGACTTATTAGTCTAGATGTAACACTTGAGGTCCCTTATTTCTCATCAAATGAGGACATATCCCGGCAGGTGAATGAAATAACCAGACCTTTGATTGAGAGGCTCCAGTACCTGTTAAATCGCCCGATGAAAACAGAATGCAGACTATTTGAGCAGATAGATCCGCCGTCTCCAATCAAGCAGGGTCAGATTTCTATTGGTATGGGTATCGATCTTCATAAGCCTGTTGACATGCCAGTCCAGACAGATATTTTACAGCAGGATGACAGCACTATGAAACAGTTGCATTTTTATAACAGGGCAGTAAAGGCTCAGGATGTAATACAAGAAATAAGAGACCTTTATCAAATTCTGGAGGAAGAAACAAGAAGAAACACATATACAGCGCCGGATGAAATGAGATACATAAGGAATGCTGTGAGTCACCCAGCTTGTGACAACAGTGCTGTTAAAGATTTTTTAAGGCATAATATTGGGGTAGATAGTATAGATTTAACAAACCCTGACCACATATCTTTTTTAAAAGCTAAAGCTAGTGAAATTAAACATGAAGCTAAACGCATAATAGAATCGCATATTTAATGGATTTTCCATATATAACAAGCGCTAACTCTAGCTCATTATTTTTGAAATGAATAAATAAGCGCTGAGACGTTATTATGATTTAAAAGAGCGCATTCTGAAAATTCGTTTTATTTTTTGTTATCTAAAATGCTTAAAACCATACTGAAGCAGGGAGGTGAAAAATATTCAAAAATCATCTGCCGGGTTTCACTTTCGATGACTGGATAAAAAATATCGTCGTTTTCAATAAATTGGCTGTAATAGTTCTCGTGAAACATTTTGTTTCTTATGACCCTCAGTTTTTCTATCATATCAAATTCATCTGAGGAAATAATTTCACTTTCATATGCACTTTTAGTCAATTGTTTAAAATTTCCATTCGTTTCATCTAAAGAAAATTTTATTGCCTGTTCAATCATTAGAAACAGACAGACCAAAGCCGCAAGAAAACAGCTGTTGTTATAACAATCCACCGATTCCTTTGCCAAATTACCGAGCATCCGGTCCTTCTCGAGTATATCATCGATCACCTGCATTTTAGTCGCCTTCAATATATTCGTAATAGCTGCCCAAGACTCGAAAGGGTTCAACTTCCTTTTTTAGCCTCACAGAGTAGGCCGAGCTGACCTCAAAAATAGGTGAGGTTTTTACAATGTCTTTTATTTCGCTTTCCAACCTTACACGTAGACGATGCAGACTTGCCTTTGTTTTTTTGCCTTTCAGTATTGATTGCCTAAGATTCTGTATCAAAATTGCTGCCGTATAACTTCTCTCGGCATCCTCCAATCTCAGCTGCATTTCTGGGATCTTTCCGTTAATCCCTTCATAGATTATCCTTATGTCCGTCATACTTCTTGGATGTTCGACTTTGTAGAGTGGAATTTTTTTATCACCAAGGTGTACATCTTCATAATTTGACCACCACCCACATATATAATCTGGGTCTTCTGCGGTTATATCAAGTGATGCCAAATATTCAGATAATTCAGTTTCAGCTTCTTCCTGCGATTTGTTGGTTTTTACAGATAACTGTCGCACCGCTGTTTTTAATACAATAATCCAGTGAATTGCGCTTTTAAAAAGTTCACCGAATCCCCTCCATTCGTAGGGCCCCTTTCGGAAAAGTATCTTATCACCATGAATTATCATATTCTTTATGAAAATTGATCTGAACGACCTGTGCAGTCCTTCAGTGTTGGTCAAAATTTTCCTATGTCTGAGTATTTTTTCGAGTTTGTCAGAAGAAACTGCGTCAAGATTTATTTCGTCGATTGTTTCATGTTCCTTAACGCAGATGGAGGCACCGGGAGGAATAAACATTCCTCTTCCATTCGAATCCAAAACAAGAATGACTGTGTCATGTGGCTTGAGCCTGTAGCGAGTACTCTCTTCGATCTCATGAGCGGGGATACCCCCTTCTGTACGGGGGGCGCCCCCAAATTCAATCACCAGTTCTGAAAAGATATCTTCGATCTCTTGGTTTGAGAGTATTTCAGTATCCTTTAGAATCTGCCTAAGAAATTCGGGGACTGGATCAGTCTCTGAAAGTAAATACAGTGGCCTAGAACGGGCTTCTGCGAATCTATTTTTGACTATGGTCTCGATTTTTTTTAAATTATTTTGGTCTCCCAAAAAAATAAATTTGCTGATTTGGCTGGAGTATATGGAGTAATTGAGATATGGCGGGAGCGTCGATACTACAAAATGGAGGGCACCTTCAGGTATGCTATCTTCTTTCTGGGCCAGCTCATTCCAAGAGCAGACGGACAGTCTTCCAGGTATATGGTCCTCAAATCCAATATCACACAATATCTTCTCCGTTCCTCTGACATCTTGCTGGTGAACCACCACGGTTACATAACAGCCCTCATCATCAAGCAGGCAGTTAATTTTTTGAGATATCTGTTCCATGATTGGGTTGATCTGCTCGCCCGACTTATCCGTATAAATGCTTGCCATTAAATCATCTAGATCCTTTAATTTTTCCTCATCAGCTTTTTCATGAATCAGGTCCATAAGAATATCGTAGGTTATTCTAGTGAGTTTTTCTCCCCATCGTTTGAAAAATTCCGGCATCTCATAATCGCCCTTCAGATAAAGGGGGCTTCTCCTGAGATGATACTGGTACCTCCTTATATCTCCATATATTGCATCATCTAATAGAGCAATAACTTTCTCGAAAAATTCATTCAGTTTATCAAGAGTTTTTACTTCAACATATTCAATTTCAGGATTTTCTCCCTCATCGGGCAATTCTTCCCATCGGGAAGAAAGAGGGTTTGGATACCTGGATTCACTTTGGTCATCGGTTTTGCTTAATTTTTCCAAAACAGGGCCTGTATCCCAGGTGTGAGTCAAAATATCATAGGTCTCTACAATACTCCCTTCTTGGTGAAGACCATACAGATGTCTTATATCTGGTTCTGTGGAAAACATAACAATGCAGCAATTTTCAGCTGCGGGCAGATACTCTAGTAACGCCCTGCTTCTTTTTCCACCATATATTTTATCCTTAACGAAATAATCAGTGTTCTGAATGATTAAAAGATCGGGAGATATATTTTTTACAGATTGAAAAATATTGTAGGGATTATTGTTTGAGGGAATTATATAGAGTCTCCCTCCGGTATCATTAATTCTGGAAGAACTGTCACTATTCACTATTAATGGAGATATCATGTTTTTGGCTCTTTTTGCCATTCCTGTATTCAGTAAAATATCCCACAGCCACCTCTGCTTGTAATACAAATTTCCTGTATACTCTTTTCGCTCAACGAGTTTTATATCGATTTCCCCATCGGGATTCTTGATTTTTTCTTCTCTTTTTTCTTCGCCATCTTTCAGTCTTATTCTGTCAACTTTTCTTATACACCCATCCCCATAAATTTCTTCCAAATCTTTAATGATGCTGTTTCTGCATCTAATGAAGGTATTCTCACACTTATCCTCGGCTTCAAAACCTGTTCCCCTTCTCCTGACTCTGTAATGAACAAATTTCTTTTTTTCTATCAACACCGTTTTATCAAATCTATTTCTTTCTTTCTGTATCTTTTTTGGCATCTCTCTAGGGCGTCCCTCCAAGCAAAGTAGACTGTTAAAGCTTGTTTGCACATCTGGATAGACCAGAGTAGATTCTTCTTCGTTTTCTCCTGAAATTTTCCCGATTACAACGGCCCTCTTTTCCGGATTACGAATCAGATATTCCAGCACCAGAATCGGTATGAATTTAACGGTTCTCCATGGCCAAGTTACCAAAAATTTTCCTGGGGGAGAGTTGCAAATCCATTCAAGGTATTCTCTTTCTATTCTGTTGGCCTTGATCCTCCAGACAAGAGGAAAATTTGCAAGTGTTTTTTTTACCTTTCTTCCCTCCCTTTCAACAATGGTTTTTACAGTAAGTTCAAATTTATCTGAGGCAGAAATGAAATCTATACATTCTCTGAAATAGGTTCCACAGTGTGTACATTTAAGAATTCTGTCCCCGGTTTTTTTAAGTGGTGATCCGTTCGCATGAGGCTCATGACAGTTTGGGCAGGTGGGGTAAAAATGATAATATATCCTCATCACCCTTTCAACCTCCTCATAACCGTAATCAGTTTATGTGCTATTTTCTGACTTTCCACAAGAAATCCAAGTTCATAATTTTTGACCATCCCTCCAAATGTGGGATTAGCTGAGCCCACTAGAGCAACCCTGCCATCTGAAAGAAGGACTTTAGCATGAAGAATATTGTTTTCTACTCGGTGAATTTTTAGATACTCATACACGCTGCTCATTTGCATAATACTGTCCACTGCCTCGTTGTGATGGGGAGAGGTATCAGGACAGTACATAAATATCTCAACCGAAACCCCACGTTCCAAGGCCTTTTTTATGCCATCCACCACATTCATATCAGTCAGTACATATATTGTCATCACGAGCCGTTCTTTGGCATCCCTCAAAATTTCCCCTATCACCGATGAAAATGAGCGTACACCGTACCCTATCCATTTTTCACCTGAGGCAATGATGCTAATATCTCCCTCCATTCAATCACCAATAATCACATGCCTGTCCAGTGCCATATTTCGATGTTCACATGAGGTTTCTGAAATCAACAGACAGCTGTAACATGCAGCTCCATTTACCTTACCTGCAGACTTCCGCACATCTCGGCAGAGGGGATCATTTGAGCATAATCTTATGTTCTCGAGTGCTCTCCTAAGTATATGGTCAAATTTATCAACTGCTCCCACAAGTCCCCCCATGCTGCCATCCTCACCCGGCGAGGTGGTGTATATGAGAATACCTCCATTTTGTCCGTTTCGGTCGATATAAACTCTTTCCCGTAGCGATGCAGAGGAATAGCCAGAGTAAAGGGAGAGGGCCTTGATGATGGAATGCGATAGTGTATGAAGCCATATGAAGAGGGGCTGCTCATAAACATTGTCCCAGAGAGGATTTCCCCCCTCCCAGGATTCACCATTCTTCCATTCTCCATACGCCTTTAGCCCATCTAATTCAGGCGAGGAATTATGAAATGTGATAAAAACGCCCTCTCCAATGCCCTCAAAGCCCGGATACCATAAACTGCCATCTAGAAATGCACCGGAACTGACAGTCTCTGGTTCTCCACCTCCAGAAGGAAGTCTCATATATCCGAACTGAGCAGTCACGGTCCTGAGCATATTTATTGGATAAACAGAGAGGCTGGGGAGGATATCTCCGACACCCCTCATTATTTTTGGGGGCGACATACTGAAATTGTCAGTGACCCGGCTTCCCTCGGAAAGAGATTCGAATTCTTCGTATATAAAATCCATAAAGGTTCTTTCTTCGTTGTGAAGGGCTCTGAACAGTGAACGAAAATCATCGACACCGTTGGTGGTAATATGATCTGTTATCCTCTGAGAGGCATCATTCGATATATTTCTGTTGGACATTATCTTGTCGATCATCTCCTCTTTATCTATGCCAGAAAAAGAAAGAAGCATATCTATGGCTGAGGCTATTTCTGTTCTCTGAAGAATGTTCGAGATAGCATTGTCATATTCAGGAATTGTCAGGAGTGTTATGGTTTCAGGAAAACGGAGAGAGCTTGATTGTCTCTGAATAACTTTCATGGTTGCATCGCAATTCATCCGTCTCTGGGGGTTTGTGTAGGATGGTGTACCACCTGAAGAATATGGAAACTCTTTTTCTGGTGATCTGGCGGTACAATTGAAGTCCATCTGGTAGATATCCTGCATGCTGACTCTGGCACCACATTGAGGGCATTCAACGACAATATCAGAAAGTGAACTCCCGCCCGTATGCCAGAAGAAATACGGGGGATTGCATCTGTTTTTACCCTCCTGACCGAGATGCACGGCATAATTCCAGTGAACTTCGTCGAGGTGTCCCTTGCTGCACGCAACCACAAATCTCACATGTGATGAATGTTTGGCTTTTCCACAGACAGGACAATTGCTTTTAGGGTAGAATATGTACCTTCCATGTTGGTGCTCGTCTTTGTTATAACATATCTTCCATGTTGGAAAAACATAGGTCATGTAGATGGAACGGCTATCAGGTTTACCAAGGGCTGCATTTGAAGGAAGAGAAAATATCCTTGCCGTTTCCCTCCCCATATTTTTAAGGATGGTGCGTAATCGGCTATCTGTTATCTCAAAGTTTCTGATTTTATCAGCACTGAAAAGATCCCCCAATCCACGACTCAACGAAGGAATGAGTCGGGGACCCTTTCGACTCTCTATAATCGCTCCCGGCCCATAGGTAAGGACGAACTGTGATCTTCTTATATGCTGTGTTTTACCAATCATTTCATACACCAAAACCTGTGGTTTCTTCTATCTCTCTCAGTGATTGCGGAGCATTTTTATAGACAACCCGAACCCCGGCCTTCGCATGCTGTGGATCACCAAGAACAACATTTTTTTCCGGTCTTCTGTAACGTGAGGCAGGCTCTTCAAATGCCAGTTCCTCGTTTCCATGGAGTCGTCTAGCCGTGTTGACCCAAGCATCTATCTGACTGTTAAAATATTCCCTTACCGCCCTCATTTTGTCCGATTGTTGAATGATTCTCTCAATTCTGGAGAATATGATTTCCTTGAACCTCTGAATGTCATCTTGAGCATTTGCATCCAGTATAACCATCCCATCATCATTATACCAGTCTACAGAGGGCGAAAACATATTCCTGAGAAAAGAAACGGTCGCAGGACCAGAGGCTCTGGCAAGACAACCCTCCGCAAATGGGAAAACAGAGGGGGGTTCTACCTCTATGTATTTTCTCTGGTGATAGGCTGGAAACATTTCATAATGGCTGAGGTCACGTGGTCTTCCCGCCCTAAGAAAAGTCACAATCAGGCCTCCGTGGGTACGTCCCACTCTGCCGGTTGCCTGTATGTACTGCGACGTGGTTTTGGGCTGGCCATTGACAACCATCATTGATAGATGTGGAATATCAACCCCGGTGCCGAACATTGATGTTGTGAAGATCGCATCAGGATTTTTGTCCAGATCTCTCTTGCCACCCCTCTCAAGTTCATCCAGCACATGCGGGATATCAGTGGAATCTATTCTGCTGGAAAGCTCAACAACCCTGCTTTGGTCAAGTTCCCGCTGGTTGCCATTGGAAATGTGTTTCAATCTTTCGACAATATCTTCTCTGTAAAGACCCACAGTACCCCCCAGTTCTCTTATGGCATTAAAATATCCAACCGTTGTCCAGAAGTTTCTGATGTGATTGGTGCCAAGATTATCCTGACCTGTTTTGAGCAATCTCGACCATATTCTTACATTTGGTGTGAGTGGACCCATCCCTGGAGAATAGATACCCATGTATACCCTTCCGGGCCGGTTTTCTTCCCAGCTATTTTCCCAGTCGGGGAACTTCACAAAGAAGCTATGATCGATATTCAACCCATGAGGAGGAAACTGAAAAACATCCTTGGCAAACAGGTGTTTAATCTGAAAATCTGCATCCTTTATGGTAGCGGTGGATGCAATATATTTTGGTTTTCCTCCGACTGTTTTTATCAGACCCTCTACTATGTTTTCATAGAGGCCAAAAACACTTCCAAGTGGTCCCTCCATGAGATGCAATTCATCCTGTACTATCAGTTCAGGTGGGTCGAAGGGGTCAACCTCACAGTCATGTTCTCTCTTTCCCCTTTCAGTCACTTTATCGGGGAAGAGCCCATCACGATGGTATCCGTAATTGGAATTGTATGAATCTACATTCCCCAGAATTGATGCTGCTCTTGGCTCAAATGCCAGTCTGGCGATTTTATCAGCGGTACTGACAACAACCGTCGGACATCTGTGATATACCTGCTCATCCACCGTACAAGCAGGAATGGGCATTCTGGACCCTGAAAAGAGAGATTCTCCGAGATGTCGAGGTACCAGACCGTCAGGCAATTTTTCATTCTCTTCTCTCTGAATCGAAGGAATGCCCTCTTTATATGAAATATCTCCGTTGAGAGGGCACCCGGGATTAGGGCAGAAAATCTCGAAATCCACAGGCATATCTTTAATTCTTCCAGGCTCGCTTCCATATCCAAAATATCCCGGTCTTGAAGCTCTGAAGGATACTACCTCCAGAGGAACAATTTTTTTAATTTTCTCCATCAGAGAATCGATCTCCTTTTCCCTGATTTTTCTTGAAGAATTCAGGGTCATGATGGCTGTAAAATGTCCTGCTGGAACATCTTGTTTTTCAGTTTGAAAATCTTCAAGATGCTCCAAGTCATTTTTATGCGAAAGTATTTCCCGAGTTATGTCTTCCGGGATTTTGCTTGACCTCATAACAACATAAAATGTGTTTCTTCCCTCTGGCAGGCCTGAATTTGGGACAGAAAGCCAGGAATCACACGCAGGGCAGGTGATTATCTGGGCAGGCTCTCCGTAAGAATCATGACCATTCAGAGCGTCAATAGCATGTCCATCTTTTCTTAGATGATTGGGAGATACGGCGCCGCCGACCCACATTCCGGTGGAAAATCTCACGGAGCCATACATCAGTTCATCGTCGATATCACATTTCTGTGGCCTCCATCCGTTTCCCCGTTCTGTTTCCATAATCCTCAGATATTCGGCTGCTGTCACCATACGAAGTGTTCTTCTGAACTGCTGGACGGTCAATAGACGAAGTGTATACCGGGTAATTATCGCAGTGCCCCCACCGGTCTTATTTCTTGTCATGCCCCTTCTTGCTCTTCTGCGTCTGAGTGCCATTGTAAAGGCCATTATTGCAAGATAGGCTTCAGTTTTCCCTCCACCTGTTGGAATCCATAAAAGGTCTGTGAAGTCCCTGTATTCAGAATTGCTGTCATATATTGATTCAACATTGAGAAGAATGAATGCCAGCTGGAAGGGCCTCCACCTGAAATCCTCCGCATTTTTTTTCCAACTATTCTGGAGCCATATCGTCCGATTGGCGAAGCAGAAAGAAACTCTTGCATCTTTATCATCTTTAAGTATCTGTATGCCTCTTTTCAACCGTTCAAGAGCCTCTCGCTGATGTTCAATGAGCTCTGCGGAGATTTTTCCATCACTCTCATTCATATCCTTGGCATGTCTTTCATTTTCACTTATCCATTTCTCATAGCCATCTATGATCGGAGTGAGACATCTGTCTATCTGATCTGACTCCCACGTTTCGGAGAGTTTCTGGGTGCTGAGCTCTGGAGATTTTTCATAACGTTCTTCATCCCAGCGAAAAATGGGTGAAGGATCGGGATGCATCGGAACGAATTCGCTTCTGACATCGGGTTTCATGAAATTCTTACATTCATCAAAATTATGTCCGTCAGCCCAGAACGTTTTTCCTTTAAACCTTTCAGGATAATCAATTTTCTGCCATATCGCAGAACACATATAACCCCTTGCCAGCACCGGTTTGTCACGGTAAAGAAAATGAAGATGTCTGTCCTCTTCACTAGGGTCAATGTAAATTGGTGTCAGTTCAAGCCCTTCATCAAGATTTATTCTAATTGACGGCTGAAATACGCTGGCCTCAGTGAGATTTTTTCCGTAGCATTTTTTTGGATTTATATTTAGATCATTCAGAACATTCACCACAATGACATGATGATCCTCACCCTTGGGTATTTTTCTCAGATAAAGGAGTATTTTTCCATCTTCTCCCTCATGCAATGAAATTTTCTCTGTTTCATTCTCCACAGAGATATGCTTTATCACATTGAACGGTTTTCTCTGCCACACCCCGTCGTCTTCATTCCAGAAATATCTCCCCCATGTCATACAGATATCAAATGAGGGTTCTCCTCCTTTAACCACAAAGGAAATTCCAAAGGATTTTGGCTTCATCTTTGGATCAAGTTCAGACGGTGTGAAGACCATTATTTCTTCGTCCGTCTCATCGTCGTCAGCGAGAGATTCCTCTCCAAGCGCCCCCGGAGATTCAGAGTCAGGATCGGGTTCAGTCTCTCTGCATGCCTGAGGTATTATGACACCTGTGATATATTCCTTGCGGGGATCGCCCTCAATCTTTTCTGTGACGCCCTTTCGTGGACCGTAAACTTCCTTGACCATTTCCTCTATAAATTTTTCTCTCATTCATCACACCTCTTCAGAACAGCAGATTTTTTTCAGAGGACAGTCATCACATCTTGGATTTGCCGCCTTACATATGGTGGCTGCAAAATCAATCAGTGACAGGTAAAATTTTCTTGCATCACCCAGTTCAGCCATATCCCACAGAATCTGTTCAAATTCCTTACTTCGTCTTGATGAGTCTGTTATTTCCATCCCGTATACCCGGCCTATCACCCTGACCGTGTTTGTATCAAGGAGGGGTTCAGGTCTGTTTGAAGCAAAGCATAGAAGCGCAGAGGCAATGTAATTTCCCACACCCGGAAGCTTCAGCAGTTCATCCTTTTCAAGGGGTACTTCTCCACCATAGTTTTTAACAATTTCCTCTGCCATGCTGTAAAGCAGATCCGCCCTCCATAAAAGACCGAGAGAGCGCAAATCATTTCGTATTTTTTCTTTTCCCGCCTCAAATATCGCATTGAAATCTGGGTATCTTCCAATGAAGCTAGCATATATGTCTTCCACCTGGGTGGCCTGTGTTCGATGAAGCATTATCTCGGCGATGAGAATTCTGTATTTTTTTTCAGTTTTTCTCCAAGGAAATTCCCTTAGGTTGTTTTCGCCCCATTCCAGAATTTTTTCCCAGAATTCTTCTTGCTTTTTCCTTTCCTTTAAAATTGATTCGCATTTCGTCATAAGCTGTTCATCCCCTCATGAATTTTTTTGGCTATCTCCTTGGCCATAAGTGGTGGCACGGCATTACCTATCTGTCTGAAAACAGATGTCCTCGGCCCCTCAAAATAATAACTGTCAGGAAACGACTGGAATCTGGCTGCCTCTCGGACAGAAAGTGACCTGAGTTGTGATATGTCCGGGTGAATATAATAATGACCGTCTTTGGCTATATGTGCCACAATGGTGTGTGAACATGGAAGGTCGGATGCCACAACCTTGTAACGATCCAGAAAAGAGGTTGTGTTACTGTGTGTTCTGTATTTATCCGGCACATCGGTATATTTGAGACGTTTTCTGTCTTCATTCCACATTCTGATTGCCATCTCGTAAATTTTTCTGTCTCTTTTATTGTGCGGTCTGGCAATGTGAAGGGTGAGAATGTCTCTCTTTTTTCTCAGTCCATAGTTGAGAAGGTATTCACTGGGTGGCCCCTCATATTCACCGTGTTCTATATTTTCTCCCGGCTGAAGAGAAGGAAGGTCATCAAGTACATCCCTGACAAGATATTCAGGCGGTTCACCATCAAACTCCGGGTAACCAAAATCAAGTTCCCTTTTCCACCCTATTATTATGACCCTCTTCCTCCTCTGAAGAACTCCAAAATTATGCGCATTCAGAAGTCTGTGATCAATCTCATAACCTTCTTTGCGGAATTTTCTTTTCACATCTCTGAAAAATTTTCCATTACCCGCAGAGATAAGTCCCGGAACATTCTCGAAGACAAATATCTGAGGTTTGAAAAAATTGAGGAACTTTATGTAGAGCCTGTAAAGTCTGTTTCGGGGGTCATTCTCCTTTCCGGTTCTGTCCCTTGCCCTCCCGACCAAAGAATAGGCCTGACACGGGGGGCCGCCAACTATGACATCCACGGTGTCGTGCTTAGAGGAATCCAGAATATCATTGACCCGCTGAATTATCTGGTCACAGGTCTTTCCCGTGAGTTCTCCGTTTACGACGGAGGTCAACAACTCTGAGGGCGCTGCGGCATACAGCTCCTCTCTTTCCAGCTCGCCCTTCAGGTATCTGCGGTATTTTTTCAGTTGAATATTTTTTCTGAGATGATGATAAACCATCCTTGTTTTGAGAGTGGAAGAGGCATAACCATCCTTCTCAACATGAGCTACTGGACAGAATCCTTGGTTTATGAAGCCCTCTGATAAGCCTCCTGCACCTGCAAAGAGATCTATGAAAGTCCTATCTTCCATGTTCTCCCCCAAAACAGTGGAGAGTGCATCGGTAGTATTTTTCATTGAATGGCACCACCTTCTCACCTTGCATCTCGTCCACACATATTCTGAGTTTTTTCATTACCATTTACCCAATAAAATTATATGTTTTTTATTTTTATTAATCTTTTTGTCTATTTTATGGTTTGGGCAAAACCCATAATGCGCTAAAAATTCATTTTAAGGGAAAATAAAACAAAATTTCAGGATGAATAAATCATCTTTTAGAGTAAAGCCTGTTTCCATCACTTCCAATCCGATAGTCCCATATGTTTCCATCCGGATCTTTGAACATACCAAATCCAATATGTTCCAGGGTGGTGCCAAACTCTTCCTGTAGCTCAGCAACGGTGTATTCATTCTCAGTTTGGGGCTCAATTTTGGGTTCTTCGCTTAGCTCATCCCTTTCCTCAACCACGGAAAGGTAGGTCCGTTTCTCTCCCAGTTCTGCATGCCTTCCTGCTTCACACATCCAGGTATCAGAATCAAGATATTTCTCTAGATCTTCCTGTGATCCCTGGAATATATACTTGGCTCCGCACTCGCACTTTAACAAAAACTCCTTTTTCTCGCTCACAAAATCACCAAACTAGTCTAAGGGATTCTGATTAAATTACAAAAGCAGAGAGTAAAATACCAACCAATAATTTTAAACAGAAATTAAATCATTCTGGCTGCCAATCTGATGTCATCTCGCCTTACGGTTTTTCTGCCAGCATGCTCACTCAATAATATTGCTTCTTTACCGATCGCAATGGCATAATCTTCCAGAACTTCAGCCAAGGCCTCTTTTGCATCCTGCGAAACCCTCTCTGCTCCGCCCTCTCTCAGTAACTTACCCATTACTGCAAGCGGTATCTTTGTCATGGCAACAGAATAAAAAAGCACGTTTAATCTTTACTGAAAATGTTATTTCTTTGTAATGACTAATTTATCCTTTTCTATCCTGACTTTAACTTTCTCTCCTTTTTTGAATGGAAAAGCAGAATCGTTGGCCACTCCTGCAGGCACATAAATCCAGATTCTCCCCTTAGAACCGGTCACAGACCCTTTGTCCTCCAGCAACAAAACCACCTGCTTAATATTGAATGGGGGCAGTTAAATATTTAAGTATAAGATGATATAAATATCGTATATAAGAAAAGTATAGCATTTTTAGGAGGTGCTGGTTTGTGGGAAAATTGCCATTGGAGCCAATCAGACAGATTTTAAAAGAGGAAAGTAATATCAACCAAATAAGCGTTGATGCTGTTGTTGAACTGCGGGATTTTTTGGAATACATCACCATAAGATTATCAGAGGAAGCCTCAAGGGAAATGGTGAAATTTAACAAAAGCCGGGAATGGCATGGCCTGGATAAGAAAAGGCGCCTTCCCAGATGGATTATAAAAGAAGCCACCAACAATGTTTTAAAGAAGATTTCCAATAAAGAAACGGGTTCCCGATTTGCAGAAATCAGGAATCCAGGCGGCAAAAACATGTCTCTACAGACACAAGCCGCCAAGTCCGCAAAAAGGAAACCGACAATGCTGGAGGTGACACCGGTGAACCGTGATACGGCGCTGCAGAAATTCGAGCACTACATGAAACGGGAGGGATACCGGCCGAATACCGTCAGGCATTACCTGAAAGCTGTGGAAGACAATATCCCCGAGGAAGACATTGAAAAGCTGCAACAGAAAGATCTTGATGAGGTCAAGCTGCAGCTGACACAGAAATACCAGGTCCGGGGCAATCGGATACGATTCTCGGCCTTAAACCTGTTCTGCAAGGTGATACTGCAACGGCCCGATCTCCATCTTACGCTGCCCCGCCCCAAAACCAAAAACAAAGATGTGCTGACCCGTACCCAGGTGAACGGTATACTCAAGGCTGCGAAAATGGACGGAAAACGAACCTATGCCATGATACTGGTCCTGTACGACTGCGCTCTACGAAAAGGAGAACTCATCAACCTCGACATCAGCGATGTCAAATACGAAACCAACGAACTCTGCATCCGGGATGCAAAAACCGGCGACGGTATCGTCACCATCAGCGACCGAGCACTAGATGCGATCAGGGACTATGTAGAAAACGAACGCCAGCCCAAACATGATGACGAGAAAGCGATATTTCTCAACAAATACGGCGAAAGAATCGGGGAAAAATGCATTCGCTACCACGTAAAAAAATGTGCGGCACAGGCAGGTGTTGCCCGAAGAGTCTACCCCCACATATTCAGGGCGAGCTGTATCACCCACTTGCTCAACGACCACGTTAATCCCGCCACAGTGCAGCACCATGCACGCCACCAGAACTTTGCCACAACCATGCTTTACAACCGACCCACCCAGCAGCAGATGCACCGGGACATCAAAAATTCCTTCGACAGCCAGATCCACCAACCACACAGGGAATCCCCAAACGCCGACCATACCATCCGAGAAAGCACTTCCAACGATGACACCGAGAACGGACCGGCAGACCACTCAGAGAAGATCGTGATGCTGGTGGACAGGCTCATTGCCGGGGAGATAAGCGAAGAGACCTTCAAAACCGTGGTGGCCACACTGCAGAACGGACAAAAGATTAAAAACGGCGTTTCCATGTACCTCTGAGTGCCAGGTAACCCTTGAGGTAACTGGGGTTATATGGCCAAATGGGCGGGTAACCTAGAGGCCAGGTGGCGGACTGCAGATCCGCATACACGGGTTCAAATCCCGTCCCGCCCTTTCTCCTGCCGGCCACCTTTTCCCGCATTTCAATCCCACCATGGGCTGATTTGAACGAAAAACCCCTGAGTGGTACCAGGGTCCCGTGCAGTATTTCAATCCCACCATGGGCTGATTTGAACGAAGGAATAGTTCTGCCCCGCCGTGGGCTTCAAAATATTTCAATCCCACCATGGGCTGATTTGAACCCAACCATGACGCCGCATCCCGGGCAGAAGGTCCGCATTTCAATCCCACCATGGGCTGATTTGAACCCACCTGGTATTTTTCCTCCGCCATGACGGTAAAACATTTCAATCCCACCATGGGCTGATTTGAACGATGTTGTGCTGCTTGCCGTCGAGGGTGTGGATGGTGCATTTCAATCCCACCATGGGCTGATTTGAACCCAAGATACCTACTCGCTTACCGATACGGATACGAATTTCAATCCCACCATGGGCTGATTTGAACTTCAGGTATCTTATAGAAGGAACCCTTCTTGCACTTATTTCAATCCCACCATGGGCTGATTTGAACCGTGCAGTCCTCCACATGGACGAACAGGAGGGCGTATTTCAATCCCACCATGGGCTGATTTGAACTAGCGAATTCATCGAGAGAGACGACCTCATACGTATATTTCAATCCCACCATGGGCTGATTTGAACACACCACGGCCCCCCCGATGATGTTCTTTTTACGGAATTTCAATCCCACCATGGGCTGATTTGAACATAATGAACATCAAACGGCTTCACCATGTTGTATTCATATTTCAATCCCACCATGGGCTGATTTGAACCACCCTCTACCCCTGCCTCTTTATGGCTGACTCCCTATTTCAATCCCACCATGGGCTGATTTGAACGCACCAAACCATGTTCAGACGGGCCAAGCCCGGAGTATATTTCAATCCCACCATGGGCTGATTTGAACATGTTTATCTCCCGTTTTCCACTCTCTATCATACCCTATTTCAATCCCACCATGGGCTGATTTGAACGGGAAGGAAAGACAGGAGAGATTGCAACGACATTTCGAATTTCAATCCCACCATGGGCTGATTTGAACTGAGCACATTTTGTGGTGAATTTTGAGCCTGAAAAGATTTCAATCCCACCATGGGCTGATTTGAACATGGCTCCACATAGACCACTCTTTCTTTTTTAACTTTATTTCAATCCCACCATGGGCTGATTTGAACATCATCAACATTGTAGGATTTAACCCATGAATAATAATTTCAATCCCACCATGGGCTGATTTGAACGGGCAACCGCCACCCAGGTCAACCGATACACGCTCATATTTCAATCCCACCATGGGCTGATTTGAACGCCTGTGAATCCCTTGAGGACTATCTTTTTTGCAGGGATTTCAATCCCACCATGGGCTGATTTGAACCATTCCGTCTAATGTGTCCCGGTATCACTATATTGACTATTTCAATCCCACCATGGGCTGATTTGAACTTTAGCATAGCAAATATAGTGTATATTAAAAAAAATATTTCAATCCCACCATGGGCTGATTTGAACTTGTTTTTATTTAAATACAAAACGAAGATTCACGAGATTTCAATCCCACCATGGGCTGATTTGAACGAAGAAGTCCTGTTTCGTCATTTTTTTACCCTCCCGGATTTCAATCCCACCATGGGCTGATTTGAACAATCATATTCGAGTTCATCCTGGAAACCAAAAAACTCATTTCAATCCCACCATGGGCTGATTTGAACTTTCCTCAAAAGCATCCTGTCCCCCTGGATGACCAACATTTCAATCCCACCATGGGCTGATTTGAACTCCATGCGGCCCTTCAGAGCCGCTAAGATTTTTGCTATTTCAATCCCACCATGGGCTGATTTGAACCCGGAGATGGCGGTACACAAGGCGGCAAGAAAGCAAAATTTCAATCCCACCATGGGCTGATTTGAACTTTGCCGAACAGATAGTCCTCGTAGGGTGTCGATGTATTTCAATCCCACCATGGGCTGATTTGAACCTTATAGTAATGGGGGGAGGAGAGGTCGTCCTCGTCGAATTTCAATCCCACCATGGGCTGATTTGAACATTTCTTTTCTTATTGCCTGTGAAACACGTTTTTTATGCATTTCAATCCCACCATGGGCTGATTTGAACTTGAACATCTCGGCAGAAATCCTGCACCTTGTCCATATTTCAATCCCACCATGGGCTGATTTGAACGAAACCATACTTGAAACCAGCGATAGCGAACGGCATAATTTCAATCCCACCATGGGCTGATTTGAACCCCAACATACCCCCCTCTTCCCCCCCTCTCTCCATATATTTCAATCCCACCATGGGCTGATTTGAACCGGTGTTCTGGGCCTCCTGATATTCTTTTATCTGGATTTCAATCCCACCATGGGCTGATTTGAACTCGAAGGCAATCACCGGCTCAACACTCACCATCTTAATTTCAATCCCACCATGGGCTGATTTGAACCCCCCAGGCACGCTCCAGCTCGGCGTCCCGATACCCAATTTCAATCCCACCATGGGCTGATTTGAACTGCGGGAAATGCGGAGTGGACGTCATTCCCTACGTGTATTTCAATCCCACCATGGGCTGATTTGAACATTCTGCAGGGGCAGCTGGACCGGATGGGTGGTTATTATTTCAATCCCACCATGGGCTGATTTGAACCTGACCCGGCATTTCAACATCGCCATGATTTCGATTATTTCAATCCCACCATGGGCTGATTTGAACCTGGTCTCCCCCTCGCTCACGTACTCGATGGGAGACGGATTTCAATCCCACCATGGGCTGATTTGAACCTCGGTGCTAAAATGATGTATCCAGTCAGCAGTCCATATTTCAATCCCACCATGGGCTGATTTGAACGCTTATCAGGGCGCTGTCCACACCTGCTGGTATACTATTTCAATCCCACCATGGGCTGATTTGAACGTGTAATAGACTCATTTCACATCTGCCTCCTTCTCTCATTTCAATCCCACCATGGGCTGATTTGAACTTCATTTGGCATTTTTTACGCTCCTATCCCATTGTATATTTCAATCCCACCATGGGCTGATTTGAACCCGATATATCTGGAACTGGCATCTGGCTTATTGCCCTATTTCAATCCCACCATGGGCTGATTTGAACTTGGGTCTATGCAGCCTGATATATTCTGCATCATCCACATTTCAATCCCACCATGGGCTGATTTGAACTCGGCTAGTTTCATACGCTCCCGGGTGTCCATCTGCATTTCAATCCCACCATGGGCTGATTTGAACTGACCAGGAATGGATGAGCCCGGTTGCCTACACTATATTTCAATCCCACCATGGGCTGATTTGAACCGGGGAGTTTGGTGGACATGGACACGGTGGGGTACACATTTCAATCCCACCATGGGCTGATTTGAACTATCATCGGTTGAACACCTCCTGGAACAATATCCGAATTTCAATCCCACCATGGGCTGATTTGAACAGCAGCGAGGTGGCTGAACAGATCACGTTTTATTATATTTCAATCCCACCATGGGCTGATTTGAACCGGGTATCATAATCATAGTGTGGTTGACCCTGATGCGTATTTCAATCCCACCATGGGCTGATTTGAACGTGTGGTGCCTGTTCTTTTCGTTGCCGTTGTCGTTTTATTTCAATCCCACCATGGGCTGATTTGAACTGAGAAAAGAAGAAATCGTTATCGCCGTGATGACAGATTTCAATCCCACCATGGGCTGATTTGAACGGGGATATCGGTAGCCTCCCCCCCTTCCTTATCTTTTATTTCAATCCCACCATGGGCTGATTTGAACCGCACCCGATTATCGGAGTACGGGGAGCGGCGAGGGAATTTCAATCCCACCATGGGCTGATTTGAACAAGCACCAAAAACCTGACCTTCCGGACCATGCCCGAATTTCAATCCCACCATGGGCTGATTTGAACTCCGGTCCATTTTGCAGGATATGGCCGAGGGTGTTTATTTCAATCCCACCATGGGCTGATTTGAACCAGGTTTTGTCCTCATGGGCCTGTTTCTGTATCTCCATTTCAATCCCACCATGGGCTGATTTGAACCACCCGCAACATCAACCAACACACTGGTCAACACCTTATTTCAATCCCACCATGGGCTGATTTGAACAAAATCAAGGTCTGCCCATCGGAGGTCTGCCCATCGGATTTCAATCCCACCATGGGCTGATTTGAACTGTCAAAGATAAAAGTCCCGGTGTTGCTTATATTGTATTTCAATCCCACCATGGGCTGATTTGAACAGGGAAGCGGCTCCTATACGGAACCGGAGCATATAGATTTCAATCCCACCATGGGCTGATTTGAACTTTTTTACCTCCTCTTACAACAGCCAAACAGGGCCGAATTTCAATCCCACCATGGGCTGATTTGAACTGGACATATTGTGGGTCATCCAACAGTACCTCTTTTATTTCAATCCCACCATGGGCTGATTTGAACAAGAGGAAAACAGGGTTCCCCTCTCCGCATTCATATACATTTCAATCCCACCATGGGCTGATTTGAACCAGTGAAACAGACAACACCTATCCCTTCACCATAACCAATTTCAATCCCACCATGGGCTGATTTGAACATGAATGAGCAGCAGCCTCTTTATTCAAGGTGGGACAATTTCAATCCCACCATGGGCTGATTTGAACTACTGTACCGTTTCCCTCAGGGCTACGATTTCGGCGGATTTCAATCCCACCATGGGCTGATTTGAACCGGCGGTATAACTGTTGATGACCTGCGTTTTGCAGACATTTCAATCCCACCATGGGCTGATTTGAACTAACTTAAATCTAAACCTTGTAAACTGTCCCAGTCTAATTTCAATCCCACCATGGGCTGATTTGAACCTGAATAAGGAGGCAATACTGGAGCGCTACAAAAATATTTCAATCCCACCATGGGCTGATTTGAACCTTGAAAGACAGTCTCGACCTAGTTGTATATGGGAAGATTTCAATCCCACCATGGGCTGATTTGAACCTTTATTATACAGCACCATAAGAGCAAGTTTACCTGTATTTCAATCCCACCATGGGCTGATTTGAACGTCGTTATCCTGTGTATCGAATGTATCAAGGTGTCCAATTTCAATCCCACCATGGGCTGATTTGAACGAAAGCGATAAATATGCCATGATCCCTGCATCCAAGATTTCAATCCCACCATGGGCTGATTTGAACCCCCATTACGAAAAACCCTCCGGATGCTCGAAATTAATTTCAATCCCACCATGGGCTGATTTGAACCCGTTTTATCATCTACCGTATAGGTAAAATCAGCCGTATTTCAATCCCACCATGGGCTGATTTGAACTTGATAGGGCAAGATAAAAAAGATTTCAAATAGATATATTTCAATCCCACCATGGGCTGATTTGAACCTACATGGTATTCCGTATTATTTCCCGTATTCGACTATTTCAATCCCACCATGGGCTGATTTGAACGTTTCCCTGCCCCCGGATGGAGGTGGTCTTCGACATCGATTTCAATCCCACCATGGGCTGATTTGAACGCGGTGCCATTCGCCGGCGTAAGGCCGTTAATATCCGGATTTCAATCCCACCATGGGCTGATTTGAACCTCCCTCTTGGATATTGAATAAATCTCTTATCTCTTTATTTCAATCCCACCATGGGCTGATTTGAACTGCGTTAGATCCGCCATGCTATCCGGCAGCCGGCCATATTTCAATCCCACCATGGGCTGATTTGAACGCTCTCTCCTATGGGGATATGCAGCGACATAAAAACATTTCAATCCCACCATGGGCTGATTTGAACCCGGCCATGCCGGGCTACATCTATCCGTATAGCCTCCATTTCAATCCCACCATGGGCTGATTTGAACATAAAGACCTTGAACAGGTGGGTCGCCAGGTGTCTGATTTCAATCCCACCATGGGCTGATTTGAACACACAATAATAAGGCGAATAAGGAGCGCAGCGTCCCCATTTCAATCCCACCATGGGCTGATTTGAACTTGTCTCCTCTGATACCACACAAGGGGTAGTTTCCATATTTCAATCCCACCATGGGCTGATTTGAACGTACGAGGAAAAAGAAATATCCCGGACAGTATCTACCATTTCAATCCCACCATGGGCTGATTTGAACCACCATCTACACCGTGTTACGCCATGTGTCATCATCATTTCAATCCCACCATGGGCTGATTTGAACCCCAGCAGCAGCCGGACCGGCCGGACCCTGACAACCATTTCAATCCCACCATGGGCTGATTTGAACTGGTGTTCCCGCCTGGACGGGATGGGTGGTTGTCCAGTATTTCAATCCCACCATGGGCTGATTTGAACCAAAAAGAAAAAGAAAAAAATGGAGGGACTAAAATGTATTTCAATCCCACCATGGGCTGATTTGAACACGCCCCGAACTGTTTACCTACAATTTCCAATACAAATTTCAATCCCACCATGGGCTGATTTGAACACACATAATCTGTTGAAGGTGGAAATTTCCTCCTGTATTTCAATCCCACCATGGGCTGATTTGAACCAAGCCGGTGAGCGCTGGTTTTTGTCGTTATTATAGACGTTTTCTTCATAAAGTTTTTTCGCTCTGCCTATTTTTTGACGAGTTTATGGTCGTCGATCCGCATTTCTGCTTTTCTTTTATAAAGACCGACGACAAAAATATGTTTTCTAAATTATGACATCGGTTTCTCCTTTTTCCACTCCCAACACCTCTTTTTTAATGAATTTGTCGGACCTTGCAGCATATATCAGAATGCTATCCTGCTCTTCATCGATCAGTTCGCTCAGGCGATGCCGTATTTTTCTTAGCTCTGCTCTGGTTAGCTCTCCTTCCAGAGCACTGTTCTGTACCCAGTTCAGATATTGTTTCAGGTACTTTCGAACATTGTCGATTCGTCCCACCGCTACATCATACACAATTACCACATACATTGGCTACCACCACATAATCAGGGGGGAATACTTTTTTTCTCCCAAACAGTGCTTGGCAAGTTTGTATAATTCGAGCCGTATAAGCCGTCGGTAACTAACTTTTCTATTCAATCCTCTATGTTTGATGGTAGTCTTCAATCTGCTATCCCATTCTCTAAGGAATGTTTTCTTTCCTCTGTCGGATAGCAGTAGGTCCCCCAGCTCGCCTTCAAAGTCTCCCTCGGAAAGCATCCCTTTGTTGACCAATTTGAGGATAATTCTGTCTGCCAGAATCGGCTTAAAGATTTCACTCACGTCCAGCGAGAGTGAAAATCGTCTCTCAAATGGTTGGTGAAGAAAGGAAATGGCTGGGTGCAATTGGGTGTTATATATCTCGGAGAGCACCGTGGTGTACACCAGTGAATTGCCAAAACTCACCAGAGCATTCATTCTATTGTTGGGCGGCTGTCTGGTTCTAGTGCCCATCTGAAAATCTTCTGGAAATATGGAATCCAGAGCAGTATAGTATGTCTCTCTTATTTTGCCCTCCTGTCTCATTAATGGAGGGATGGATGCGCATCCGGGAATATCCGCAGCCAGGGTATCTATTGTTTGGATATGGCTGTCTAGTCCTTCCGTCCGTCGAGACTGATATTTCAAGTTCCGGAGGATGTTGCCGGCAGCCCCCTCCACGAACTTTTGAGCAAGACAGAGGCGTTTCTTCTTATCAAGATAATGGGCTGCCTGCCGAACTACCATATCCCCGCTTACCAGCGTTTCTCGGGGATATAGTGTTGCCTTGTACCATCCATAATAGTCGAAGAAATGGACGGGAATCCCCTTTTTGGCAAGATAGAGAATAACACCTGAGGACATGGATAGGCTGCCGTGGGCATATATGGTGTTGATTCTGTCCACGGGAATGGCCCGCCGGGTATTCTCGTTGACAAAGTAGATGGTGTTTTCCTTTCGTTTGAGTTCTCCATCTTGGGTAATATAGAAATTTTCTTTCATTGTTCCTCGCCAAAACAGAATTCGTAATAGGCACATTTTGGGCAGATGTTCTTTTTCCGGGCCGGAGGAAGCTCTCCGGTGACGATGTCCTGTATTCTCTGGTAGATGTCTTGTAATTCATCACTTTTTTCTTCGGTTAACTCCAGCATTACTTTTTTATTTAACAATGGGTAGTTGATTTCTCCCTTTGCTTCGATTCCGTGGTGTTGGAGAAAGTCAAGATAGAAATAGAGTTGGTAGCAGTGGGATTTTTCCATCTTTCTGGTCTTTTTTATTTCGTGCAGGACGATATCATCTCCTTCTCTGATAAAGTCTACATTTATGGTATTCAGGATGGAGACGTTTTTTCTATCCCGTTTATATCGTTCCTCGTGTATCTGTTTTCCTATCTGCACATTCTGATGTTCCCGTTCCATTCGGATATTATGGGAGAACAGCCACAATTTTCGATGGCAGATGAAATAATACGAGATGTGCACGCCGGTAACCCGTGGAGATTGCAACATCTTCACATCGCCCGTGGTATAACATCGGTCCCGGGTTTATATGTTCACTGATTTTTCAATGAATGATCGTCATCAAGGGTTTCGGAGGAGTCATTCCCAGAGCGCTTGTTAAATCTTTCGATTACAATCGTGTGATTAAAACAAAATAGACGATTATAATCGTGTTAATATGACATCTATCCCCACCACAAGCATGACAGGCCCATGCAGATGAAAGTGCGTTTGGTCGACGATCCGGACAACCTAAGCAAAGATAGGAATCATAGAAACAGTTTGATGCAAGAAAGGAAGATACCGTTTTTGCTGTCAGATTGAATTTGAAAAAGATTGAATTTGAAAATTTTGAGATTAAAATCCTATATCTTCATGAAAGGTTAACCCTAACCTGTCATCATAATATGTGTCAATGTAATAAGTTCCATCTTCTTCTTCTATTTTATTTTTAAACTTGTTAAAAAGACCATCTGAAATGCTGGTTATATAACCCATAGCTTCAAAATATTGCTTTGACTCCAAATTGTTTTTATAATCTATTTTATATCTATATGGTACAACTTCATATGATTTGTAAAGAGAATAAAAATCTATCTGACCGTTGGGATTATCTATAAAGGGCACAGTATTTTCAAAAAATTTTTTAAAATACGTCTGAACATTATGGAAATCCTTTGCGTCATTCTTATCGAATCCATCTACATATACCCTGTCTTCTAGATCCTGTATTAAATATTCGTTAAGTAAAACGGGGTTTCCCGCCTCTAGAAGCACATTGATAGTTCTTTCTACAAGTTCTGGCTTGTAGATATATCTATCGTTATCAGCCCCTTCCTCGAAAATATAAGCCGGAGCGATTACTCCCTTTTCCCACCCTCTCCTATTTATCCTTCCTAAGCGTTGTATTAACGCATCCATAGGAGCTGGTTCTGTGTATAAAACATCATAACTAATGTCTAGAGATACTTCAATAGCTTGTGTTCCCACCAATAAATCAAGGCTACCTAATTTTTTCTCTATTTCCTCTCTGTCCTTTAGTATAAATCTGCTATGTATTAGGGCACTACTTTCGCATTTTTTGGAAAGCTCTTTAAAAACCTCTTGAGATCTTTTTACTGTATTACACACAACTAAAACTCTTTTTCCATTTTGAATATCCCGAACAATCAATTCGTAGTACTCTGTGATGTTTCCTGGCAAAATGTTGATTTTATGTCGAGTGAATTTTTCAAGTTCTTTTTTATTTAATCCAATCTCTTTCTTTATTTTTAATTCATTTTTGAGAATGTCTTTCAGGAAAGAAGGAACAGTAGCCGACATAATTAAAATATTTGCGTTGAACCTTTCTTTTAAAATTTTTAACATTTCGATGATTAAAGCAGTTGTATGCGGATCATAAGCGTGTATTTCATCCAAAATAAATAGTCCATTTGTCATCTCAGATAATTGTTGTTCAAATCCTTTTACACCAAAAAATGGTTTTAAAACTTGGAAGGGCGTCATAATTTTATATGGTCTATATATTTTTTTAGTGAGGTTCCTAATATTTTTTGCAGTTGAAGCGGCCTTAATATTATCTATATCCTCGACCAAGGTTTTGTATATGTAGTAGTTTGCTTTTCCGTGCAGGAGACCTATTAGCTCTTCACTTCTAAAGTCATGAACTAATCTTTCGTACATTGCGTTAATACTGGCTGTATAAGGCAGTAAATAAAAAACCCTCCTTGAGTGCTGTTTGTTCTGGTTATTTTCAGACCAAAATAAAGCTGCTTCTGTTTTACCGCTTCCGGTAGGAGCAGTTAGAAGAACGTCTCCTTTAGTATTCATCGCCTTTTTTTGGGTATCCATATATGACGGAAAATCGTAAACTTTTCTTAGATTTTTAAGTCCGTTTAATACGGTGTACCTCGAACCTGATGCTAGATGATCACAGGCAGTCATAAACCCCTTCAGATAGTATCCATATAAACCGTGCAAAACACTTTTTTCCCCATCTTCCCAAGGGATCAAGTAATTGGGGAGTATAAACTCCTTGTAACTGTCAATTAGCCCCATCTCAGATTTGAGCGGTAACGGATTGCGTAACTTTTTCCCCAAATATTTTTCACTTAGTTTGGTGATGTGAGATAAAAATTGGTTCAATTCGACAGTATTCTCCATTAATTCGTTTATTCTTTTCTCATAATGTTTGCTACCGGGACCTTCAGGGAATGTGGCATATCTAGCCTTGATGTAATCCAAGCTTTTGTGATGGCCAATTATTGATAAAGCAATTGCGGTTTTTTCAAATTTGTCATACCCTTCTAATAGCGACACGCAAGATGCTGAAAGGATTTCGTGCCTATATCCCCAAGCACCGCCTTCTATGAGAGATTTTTGAAAGCCGGATGCGGTCTTGCCAACATCATGCAAGAATAAGGAAACAAACAATATTTCCCAAAAATTATCCACATTACATACTTCTGGAATATTTGGATAGCTTTCCTTTATGCTTTTAAACACCCTTAAAACATCATTTGTGTGTTTCAACAATGTAGTTCCATCACTTTTCGCTAGAATTGAATCCAAGCCCATGCAACCATACGCCCCATTCTTTTTCTGAGTCAAAATAGCATTCCCCTTTGTAATCAAAAAACTTGTCCATCAAAATAAAGGATTTGACATCCCTAGCTTCTCTAGGAATCGTATCTGTAAAATAGGTGGGCAAAGAATAGAATGTGCCATGAGCTCCTTCAACTCCAAAGGGAAGTATAGTTTTTCCTAATCTAACATCTTTTCTTTGATCTAACTCAACCCTTTTTATGCTATTTATTTTTGCTAGGTCACTGGACCTTCCTAAGACCAAGGGATAGCAGGGTTTTTTGAAATATCCTCCATATGACACATCATTTAGATAGAGGTATAAATCCACATCTGAAAAAAATTCCCTCTTAACCACATTTGGTTTTCCTCGACGAGCGACCCCAAGTTCATAAATTGTTTCTAAGTCCACTCCTTTTCCCTTGCTTGAAAACACATATCCAACTGCTACATCATCTGGAATAGTGGGCTTTCCCTTAGCTGCTGAAATAAGGCCATAAATTGTACTCAGGGGCGGCGTTGGTAAGGTTGGCTGGAAACCCACTACGAACCCAGGATATCTAAAGGAAGCTGTTAAGGCAGATAAGTGGATTCTCAGGGTTTCCATATCTGTTCACCATCAATCAAGGAACGTTCCTACTTTTTGGGTAAACTGGTCGACCATCTCATTTATTGATCCGTATTTAAATTCAGGCAGATCTTTTTTTGAGTTGTTAACAATTTTTTCTTGTATTAACCCATCTATTTCATTTAGGAAACCTTGTCTCCTGCCGATATAAATAGGTGTGAGAAAAATATCATCGTAATCTTTTGCTACCTCTAAAACCCCGTCTAAATCAATATTGACTTTTCCACCTTCTCCACTTACCAAATTCATAAATACATGGTTTCCGCCTTCTATTAGGGCCATTATCAGAAACTTGGGACTAACATCTGTAAGATGCCTGCTAGCCATTGCTCCACCGAAGAGATATGGTAACGCCTGGACTGTTTCTCCTATTCTTTTCTTTCGGATACTAGGTGGTAAAATCCAAGCATCTCTCTCTCTTTTTGCATCCGACTGATTTAGCTGTTTCTCAAGTTTTTTAGTTATATTTTTATAACCTGTTCTGTTTTCAGAAGTAAAGACCCCTACCCTGTCGATGTCTAAAGAAAAAATACCTTCTAGAACTGTAGAATAAAATTCGTGTTCATAAGGTACGGGATCGCCTTCTTGTCTAGAAGCAGTTCCATAATCTTGTACTGGTCTTTGAGAGAAAACCGAGACAAGTGGAGAGACCTTCAGAGGGGAAGATCGAGTAACTGTTTCTGATCCTCTACCTTTTGGGGCCCTCATATACCCAAAAACATCGTCATCAGGATATTCTAGGGGGTTAGCTTCAGAATATACAATTTTTTCCTCCCTTGTAAGAGGAGACATCTTCCAGCCAAATTTTTCTTTCAGTGCTGCTCTCCACCAGTACCTTAATGCCTGACCAGAAACATACGGATACGTTTTTCCATCTTTTTGTATTACCTTAGTTCGTACTATATTCTCTGTTCTTTCCCCTGCTTCCATGCCCGCATTATTTAATGCAGAATGTGGTGCATCCACCAACATCATACCTACTACCGTTTTCATTCATTCACCTCTTTTTCTTTTTCATTTTCTTTGTCAACTTTTAGTAACCAATCATATAGTTGTTCATAGATTCTAAACAAAAGTAAATCTTGGGTTTCCCTCCACTCTTTGTAATCAGGCACGAGATGATTCACGTATTCATCGAAATCAAAGAGAATGTCATCGTAGTTTGCAGCTACCCTATCTCTTATGATAATCCTCAACTGGTTTCTAAATCCTCTATAGGTATCGGTACGCTCGAGCCTGTCCAATCTTTTTATATCTCCAGATTCTTTTATGTAGTTGGCGATTTTATCTCCCACTTCTTTAATTGTTTCAATTCTCTCTTTATCCATATTTCTCACTTCCAAAAGATAATAAGATAATAGTTCCCAGTTACCATAAACCTCTCTCTTTTTTGAATCAAAAAAGAAAGTTACTATAGATTTACCATTGAGCAAGTTTTGAAAAACTTTATTCATTTTGTTTACATAATCTTTTTCCTCTTTTACTTTATCCCAGTTTACATTCCGGTACCCTTTTTTTACAACTTTTTGCCACTCGTTATACATCTCATGTCTTTTCACTAATGCTAGAAACCGGAATGCATCGTCTGGTAATGAATAAACCTCCAAACTAGGTGATTGTCCAAAATTTGTAAAATGATAAAATTGGATTGCTGGTTTTTCGTCTTGCCATCTTTCTTCCGTATACCTTAATATATCTAATACAATATCAAATAGTGCATTAACTGGATTTTTTATCCCTTTATTGCAACATCCAGAATAATTTTTGGTCAGAATTTGTTGTTCTATATCTCTTATTGGTTTCCGGATACCATATTTCATAACCTTTTCTGACTGTGAATGAAGAAATAAAAGGGTATGTTTATTCCATGGTGTCCAATACATCAATAGCGGTGAAAATTGTATAGAAAAAGTACAAGCAGGACAATAATCAGCTCCCCTCACCAGATATGAAAAATAGTTCAAATTAGCACCTGAACCTGTCAGAGGTATTTCAGTATTTGTAATTCTTTTTTTGAAATCTCTTCTGCCACAACCTATGCATGAACCCCTATTCTGTAGCGGCATTTCCTCTATTTCTTTTAGAAGATCCTCTAGAAGCGCCCTATACTCTTTTTTATTATCAAGACTTGGATTTAATATTCTAGAATTTGTTGTAAACACAGAGTATAAGGTTTTTTTCCACCCATCTTTAAAATAAAGGGAAAGAATCTTTTCTTTTGCTTCCTCTAAATCTTCTCTGGTTAAATCTTCAGGTTTTTCCTTGCCACTCAGTCCGGAAATGGCCCACATTCCTGCATCTACAAATGGGTTGCCTGTAAGATTTACAAAAATTTGGTCTCGTGATTGTTTTGTTAGAGGTATTTCTTTTGCATCGTCTCGGGTTAGATCGGGCCCTATCACCGCCTCCTGGTGTGCCCTCTTTTGGCCATCGGCTTCCGGTATGTTCGGGGAAATATTTTTTTTATTCTCCATTTTCCATTTACGGGTGGTTTTTGGTCCCAATCAATTCGCTATATGTAACCAGTATCCATTTAAAACTTTTTTGCAGAATGATTCCTGTGGGGGAGAGGGCAGAATGGTTGACGGTGCTAGCCCCGCCCTTTCCTCAAAAATGGACAACTTCTTTTTTGAATTCCCGGAAATCGTGCAGACGGTGCGTAAGCAGGTGATACACCTTGTCGTCATCGATGGCTCTGTACCGGTGCACCAGCACTTTCCGGAAGCGCTTCATTTCCTGCAGTGTGTCCACCATGTCCTCCGATAGCACCTGGCCGGAGAGCTTCTCAAACAGGTCTTCCTCCTCTCCGGGAACCCCCAGATTCAGCTCCCTTACCAGCACTGCACAGACGTCAATGGTTCCCTGTATCGTCCAGTTTAACCAGTATTCTGCTCTCATCCATGGAGGACGCCTTCCAGATATTCTCTGTACCGGGGCTTAAAGTATTCGAATTCCCTGACGGTGTCAAAAGCCATATCGTAGAGCATGTCCCACTCTTTGCACAGCACTATCTCTCCCTCCTTCAACACCCGCTGTCGGACATAGAGGGGCAAATCCTGGAAAACCTGTACGTCCAATAGATGGTGCCCTGAATATTCCATTCTCTTTTCAAAACCCCTCGTTTCCTTCTTTGGATACGGGACCAGGCATACGTCTATGTCTCGCGCCTGCTCCCCTCTGATGCTGCTGCCGAAGAGAATCACCGCCATGACCTCGCTGTCTTCTGCCGCCTTTTCCAGCAGTTCGTCCACCCACCGATGCCTGATTCTCGTCATTCTCGTGTATAATGTCCTATTCGCTTAACACCTTTTACCGGTGTTTTCTCCCGGCCGCAAAAACCGGGGAGGCGCCGGCCAGGGACACCACGTGTATTTAACTTCCTTTTTCCTCCTCCATCAATTTTTTGACCAGTTCCACATCCTGGGGATGACCGTGCTTTTTCTCCCATTCCAGGTGTTTTTCCCAGTACCAAATAAAATGGTTTTTTTAACCATTGGTTCCAAACCAGCATTATACCTGTGCATCCACCACCTCCAGGCAGCCAAACCCCATGGCGTTTTTCTCGCCCAGACCGGCATCGTAGGCAAACTGCAGCAACTCCGGACTTCCCTGGGCGGTGAAGGTCATCAGAGAGCAGCGTCTCTGTGTTTCCTCTGGCCCCCCTCCGATGCGGATGCGTTTGGCCTTGAAGTTGTGAACGCGGATTATTTCAAAATGATCACTGTCCGGTGGCTGACCGTAATATTCTGTGTATCGTTTCACCAGGTTGTGGTGCACATTCTCGTGGAACTTGCCGTCTTTGGGGTAGAGGTCCCATTCCACCAGGTTGCCGTCCCGTTCCCGCACGGTTTTCACAAATATCGGACTTAGGGTCCTAAAGCAGCAGGTACTCGGTATCTGCCGCTGCTTCAGCACTTCTATCTCAGTGACTGCACAGATCTGCCCGTGCAGGTGAAACTCCGGTCGCTGCAGCAGCCCCTGGGCAAAGGTTTTCACAAACACCGGGTCGGGCGAGGTGATGATGAGATCAGCACGGTCAAAAAGCAGTCCTTGTGGGCACGACCGATAATTGTCCAGTAGCAGGTTGGAAAAATCGTAAAACTTGAATCCCTGGTGAAAGTGCGTCTGGTTGGCCAGTTGGACATCGCCCACCGCCAGTTTGTCGTAAAGCATGCAGGCCAGAGCATACTGGTAGTCGTAGGGGAGTACGCCATCTGAAACCTTTACTATGGAAATCTTGGCTCGCATGATTTCTGTACTCAATCTAGCCCGCCTTAAAAAACGTTGCGAGGAAAAGCACTCATAAAAAGAAAAAGTTTTATGTGGCTAGTGTTTTAGTGGCCTTGATATGCGGGAGATACCATGGCTTCCAAATTCAACGTATGGCGGGCCGAAATCAAGTGGAGCCGGATGCGGGTCAGCCTTCACCCCAAATGGAAGGCAATGATTCCCACCTGGGTGATTCCCCCGCTGGCGGGCGAAGCGGTGTGGCGGCTGCTGGGCGGCGCCCTCTTTGGTATCGTGCTGGGCCTCTTTGTTTCCTCCCTGAAAACCCTGTTTGATTACCTCCTGGTGATGTATGAATGCCGGACGGTGGGCGAGGTCAAGCAGCGGAAGTTTTAGCTCAGGTGGTGGATGCACCAGGCCAGGGCGGCATCTAGGGCTCTCTCCCGCTCCTGCTGATGGGTAAACGAGTGGTCCGTGTCGAAGAGGAGCAGTCTTTTGGGTCCCGGAGCCCGGGCATAGAGCTGACGGGCCTGCTCCACGGGGACCAGCTCGTCCTGAGTTCCCTGCAGAATGAGGATGGGCGGGGCACGGGCCACCGCCGCCAGCACGTCGTGTCTCTCCAGGTCGCGCATAAAGACGGCGCCCAGCCCCAGGTCCTGGGTGATGGCGTGGGGGGTGGCCATCACGGCCAGAGCATCGATATCCCCCCGGGCCGCCATCATGATGGCCGTCATGCCGCCGAAGGAGGAGCCGAAGAGGGCCAGGCGGGGTCTGTCGAACCTCTCCCTCAGGTAGCGAATGACCTCCTGCAGCTCCTCCATACGCCGGCTCAGGGTGGACTCCTTCATTTCCCCGTGGCTTTCCCCGCATCCCCGGAAGTCAAACCGGGTCGCGGTGACGCCTGCCTCCTGGGCCCGGGCGGCCAGCTGACGGTGTTTGCGGCTGTCCTTGCTGGAGTGGAGACCGTGGCAGCAGATGATGTGCCGATGGGGTGAGGCGTGATGGATGGCCGCGCTCAGCGCCCCGTCCATGAGACGGAGGGTTTCCACGCGCATGACGGTGGATGTTCCCGCTGCTTAAAACACCTTTGCCCCCACCGGGACCGCCCCGTTATGATTATATACCAGAAGCACATTAGCCATCCCAATTGGTGAGAAAATGGGCAAGGGACTGAACGCAGCCAGAAAGCTCAAAAACGACCGACAGAAGTTCAGATGGCACGACATGACCTACAAGCGCCGCGTGCTTAATCTCAAGAAGCGTACCGACCCCCTGGAGGGCGCTCCGCAGGGGCGGGGCATCGTCATCGAGAAGGTGGGCATCGAGGCCAAGCAGCCCAACTCCGCCATCCGGAAGTGTGTGCGTATCCAGCTCATCAAAAACGGCAAGATGATTACGGCCTTTGCCCCCGGCGACAAGGCCATCTCCTTCATTGATGAGCACGACGAGGTGCTGGTGGAGGGCATCGGCGGGGCCATGGGGAAATCCTATGGAGACATCCCCGGCGTGCGGTACAAGGTCATCAAGGTCAATAACGTATCCCTGCAGGAAATGGTGTGGGGGAAAGTGGAAAAACCAGTAAGATGATACCATGGCAGTAAAAAATATCCCTCCGTTGTTTGACAAATATGACGTTGACAACCTGACCATCAGGGACCAGGGGCTGGCCCGGTACATAAACCTGGAAACCCGGCAGGTACATCAGCACGCCCGGCATGCCAATCGGCGTTTCAAAAAGGCCAACCTGTCCATCATCGAGCGCCTGATCAACAACATGATGCGCACCGGCCGCTACACGGGCAAGAAGACCAAGGCCGTCAACATCGTGCGGAACGCCTTCGGCATCATCCACGAGAGGACCAAGGACAACCCCGTTCAGGTGTTCATCCGGGCCATCGAAAACTCGGCCCCCCGGGAGGAGGCCACCCGTCTGTTTCTCTCCGGCATTTACATACCGCAGGCGGTGGACAGCGCTCCTCTGCGCCGGCTGGACGTGGCCCTGCGTAACCTGTGCAAGGGCGCCATCAACAGCACCACCGGCAGCAACAAGGGCATCGAGGTCTGCCTGGCCGAGGAGATAATCAAGGCGGCCAACGACGACCCGGCATCCTTTGCGGTGAACAAGAAGGGAGAAATGGAGCGCATCTCCAAGAGCGCGAGGTGATTTTTATGGGACGAAAGGAAGACAACGTCAAGAAAGCGCAGAAGCTGCGAAAACAGCTGGACCGCATTCGCAACATTGGCATCGTGGCCCACATAGACCACGGCAAGACCACCTTTTCGGATAACCTGCTGGCCGGCGCCGGCATGATTTCCGAGGACCTGGCCGGCGAGCAGCTGGCCCTGGACTACGACGAGCAGGAGCAGGCCCGCGGCATCACCATCAATGCTGCATCTGCTTCCATGGTGCATGAGTATGAGGGCCAGGAATACCTGATTAATCTCATTGACACTCCCGGCCACGTGGACTTCGGCGGTGACGTGACCCGTGCCATGCGGGCCGTGGACGGAGGCATCGTGGTGGTATGTGCGGTGGAGGGAGTCATGCCCCAGACAGAGACCGTGCTCCGGCAGGCCCTGCGGGAGAAGGTGAAACCGGTGCTGCTGATCAACAAGGTGGACCGGCTGATCAACGAGCTCAAGCTGGACTTCAACGAGATGCAGGCCCAGTTTGTCAAGATTATCAACGAGGTGAACAAGCTCATCAAGAAGATGGTCCCCGACGAGTTCAGGGAGGAATGGAAGGTGGCGGTTGAGGACGGCAGCGTCATCTTCGGCAGCTCCCTGCACAACTGGGCCATCTCCAAGCCCTACACGGAAAAGACGGGTATCACCTTCAAGGACATCTACGAATACTGCCGGAAGAAGGAAGAGAAGATACTGGCCAAGAGACTCCCCATCCACGAGGTGGCCCTGGACATGGTGATTGACCACCTTCCCAATCCCCAGGTGGCGCAGAGGTACCGTATCCCGGTCATCTGGAAGGGAGATCCGGAGTCCAAGGCGGGAAAGGCCATGATTAACTGTGACTCCGACGGCCCCCTGGCCATCATGGTCACCAAGATCATCATTGACCCCCACGCGGGCGAAATAGCCTTCGGTCGGGTATACGGCGGCACCATCCATGAGGGGCAGGAAGTCTACATCAGCGGTATGCCCAAGAAATACCGCACCCAGCAGGTGTCCATCATGGTGGGCAACGACCGCATTCCCGTGCAGAACGTGGAGGCGGGCAACATCGCTGCCATCACCGGCCTGCGCGACGCCATAGCCGGCTCCACGGTGACCGACCAGCCGGAGGTGGAACCCTTCGAGACCATCAAGCACATTTCCGACCCGGTGGTCACGGTGAAGGTGGAGGCCAAGCGCCCCTCCGACCTGCCCAAACTGGTGAAGACCCTGCGCAACATCTCCAAGGCCGACCCCTCCATCGTGGTGAACATCGACCAGGAGTCGGGCGAATACCTGATGAGCGGCATGGGCGAGCTGCACCTGGAAATCACCGAGTACCGCATCGTCAAGGAGCAGGGAGTGGACATCGTCACCTCCGAGCCCACGGTCATCTACCGGGAGACGGTGCAGGGAAGGGCGTCCAAGTTCGAGGGGAAATCCCCCAACAAGCACAACTACATCTATGTAGAGGTGGAGCCCCTGGAGGAGGCGGTGCAGCAGGCCATCAAGGAGGGCCAGATACCGGAGAACGTCAAGAAGCACAGCAAGGAGGTGGCCAAAATGCTGCAGGAGATGGGAATGGACCGGGACGAGGCCAAGGGCATATTTGCCGTCAAGGGTCAGAACATTATCGCCGATGTCACCAAGGGTATCCAGCACCTGTTTGAGACCAAGGAACTTGTGAAGCAATCCTTCGAGGAAGTCATGGACAGCGGCCCCCGGGCCAATGAGCCGGTGATGGGGGTCAAGGTGCGACTGGTGGACGCCAAGCTGCACGAGGATGCCATCCACCGCGGTCCGGCCCAGATTATTCCCGCCGTGCGCAATGCCATCTATGGAGCCATGACCGTGGCCAAAACCACGCTGCTGGAACCCATGCAGAAGATATACATCTCGGTGCCCCACGACCTGATGGGCGAGGTGAGCAAGGAGCTGCAGCAGCGACGGGCCACCATCACCGACATGGAGACCGAGGGCGACATGACCATCATTCACGGAAAGGCCCCGGTGGCCGAGATGTTCGGCTTCGCCTCGGCTATCCGCTCCGCCACTGGCGGCCGGGTGCTGTGGAACACGGAAAACATGGGCTTCGAACCCCTCCCGCCCCACCTGCTGGACGAGGTAACCGCCAAGGTGCGCGAGCGCAAGGGGCTGAAACCCGAGCCCTGGGGCCCTGAACACTACATGGGCTAAGCTGGCCTATGGACTCCAAGACCCTCTGTGAATACAAAAAACGGTACCGCCGCTACCATCACCACGCCTGGGCCGGGGGCATCATGCTTTCCCTGCTGCTGGCCCTGCGCATTTTTCTGGAGATATCCGGGGTGTCCATAGACGACCGCGTCATGCTGCTGCTGGGTGTAGCGCTCATACTGTACATCTCTCTGGCCCTGGCCCTCACCTATTGCTACCGCTCGGGGCTGGATGCGGCCGAGGAGCAGCCTCCGGTGTCGGAGGACGTGGAGCGAGCCCGGCTGGAGGCAGAGGTGGAACGGGAGCGCATCCGGGCGGAGGAGGAGGCAGCCAGGGCGGAGGCCAAGGTCCGGAAAAAGGCGGCCAAGGCGGCAGCCAAAGCCCGCAAGAAGGAGCTGAAGGAGCAGGAAAAGAAGGGCGGCTGAACCAGACACATTTTAATATGTACGGCGGTTGTCTGGACAGGGTTTAACCATGGAACAGGAAAGTATTCTGGGGGTCATCCCCAACGTCCACAGCGGCCTGCTGGGCCAGAAGGCCTACAACCTGGTGGTGACCCGGGCAGGCATAATCGTGGCCCAGTTAACGAGCGATATGATAAGGGAGGAGGCCGGTCGGGCCAGCCGGGAGGCCAAGGAGGAGGGCAAGGGATTCCTGAAGCGTACGCTGGCCACCATGAGCGCCGGGATGACGCTGTATCAGCGCTATTTCACCATGGCTCCCGCCGCCATCCTGGCCGAAAACCAGGGAAACTTTATGATTCCGGTGGAGCATATAAAATCCCTTAAAATAAAAAAGGGCCGCATGGATGACCAGTCCCGTCAGCAGCCCGACGAACTCCGCATCAAATGGAGCGGGGGCAAGAACACCTATTCGTTCACCAGCATCTCTGCCCGGGAGGCCAAGGAACTGCTGGGACGCATGTATCCGGGCGTCAAGTAGCAGGCGGATCGTGGCCCGGTATCCGCTACTCCATATCCAGGTCGCTCTCCTCGAGGAGGGTGCTGACAAATGATTCCACGGGCGCCTCGTAGTCGTCCCTTCTGACGTTCCTGGTTTTCAGGCACAGGGTTTTTTTCGGGGGCTGCCCGCAGAGCTCCTGCATATCGGTGAAGGTGTGTGCCGGCTCTCCGCCGCCGCAGGTGCAGAAAAAGGCAACCTTGGCCAGGCGGTCGGCATGCTGCTGCAGGTAGGTGCGGACCGGGGTGGAAACGGTTTTGGCCCACACCGGGGTGCCGATTACCACCAGGTCGTAGACATCGGGGTCTCTCTTGGGTGGTTCCAGGGTGGTGGTGGCTTTCCTGACCGCCTCCCGTCCGGAGCGCAGCCATCCCGTGATGCCGCCTCGCTGGGCGGTATCCGCAATCTCTTCGGTTTCCGCTGCCAAGCGGTGAGCAATCTCTTTGGCCACCTTTTTGGTCCAGCCGGTGCGGGAATAGTAGACGACCAGTGCATCCGTCATGTTCATTCCTTATCTGTCATCCCTGTTTAACGTTTTGGTTATTTTTCCTTCCAGCTGGTGATGGCCACCCCGGCGGCAAACACGATGACCGCAAAGATGACCACCACCATGGTGTTGAACAGGGCTCCCTCCATGTTTCCGTAAATCATGGCGTCCCGCAGTCCCTCCCCCACGTAGTAGAGGGGCATGAACTTGGCGATGACCTGCAGGAACCCGGGCATGGTTTCCAGTTGGAAGAAGATGCCCGACAGAAACATCTGGGGAAAGGTCACTGCGTTGGCGGCGGCGGGGGCCGTCTCCTCGTCGGTGACGAAGCGGGTGAGCAGCATACCTATGCCGGCAAAGGCAAAACTGGCCGCCACCACCAGGATGAACAGGTAGGCGTTGAACTTGAAGGAAATGTTCCATACCAGGATGCCCACCGCCAGCACCACCGAGGTGGACAGGAAAGAGGTGAACAGCATGTACAGCATTTTGGCCATCAGCCATTCGCTGCGGGTGAAGGGCGTGGTAACCAGCTTGCGGAGGATGCCCCGCTTGCGAAGCCGGAGGTTGGTCTCCACGATGCCAAACACGCTGTTGGTCATCACGGTGAGGGCAATCACCCCGGGCAGGAAAAAGTCTATGAAGCCAAAGTCCTCCTGGATGAGATCCGAGGTGTTGAAGTGCACGAACCGGGACCCCCCGGCGAGCATGAGGTTGTACCGGCTGGCCAGCTGTTCCATCACCGACATGATGATGTTGTTCCGCTGCATTTCGCTCTGGTCCAGAAGCAGGGTTATGTTGGGGGCCAGACGGGCATCCTGCCCGATCAGGGCCACGGCCAGTCCGGCCGAGTAGTTTTCAGGGATAAGCATCACCGACTTCAGGGTGTTGCGGTCCACGTACCGGTAGAGGTCCTGCTCGGTGGCCGCCTCCTGGTCGGTGACGATGTCTACCTCGATGACCCCCGTCTGGTTGAGATGCTCGTACAGGGCGTCGTAGAAGTTGCTATGGTTGCCCAGGAACTGCTGCAGGGCGGTGCTGTTTCCCATCATCTGGGGCATGTTTTCTCCGTTATCGTAGTCGAAATTTTTGACGTGCACGGTGTAGGTGCCGGTTCCTCCGCCGGAAAAAATGGCTCCAAAGAGCAGGATGAGGATGACCGGGAAGGCAATGGAAAAAAACAGCGTTCCCTTGTTGCGATAAAACCCTCTGAAACTGGCCATAAAATCGGTCCAGATGATGCGCGCCTTCATGCGTCTCCCTCCTTGAGCTGGGCCCCGGTGAGGTTGAGAAACACGTCCTCCAGGTCGGAATGCTTGATGTCCACCTCCCGGTAATAGAGCTCTTTCTCCCGCAGATGGAACAGGATGTCAATCACCGCCTCTTTCTTGGGCATTGTGACCTGCACATTGCCATCTGAGGCCCGCACCTCCTCGTAGCCCTTGTGGTTGAGGGCCTCCATCACGGCGTCGGTCTTGCATCCCTTGATGAGCAGGGTGCTTTTTCCCCCGTGGGCCTGCACCAGCTCGTCCAGGGTGCCCTCGGCCACAATCCTGCCCCGGTGAATCACGGCGATGTGGTCGGCGAGATACTCCGCCTCCTCCATGTAATGGGTGGTCAAAAACACCGTCTTGCCCTCCCGTTTGAGGCCGGCGATGGCGTTCCACACCTCCCGCCGCGCCCGGGGGTCCAGACCGGTGGTGGGCTCGTCCAGAAACACAATCTCCGGGTCGTTGACCAGGGCGATGGCCACTCCCACCCGCTGCTTGAGGCCGCCGGACAGGTTTTGGTAGAGCTCATGCGCCTTGTCACGGAGGTCTACCAGGTCCATGACGTAGTCGATGTCCGCATGCTGCCGGTACAGGCGGGCGAAGTAGTGCAGGGTTTCCCGTACCGTGAGCCGCTCGAAGGACTGGAACTCCTGGGGGAGCACCCCGATGCGCTCCTTCACCGCCTTGGGCTGCCTGCTGATGTCGTGGCCCAGCACCCGGATGGTTCCCCGGTCGGGGGAACGGATGGTCTCTATGATTTCCACCGTGGTGGTCTTGCCCGCCCCGTTGGGCCCCAGAAAGGCAAACACCTCGCCCCGGTCGACGGAAAAAGAAATGTCGTTGACCGCCTGCACCTGACCGTAGCGCTTGCTGAGGTGTTCCACCTCTATGGCCTTTTCCATTACAGCCGCAAGAAACCCCTCTATTTAAGCATATCGACAATGCTTTCAACAGGATCTGTTTATCCCTCCATGCAGACCTGGCGGTTTATCGACCACGGACCCCGGGACGCGGCCACCAACATGGCCATAGACGAGGCGCTGCTCATGTCCGGCCGGCCCACGCTGCGCCTTTACACCTGGAGCCCCTCGGCCGTCTCCATTGGCTATTTTCAGGCCATCAGAGCGGAAGTCAACTTGGAGGCCTGCAAGCGTGAGGGGGTGGAGGTGGTCCGCCGCATCAGCGGCGGCGGAGCCGTCTACCATGATGCCCAGGGCGAAATCACCTATTCCCTGGTGGTACCGGAGGCGGCGGTGCCGGGCACCGTGCAGGACTCCTGCGCTGCCATCTGCTCGGCGCTGGTGGCCGGGCTGCGGGAGATGGGGGTGGAGGCCGTCTTTTCTCCGCTCAACGACGTGGTGGTCAATGGCAAAAAGATATCGGGCAGTGCCCAGACCCGCCGGCACGGAGTGGTGCTGCAGCACGGTACCGTTCTGGTGGACCTGGACGCCATCCGCATGTTCTCCCTGCTGCGGGTCTCTGCAGCCAAGATAGCGGACAAGGGCATTGCCGCGGCCAGCCAGCGGGTCACCTCGCTGCGGGCGGAGGTGGGAGCAGTGGACCCCCGGGCGGTGCGGGAAGCACTCCGCAAGGGCTTTGCCCGGGTCTTTGACGCCGACCTGCCGCCGGAAACGCTGACCGATGAGGAAAAGGAGCGCATACCGGGACTGAGGGAAAAATATGCCCGTCGTCAGTGGAACCTCCAGCGCTGAACTGAAGCCGCCGGGCGGCAAGCTGCTGCGGTGCACGCTGACCATAAAGGAGGGCGTCATAGCCAGCATCAGGTTCAGCGGAGACTTTTTCCTCATACCGGGAGAGAAAATGGTCGCTCTGGAGGACGCGCTGACAGGGATGGAGGTAGAGAAAATAGAGAGAGTCATTCACTCCTTTTTCTCCACCGCTCACGTGGACATGCTGGGCGTGGCCCCGGAGCATTTCGTGGAGACGGCCAAGATGGCGCTGGCCAAACTGCACTGACCACCCTGTTTGCATCTCCTGTGTCACAGCCGCCCGGATTCGGCCAGATTGGGGGGAAATTTGGTAAAAGCATTATATACCCGGTACGTCTCTTGCCCGGTGGTGATACCACCATGAACACAACAAAATATGTGGCGGTGTTGGCCGTGGCGCTGCTTGCAGTGTCGTGGTCTTTCAGCGCTGTTTTGGCGGGCTCAGGTGACGAAAACCATTACACCAACGGGGAAGACGGCCACTACGAGGAAAACAACAACAACCCGTTTCCCGACGAGGAGTTCCCGGGAGAGGAGCAGCAGCAGAGGTCCGGAAAAGACTGGTAGAGCCTTCTTTTTCCTTTTCATTTTTCATCTATCTGTTTTGGGGTCAACGGGTGTTGCTGTCTGCTACCACAGGACGAAGACGTCCACGATGTCCTGAGAGCTGTTGTTTTCGTTGTGAGCCAGGGCGGTGATGGTATGGATGCCCGGGTCGGCATCGAGCATCATTTCAAATGGCTCCTCCCGGTCGACATGGGCAAGCTGTCCGTCGAGGTAGAATTCGACGGTGTGCGTATTCTCCGCAACTGCCACCACCGGGTAGCTGCCTGCCACCCTGGGCGCTGCTTCCTGCATCAGGGGTATGTTCCTGAACAGGGTGGGAAGTTCCAGTCCGAAAAGATAGGTGTGATATATGGTGGGCTGCACTATCTGGACCCGGGGCACATCCGGTCTCAGGGCCCCGTATACGCCGTCAATATACATGACGCCAGTGTTTTCACCATACCAGTCAGCAATCATGTCCACGTCGTATGATATCCTCACCCATCCGTCTTCTCCCCAGTCCTTGCCCCAGCTGTTCTTGATAATCCAGCACCGCTCGTGGTCGTCGTATCCCACGATGGTCATCACGTGTCCCCCCGCCCGGGCCCCCCACCGGTGCTCGTACACCCCGCCCCGGTAGTAATAGAAGTCCTGCCAGAAGTACATGCAGAGCACCAGGGGACCGTGCTCTATCAGGGCCGTTTTTATGGCCTCCGGGGTCAGCTCCACCCAGCCCCATTCAGCTATCTTCACCGTTCTGTTTTCCCATCCAGGCAGACTCTCGAAGGGATAGTCAAACGGCCGATGGGGGTCGGGATAGCACCCCTCGTCGGGAACGCCGGTCTCCAGAAGATAGTTTGCGGCATCCACCAGGTTGACATATCCTGCCTCATAGGTTCCGCCCGCATAAAAATAGAGGTGTGTTTCGGACAGGTCGGGCTCATAGAGAGATTGCAGATGGTACTGCATCAGCGTTTCCATGGCCGCGACCAGCGCGTATGCCTCACAGGTGGGAGCCGGTGCCTGGTTTTTTACCGGAGTGGTATAGTCGGTACCGTCGACATTTCGCCAGCTAAAGAAAGACGGCAAGTCCTGCTCCGTAGAGCCCTCCCCGGTGTGGGCGAGCGCCGGCCCCACACTGCTCACCAGAATTATCACCAAAATCACGGCCGTCTTTTTCATGCTCGACGCATTTAACCGCCGAGGCTATATAAAAATAATGGCTGGTATACGGAGAGACGGCAGAACATTCTACTGCACCTTCAAAATGGGGATTATTCTACCTTTCCTATTATCGTTACATAGTTTTTGCCGTATTTCTTGGCGCACTTGGGGCAGGTAGTGTACCACATGTACCATTTTTTAATGTCGAAACCGCGTTTTTTGGCGTAATCCTTGAAATCATCACACCATTTTCCGGTGTCTTTGAACGGGCCTTCGTATACTTTGCTCAGGAATTTTCCGCTGATGGTTACATTGTCTGCGTCTGGGATTTCTTTGTCTACCGCTAAATAGAGGCTCATGCTCCATTTAGAGGTATGGTCTGACAAGCACAGCCAGTCGGGGATTTTTGCGTGTGCATTCTCTGCCTTTTCATTAAGCCTCTTTATGACGCTGCCAAAATTCATCGGCATGTGGAAAAGGGTAATTACCGTGTCTTTGATGAATTTCTTGTTATTCCATTGCAGGACTTTGCCATCCCATGGTTCTGGATCAAATTTGGGACAACATTCATCTGTGTCCATAGGGCCCACCTCCGACGAGAGATGGCTTGAAGAGTTTATAAATATTGCTGGTCCGTTATTTGTAGATGCCTCTTTATTCTGCATCATAATCTCCAATGCCTCACAATTGACAGGGGCGAGCTGTAGCAGCGGCATGGGAAAACGTATTGTGGAGAGTTAAAGTCATCATCGGTCTGGAAAACTCCGGCGGGGATTCACCCGGGTGTTTTCCGGCCGTTCCAAAAGATTATCACGCCTCGCCCGCAGCACTCCGATAATGTGGAAAGAAGGAGAAAAAGGTTTGGCTCTATTTGCCTTCTTCCTGGAGAATTGGCAGTTTGCTATTTGTTTTTGGCCGGCCTATAACCGCTGCCATTTGAAAAGTGCTGGCTATACCGTCTTATCACCGACCAGACCCATCAGATACCCCATCACCTGAGCTGGGTGCTGGCTCACCATATCCGTCTCCGAAAACGCCTTCACCATTTGGCTCTATCGGATGAAGTCCGCTACCATCAGGGTTTCCATCGCCCGAATTAGGTGCTGGTCCGTCGCCGGCTGCCATCACATTTCCAGCAATTCCAATCATTCCTACCACCAAACACGTTACTATTATCCTCTTCATGGTTAATCTCCTAAAGCATATATGCTCTTTTTACATAAATACCTTGTGAATCATTTATGGACTATTCTGGCCATCACCTCATACTATACTTTTAATCACCTGAATCACCCCGCTTGAAAACATTCTTTACTTAACCACAATGTCACTCACCATTTTCCCCAAAAGTGTCATTAATGCCCGGTCCACGGCACCTTAAAAACTTAAAAGGAGGCAGAGGATAACTTTTTATGAAAAAGGTCATTGCCGGCTCGTCTTCTCCCACCCTGGCCCGCAATCTGGCGCAGGCGCTGAACGCGCCGCTGGCCGAAACCACCGTCAAGCGCTTTCCCGACGGCGAGGTGTACGTGCGCCTGCACGAGAGCATGGAGGAGGCGGTCATCGTGCAGAACACCTATCCGGACCACAACATCATCGAGTTGCTTTTTCTCCAGGACGCGGCCCGGCGGGCGGGTGCGGATACCGTCCGGGTGGTGGTTCCCTACTACGGCTACGGGCGCCAGGACCGGGTGTTTGAGGAAGGGGAGGCGGTGAGCGCAGCCAAGCTGGCCCGTCTCATCCAGCAGGATGCGGACAGCCTGGTCACCGTAGATCCCCACAAGGACTACATCACCGAATTTTTTGGCATCCCGGCCCATGCCTGCAGCGCGGTGCAGGAGATTGCCTCCTTTTTTGCCGGCAGGGTGGACATGGTGCTGGCTCCCGACCGGGGGGCTATGGACCGGGCTCAGGCCGCTGCCTGGGTCATCGGCTGTCCCCATGACTATCTGGAAAAAAAGCGCCTCAGCGGCAAGGAGGTGGAGATGCATCCCAAGGAGCTGGAGGTGGAGGGCGGGGCGGTGCTAATCATCGACGATATTATCTCTACCGGGGGGACCATGGCTGCTGCCATCAGGAGCCTGAAGGCCCAGGGGGCCAGCGCCGTCTATGCTGCCTGCTCCCACGGGCTGTTTGCTGGCGATGCCGTGGAGCGCATCACCGCTGCCGGCTGCGACGACATCGTAGCCACGGACACCGTAGAGTCAGCCTACAGCACCATCTCGGCAGCCCCGGCGGTGGCCGCCTGCCTCTAGAGGTCTTTTTTTCGGAACAGCCAGAGGACAGAGGTCAACGTTGCCCCCAGAAAGATAACCAGGGCGACTATGGACTGGGCTGGAGAAACTGGGCCCAGGGTGGAAAAGCCCATAATTTCTTTGGATAGTATTTCCATGGCAGCGTTGACGTTGTTGCTGGGAGACAGCAGATAGACCGCTTTGGCGGCTATCGGGGTGCCATTGCTGTGGCCAGCCAGTGCGTAAGCAAGATTAACCACAGGATAGAGCATGTTTAGCCCGAACCAGCCCACGATGAGGGAGGAGATGAGGGCGGTACCCGAGGTACTGGATGTGGTGGAAAACAGGAGGGAAAGAGATACGTAGCATGCAGCGCCCAGCAGAATTATCCCCAGGAATGCATAGGCCCGTCCTAGGTCTGCCACACCCGGATTTCCCAGCGTTACCGCTGCTATCAAATGGCCGATGGTAGCAATAGGTACGGTCACCGCGCAGATGACGGAAAAGATGCCCACAAATTTTCCCACAACCACCTCTGTCCTGGTGATGGGTTTTGACAACAGAAGCAAAAAGGATTTTCTGCTTTTTTCCCTTACGATGAGGTCATAAGAAAGGGCGATGGGGAGCAGGATGTAGAAAATATTGCTTAGGGAATGGGCATTGGCGATAACCTCCCGGAAAACGTCCGGGGTTTTGTAGTAGCACATAATGATGGTTGCCCCTAGAAACCCTGCCATGTAGAGCCCTCCCATGATAATGAGGCGCTTCGTTTTCAGGTAGGTATAGAACTCCTTGCGGGCCATGGTTGCTACCGCTGACAGAGACAGGTCCATAATCAATCGCCCTCCGTTAGCTGTAGAAAAATTTCTTCCAGGTCCGGAGTTGACTCCTCTACCCTTACAACCCGTCCCCCGGCTTTTACCACGGCGGTATTTATATCTGCGGCTAGCTCCTCGTTGCGGACAATGGCCGTGAGAATGTTATCTCTGGTTTCAACGTGCTCCACGCCGCTGATGCCTCGGACGGCGTCGATTATGTTCCGGTTGAGTGTAAGGCAGGTAACAGAAACGCGAATTCCTTTGTCTCTGGTTTCACGGACCAAGTCTTTAATGGTGTCCTTTCTGATGAGCTTTCCTTTGTTGATGATGGCCACCGTATCGCAAACCTGCTCTACTTCATGTAGGAGATGTGACGAGAGAATCAGCGTGATATGGCGTGCAGCCAGCGACTTGATAATCTCTCTTACCTCGTGGCTTGCCCGGGGGTCCAGACCGGATGTCGGCTCGTCAAGAATGAGCAGGTCCGGCTCGTTGATCAATGCCTGGGCGACGCCAAGCCGCTGGCGCATGCCGTGCGAGTATTCTCTAACTAGGGAATCTTTTCTGTCTGTTAATCCCACCAGCTGCAGCATATCGTGGATTTTTTCCTCTCGCTCTCTTTTTTCCATTCCGAAAAGACGACCATAGAACTCGAGGTGTTCATATCCGGTTAAGCTGTCGTATAGCCCCAGTTCTTCGGGCATAAAGCCGATTCTCCGCCGTGTCTCTCTGCCCTCGTCTGTCATGTCTTGGCCGAAGATGCGGATGCTTCCCACCGTGGGAAAAATAAACCCCATCAGCACGCTCATGGTGGTGGTCTTGCCCGCCCCGTTGGGTCCCAGCAGGGCGAATACCTCTCCCTCCTCCACGGTGAGACTGAGGTCGTTTACGGCCAGGAGCCGGCCGTAGCGCTTGGTCATGCCCCGTATCTCCACGACAGCCATGTGGTGAACAAGGCGCCCCTCCTTAAATATTTACTGCTTCCTCCGGATACAAAAACGCATACCTTTTTAAGGAGTGCTGCATTGCTGAACGATGCCCCATCTGTCCATCGTGGTTCCCACATACAACGAGGCGGAAAACGTGCCCTTTCTGCTGGAGCGGGTGCAGGCCGCGCTCTCCTCCGTGGACTTCGAACTGGTGATTGTGGATGACGACAGCCCCGACGGTACCGCCCGGCTGGCTCAGGAGCTCAGCGTCCGCTACCCGTTTGTACGGGTGGTGAAGCGTACCGACCAGCGCGACCTGGCCACGGCGGTCATCGAGGGCTTCCGCCACAGCCGGGGGGAGGTGCTGACCGTGATGGATGCAGACCTGCAGCACCCACCGGAAAAAATCCGGGACCTGCTGGAAAAGATAGACGCCGGGGCGGATATTGTGGTGGGCAGCCGGTACGTGCCGGGCGGGGAAATCGAGGCCTGGCCGTTCAAGCGCCGTTTTTATTCCAAGGGGGCAAGGGCCATCGCCTACCTGCTGCTGCCCAGGTCCCGGGCGGTCCAGGACCCCATGTCCGGCTTTTTCATGCTGTGCCGCCAAGTGCTGGACGGCGTGGAGCTGCATCCCATTGGATACAAGATTCTGCTGGAGATACTGGTGCGGGGCCGCTACCAGCGGGTGGAGGAGGTGCCCATCACCTTCAGGGACCGGGAGCGGGGGACCAGCTCCCTGGTGTTCAATGAGTACCGCAAGTATACCCGCCATCTCCTGCGTCTTTCCTGGGAGGAGGGAGAGATCCTGCGTTTCATCAAATTTGGGCTGGTGGGGGGGAGCGGGGTGCTGGTCAACGAGGGTCTGCTATGGCTGCTGTGGGGGGTGTGGGGGGTCATGCTGCTGGGGGCCAGCTTGGTGGCCGTGGAGCTCTCCATCATCTGGAACTTCATCTGGAATGAGGTGTGGACGTTTCGGGACCGGGGCGAGGACGGCATCCGGGCCTTTTTCAAGCGCATGGGGCAGTTCAACCTGGTGAGCCTGGTGGGACTGGGCCTGAACGTGTCCATTCTCCTGCTCCTTCACCACCTGTTCGGGGTTTATCCGCTCACTGCCAACATCGTGGGCATCGCCGTGGCCTTCACCTGGAACTTTGCTGCCAACAATCTATGGACCTGGTTCCGGTGAGCGGCGGAGGTAGACGGTGTAGCGGTCGGTGGAAAAGCCCGGCCGGAGTCCCTCCATCAGTATCTGCCCTCTTTCCTCTATCTGCACATGTAACGTGTAGTTTTGACTGGCGTTGAGGTACTCCTCCACCCGGTCCATGTCCGCCAGTTTCCAGTACAGGACCACGGCGGCCACCTCGCCTTTTTCCAGCCAGTAGGTGACGTTGGAGGCGGTAGCGGGCGGATAGTGGTAGTAGGCCAGGTTGGTGAGGTTGGGGGGAGCCAGCCGGTCGGCCAGCACGTTCACCAGGGGGTTGCCGGAGATAACCAGGGAGCCGGGAGGTGTGACCTCCTCTATCTCTGCCGCCGCCTCATAGGCGGGGTCGGTGGGGGCGGTGAGGATGAGGGCCGGACCCAGCGCCGCGTTGACCGCTACGAAGGAGGCCAGCACCGCCCGCCGCCTCCCGTGAGACCAGGTGGAGAGAGCCATCCCGGCCAGAATGGCTGCCGGAAAGGCCGTGTAGGCAAAGTGGTGCTGAAAGGTTCTCCCCTGAAGCAGGATGAGGGCCAGGAGGGGCAGCAGCCACAGGAGGAGCAGCATCACCTTTGCATCCCGGTAGTTCCAGCGCCGAACCGCCGCCAGGTACACGAAGCCGGGACCGATGAACAGCAGTGCCGAGGCCTTGGCGCCCCAGTCGTAGGCGCGGTGGGTCTGCCGCAGCACCAGCCCCTCCAGCAGGCTCTGGGGAGAAAACAGGGCCAGCACCACCGCCAGAGGAAGGAGCGCCCCCGTCACGTAGGCGACTGTTGCCGGGAGCTCTCCATTCTTCACCCCCCGGTATATCAGCCAGAGCAGGAGGGCTAGGGCTACGGGAGCGGCCAGCATTTTGGCCAGGCAGGCCAGAGACACCAGGGCCCCCCCGGGAAGGAGCAGCCGCCAGTCCCCCCTTTCCAGGTACCACACCAGCAGCACTGCAGCCAGGGCCAGCAGCGCCCCCGAAAACAAGTCCAGGGAGGCCACCCGTGACTCCCGGAGAAGCGTGAAGTCCAGGGCCAGGATGAGCAGGGTGTAGGCTCCGGCCTGCCTGTTTTTGACCCGCCAGGCAAGGTAGGCACTGGCTGCCGTGGCCGCCCCAAACAGCAAGAAGGACAGCAGGCGGGAGGTGAGTACCTCTCCCTGCCACAGGGCAAAGGTCAAAATGGCCAGCGGCCCCTGGTCTCCGTTGAGGTCGGTGTATAGGTTGTAGCCGGCGGATACCATCCTGGCCTGGAGGAGGTGAATGCCTTCGTCGATGCCGTTGGTGGAAAACGGATTTTGGATGTTGTGGAGGCGAAAAAAGATAAAGGCCAGGGCTAGGCATATCACCACCAGCAGGTGCTTATCTCGGCTGTTCATCACCTAGTCCCTCTTGGTTTTGCGCGCCTTCACCGGGTGGACGGCGCCGCAGGCCTCACACTTCAGCAGGAGGGTGCGATTTTTCTTTATCATCTTGGTGTCCGGCCGGTTGCATTCCCGGCACAGCACATAGCGCTGCACGTAGTCCTGGATGCGCTCCTGTACCTTTTCCTCCGGAATTTTTCCCTGGAATACGGCCCGCTCTCCCTCTGCTTCTCCCGCCGTGCCCAGCTCCTTGAGCAGGTAGGACAGCAGGTGCTGCTCGTCTCTGTTAATGTCGCCGGCTATGTCGGCAAAATTTTTCAGGACGGTGGTGTTGCCCTCATAGAAGATGACCCCATGCGGTATCTGAAATCTTTCCCTGCTGGTGAGTTTTTCGGGAAGCGATTTAATGGAGCGGTTCAGCAGTTCCTCGTAGTCGTACTTGTTCATCACCGTTGAATGGAGCACCGGTTAAAAAGGTTATTCCAGGGTGGCATGCCGCTCTTTCATGTTTTCTTCGTCTTCTCCGGTTCGAGCCATGAGTTCCGCCACCAATCCGTCCAGCAGAACCCAGGCGCTGCTCTCGAACAGGGTTCCCAGCGGGGCCAGGTCGGCATCTCCTTCCCCGGTGTCCAGGATGATGACCACGTCGGCAAAGCGGGCGGTGTGGGACTCTGGATTGGCCGTGATGGAGACGATTTTGGCTCCCAGCCGACGGGCGATTTCGGCGGTCATGGCCACCGGAATGGTTTCGCCCGAGCCGGAGATGAGCACCACCAGGTCGTTTTTCTGCACGGGAGCGGTGATGGTCTCCCCGATTACAAAGGTCTGGAACCCCAGGTGGACCAGCCGGATGGCGAAGGCCTTGCCCACCAGTCCGCTGCGTCCCGTTCCGTAGATAAAGATGCGCGGTGCCTTCATGAACAGATTGACCGCCTCCGCGATTCTTACCCGGTCCACATTGTCCAGGATGGCGGTGAGCCTCTCGCCGATGTAGGAGATGGCCGGGTCAAAACGACTGCAGTCTTTCATTTTGCAATTTCCATGGCTCTATCCAGCAAAATCTGGGCGTAAACGGCGTCGTGCTCCAGAATGGGGCTTTCCGAGATGATGGTCACGTGGTAGTCGTTTTCGATGATGCATTCCATAAGCTTGATGACCGGCATGTCGCCCTTGCGGATGGGCACGTGGAAGAGTTCACCCTCCTCGCTGTAGGTGACGCCGGTGAGGTAGATCAGGTAGTGGTCCAGGTTCACGTCGGCGGCCGCATCAAATACCTCCTGGAAATCCTCTTTTTCCTGCAGCCGGCCATTGCCCCGGGCGTGGATGTGGGCCATGTCCAGGATGGGTACCACGCCGCGGACCCGCTTGCACACCTCCACCACCTCCTCCAGACTGCCGAACACCTCTTTTTTGCCGATGGTCTGGATGCCCAGGGGAACCTCGATGCTCTCCCCTTTCAGGCCGTCCCGCAGGGTCCTCACGTTGGCCACCATGCGCTGCAGGGCCTTCTTTTTGGACAGAGAGCCGTAGAACCCGGTATGGATGGCCACTGTTTTTGCTCCCATGATGTGGGCCAGGCGGGCGGAGGTCACAATCTTTCGGGTGCTCATCTCCACGTTTCGCTGGTCGCCAATGAGGTTGATGTAATACGGGGCATGCACGTACATCTGTACGTCGCAGGCCTCGGCCACCGAGCGAATATCCCGGGCCTCCTCCTCGGTAATGAAACCGCGGGAAAACTGCACCTCCATGGCGGTCAGCCCCAGGTTTTTGGTATAAATAACGCCGTCCCTGTTGGTGCGGTCCTTGCAGGAAAGGGGGATGCCAGCGGCACCTATCCGTATCACAAGACGGAAAGTGGATGCGCCTTAATATACGTTTCTGATTAGGGAATGACCTCCGTGGTGTTGTTGAACGGAGGATATCGCAGCTCTTTCTCCAATCCGGGCAGAGCGTCCTCCGCCACCCCCCGCACCCCGGCCAGTTGCTCAACCAGGTGGCGGGTCACCGCGCACAGGGCGTCAAAACCCTCCTCGCCCCACAACCGCTCTTTGTAGGCAAAAAGACAGCGTCCCCCGCACAGGGGGTAGAGGTCACAGGAGGTGCAGGGCTCGCCGATGGTCACCTGGCGCAGGCGGTGGAAGTTGCCCATCTCGTTCCAGGCCAACTCTCCGGCCACCGGGCAGGCAATGACCCGTCCGTCGGTGGCGATGGCCACGGCGCTGCTGCCCGCGCCGCAGGGCAGCCCGGAGCCACCCCACAGCATTCGCTGCATAATGCCCAGGAAGGGAACAATACCCGGTACCGTGCCCTGCTCTATGCAGGCTGCCCATTCTCTCACCAGCCGTTCTATGCCGGGCAGATAGCTGAGCCGGGCCCATTCCTTGAACTCCTGCAAACCCCACAGGGCCGACCATACGGCGTCCAGCTGCCAGTGCACGTGGGGAAAGCGCTGCAGGAGGTGCATCACGTCGGCATAGATGTCCGTCTGCCGGGAGACGGCCATGCGGGCGATGAGGTCGCCGGCATACTCCTGTCCGTGCAGCCAGTCTCTGGCCTTCATCACCGTCCGGTAGCAGCCCGGGGCGCGATAGCCGTCGGTGACTGCCGGACGCCCGTCCACGGACAGCAGAATGGCGTCCAGGCGGTGGACATCCGGGCCCAGTTTTTCCATAAAAAAGCCGTTGGTCTGCAGAACGAAATGCCGGGCCGGTAGCTCGTGAAGGAGGCGCTGTACCAGGCGGGGGCGGAGGAGGGGCTCGCCTCCGTAGAAGGCAACCACGGCCTCCCGGTCCCGGGCGATGAACTCCCGGAGGTCGTGCAGGTCGTAGGTGATGTCCCGGGGCATGGTGGCCAGGGTGCCCCCGCAGTACCGGCAGGACAGGTTGCACTCGGCGGTCACCATCACGATGTACAGCACAGTGCGGTAAATGCTGCCCTTTTATGAATATTTTTGTGCCGGTGAGCCAGAGAGGGAGGCGTATTTGCCGTTTCCTCTGCTCCTTGCCCCCTTCCTGACCAAAACCTTCTTAAAAGTTGGATTTATCTTGGGGCAGATGCTCGCCGTATACAACACGCTGGGCCGGGTCAAGCAGGAATTTGTTCCCGTGGACGACGACCGGGTAAAGATGTACGTCTGTGGGATGACCGTGTACAGCGACGCCCACATCGGCCACGCCCGCACCTACCTGGCTTTCGATATCATCAGGCGCTATCTGGAGTATCGGGGCTACGAGGTCACCTACGTGCAGAACATCACTGACGTGGACGACAAGATTATTGGTGCCGCCGGCGAGCGGGGCATGGACCCCCTGGGCTATTCCGCTCTGTACACGGAGCGCTGCCTGGAGGACATGGACCGCCTGGGCATCCGACGGGCCGACCTCTACCCCAAGGCCTCGGAGCACATCCAGGATATCATCGCCATGATTGCCGACATCATGGACAATGGCTATGCCTACGCTGCGGACGGCGACGTCTATTTTTCCGTGGAGCGTTTTCCGGATTACGGCAAGCTGTCCGGCCAGCAGGTGGATGAGATGAAGGCGGGAGCCCGCATCGCCCCGGGTGAGCAGAAACGCAATCCCCTGGATTTTGCCCTGTGGAAGGCAGCCAAGCCGGGCGAGCCGTCCTGGCCGTCACCCTGGGGGGAGGGGCGCCCAGGGTGGCACATCGAGTGCTCGGTGATGAGCAGCGTGTATCTGGGCATGCCCTTTGACATCCACGGCGGGGGGCGAGACCTCATTTTTCCCCATCACGAAAACGAAATAACCCAGGCGGAGGCCGCCACCCGCAAGCAGTTTGCCCGTTACTGGCTGCACTCCGGCATGCTCAAGGTCAACGGCGAGAAGATGAGCAAGTCTCTGGGCAACTTCGTGACCATCAGGGACGCCCTGGAGCGGTGGGATGCAGAGGCCCTGCGCTTTTTCTTTGCCTCCTACCACTACCGCAGCCCTGCCGACTTCAGCGAGAAGAATGTGGAGCAGGCCAGGCGGGGACTGGAGCGCATCCACCGGCTGCGGGACGACCTGCGGGCGGCGGCCGGTGATGCCGATGCCGCCGTCGATAAAGAGACACTGGACAAACGGGGAAAAGCGTTTTATGATGTCATACAAATGTTCCGAAAGGATTTCGAGGAGGCAATGGACGACGACTTCAACACGCCGGAGGCCGTTGCAGCCATTTTTTCCTTTGTCAAGGAGGCCAACCGCCACCTGCAGGATGGCCCGCCGCCCGAAATCTGCGCCCGTGCCCAGAGCGTGCTAGAGCAACTGGGCGGAGTCCTGACCCTGTTTCAGGAGGAGGCGGAGGAGGTCGACCTGGCTCCTCTGGCCGACCTGGCCCGGCGATACGGGGGGAGCGGCGATGGAGAGCTGGAGGCGGTGATGGGGGAGCTGCTGGCCATCCGCCAGCGGGCCCGGAAGGAAAAGGACTGGGCCACCGCCGATGCCATCCGGGATCGCCTGGCAGACCTGGGGTTTGAGGTGCAGGACACCCCCGAAGGTGCTAAGTGGCGACGCCTGTAGCCCGCTTTTTTCGTAGCGCCCTGGTCCTTATCTCTTTGCGGAGCAATCCTTAAATATCGAAATTCGATATCGATTTTCGATAATATGTATGAGCGCAAAATCCTGCTGGGGTTCATCCGGGTGCACATCCTCCATCACGCCGAGAAAGAAGGAATCTACGGCGCAGCCATGATTGACGAGCTGCGGCGGCACGGCTACGCCATGAGCCCCGGCACGCTTTACCCCATTCTCCACGAAATGGAGCGGGACGGAGCGCTGACCTCCCGGGAGGCCGTAGTGGACGGCAGGCGCATCCGGCGCTACACCGCCACCCCGGCGGGCTCCCGCCTCCTCCGCCGCCTCCGCTCCTTCGTGGCCGAGCTTTCCCGGGAGGTGATACCCTGAACGTGGTGACGGTGACCGGCCTGTCCAAATCCCTGGACGGCAGGCAGGTGCTGAGGAGCATAGACCTGGACGTGCGGAGAGGAGAAATCATGGCCCTGGTGGGCCCGTCGGGCGGCGGCAAATCCACCCTTCTGCGGTGTCTCAACCGCCTCCTCGAGCCCGATGAGGGCACCATTACCTTCCAGGGAACGGACATTCGGGATGTGCCTCCGGTAACGCTGCGCCGCTCGCTGGTGCTGGTACCCCAGGAGAGCGTGATGTTCCCGGGCACCGTATATGCCAACGTGGCCTACGGTCCCGCCCTGCAGGGAACGGCTGACCACGAGCACGTCGTCCGGTGCATAGCCGATGCAGGGCTTCCTTCCTCCCTTGTGCACCGCCCGGCGGACAAGCTCTCTGGCGGGGAAAAACGGCGGGTGGCTCTGGCCCGCGCCCTGGCCCTCCGCCCGGACGTCCTGCTGCTGGATGAGCCCACTGCGGGTGTAGACCCCAAAAACGTGGAGACGGTGGAGCAGCACATCGTTGAGTTCTCCCGCAGCCGGGGGCTGACCGTTCTGTGGGTCACCCACGACGTATCCCAGGCAAAAAGAGTCAGCCACCGCACGGCCGGTCTGCGCGACGGCACCGTCGGGGAAATAAACGCCACAGATTCCTTTAACTGGGAGGGGGTATATTGACCGGCATACCCTACGACTGGCTGGAGGGCCTGCTGGTGCTGCTGGGAGCCTCCGTCCTCCTGGTGCTGGTGGTAGTCATTTCGGTTATCAAAAACATGGGCATAGCCCGGGAAATGCTGCTGGCTGTGCTCAAGGGCGGGGGGCAGCTGCTGGCCATTGCCCTCTTTTTGACCTTTTTGTTTGGCTTTGACCAGTGGTACTTCCTGATATGGCTGCTCCTGGGAACCATGGTGGCAGTCAGCGGCCACACGGCCGCCCGGCGAGCCGCGGACATGCCCGGCGCCTTCCAGGTTACCACCCCGGCCATTCTGGCGGGAGCCGCGGCGGCCCTGGTCGTGCTGGCCTTCAGCCGGGCCATGCCCTTGCATCCCCAATTCATCGTTCCTCTGGCCGGAATGGCCTTTGGCAACTCCATGAAAATATGCTCCCTGTCCCTGGAGCGGCTGATGCGGGAGGTACGCGCCAACCGCACAGCCATCGAAACCGCCCTCTCCCTGGGTGCCACCTCCCGGCAGGCGCTGGAAGAATATGGGAAAATTTCGGTGAAAGCCAGCCTCATTCCCACCATCGACAGCCTGAAAACGCTGGGCATCATCTTCATTCCGGGAGCCATGGCCGGCCTGCTCATCGCCGGCACCGACCCCCTGGTGGCCGCCGAATACCAGATTATCGTTTACCTGATGATTGTGGGCGGAGGCATCATCTCCTCGCTGCTGGCCTCCACGCTGTCCCGACCCAAGCTGTTCACGGCGGCGGAGCAGCTGCAGCCATGGGTCTAGGCTTGCCGGTCGGTGGTAATGTCTCCCTTCAGGGTGTCGGCAAACCATACCACGCGCTGGGGGAAGGGAATCTGGATGCCTTCCTTCTCCAGGGCCACCTTTATTTTCCAGAGCATCTCCGTGTACACGCCGTACCAGTGGGTGGAGGGAGCCCACATGCGCACCTTGAGGTTGACGCTGCTGTTGCCCAGCTCCTCCACGAACACCTGGGGGGCGGGGTTTTTAAGGACCAACGGATGACTCTCCAGGAGGTTGGTGATGATCTCTTTGGCCTGGTCTGCATCATCGCGGTATCGAATGCCCACCGAATAGGAAAACCGGCGGGCTCCGTGGGCCACGTAATTCTGTATGTTGGAGGAAAAAACCTTTTCGTTGGGGAGGCGGGTATAGATTCCGTCATAGGTGCGAATGGTGGTGGACAGGATGCGTACGTCCTCCACGATGCCCGCCACGTCGTCGATGTTCACCCCGTCCCCTATTTTTATGGGCTTTTCAATAATCAGGAACAGGCCGCTGATGAGGTTGGAGACCACGGTCTGGCTGGCAAAGCCGATGACTATGCCCATGATGCCCCCGGCCACCAGGAGCCCGCTGAGGGAAAAGCCGATGGTGGACATGGCGATGACGAAGCCCACGAACACGATGGTGTAGTACACAAGTTTTTCCATGTTGCTGAGAGTGTTCTTGGGCACCCGCTCCTTCATAATCCGCCGGATGTTGGTGCGGATAACCCGGGCGATGACGATGGCCGCGACGATAATCAGCACAAATTGGGCCACCTCCCATACCTTGGGCCCCCCGGTGCCCAGTTGGTAATTCCAGACGTCCTGGAGAGCCCCCATGATGTTCATTGGAATCCCCACTCCATGACGTATTTCTCCTTCAGTTTTTTTAGCCCCTTGGCCTGGTAGATGTCCACCGCTTTGTGCATGTTTTTGGGCTTGTGGGTGATAAAGGAGGTCTCCCCTATGGTGCGCTTCTGGATGGTCAGATGGGCGTGCATGAAGGCATGGCGGTTGTAAAATATTTTCATGTCAAAGGCCCAGAACACCACGTGATGCAACTCCATCCACTGGTAGTAGTCATTTTTAACGTCCACCTGCATGACCCCCTCGAAAAGCCGGTCCACCTCGGGCTCCTCCATATACAGGTCGCTCTTCCACCACTTGCAGACGATGCCCCGCTCCGGAGGACCGTACAGGGTGTACTTGGGCTGGGTCTTGGTGAAGATGTCGATGCGCTCCACGTCTCTGCTGTCCACCACGAACACTCCTATCTCCACGGGAAATTTTACATAGAACGTGTCGCGGGAGCCGGAGGCGATGACCGCCGGCGTGGTCAGCTCGGTCAGCAAATGCTCTGAAATGGTGGTGTCGGGCACGTTCACCGGCTCCACCGGGCACACAATCAGCTTGGCCCTGTCTGCATAAACGACTTTTTCCACCTCCTCGCCCCCCGCCTTGCGGTAATACCGCCGCCGTCTGCCCGTTCCCTCCACCCGCAGTTCAATGCCTTCCTCTTCCAGGTGAACGTCGAGATTGTAGGTGCCAAACACACCTCAACATAAGGAACAGAGTATAAAAATATTCAGGGTGTTCACCAAAACGATTAAATGTCTTCTTCCAATCCCCCTACATGGTGACCCATATGGACAAATACGAGGAGTGGAACAGCAATTTTGAATGGGATATTCCGGAAGACTATACCATCGCCAAGGCGGTGGATATCCACGCCCAGGACCGGGGCAAGATTGCCCTGTACTGGCTCAACGACCAGGGAGACAAGAGCATCATACCCTACTGGCTGCTGCGGGACAACGCCAACCGCTTTGCCAATGCCCTGCTGGACATGGGCGTCACCAAGGGGGGCCGCATCATGACGGTTCTTCCCCGTCTCCCCGAGGTGTTTTACACCCAGATCGGGGCTTTCAAAATAGGGGCCATCATCGTCCCCTGCCCGGAGATGCTGCGGGAAAAGGACATCATCTACCGGGCCAACAACTGCCAGGCAGAGACCATCGTGGCCACGCCCGACGTGGTCAAACAGATAGACGGCGTGCGGGACCAGACACCCCTCCGGAATTTTATACTGGTGGGCGGAGAAAGCAACGGCTGGCAGTCATTTGACGATGTGGTGAGCGGTGCCTCCCGCAACCTGGAGCCCCAGGACGTGAAGGCCGAGGACATCATGACCATCAACTACACCTCGGGCACCACTGGCGACCCCAAGGGGGTGCTGCACGACCACAAGTGGATGTACTGCTTCCGCAAGACCAACGCCGTGTACTGGTGGGACGCCCAGCCCGACGAGCTCCTGTGGGCCACCACCTCCCCTGGCTGGGCCAAGTGGTTCTGGAGCCCCCTGGGGGTGGCGGTCACCGTGGGTGCCTCCCAGCTCATCTACCAGGGACGCTTCGACCCGCCCACGTTCCTGAGCCTCATGGAAGAATACCGGGTGAACAAACTGTGTGCCACGCCCACCGAGTACCGGATGTGGGCCCAGGAAGACCTGGAGGCCTACGACCTCTCCGACATGCGCAAGTTCTTGAGCGCCGGCGAGGCTCTAAACAGGGAAGTCATCGAGCGTTTCAAGAGGGCCTACCACCTCCAGATTTACGACGGCTACGGACAGACCGAAACCTCGGGCCTGGTGTGCAACTACCACGGCATCCGCATCAAATACGGCTCCATGGGCAAACCCATGCCCGGCTCCGGAGTATCCATCGTGGACGAGGACGGCAGGAAGGTGGAAACCGGCACCATCGGTCAGATTGCGGTGCCCATCGACCACCCCGGCCTCATGGTGGGCTACTGGAATGGCGACCAGCTGGCGGACCTGGCCGCCAACGGCTGGTATCTAACCGGAGACCTGGCCAAGATGGACGAAGACGGCTACTTCTGGTTCGAAGGCCGGGCCGACGACGTCATCAAGGCCTCCGGCTACCGTATCGGTCCCTTCGAGGTGGAGGATGCACTGGTCAAGCATCCGGCGGTGATGGAGGCGGCGGTGGTGGCCTCTCCGCATCCCGTTCGGGGCAACATCGTCAAGGCCTTCGTGGTGCTCACCAAAAAAGCCCGGCCCAGCGAGGAGCTAGTGAAGGAGCTGCAGGACTTCGTCAAAAAGGAGACCGCCCCCTACAAGTATCCCCGGGAAATAGAGTTTGTGGAGGAGTTGCCCAAGACCATCAGCGGCAAAATAAGGCGGGTGGAGCTGCGGGAGAGAGAGCGGCAGCGCAAGGACAGATAGCCGGAGACACGTTTCTTCCCTCTTCCTGTTGCCTGGATGCTGAGCGGCGCTTACTGCTTGCGAAGCTCCTCGTCTATCCAGGCTGCCAGCCGGCGGCGGGGCACCCGCACCTGCTCCGTGGTGTCCCGGAAACGGACGGTGACCGTGTCGTCCTCCAGGGTGGTGTGGTCCACGGTGACGCAGAAGGGGGTACCGATTTCATCCATGCGCGCATAGCGCCGGCCGATGCTCCCCGCCTCGTCATAAAAAGTCATGATTCCCCGCTCCCTCAGGTGACGGTCCAGGTCCAGGGCCACCTGGGGCAACCCGTCCTTGCTCACCAGGGGAAAGACACCGGCGGTGACCGGGGCGATGGAGGGCGGAAGCCGCAGGCTCACGTAGCGCTCCCCCTCCTTTTCAGCCTCCACGTAGTTGTGCTCCAGTATACTGTAGATGATGCGGTCTATGCCGTAGGAGGGCTCTATGACGTGGGGGATCACATTTTTGCCGGTGACCGTGACCTCCTCCTCCACCACCTCGAAAAACTCGGGGTCCAGCATGACCCGCTCACCCTCCAGGGTTACCTGCAGGGCGCTCTCCTCCGGAGGGGGCTCCATACGCTCCAGCTGCTCCACGATGTCCTTGGCCCTGTCCTTGAACGCCGGCCCCAGCTTGGCCATGTCGGGCACGATGCGCCGCCGCTTCTCCTTTACCGGCTCCCCGTAGGCCCGGAAGGCGGTCATGTCCGCCCCGGTGGCCTGCATGTGCGCCGTCAGGTCGTAGGCGGTGCGGTCGGCAATCCCCACGCATTCAATCCATCCCAGGGCGGTGTGAATCTCGGCATCCCAGCAGTCCCGGGCATAGTGGGCCATCTCCTCCCGCTGGTGCTGCCGGAAGCGCAGTTTGGCCGGGTCGATTCCCGCGGCCAGGAGGAAGCGCTGGGTCAACGCCAGGTAATAGGCCAGCGCCTGGTTGTTGATGATGCCCTCCTCCATCAGACGGCCCACACTGCTTCGGAGCTCTTCGCCGCCCGCCGGAATCACGTTGACCTGGTCGCCGGCCACCTCGCCGAAACGTGGGTGGGTCTTGTCCTCCGGGTCGAAGAATATCTCGGCTTCGGCCATGGAAAATTCCCGCAGGCGGTACAGTCCCTGGCGGGGGGACACCTCGTTGCGGAACCCCCGGCCCACCTGAACCACCCCGAAGGGCAGTTTTCGGCGGGCGTACTGGTACAGGAGCGGAAAATTGACAAAAATGCCCTGGGCGGTCTCCGGTCGGAGGAAGGCCTCCCGCCTGTTCACTGCCCCGATTTCGGTTTCAAACATCAGGTTCATGCGCCCCTTTTCCAGCGGACCCCTGCAGGAGGGGCACTCCAGGGCCTGCAGTTGCTCCTCAGACAGCTCCTCCGCCTTGAAGGCGGACCGGCATTTCCGGCAGGTGACCACCACGTCCAAAAACTTGTCCACGTGGCCGGATGCCTTGAGCACCTCGTAGGGGGCGATGACCGGGGTGGAAATCTCCATACACTGCTCCCCCAGGACGTAGAAGTCCCGCCACAGATTCTGCACGTTGTGCCTGAGCAGCGCGCCCAGGGGTCCGTAGTCGTAGAACCCGGCCTCTCCCCCGTATATCTCGTACGAGGGATGGAAGATGCCGCGCCGTTTGGCCAGGGATATAATCTGGCTGTATACGTCCATGCCATCACGACAACAGAGTTTGCATCAAGTCGATGTCACATACCATGCCCATCATTTCGTTTTCTTCGTCCATCACCGGCATCTGGTTGATGTTGTTGTCCAGCATTTTCTGGGCCACCTGGGACAGACGGGCCTTTCTGAACACGGTAACCACTTCCTTCACCATGACCTCCTTGACCTGGATGGGGGGAAGCTCTATTTTGGATGTCTCGTAGTACAGACGCATCACGTCCCGGATGCCCTCCCAGCTCCAGATGTCTTCGTCCTCGCCGATGCCCATCTCGGACTGGGCCACGCTTTCGCTGACGTGAGAAAACGTAAACAGGTCTCCGTCGGCCACGATGCCCGCCAGAACGCCGTTTTCGTCGATGACCGGCAGCGCTCCGGCGTCCGTGATGCGGAAAATCTTCATCACTGCGGGCAGGGGCGTCCCCTGGTAGATGGGAACGAACACCGGCGACAGATATTTTTCCACCTCGTCCCCGTCAAACTTTTCAATGAGACGGAGGATGTCGGAGGGCGCGATAACTCCCACTATTTCGTCGTTCTCCACCACGGGTAGGCCGTGAATGCGCTCCTCGAAAAATATGCGAGCGGCGGTGGTAAGCTCCTCGTCGGGGGAGATGGTCAGCGGGTCGGTATTCATAACCATGGCCAGTTGTTCCTCCTCGGAGTTGCGAAACAGGTCGGTACGGGTGATGATGCCCGCCAGCTTCCTGGTTCCTGCTTTGACCACGGGCATGCCGGATATCTCGTGCCTGCCGAACATGCGCAGCACCTGCTCCCGGCTTCCCGGCACCTCCACCATGATCAGGTCGGTGGTCATCACGTCCTTTACTTTGGGATTTTTGGGCATGGTTCCCTCACGGGATGCCGCCATTACTGGCAATTCAGGCGACCTCCCATTTAATCTGGTTGGTGAATGTGGGCACTTGCATTTAAACATTTCCTTGGCACGTCGCTTACCATGGCTGCCACCTGTGCCTCGGACACCCCAAAAATGCGCTGCACGCATCTCATCTCCTGCCGGATGTCCGGCGGGGTAATCATGGCATTGTCCGTTCCCAGCATCACCGGCACATCCAGCTCCAGCAGGGATTCCAGCGGGGGGCGGAGTCCAAAGAAGGCGTTGGCCTGGGGGCACACCACCACGGGTACCCCGGCATCGGCCACCATCCTCAGGTCCCGGGCAGCGGCCGCACACAGGTGCACCAGGAAGGAGGGCCGCAGGGCTAGCACATCTTCCATGTTTTCCCGCCGGTGCTCGCTGACGTGCAGGGCAAACAGCTTGCCCGCTCGATGCACATGCTCGGCCACCCGGCATATCTCCTCGTACTCCCAGTCGGCGATTCCGCTCAGCCCCACGCCGTCGGCCATCTCCAGCAGGTCTTCCATTTCCTTTTCGTCGTATCTCTCTTGGGCGGGTCGACCCAGTACGAGGGCCCGGGGGGGCGGGGACAGGGAGCGCAGGGCCCTTACCCCTTCCCTGCCTCCCTCCCGAAAGTCGATGAAATGGGTGGTGCCGCAGTTCCCCATGACGGCCATGGCCTGCTCCATACCCCGCCGCACCTCCGCCGGCGTTGCCTCCCGCAGCCGCCGGTGCTTGTAGCCGTCCGGCGGGGCCACCAGCTCCTCCACCGTCCACTGCTGCCGGGGAAGCCGGATGAAGGCGTCTCCGATATGGGTGTGGCAGTTGCAGAGAAAGGGCTGCATAGTGGTCCTAAAAACCGGGAGGCTTAAAAACGGTTTGCATGGCCTAAAAATTTTATTAACCGGGGCGGCTTTCAGTATCATGAAAGTAACCATCGTCATGGGGAGCACCAGCGACCAGCCGGTGGCCCAGAAGGCCCAGGACCTGCTGGACCACCTGGGCATTCCCTACGAAACCGTGGTTGCCTCCGCCCACCGTACCCCAGACAAGGTGGAGGCGCTGGCCAAAAGCGACGCCGACGTGTTCATCGCCATCGCCGGGCTGGCCGCCGCCCTCCCGGGCAGCCTGGCCGCCCATACCACCAAGCCGGTGATTGGCGTCCCGGTGTCGGGCAAGGTCAACCTGGACGCCATTTTGTCCATCGTGCAGATGCCTCCGGGCATTCCGGTGGCCGCGGTGGGCCTGGACCGGGGAGACAATGCCGCCCTGCTGGCCGCCGAGATTCTGGGGGTACGTGACCAAGAGGTGCGGCAGCGGCTGGCCGACTACCGGCAGCAGATGAGGGAAAAATATGTTTGACGCCCAGGAATTCATCCAGCGGGCGGTGCGGGAGTTGCAGGAGCAGGTGGAGGGGAAAGCGGTGATTGCCACCTCCGGAGGCGTGGATTCCACGGTGGCCGCCAAGCTGGGCAGCATGGCCCTGGGAGACCACATGGTGGCCATCTACGTCAACACGGGGTGTATGCGCAAGGGAGAGGACGAGAAGGTGAGACGCATCATCGAGGACATGGCCATCAAGCTGCGCTATGTGGATGCCAGCCAGGAGTTCTATCAGGCGCTGGCCGGGGTGGTGGACCCCGAGGAAAAGCGCAAAATCATCGGCGAAAAGTTCATCCGGGTTTTCGAGCGGGAGGCGGCGGAGGAGGGGGCTGAATATCTCATCCAGGGGACCATCGCCCCGGACTGGATAGAGAGCGGAGGGGGCCTGCGGGACACCATCAAGTCCCACCACAATGTGGGGGGCCTGCCCGAAGACGTGGACCTGGAAATCGTGGAGCCCCTGCGGGACCTGTACAAGGACGAGGTCCGCAAGGTGGCCCGGGCCCTGAACCTGCCGGTGGCCGAAAAGCAGCCCTTTCCCGGGCCGGGGCTGGCGGTGCGGATTATCGGGGAGGTGACCGCGGAGCGGGCTGCCGTGATTCGGGAGGCCTGCGCCGTGGTGGAGGAGGAACTGGAGCAGGCGGTGGAGAAGGGGCAGATGACCCTTCCCTGGCAGTATTTTGCGGTGCTGCTGCCGGTGAAAACGGTGGGGGTGCACGGCGACCGACGCGCCTATGGATTCACCATTGCCATCCGGGCCGTGGAGTCCGTGGATGCCATGACCGCTGACTTCAGCCGCCTTCCCTGGGAGGTGCTGGACCGCATTTCCACCCGGATTACCAACGAGCTGCATCAGGTGAACCGGGTGGTGTACGACGTCACCAACAAACCCCCGGGCACCGTGGAATGGGAATAGATGGATTTTTCCCAGTGGGAGCCCCTCTACCGGGACATCCGGCAGGAATTCGGCTTCAGCCTGGAGGCAGACCGGCAGGCGGCCCGTCTCCTGCATAGCATGGTGGGGGACAGGAGCTGCCAGCAGGAGATACTGCGGAGCATCATCGCCGGCCGACAGGTGACGGTATGCGGGGCGGCACCTGCACTGGCGGAGCAGTTATCTCAACTGGCAGGCGTGGTGGTTGCCGCCGACGAGGCCACGTCCCTGGTCATGGAGCGGCGCTGCCCGGACATCGTGGTCACCGACCTGGACGGCAACGTGGAGGACCAGATTGCCGCCAACCGCCGGGGAAGCGTGGTGGTGCTCCACGCCCACGGAGACAACACGGCAGCCCTCCGACGGTACGCTCCGCGTTTTCCCGGCCCGGTGGTGCTCACCACCCAGACCCAGCCATTTGACCGGGTGTACAACTTCGGAGGGTTCACCGACGGAGACCGGGCCTATCTGCTGGCCCGGCATTTCGAAGCAGCCTCCGTCCACCTACTGGGGTTTGACTTCGAGCATCCCCAGCCGAAGCCGGGGAAAGACCTTGCCCTGAAGCGAAAAAAACTGCGGTGGGCACGCCGGCTGATAGAGGCCTACTGACGGCCTGTCACCAGTGCCCACGTCGGGACATACAGACTCCCCGGCAAACAGGACGCTCAGCGCCGATACCCTCATCAGTTCTCCCGGCACGGCTGCCACCGCCCAGGATACGCCGAGGACAAAAACGCAGAAAAGATAACCGTCGTCTCCCTGCCGGACCCCGGTTTCTTTTTCAACTGCGCTCCTTCTCCCATTTCTTGAGCTCCATGACCGCACCCAGGGAGCTTCCCCTCCTTATTTCCTCCCGCAGGCGGTTTTCCCTCTCGTATACGTTGAGCGCCCGGTTGGCCACCTCCTGTGCCTGCTCCCGGGGGATGACCGCCACCCCGGTGTCGTCTCCCACCAGCCAGTCCCCGGGACGGATATGCTGGCCGCCGCACACAATCTCCACTCCTATCTCTCCGTAGCCCTTGGGCTCCCCCGCCTCGGGCACCAGGGTCCGGGCAAAGACGGGCATATCCAGCTGTCGGATGTCGGGCACGTCGCGCACCCCTCCGTCGATGACGATACCGGCCAAACCCTTTTTGATGCTGCTCCAGGTGGCCAGCTCGCCCCATACCGCCCGCCGTCCTGCTCCGGCCTCCACCGCGATGACCTCCCCGGGGTGGGCACAGTCGATGGCCTCCACCACCTTGGCCCAGTCGCCGTCCATGGTCTTGACGGTCACCGCTTTTCCCACCATGTGCCATCCCGATCTGAGGGGACGCAGGTCCCGCAGGGCGCCCCGGTTGTGCATGGCGTCGCAGAGGTTGCAGGTGGACACCCTGGCCAGAGCCTCCCGAATCTCCGCCCCCCCGTATTTTTTGAACAGGTCACTGGCTATGCTTTTTCCCTCCTGCATGGATTGCTTGACGGCCCGGGCAGCCTGGCTGACCTGCTCCGCCTTGATGATGGCTCCGCCCACGATGACGATGCTGGCCCCGTTTTTCACTGCCAGATGGGCGGTTTCGCTGTTGATGCCCCCCGCCGCAGCCACCGGTATGCCCACCTCCCGGGCTACCCGAGAAAGGATTTCAAAGGGCTGTTTTCCCGCCATCTGGTCGTCCACGGAGACGTGCACGCAGACGTAGTCGGCTCCCAGCCCCTCCGCCTCCCGGGCCCTCTGCACCACGTCGGCCACGCCCATCAAATCCACCATCACCGCGGCGCCGTACTGACGGGCGGTGGCCACTCCCTCCCTGACCGTGGCATCGCTGGCCACCCCCAGCACACAGACCACGTCGGCCCCGGCCTTGGCGGCCATCTCCACCTCCACTGCCCCCACGTCCATGGTCTTCATGTCCGCCACCACCGTGGCTCCCAGCCGCCGGAGGCTGCGGATCACCTCCACACCCTCCGCCTTGATGAGAGGGGTCCCGGCCTCCAGCCAGTCCGCCCCTCCCTCCAGGGCCTCCCGGGCTATCTGCAGGGCGCGCCGGGCGTTGACCAGGTCCAGGGCCACCTGTAACACGGGCTGCATGAGCGCTTTAATATATCCCGCCTATAAAAATGTAACAGGGAAAATGATTTGAAGGCCCGGCACATCTGTTATTGCATGCCCGTCCACGACAAGGAGCAGCTCTACCGGCACCTGCAGGACGTAATGAGCAGGGCGGACTTTGAGGAGCGCATCCGGGCGGAGGTGGAGGCCTACGGGGGTCTCATTGACCCGGTGACGGCGGCCCTGGTGGTGGTGGACAAAACCAAACCGCACTTCTTCAGCAGCACCACGGTCGGGGACCTGAAGCCGGACACGGATGCCACCCTCTATGTGGCCGTGGATTATGTGGGCGACACCCATGTCTTTGACCGGGGACGGGTGGTAAACATCGTGGTGGGGGATGCCACCGGAAGGTGCGTGCTGGTGCTGTGGGATGCCAACGTGGGGCTGGCCGAGAATTCCCGCATGGTGCCCGGGCAGGTGCTCAAAGTCATCAACGGCTACGTGAAGGACGGCTACTACGGGCTGGAGGTCAACGTGGGGCGGTGGGGGGTGGTGGACCCGGCGCCGCCCCACCCGCCCCGGATAGAGCCGAGCACCTCGACGGTGCCCCTCCTCCGGGCCGCCCGGGGTATCGTGGACGTGGAGGCCACCGTCCGGGAGATAGCGCCCACCCGGGTCTATCTTACCGACAAGGGGGAGTCATTTGCGGCCGTGGTCCGGGCGGCCGACAGCAGCGGCCAGCGCAGCATCACCCTCTGGAACCACCTGGCCCGGGACATCCAGGGTTACGCCCCCGGGGACCGCCTTCGCTTCCGGCGCCTCTACGTCAAGGACGGCGAGCTGCACGCCGGGGACATCAGCTCCCTGAGTCCTGCCCCGTCATGCTAGGGGCCAGCGCTTTTCTTCCGTACACAAATTTATAAATAAGCATACAATATTCATTTTTAAGATATCCTTCGGGGGAAAAAATGATGTCAAAGGCACATGCACAAGGTATTTTTGTACTTACGCTCATCGTCTCCCTACTCCTGGCGGCAACCCTGGTGCCGGAGCGAGGCGCGGACGCTTCCCCGGACAGAGCGGAGCTGCAGCGCATCACCCATTTCTACTGGCACTACGTCGATTATACCCAGGAGGGCAGCGAACTGGCCTTTTCCGGCCTGGGGGTGGAGGGCACCAATTACACGTGGGATTTCGGGGACGGTACCACCGGCTACGGCCAGCGTCTCTCCCATCTGTACACGGCGCCCGGCACCTACACCGTCACCCTGACCACTCTTTTCGAGGACGGAAGCAGCAACACCACCGCCCAGACCCTCACCCTGAACAACGATCCTCCCATTCCCGACTTCTACTGGGAGCCGGAGACCCCCACCACGCAGGACGTCGTCTATTTCTGGGATAATTCCGTGGACCCCGACGGGGACATTGTCAACTGGACCTGGGACTTCGGGGATGGAACCGTTGCCTATGGCAACGGCACCCAGCACCGCTACGCGGATAACGGCGTTTATGACGTGCAGCTGACGGTCCGGGACCACCTGGATACGGTGAAGAGCGTTACCAAGCAGCTCATCGTGTTCAACGTGCCCCCGGAGGCCGACTTCTACTGGACCCGGGACGGGGATGCCCTCCTTTTCCTGGACTACTCGTCCGATGTGGACGGCACCGTGGTCAACTGGACCTGGGACTTCGGGGACGGAACCGCCGCCAGCCACCAGCAGAACCCGCTTCACAATTACAGCCAGGACGGCACCTACACCGTCACGCTTACCGTCCGCGACGACGACGGCGCCACCCATACAGTCCAGAAGAGCATCGATACCTACAACAAACTGCCCACCGTCATGTTTTTCTGGTCCCCCCTCAAACCCACCATTCTGGATGTGGTGGAATTCAATGACAGCTCCTTTGACCTGGACGGCACCATCGTCAACTGGAGCTGGGACTTCGGGGACGGCACCACCAGCCACCAGCAGAATCCCACCCATCAGTACGGCCAGAAGACCACCTACGCGGTCACCCTCACCCTCATCGATGACGGGGGCGCCCTCAACTCTCTCACCAAAAACCTGCAGGTGGTGAATGCACCTCCCCTGGTCAACTTCACCTGGCAGCCCCTGTACCCCGTGGACGGCGAAAACGTTTCCTTCAACGACACCTCGGTGGATGCCGACGGGGACATTGTCAACTGGACCTGGGACTTCGGGGACGGCGGCACGGGATACGGCCCCAATGCCACCCACGTCTATGCCCAGAGCGGCACCTACAATGTCACCCTGACAGTCACCGATGACGACGGGGCCTCCTCCACCCTCACCCGGGAACTCCTGGTGGCCAACATCTACGTGGACGACGACGCCGACCCTGCCTGGTACGATGCCCGGCACGTCCGCACCATCCAGGAAGGCGTGGCCAATGCCAGCAATGGCCACTTCATTTATGTGCTGCCCGGTACCTACACAGAAAACGTGGTGGTGAACGAGCAGGTGACCATCACCGGCATGCAGGCGGTGCTGGATGCCGCCGGCAGCGGAGACGCCCTCACCGTCACCGCCCACCGGGCCTACATCCATCACCTCACCATCACCAATGCCTCCCACGGCCGGGGTATGGTCATCGACGGAGACAACGTGACCGTCATGCACTGCACGCTGACCGACCACAAAATTGCCGTGGTGATCAACGGCGACCATGCGCTGTTCGCCCACAACACGGTCATGGGCTACGGGGTGGGCCGGGGAGCAGTCGTTGCGGGCTCCCACACCCATATGGACTCCAACTACTTTAACCACCTGCAGAATGCCACCCAGGTGGTGGGCGGCACCGAAAACGTCATCGTGGGCAATCACTACGCAGGCAACGTGTTCGCCCTGCAGGTGACCTCAGCATCCGGTACCTGCATCACGGACAACTACTTCTCCTCCGGCAACTCCTACGGCATCGACATCGTGGGCGACACCTGGTGCACCCTGGACAACAACACCTTCCGCGACAACGGGGAGGCCCTCCGGGTGTTCAGCAGCGGCCTGGTCATCGTCAATCACACCTTTGAGGGCAACACCCTGGGTCTGGGCATCTACGCCGACGGCACCACGGTCAGAAACTGCGTCTTCCAGGACAACCACCAGGCGGTGCAGGTGGACGGCGCATACAACACCATGGTTGCCGACTGCGTGTTCTCTGAAAACAGACAGGGTGTCATCGTCCAGGAGGCCGCCACCGTAGACCTCCGGAACCTGACCTTTGCCGACCAGGAGGGGGCGCCCCTCTCCATCCAAGATTCAGCGCAGGTGGCCGTTTCCCAGTGCTCCTTCACCGGCAACGGGGGCGCGATATCCGTTCGTCAGTCAGGGGACGTACATCTCGGCGGGTGCTGGTTTGACCACCAGCAGGCGGGCATTGCCGTCAGTGATTCCCAGACGGTCATCCACGACTGTACCTTCGCCCACGTGGAGCTGGCCATCGAGATATCCGGTGTCCAGGTCTGCACGGTTACCGACGTGGTCATCCACAATGCCACCCGGGGCATAGAGCTGCGCGGAGCATCGCACGTGGTGGAGGGATGTGACATCCGCCACGCCACCTACGGCATCTATGCCACGGATGCTGCCGGCCTCGTCATCGCCGCCACCCTGCACCACAACACCTACGGCCTGTACATGGCCAACATCACAGGGGCCATCGTCCAGGGGGCAGCTGTCCACAACAACACCTACGGAGTCTACCTCCATCACGGCCAGGACAACGTGCTGGCCGCCACCGCCCTCCGGGACAACGACAAGGGTGCGGTCCTGGTCAACACCTCGGGAAATACCCTGCAGAGCGCCACCCTGACCGGCAATCGCCTGGGAGCGGAGGCCACGGGCAGCCACCATACCACCATTGCCGGTTCCTCCTTTGTTTCCAACTACGTGGGGCTGGTGCTGTATCAGTCCCCGCATACCACCGTTGAGGATGTCTCCTTTGCCGACAACGACTACGGCATAGATGTGGAGGGCAGCACGCCCAATCATTTCATCCAGCACATGCAGGATTCCACGGTGAACGGCAAACCCGTCTTTTATGCCCTCAATCAGCCCTCGGTGCACCTCGCCGACGCCAGCTACGGCTACCTGGGGCTGGTCAACTGCCGGCAGGTATCCGTCACCAACGTCTCCACCCAGCCCAACGGGGAAGGAATGCTGCTGGTGAACGCCACCGACGTGGCGGTAGCCGACAGCCGGTTCTCCGGTCACCTGGACGGCATGGTGTGGATGTACGTGCAGGACGGCGTCATAGAGACCACCGAGGTTTCCGGCAACGCCCGTGACGGCATCATTTTCACCTCCTCCTCCAGCCTCGCGGTGAGCCACTGCCAGGTCAGTGCCAACGCCCAGCGGGGCATAAATGCCTACAGCATAGCCGCCGAGGACGGGCGCCTCGTGGTTTCCAACTGCACCCTCAGCGACAACTGGCTGGGAATTAACGTGGAAAACATTCACAACAACACCTTTGCCCGCAACACCGTTACCGGCAATCAAAAGGCGGGCCTCCGGTTCTTTGCCTCCCCTCACAACACCCTGACCGACAACTACCTGTTGGGCAACGGAGACGGCATCATCATCCGGCAGTCGACCTCGCTCACCCTGGTGGACCAGGTCCTGGAGGACAACACCCGCGACATCTACCTTTCCGGCTCCCAGGACGTGCGCATCCAGCGCTGCACCTTTGCCCTCAGCCCCACCGGGCTGGAGACGGATGCTTCCACGGCGGAGGTCGACAACAGTTCGTTCAGCGGCCACGTGCATGCTGCCTCCCTCACGGACAGCACCATCACCTTTGTCCATGTCCACTTTTCCTCCAGCACCTACGGCGTGCACGCCCTGTCCTCCCTGGTAACCGTGCGGGACTGCATGGTCAGCGGCAACACCTACGGCCTGTACCTCTTCCAGTCCGACGACAGCGCGGTAACCGCCTGCCTCTCCCCCGGCATCGCCAACAACACCTACGGATTGGTGGTCAATCAGTCGCACCAGGTCACCGTGAGGGATGCGGTGATGGCCGAAAACGAGCATGCCCTGGTCATTCATTCCTCCCTGGACGTCCAGGTGGACAACGTCACCGCCTACAACAACACCCACGGATTCGTCCTCACCGGAACAACCACCCGGGCCCTCCTTTCCTCCTCGCTCCTCCACCACAACCTCTATGCCCTGGACATCGAGGCCTACAACAACACCGTGGTCAACTGCTCGCTGTGGCGCAACATGTACGGGGCGCGCATCCTTTCCGGTGACAACAACACCCTGTACCACAACAACTTCGCATTCAACTGGTATCAGGCGCAGGACCGGGGAAGCAATACCTGGGATGGCGGATACCCGGCCGGCGGCAACTACTGGAGCGACTACGCGGGGACCGACGCCTACCGGGGGCCGGGACAGAATCTGTCCGGCAGCGACCACCTGGGCGACATGCCCTACCCCATCGCCAAAGGCCTTAATAGGGACCGCTATCCGCTCATGCATCTCAACGTCAACGCCTCCCCCATTCCCAACGACCCGCCCGCCGCCCGCTTTTCCGTTTACCCCCGGCAGCCGTTTTCCGGGGACCAGATCCTGTTCATTGACCAGTCCACCGACCCCAACGGGGACCTGGACATCGTGTCCTGGCACTGGGACTTCGGAGACGGAAACACCTCCAGCCAGCAGCACCCGCAGCACGCCTATGCGGTCAGCGGCACGTATACCGTCTCCCTGACCGTGGAGGACCGCGACGGCCTGCAGAGTACCTACACCCTCACCCTCGCCGTGGCCAATGTGCCCCCCACCGCCCACTTCACCTACAGCCCCGCCGCCCCCACCACCGGGCAGAGCATTCAGTTTACCGACGCCAGCACCGACCTGGACGGGGACATCGTCAACTGGACCTGGGACTTCGGGGACGGCGGGACCAGCCAGGCACGGAATGCCACCCACACCTATCATCAGCCGGGCATCAAAACCGTGGTGCTCACCGTCACCGACGACAGGGGGAGCACCGCCACCATCAGCCGGCAGATAGAGGTGGCCAACGCCCGGCCCGCCGCCCAGTTTTTCTTTGTACCCGAGGAGCCCAGGGCCGGGGAAGCGGTCAACTTCACGGATGTCTCCAGCGACGACGGGGAAGTCGTGTCCTGGCACTGGGACTTCGGGGACGGAACGGCCTCCGACGTCCAGAACCCCCGGCACGTCTACAAAGAGAAGGGCACCTACAACGTCACCCTCACCGTCAAGGACAACCACGGCGGGGAGCACACCACCACCCAGACCATCACCGTGAAGGCCCGGAGCGACACCCCCGGCTTCACCCTCCTGCTGGTGCTGGGGGCAGCCATGGTCGCCGTGGCCCTGGCCAGCCGGAGACGGAAGCGGGAAAAGCTTTAATAAGCGGGGCACGTATCAGCGCAGGTGACGGCTCATGGCCCAGACCAAGGACCTGTATAAAAAAATCAAGGACCTGGAGGACAAACTCCATTACACGGAAGCCATGCTGGAAGAAATCTACGAGGCGCAGCAGGCACTGTTTCCCATTTTCGTGGACCTGGTTCAGCTCATCAGCAAGATGTACGAGGAAATGGACATCCGGGACCGTGAGGTCAAGAAACGCATGACACGTCTCCGCGAAACGTTTCTGGAAACCGACAACCTCATAGACAAGTACTACCTCGACGACGAATACGGCGGAGGGGAACACAACATCGCCTACACCTAGATGAGCCCCCGCCGTCCACCCTCCACCCCCCATCCGGACCCCCTGGCCGCCCTGGCCGACCGTCTTTTTTCCGCCGCTGAGCAGGGCACCGTCGCCAGCAAGCAGGAGGTAGAGAACTACAAGAAGGAGTTTTGCCGCCGTCACTCATTGCAGCGGGTGCCCACCAATGCCCAGATTCTGGCCCGGCTCTCCCCCCGGCAGAGGGAGCTGCTTCGGCCCCTACTGCAGAAGAAGCCGGTTCGCACCTTGTCCGGGGTGGCGGTGGTGGCGGTGATGACCTCTCCCCATCCCTGCCCCCACGGGCGCTGCCTTCCCTGCCCCGGCGGCCCTCCGGATTCGGCCCAGAGCTACACGGGGAGGGAGCCGGCGGCCCTGCGGGCTATAGCGCATGGATATGATCCCCATGCACAGGTGCAGAGCCGGCTGGAGCAGCTGGCTGCGGTGGGCCATCCCACGGACAAGGTGGAACTCATCATCATGGGGGGCACGTTCACCGCCCGCCATCCCGCCTATCAGGACTGGTTTGTACGGAGGTGCTACGACGCCCTGAACGAAACAGCCACTCCCGCTTCCACCCTCCTCCAGGCCCAGGAGAGCAATCAGAGGGCCAGCCACCGGTGCGTCGGTCTCACCCTGGAAACCCGGCCCGACTGGTGCCGGCTGCAGCAGGTGGACACCATGCTTTGCGAGGGGGCCACCCGGGTGGAACTGGGCGCCCAGATTCTGGACGACGCCGTCCTCTATGCCATGAGGCGCGGCCACACCGTGGTTGACATCCGCCGGGCCACCCGCCTGGCCAAGGACGCCGGGCTCAAGGTCTGCTACCATCTGATGCCCGGTCTGCCGGAAAGCAATCCGGATGTCGACCTGGACTCCTTCCGCCGCATGGTGGAGGAGCCCGACTACCGCCCTGACCTGCTCAAGATATACCCCACCCTGGTGGTGGCCCCGTCGCTGCTGTACGAGCAATGGCGGCAGGGCCGGTATAGCCCCCTGGACACGGAGGAGGCGGTCCGGCTCATCGCCGACATGAAGGCCCTGGTTCCACCCTGGATGCGCATCCAGCGGGTGGAGAGGGACATTCCCGCCCCCCTCATATCGGCGGGGGTCACCAGGAGCAACCTGCGCCAGCTGGTGCACGAGGTGATGGAGGAGCAGGGACGGCGCTGCCGATGCATCCGCTGCCGGGAGGCCGGACACCAGGCCTACAAGGAGGGGGTGGAGGCGGCGGAGGTGTCCCTTCATCAGGAGTGCTACCCGGCCAGCGGCGGGGAGGAAATCTTCATCTCCGCCCGGGATGCCGCCCGGGACGTGCTGGTGGGCTACTGCCGCCTCCGCTTTCCCGCCACCCCTCACCGTCCGGAGGTGACACCGGACGACGCCCTCCTTCGGGAACTGCGGGTCACCGGCCCCCTGGTTCCCCTGGGTAAGTCGGGGGAGGAGGAATGGCAGCACCGGGGATACGGACGCTGGCTGCTCCACAGGGCGGAGGAGGTGGCGGCGGAGGCCGGAAAACGGAAAATGGCCGTTCTGAGCGGGGTGGGTGTCAGGCCCTATTATCGGCGCCTGGGCTACGTCGACGACGGGGTATACATGAGCAAATGTCTCCTCTGATGTCCCTGTTCTGTGGGTGTTACGAAAAGAGCGTCAGGTAGGGCTCGACCAGGTAGGCGGCGGCGGCCACGATGTAAAATCCGGCCAGCACCAGATAAAATGAGGCCCACAGCTCGTTGTTTTCCAGGGCGGTGAACCCGATGCTGTTTTTCACCATTTTGTAAAACATCCAGGCGGTGGGCAGGGCCAGGATAAACACGGTCAGCATGGTTCCGGGCAGCCAGCCGGAGGCAATGTACCCGGCCAGCAGGACGAAGGTCAGCAGGGAGCAGATGCCGATGATGGCGGTCAGCGTTTTCCATCGATGGTAGACCGCGGGCGTTACGATGCCGCACTGCCGGTCTCCCTCCACGTCGGTGAAATCCTTGGTGTTCTGCCAGGCCAGCACCCACAGGGCCATCACGCTGCCCAGCATCCAGGGTGTGGCATCTGCGGGGTTGCCGAAGATGCTCCAGGCCGCCGGCAGGGGAAGCAGACCGCGGGAGACGGCCAGGGAGAAGGTGTTCATCCACAGGCGCCGTTTCAGCCGGAAGGGCTCCAGGTTGTAGATGATTCCGAAGATAAGAAACACGAGCATGAAAAGGCCGTACTGGGCGTTGATGGCAAACCCCACCAAGATGGCAAAGATGGCCAGGGCCCAGGTGGCAATTTCTGCCTGCTCCACGCTGATGGCCCCGCTGGTGATGGGCCGGTAGTCCTTGTGGTTGAGCCGGTCTATCTCCACGTCCTCGATTTGATTCAAAATCTGGCCCACGGCCTGGGCCGCAGACAGGGCCAGCGAGGCGAACACGATGGTGGGCACGTGGGGCAGAAACGCGGCCAGGTCTCCATCCACGGAGAGCTGGATAACCACCCCGAAAAATATGGCTATGAATGGGGCGATGAGAGTGAAGGGTCTCACTAGTTGCAACCATGCCCTAAAGCGTCCACCCATTACCACCTGAATATCCATGCAGTTAATAAATCTTGGCATCATCCGTCATCCCACGGTGCCCCCGGTTTTGCCTCCGCCACCTGCTCTTTCCGTGTCCTCCGCTCCTCTGGCGGGGAACCGCATCCGTGCTTGCCCTGGCTAATCCGAAAAAAATGGAAAAGGAAAGGGGAAGAGGGGGTGTGGTGGGTTTATAGGGTTTATAGCAGGCTGATGCCGGCGTTGGCCACGGAGTACCCCAGCATAAAGGTGGTATTGGGCACTCCCAGCAGAATCTTGCCGAAGTTGATGTAGATACCCACAAAACCCCAGGACATGAACACCTGCGGTCCCACCAGGTCCCAGTACTGAATGCGCGGGGGCAGGAGGTTCACGCTGAGGTAGCCGGTGTAGCCCATCACGGGGTACACGGTGAACATGGGGCGCAGCATGACGCCCAGGAACGCCTCACCGGCATAGAAGGGAATCCAGGAAAATCCCTTTCCGCAGCTGACCACCGGGGACATCAGGTCGAACCCGCGAGAGGGGCCAAAGATCCAGCGCAGCACCGTGGCCTCGGTCTGTCCCTCGGGCAGCAGATCCAGTTCTTTCATCATGCTGACCGCGTTCTCGATAATTTCCTCAGCCTGGTCCCTGTCTTCTTCGGTGGCATCCTCGTCGTAGAGGACTTTGAACTCACTGGCCGCTGAAGTGCAGGCCTGGTGCAAATTTTGTGCCTCCCTCACGGTGATGGTCTTCTCCTCTGCGCCTCCCATGCCGGGTCGGTGCACGGAGGAAACGCTGACCGTAATAACTTTTTCGGAACCACCGGATTCAGCGGGCAGACTCAGCGAGGTCATCAGGAGCAGAGCCACCACTCCCATGGCCATACTCACCTTCATTGCTTTCGGTAACATTCACAATCACCTAGTTTGGATAATGGACAGAGCCTATTTATTTATTTCGATGTGGCACCCGTTGCCAGGGTGTGCATATCGACAAACAGGGCATGCCGGGCCGCCATGTCCGCCACCCGCCGCTCCAGAAAGCGGGCGGACCCGGATACCGGCTGCCAGGCAATGGCCGGCCGGTAGGACACCCGGGCCAGCAGCAGGTATTCCGGCGACGCGATGCCCGGGTCCCGGCAGCTGGCCCCGGCCAGCATCTGTGCCATCTCCTCCGGGGTGATGTCGCCCCGCCCCGCCGCCGCCACGGCCGCCACCATCCGCCGCACCTGGTTCCACAGAAAACTGGTTCCGGTGACCTCGATGACCAGGAGGCCGTCCCGCTGCTCCACGCCGACGTCGGTCACCGTGCGCTCCGGGTTGCGGCCGTCCAGTTTGGCGAAGGCCGAGAAGTCGTGCTGGCCCACGAAGATTTGGGCGGCCTGCCGCATGCTTTCCACCTCCAGTCCCTGCTGGGGGAGGTAGTATCTGTAGGTCTTGCCGGCGGCGTGACGGGGGTGGAAGCGGTCATCCACCACCGCCGCCCCCGTCACCCAGATGTCCTCCAGGGTGTGAACCAGGCCGGGGAGCAGTGATTCCGGACCCAGGCTGGTATCAAAGGCGCAGACGTTGCCGGCGGCGCTCACCCCCCGGTCGGTGCGGGAGGCCAGATGCACCACGCCCCCAGCGGTGCGCTCTATGACTCCCATGTCCGCCAGGCAGGAGGCCAGATCTCCCTCCACTGTTCGAAGCCTCGGCTGGTAGGCGGAGCCGTAAAAGGCGGAGCCGTCGTAGGCGATGGTCAGGGCCAGGCGCATAGCGGACAAACACTTATGTATTAATGTGTTTTATGTTGCTGTATGCACCAGCGCTTTCTGGACCTGCTGCGCTGCCCCATCTGCCATGGAACCCTGGAGTTGGGCGACGCCGTCAGGGAGGATGAAGAGATTGTCTCCGGTACTCTTGCCTGTGCCGCCTGCGGGGCCGCCTATCCCATCAGGGAGGGTATCCCCTATCTGCTGGTAGAAGAGTGATGGGCCCGCTGAGATTTGAACTCAGGTTACCAGCGCCCCATGCTGGAAGGATTCCAAACTACCCCACGGGCCCAAAACGTATGGTAATCCCTTCCCTTACTAAAACTTTTTCCTGCCCTGCAGGAAGGAGGCCAGGGTCTCCCGGGTGGAATACCGGGGCTGGAAGCCCGCCTTTCGGGCCTTTTGGTTGGAGGCCACCCAGGGATAGCGGATGAAGTCCAGCACCTGGGGGGGAACCTCGGTGAGGTGCAGCCGCCAGGCCAGGCTCACCAGGGGATAGAGCAGTGCCGGGGGCAGGGAGACGGCCCGCTTGCCCGCGGTCTCCACCACCTCCCTCCAGGTCATGGTGCCGGAGCCCACGATGTTGAAGGTGCCACCGATATCCTGCTCCAAAAAGTGATGGTAGGCGCAGGCCACGTCCTCCTCGTGCACGAACTGCAGGGGCGGATTGTGTCTGCCCACCAGGGGAAGCACCGGCCAGTTGAGGAGGCGGGAGTAAAACTGGTCCACGGTTGGGCCCAGCACCAGGCAGGGACGGAGAACGGTCATGATGATGTCCGGATGCTGTCTCTGGAACTCCCGGCACAGGTTTTCCACGGCTATTTTGTCCCGGTTGTAGTAATAGGTGGGGTGCCCCCGCAGCGGTGCGTCCTCGGTGAGCTGCGGCGGGTTGTCCGGCCAGGCGCCGTACACCATGGTGCTGCTGGTGACGATGACCTTGTCCACCTCCGCCCGGGCCGCCGCCTCCAGCAGGTTGCGGGTGCCATCCACGTTGATGCTGTGCATCTCCTTTTCGTCGTGCAGGGGATTGACCACGAAGGCCAGGTGGACCACGGCGTCCACATCCTTTTTTTCCAGGAGGTCGGGCAGGGCGGAGCTGCGTACGTCCAGTGAATGGTAGTCGAGGGTGCTGAACTGGTGGTTCCATTTCCGCCGTGATATGCCGATGATGCTCTCGCCGCCGTCGTCTTCCAGGCGCTGGATGACCTGGCGGCCGATGTACCCGGCGGCACCGGTTATGGCCACTCGCATGGGAAGGTATGCCCGGTCTTTTTATAAAACGCTCGCCTCTCCCGGGTCTCCGTCATGGGGCCCGGTCTGCTCCTCTCCGTGGCGGGAGGCCAGGTAGATGCCCAGCAGGATGAAGCAGCCCCCGGCCAGGGTATAGAGGGTGGGCACCTGGCGAATCCAGGGGATGGCCAGGGCCAGCAGCGAGGAGCCCAGGGGCTCGCCCAGCAGGGACACCGAGGCCACCCCGGCCCGCACGTATTTCAGCGACCAGTTGTACAGGGTGTGCCCCAGGATGCCCGGCCCCAGAGCCATGAGCATGATGAGGCCCAGGTCCCGGCCATGCATGCTCGCCAGCGGCGCCCGGAAGGCCAGGCACAGGGTCAGCAGCACCGCCGCCGCCACGCCGTAAACGGTAATGGCATAGGCGGGAGTGGACACCGTGCGCCGCATGCTCCGTCCCCCCAGGATATATATGCCGGCCGCCGCTCCCCCCAGCATGGCCAGCAGGTTTCCCTTCAGGGTGGCCGCCTCCAGCCCGTAGTTGCCCAGCACCAGGATGCTTACCCCCAGCAGGGAGAGGCCGATGCCCGCCGCGTTGATGCCGGTGTAGCGCTCCTTGAGCACGGCGGCGGCCAGAGGGGTGACCAGCACCGGATGGGCGGTGACCAGAATCACCGAGCTGGCCACCGAGGTGTACTCCAGTGAGGTTATCCAGAAGGCAAAGTGCCCGGCCAGCACCACCCCGATGCCCGTCATCAGGTACACCCGGGATCGGGGAAGCGACGCCAGCTCAGCTCGATACCGGGGCATGAGCAAAAAAGGCAGCAGCAGGAGGGTGGTAAAAAGCAGGCGGTAAAAGGCGATGGTCAGGGGGGCGGTGTCCGTGGACACGATGAGCACGGCGGCGAAGGACACGGAGGCGATGGCCACAATCAGCCCCAGGTAGTATTTTTTCACTGATGTCAATGGCGTACCGATTTTTGTGTTTTTCTGTCGGTCCTAGTCCTCCGGGCTGTCCAGCATCCGGCTGGCCTTCCTAGCGGTGGCCAAGCTGTTTGACAGCGACCTTACAGGACGGGAGAAGGGGGAATTAGTAGGAACGTCCTCGGCTAGTAATAAGGGATCCTTGCAGCATACGCTGGATGGGTTTTGCTGGAATGTTTATGGGTATCCACCGATTTTAAGACTAGGATCGCCAAGCAAAACAAACCCATGAATGGTGGCCGTGTTCCACGGTTGCCATACACTGCCAATGTCACCGAATTTATCAATGTAATTATGCAAGGAGTATCCCCAGCAGTCTCCCAGATGTTGCTTTCCTTCAACCCCGTATGCGTAAAACACCATGGGCTCAAGTACCCCCATGCCAATCTCAAGAATATCTGGTTCTTCTATGCCGTCATTATCTAGATCTCCAGTTTCTCCGAATCCAAAGAAAGGTGGCACCGTGTATCCAATAGCTGCTACACCTCCTCCGTCGATACTGCGAACAAATCCCCAGCTGATAGTGTACAACGCCGGGAAGTATTTGGCATACCAGGGTGGGTCCACCAGTTGTTCCGGACGATCAAAAACCGCGATATTAAATTGAGCGGTGCGACAACCACCAATGACCACAATAGGATATTCAGTATTGGAAAAAAACGGGAGATCCCATATGCCAAGCCCACGCTCAAATGCGTCATACTGACCAGGTTTATAGACGCTCACATATGTCATCCAGCAGTGACCATCCAAATGCATAAAGGAAGCACCTTCACCCAATGCTGCTTTAATATTATCGGGGTTGACATCGGTTTCTGAGGCATAGACACGTACTGGTTCGTACCCCGCCAGAAACTCAGCTGTCTGGTCAGTAATCAGTTCTCCTTCCACGTAGTTCTGTTGGTCTTCAAATATATCTCCGCTAACCAATACAACCTTGTTTGAGTGCATGAGGGTGTTTTCATAGGTTATCGTTTTATCTATGACGGTTCGCAGGTCGATGAGACTTCGGCATGCCCATCTTCCCAGAAATACGTCTGGATAGAGATCCATGTCATCGTTTCTGGTACCGAATAAATCATCTTCATTGGTGTCCCACGACTGGAATATACCAGTATCGTCATAAATATCTGCAAAGTAGAGGTCACCAAGATTTTGTACGTCATTCCACAATTTTTCGCCCACATATCTCACCGGGCAAAACCATTGCTCATCCATACCAGGCCTACGTCCTCCCACAAGCAACACGTATGTAACATTCCAGGTATCCAAGGCGTTTTTTATGAAATACTTTATTTTTTCAGCCTCGTCTCTGCCCTCTGTACTAAAATAGTCACCGTTATATATCTCATCTATCCCAATCAACTGGGTTCTCATTCCATAATTTTCTTTATGTTGTTGGAATGGTTCGAGTTCATTTTTCCACTCGTCTGGAACTATGACTAATAGATTATATGAATCCATGGCAGATGCTATTTTAGCATATACTTCAGGATTATGTTCAGAGGGAAACAGATGGTTACGGTTCTCCCCCGTAATGGCAGGCACTGTACCCATCATAAATATACAAATACATACAAGTGCGAGTGTTTTACTCATTTTTTACCTCCCAAATAAATAACGATAAGTTTCTTTTATACTTTGTTGTTTCGTAACTAGGACCTATCTTTCCTTGGCATTTTATACAATGTACTTTCAAAAATTGCAACGTAAATTTTTGAAAACCTCTTCTAAAAAACTGGCGTTCCCTGGCGAGA
>Ga0209164_1000466_pt1 | contig 95690 bp, 65 predicted proteins | sample MTBNYHSulfiMetaG_FD_187458 | JGI IMG/M metagenome (GOLD analysis project Ga0209164, IMG submission 187458) | Enrichment culture microbial communities from rom New York Harbor, USA that are MTBE-degrading - MTBE-NYH (New York Harbor Sulfidogenic)... | ecosystem: Environmental > Aquatic > Marine >... | reverse complement strand
ATTATAAGAAACAAAATCGTTTTCAGGATATTTGCCGTGGTTAATAGGGAAACACCTTATGTCGATTTACATAAATTCGCAGCGTAAATTTCTTTGTGAAAATTTGTAGTTTTCTTAGAAAACAGGGCAAAATCCTATACTACTTCATTTAAATTGGTATATCTGAATAATATAGAATTAAGAAAAAACACATTTTAAGTCGAACCTAAGTTAAATTACAAAATAATGCATTTTAATACTTTACGATATTTTGTATTAAATAATAATGTTTTTTGTTCTATTGCTCTGGCTGCTATTGATATAAATACATAAATCCTTGATTTGCAGCAGAATTATCAAAATTTAAAATTTCCTTATATTTGCTATTACATCCTAAAACAAAATGAGTCTTCAGCCCGATGATAAAATCGTAATTAAAAAACTCAAAGAGGGGGATGTCCTCTCCTTCGACAGGGTATATGAAAAATATCATAAAAGGGTATATTATTTTGCATTGAGTTATCTGAAGAACAGGGAAGAGGCTGAAGAAATCGTACAGGAAGTTTTTCTTAATCTCTGGAGATCAAGAGAGCAGATCAAAGAGTATTATGTGTTTAGCCGTTATATATTCAAGATCACTTTTAATGCAATTCATAAGTCTTTCCGCAAGCAGGCATCTGACAGGAGACACCTGGAGAGTGTCATAAAAGACATAGTTTTGGAGGATGATTCCACCAATATTGATCTGGAATACAATAACCTTATGGAGCTTGCTGATCAGTATATCGAAAGATTACCCCCGAAGCAGAAAAGCATTTTTCTTATGAGTATTTCAGAAAATCTAACGAATGAGGATATTGCCAGTAAACTGAAGATTTCCAGAAAAACAGTAGACAATCATCTGAGCAACGCCAGGGCTTTTCTGAAAAAATCATTTATTGACGGCAGGTTGATTTCTGCACTTTTCTTTTCTCTCTTTTTGAAGTGAGGATTTTCCAAGAGTAATTTTTACCACGAAGGACACGAAGGATACCACAAAGTACACAAAGAATTATAAATCAGGAACATATCTTAGTGTCCTTTGTGCATCCTTCGTGTCCTTTGTGGTAAAAAACCCAGGTTAGTTTAATCCAAAAATAATTCTAAATAACCCCCCAATCCGGGAAGTTTTGCACTCAGATGGATATTATATATAAATGTTTTTGTTGGATGAATTAAAAAGATGAGTATGAATGTAAATGAAAAGATTGACGCACAGCTACTACAGCGTTATGTTGAAGGAAATGCATCTCCGGAAGAAAGCCTGATCGTGAGAAAATGGTTCGCGGATGAGAACCTGAAAAAGCAATTATTTAACTCGTCCGTTGATATGTGGGAAAAAATTCCACCGGATATAGAAGTAAAGGAACTGGATGGTTCGCGCATCCTTGACCGCATTCACCACAGGATTAAAAGGGAAGAATCTGTATTTAGTAAGGAACAGGGAAAATTATCCATTTTCCTGGGAAAATTAAGTCGTGTTGCAGCAATTCTGTTATTACCGGTACTTATAACTACAATCTTTTTATATAACAAGATTCATTCTATTTACAGTGACACTTCCTATTCCGAGATTTATGCCCCGGCAGGGACCAGGACTACCTTCAATCTTCCGGATGGTACTACAGGATGGTTGAACGGAGGGTCTGCCTTAAAGTTCCCTTCGCGTTTTCAGAAAAATTTCCGTAATGTTGAGTTGACAGGGGAAGCGTTCTTTAATGTTACACCAGATAAAAGAAAAGCTTTTATAGTCAGCACTTTCCATATTGATGTAAAAGTGCACGGAACAACCTTTAATGTAATGGCTTATATTGATGAACCGGCAACAGAAGTAACCCTTGAAAGCGGAAGCGTGGAAGTATTTAAAAAATTAGATGAAGAGCGTGTGAGTATTATCAAGATGAAACCGGATCAGTCATTATCCTATTATCAGAAAAATGGATCTGTAAACCTCGTTTCCGGGCGCAGTTATGACAAAACTGCCTGGATAGAAGGGAAACTGGTTTTCAGGTACGAACCTTTAAGTGAAGTTATTAATAAGATTAACCGGTGGTATAATGTAAACATACAGATCACTGACCCTGAACTGAAAGATCACATTTATTACGGAACGTTCCAGAATGAAACGCTGGAAGAAGCATTAAAGCTGCTGCAGCTTACCGCACCCATACGTTACCGGGATCTGGGAAGGAAAAAGAATCCTGACGGAACGTTCGAAAAGAGGATCATTGAATTACAAAGCAGGAAAAAATAAAATGACACTCAAAATTATTAACTAAAAAATAAATGCCTATGACGTAAAACACCACAAAAAAAGAGGAAAGCGGGGGGCGCTTTCCTCAAGATCCAGCAAGCTTTTCCAAAGCAAATAAACAATGGTATTAACCTTACTAAATCAATGTAAAGATATGAAAAAAAACAATTGGCAGGCAGGAGACCAACTAAGAAAACTACTCTCCTGTAAAATACTGAAACATATGAGAAATACACTACTACTATTGCTCATAACCTTCTTCCAGTCCTACGCAACCATTTCCTACTCCCAGACCACACTATTAAGCCTGGATTTAAAGGACGCCACTGTTGGCAGCGTGCTGGAGAAGATTGAAGAACAAAGTGATTTTTATTTTTTGTTCAATGCTAAACTCGTTGACATTGACAGGAAAGTATCTGTTTCTGTCAACAACCAGAAGATATTCCCCGTTCTTGACCAGCTTTTTACTAATACAAATGTGGAATATGTAGTATATAACCAGCAGATTGTGTTATCTCCCGGGGAATACATTGGCGGGTTGAAGAAAAGTCAGACTCAGCAACCAAGGGTGATTACAGGGACGGTAACTGATGAGAACGGCGATCCGATGGTTGGTGTTACCGTAATGGTAAAAGGAACTATACAGGGAACTATTACCGATGCCGAAGGGAAATATTCGATTTCTAATGTGCCGGAGGATGGCATACTGATATTTTCATTCGTTGGAATGAAATCGCAGGAAGTTTCAATTAACAAACAACAAACTATTGACATCGTCCTGAGTATAGATAAACTTTCACTTGACGAAGTGATTGTAATTGGTTATGGTACTGCCCGGTTGCAGGATTACCCCGGTTCGGTAAGTTCGTTAAAAATGGACGGATCCGCTTTATCATTACTTCCTAATTTGAATGCCTTGGAACCATTAAAAGGGAATATTTCAGGATTGAATATTGGAGCTACAAACACAGCTGGAGGCGAGCCCAACATATTAATACGAGGGCAGAACTCAATCTATGGATCTAATAATCCATTAATTGTATTGGACGGAATAATATACTTGGGCAGCTTAAGTGATATTAACCCAAATGACATTGCCAGTTTTGATATTCTAAAAGATGCTGTTTCAGCTGCAGCCTTTGGTTCACGTTCAGCCAATGGAGTAATTGCCATCACAACGAAAAAAGGCAATATTGGTAAGCCTGTTATTACATATAATATGTCTTCAGGAATTCAATTATGGCAAAATCAACCAACATTAATGAAGGGTGAAGAGTGGATCAGCGTTGTAAATGCCCGTAATGGATATACCCCCGGAACCACAAACTGGGCAACTTCTGAAGGGCAATTAGCCAATTTTTATGCAGGGAATGAAACAGATTGGCTAGATAAAGTTACCCAAACAGGAGTTATTCAAAATTATCAAATTGCTGTTTCAGGTGCAGAACAGCAAGTGAATTATTACTTATCTACCTCATACAGTGATAACAAGGGAATAGTGGTAGGAGATAATTTCAATCGTATTTCGCTATTGGGAAAAGTAAATACATCAATTACTGACTGGTTACAAGTTGGATTGGATGCCAATTATTCCCGACGAGATTACTCAGGATTTGCTGCTAATATGCGTGAAGCACAAGCTTCGTCTCCATATGGGGTAATGTTCCGTGATGATCAAGGTAATCTCGAAAAATATCCACAATCTGGATCATCAATAAATCCACTTTGGGGCGTTGACGACGGAACTCGTGATAATAAAGATATCCGAAATAACTACCGCATTAATGCATATACAGTTATTGATGTTCCTTGGATTAAGGGATTAAATTTCAAGATGAATTTATTGTCATATGTGGATAAAAATCAAACCGGTAACTTCTATTATGAAAATTACTATGTTCTGGAAGGTGAAGGTCTGGAAAGATATGCGCCATCCACACTTGTCGGTTTCTTGTCCAAAGCAAACGGAAACATCAGTACATATAACAGTTCCAGTTATGTATGGGATAACATTTTGAATTATAAAAATTCATTCAAAAACCATATTATAGATGTAACATTGGTCGCAACAAGAGACCATTACCGGTATGAAGAATTAATTATGAAGGGATCTGATTTTGCTGCTAATGGAAACACTGCTCTTGGAATGTGGGGTCTACTTAAGGCAACTATTCAGAATATTGATATGAATGGAGTTGAACGATCAAATGTTGGCTATCTGGGACGTATAAGCTATTCATTTAACGGAAAATATTATTTTACTAGCTCTTACCGACGTGATGGAGCATCGGTCTTTGGAACAAATAGAAAATGGGGAAATTTTGCAGCTGCAGGTTTGGCATGGAGAATTACTAATGAGTCATTCATGAGAGATATAAAACTCTTGAATGATTTGAAAATAAAGTTATCATTGGGTCAAAACGGGAATCAGGGAATTAGCCCATATGCAACTTTGTCAACTATTACAAATGGTGCGGCTGCTAATTTTGATTATGAATTCTCAGATGCAGAAGGTATTCGGAATTATGGTTTATATCAAAACGCTTTAGGAAATTATGATCTGGGATGGGAGAAAACGGAATCATGGAATACTGGTTTTGAGTCAATATGGTTGAAAAGGCGATTATTTGTTGATATGGATATATACTTTTCAAAAACGACAGATCAGATTTTTATGCGTCAAATTCCTGTCATGACAGGATTTACAACCATAAATACCTCAATGGGACAGGTAAATAATTCAGGAATAGAATTAACTGTAAAATCTATAAATATTCAAACAACAAATTTGAGGTGGAATACCATTGTTACTTTTTGGAAAAACAACAATAAACTAATAAAGCTTTATGGTCAAGATGCAAACGAAGATGGGAAAGAGGACGATGATATTGCCAATAGTCTCTTTATTGGAAGGTCATTGGGAACAATATATGGTTATCAACAAGATGGAATTGTTCAGGAAGGTGACACTGAATATATAACCCTTACCGGAAGCGCTCCTGGAGACCCAAAATATAAAGACATTGATGGAGTAGCAGGAATTACTGCAGACGACAGAATATTCTTAGGGAATGATAAAGAAAATTTCAGATTGAATATAAGCAATAGTATCAATTACAAGAATTTTGAATTATATGCTAATATTACTGGTGTTTTCGGAGGAAACAAGTATTATTTAAAAAGTAATCCATATGCATACAAGATCGCTGGAACCGGTCGTAATATTGATAATATGATATATAAACCATATTGGACTCCGGAAAATAAAAGTAACGTTTATCCTTCGGCAACTTATGCGGGTGACAGTCGTTTTATGGGATTACAATCACGCGGATTCGTAAGATTACAAGACGTATCCTTGTCATACTCATTAAATCCATATTGGCTTAAAGCTATCAGAATAAGTTCAATGAAAATATTTTTAAGCGCTAAAAATTTAGTTATCATCACAAAATGGGTTGGAGGAGATCCTGAAATAGGCGCTCCTGTTTTTCAGAATATAATGCCAGTTCCCTCCACCTATTTAATTGGAATAAATATGAGTTTATAAATAAAACTAAAATTTTAAGACATGAAAAAAATACTATATATAGCCTGCCTTGGAGGTTTTTTATTAATAATTTCCGCAGGTTGTGAGTCAGATGATAAATTCCTGGAAGAAAATCCATTAACTTTTTATACTATCGATAATGCATTTTCAACTTCAGCTCAGGTCGATCAGGTATTAATATCGAATTACTCTTATCTCCGCAGTTTATGGGCTAATCCCAATGGAGCACAATGGATATATGTATTTAGAGGCAATGGTACAGATATGTATGATGTGGCAAGTATCCGCAGTGGTTCCACTTTTAATAATTATGGAATTATTAATCCCGGTAACGACAATTTTTATCAAATATATAATGCATGGTATCAGGTGATTGCCCGTGCTAATCTTGCCATATATGCAGCAGAATTACCTCAAGTTTCATGGGCGTCAGACACAGAAAAAGCTTATGCTATGGCCCAGGCCCGGTTTTTCCGTGCATTTGCTTACCGCAACCTGGCTGAACTTTTCGGTGGTGTACCCATTGTAACAGAAATTTCGAAGTCTCCACGTTATGATTTTAAACGAGCAACTCGTGTTGATACTTACCAATTTGCAATTGATGAGATGGAAACTATTGAAGATGATCTGCCGGAAACAACCACTAGTGGTGGCAGACTCGTTCGCGGAGCGGCACAACATAACTTATGTGAATTATACCTGGCTCTTGGCACCCAATTATCAGTCGAGGGGAAAGAAAGTGAAGCTCAGATTGCATTTACGAAATCAATAACCTATGGTAATAAGGTAATTGATGGAGGAATTTATTCTTTAATAACATCTCGGTTTGGTAAAAGGAAAAATGAGCAGTCAATATTTTTCAATGTATATAGGGGTGGTTCTGTAAATTCAATAGTGGATACAATATCATCAATAACTAATTATTACTGGGATTTGTTTCAGGAAGGAAATATAAACTATCAGGATGGAAACACCGAGTGTATTTGGGCAATGCAAATTGATTATGAAGCATATAAAGCTGGAGATAAAAAATCGGTGTTACCTAATACGCGGGCTTATGGCCCTGTCCTTCGCATTCATAGAGAACACATACTTGGAACATTGGAAGATGTAGGAGGTCGCGGAATTTCAAATATAATGCCTACTATGTATACCAGGGACAGCATTTTTGAAGGAGAGTATAGTGCAGACATGCGTAACTCTGAAGTCGTTCTTCGTAGAAGGTTTAAAGGAAATGTAGGTACTTCGCCTTATTATAAAATGGTTATTCCGTGGGATATATTTTATAATGGATCTTCAGATCCAACAACAAATATAGCCAATAAAAGCATGTGCTATCCAATATCATGCAAAATCTCAACCGATAAGTTTACCGGATTAAGTGATGGAGAAAATATGAGTAATCTCTTTCGGGATGATTATTTTATCCGCCTCCCTGAAACGATCCTGCTTCGTGCTGAAGCCAAACAACGAAGCGGTGATAAAATAGGAGCAGCTGCTGATGTTAATCTGCTAAGATCCCGTGCTAATTGTAGTTATGTGGTAACTGCAGCTGATATGGACGATAAATTCAACACCATTCTGGATGAACGTGCCCGTGAACTCGTTTTTGAAGAATGCAGATGGAATACCTTACTTCGTATGGGGGGTAAAATTGCCGTTGACCGAATTAAAAAATATGCATACTGGCCTGTTGCACAAGCAAGCTTGAACTTCGACTATAATTTATGGCCTATTCCGCAAACTGTTATCGACACGAATTTGGATGTGGAATTAATGCAAAATCCGGGATGGTAAGGTAAATAAACGCATATCTATAAAAATATTAAAATATTAAGAACAATACTTCGTTAAATTTTTATTTTGCACTGATAATTAGCATTTTAGCAATTCATCCTTGTGTTGAACATATAATTAATAATCAACACTTTGCATCTTTGCTCCATTTGTGTTTTTAGTTTAATTTAACGAACTATTGTAATAATGAAACTAGCATAATTTTCTGAAGCACTAATCGAAATGAAAATCCCGGATTATGCTAATTTAACGAAGCAAAATCCATTGAATTAATTCCATGTAGCTATTAAAAAAAACAAAGCATGAAAAAACTTATCTTAATAATCGTATCATCAATCTTGGCGATCGTAGTATTTTCTCAAGATAAGGAATATTTAAAAGAGCTAAACATTCCATATTATGAAACCAAAATAGCTGAATATGATAGATATATCAAAGAACAATGTCGTTTGGATATTTATTACCCTCCAGAAGTTAAAAACTTTCCTGTAATCGTATGGTTTCACGGAGGCGGAATGACAACCGGAGATAAATCAAAAAACTTTCCCTGGGGACTTGCAAAAAATAATGTTGCAGTCATATCAGTCAATTATCGTTTATATCCTGAAGTTAAATGTCCGAAATATTTGGAAGATGCTGCAGCTGCTGTAGCATGGGTATTCAATAATATTGAAAAATACGGAGGTAATCCCAGACTAATCTTTGTTGCAGGTCATTCAGCAGGAGCTTATCTTACCAACATGATAGGATTAGATAAAAAATGGTTGGCTGCATTTAATATCGATGCAAATGATATTGCCGGATTATTCTCTGTAAGCGGTAATGGAATCACTCACCAGGCCATTAGGGATGAAAAAGGAATTTCTAAAACAATACCTTTAATCGATGAATATGCACCTCTCTTCCATGTGCGTGCAGATGCTCCTCCCTTGCTCTTAATGACTGGTGACAGGGAAATGGAATATATTGGCAGATACGAAGAAAATTCTTACTTGATGCGTATGATGAAACTGGCAGGACATAAAGAAACAATTTTATATGAATTTGGTGGTTACGGGCATGATATGACCATACCAGCATTTCCTTTGATGTTAAGACAAATAAATTTGATTAGAGAACAGCTAAAGAATGAACGATAGTAATGAACCCGATTATGGAACCAGGAAAATTAAACCCGAAGGAATATATCAAAATGTGCTTTATCATGTTATATCATTACTGTATAAGGCCTTAGAAGATTTTTAAAACTAGATTATTCTGTTTGAGGATATACATTTTGGATTGAAACACATGCTATTTTCAACTTTTATTCTAATCTATAATCTGATTCTCTGAAAGCTATCGACTCAAAACTGGATGTGAAACATAAATAATAAAAGCAGGGACAAATATGATTTTGCCCCGGCTTTTATTATTTGTCTGTATTATACAAATCAATAATTAATTTGTTTTTAATCGATAGTAAGTACTGCTATATGCCATTTATTTAGTGTTTTGAAAACATCAAGGTGTTAAAACACCAACTATAATCTGTCAAATTCTGGGACATGTTTCAAACAAAAAACATATGATAAAATTTACATTTCTGCTTCTCTTGATTTTGATCTCTGTTGTCGGATCATATTCACAAAATATAAAATACAAACTTGGAACCGACCAGTCAGTAACAATTGAAGAGATTACATCAGGTTTTCAAGCTGTGCCTGATGAATCAAGGCTTCGCTGTTATTGGTGGTGGCTTAATGGAATGGCAACCAAAGAATCAATTACCCGCGACCTGGAAGAAATGAAAGCTAAAGGGTATGGCGGCGCTTCCATTGTCGATGCCGGAAGTTCCAATTATTCGGTTGCTCGAAAAACCAAAGCCGGCCCGGTTTTTATGAGCGCTGCCTGGATGGAACTATACCAGCATGCGGTAAAGGAAGCCGATCGTATCGGCATCGAATTGAGTGTGAACACGCAAAGCGGCTGGAATCCCGGTGGGCCTTCCATCACTCCGGATATGGCTCTTAAAAAACTCGTTTACACAGAAATTAAAGTAAAAGGCGGGAAACAAGTTATCGTTGAATTGCCACAACCTGAAACGAAACTGTTGTACAAAGACGTTATGGTCCAGGCCATTCCGCTTCCAACTGAATATTCGCCTTTGAAAAACGATGCTATCGTCCACTGGGACAAAAAATCGTTTAATCGCACTATGGGATGGAAAGGAGTTTACCCGCTTCACGAATTACGTGAAGGGTTCGACAACCCGGTTGAAGTTGACATTGTAAAAAAAAGCGACATTATCGATTTAACAAATTGTTACGACGGAGAAAAACTCAATTGGGATGCTCCGGTGGGCGACTGGCTGGTTATACGTTACGGATGGACCTGTACTGGAGCGCGCACCTCTACTACCAGCGATGGATGGGAAGGGCTTTCACTTGACCACCTGAGCCCCGATGCATTTGAACTTTTTCGAAAAACTGTCATTCAACCGCTGATCGATTCAGCACAAGCCGTTGGAAACAGCGTTAAATTTCTGCAAACCGACAGTTGGGAAATGGGTGTAGTGAACTGGACCAACAGGTTTCCCGAAGAATTTAAAAAATTTAGGGGTTATGATTTGGACAAATATCTCCCCGTTATGACCGGGCGTGTAGTTGAAAGCCAGGAAATATCGAACCGATTTCTACATGATTTACGTAAAACTGTCGGCGATTGCGTACTCGAAAACCACTATAAGTTGTTTGCAGAATTGGCACACCGGCATAACATGGGCATCCATCCTGAATCGGGCGGTCCCCATTCAGCTCCGGTAGATGCACTGAAGGTAATGGCCGTAAGTGACATTCCTCAGGGTGAATTTTGGGCTCGTTCCAACACGCACCGCATTACCGATGCCGAACGTCTTGCCGTAAAACAAAGTGCCTGCGTGGCTCATACCAACGGGAAAAGATTTGTTGCCGCCGAAGGCCCAACAAGTATTATTCCTCAATGGGAACGTTCTCCCAAAGACCTGAAAGCCAACATCGATCGTATTTTTTGCTCAGGCGTCAACCGCATCGTATGGCATACACTAACTTCATCGCCTAAGGAATTTGGATTGCCGGGCAATGAATATTTTGCCGGTACCCATTTAAACCCAAATGTTACATGGTGGCACCAGTCCGTTGATTTCACAAACTACCTCAACCGTTGCAGCTATCTGCTCCAACAAGGTCTTTTTGTAGCCGACGTATTGTATTATTACGGTGACGATGTACCCAATTTTGTTTTCCTGAAAGAAGAATATCCCGAACTGAAATTCGGGTATGATTGGGACAAATGTTCAAAAGAAATAATACTGAACCGGCTTTCGGTTTCCGACGGGAAAATTATTTTACCTGATGGAATGCAATACAACCTGCTGGTAATGGCCCCTGAACAATCCATTGACCTGGATGTTCTCCGGAAATTAGAAGAATTGGTAAAAGCAGGGATGACAGTTATTGCGCAACCCCCAAAAGCAACTAGTGGTCTGAAATGGTACCCGGAAGGAGATAAAGAACTTGCTGTTATTACAACCCAGTTATGGGGGAATATAGACGGGGAAATCGTTACAGAAAACAAATATGGAAAAGGACGCATGATCTGGGGACAAGATGTAAATAAAGTTCTGGCAGTTATGGGAGTAAAACCCGACTTGGCGTTCAGCAGTCCTGACAAAGAAACAGCACTCGATTATATTCATCGAAGCACTGATCATTCGGATATTTATTTTGTAGCAAATCGTTTTGCCAGGAAAGGCATTAATAATTTCGAATATCGTTATTTAACTGATTTGCCTGACCGTTACGAACAGGTTGAATGCAAGTTCAGGGTTACCGGGAGAACCCCACACTTATGGGATCCGTTAACCGGTGAAATAAAACCAATACTTACCTATTACGAAGAAGATGGGCAAAGCATTTTGCCGCTGCATCTGACTCCTGATGGTTCTGTATTCGTTATTTTTACAGGTGCAAATCAAAAAAAACATATTATCTGTATTGAAAAAGACAGAAAAAATATCTTTCCGGGAAATTCAATACATTCAAAAGAAAAACCATTATTTGAATTGGAGAAATCAGGTGGAAAATGGGAAATGACTGCATCCGCTCCCGGAAGTTATACCCTGTACTGGTCTAATGGGGAAACCAGTACAATAAAAATTGAAAAGGAAGACCAAATTATTCCTTTATCAGGAAGTTGGGAAGTTCATTTCGATCCGAATTGGGGCGGACCGGAAAAAATTGTTTTCGACGAATTGAAATCATGGACCGGATTTCAGGAAGAAGGAATAAAATATTACTCGGGTACAGCCGTCTATAAAAAATCATTCCATATCAAAAAGAAGGACATAAAAGGGGCAAAAGTTGTTATCGAACTTGGTAACTTGCACGAAATTGCTACAGTCAGTCTGAATAACCATCATTTCAACCTTTGCTGGACCCCGCCTTACCGATTGGATGTAACGGACTACTTGAAAAACGGGACAAATGAACTGGAGATCAAAATAACTAACCTGTGGCCAAATCGACTGATTGGAGATGGAAAATTGCCTGCTGAAAAGCGTCTTACCAAAACCAACATCAATAAGTTTGATGTTCCGGGTGCGGAAAAACTACTGCGTGAATCAGGGTTGATCGGCCCGGTATCAATTATTGTTTCTGAAAAGGTAAAAATTAAATAATTCATGATACCAAGAACATGCGTATTGGAAGCCTTCAACCGGTTGCACGGGCTGCCCTGACCGTATACCCCTGCAGTTCGGCCTGTAACATTAGATTTCCAATCATTCCGGTATGCTCCCGATTAAAAAATATTTATAAATTATTTTAAAATATAACGGTTACGTTTATGAATTATGGCGGATTACGGGGCAATTCCCTGTCAGGACACAATCAATTTGATGCGGATTATAACTATCGGATAACCTGCAAGCCCAACTATTATTTATACACGATACGCAAAGTTGTTTATCTCATGCAATTTCAAAATTTGTGTCAGGATTAAATTCAACCGACATTTTCACCTTGGCTTTTAAGGCTTTAAACACTCGCATAATAGTTGAAAATCTCACGTCTTTTGCATTCGTTTCGATCTTTGAGATCTGTGCTTTCCGCACTCCAACTAATTCGCCAAGTTGTTCCTGAGTCAAATGCTGCTCTTTTCTTGCCTTTCTGATCATTTCTCCAAGGATGTCTGATTTTAGTTCGAACTCGAATTGTTCCCGTTCTTTTGTTCCTTTTTTTCCGACATACTTGTCGGTGAGTTCTTCTAAAGTTGTAGAATTTATCTTCCCTTTTATCATAACCTTCCTGCACAAAACAAAGGCAGAAATTTTATCTTTTGTTCAGGTATTTCCCCGTATTTATCCTCGGTAAATACATAAGCTGTTTTGATATTTGGAAATGTATTCAATAAAAGATGGAGACTTTTTAGTTTTCCTGACTTGCCACTTTTAACTTCAACAGGTATAATCTCACCTTCTTTTTCAATTAAATAATCTGTTTCGGCACTGCTGCCCCGTTTTTCCCTGCTCCAGTAAAACAGGTTTTCATTATGGGAGGCGCGTAGCTCCTGCCCGACAAATTCTTATTCCATTCAACCAGTTTTTCAGTTATCTCCCGCTTCATTTATAAACATTTAATAAATCAGGGTATAAATAATATTAAACTTTTAAAAAATCAAGGATAATATTAAAGTTTTATATGTCAGTGGTTCGCAATGTATTTGGTTAAAGTTGATAATTACTCAGAAAATATTCGAGATAACTGTTGATTTTAGTTCCCAGATAATAAGGAAGGTTCATCAGTAAATAAGGTTTTCCGCCGGGAGTTTTTGTTTTTATTACGTTGAATTCGCCGGCATACATGCGAACAGCATAAGGATGATTTGCAGCCTCAACAAACTGATGCAGCGATTTTAAAGTTCCTTCACTTCCCGATTTTATTTCAACGGGTATTACCATATCGCGAAAGGTAATAACCAGATCTACTTCAGCAGACGATTGTTTTTTCTCCCTCACCCAAAAAAGCGGTTTTTTGTAACTGTAGATATTGAGTGACAATATTTCCTGCGTAATTATATGCGGTATAATGGTTCCTTTCCATGCACTGTTCAGATCATCTAATGCCAGCATTTCTGCCTGTATTCCCAGGGCATGGTTAATCAGTCCCGTATCGAGAAACTGTAAACGGGGAGATTTGCGCAAATCCGGTTTTGCAGGAATGTCAACGTTAGTAGTTGGATAGAGCAGTTGAATGACTTTGGCATCATCTAAATTCCGGAATGCTTCGCCTACTTCCCTTGAGCGATAGTTCGACTGCCCAAAATTCTGAAATTTTATTCTTTGGTCGATGTATAAATGAGCAACTGCCATGATATGTTTTATCACCTTACGTTCTGTTTCGTTCCGGGCGTATTTTTCCACATCATTCCTGTAGGTTTCCCATATACTTTCGTAAACCGCCGGAAGTTCTGTTATACTGCCACTCGTAATGTATCTTGCAACCACTTCAGGCATTCCACCAATTATAGTGTAATGGTTGAAAAGATTTAATAATGTCGAATGTGCAAAAGGTGCATAAGGTATTGTGTCCATTTCTTTTAGAGCTGCCTGGTGTTCAATAGCTTCAAGATATTCTGTGAAATTCAAAGGATGTAAATACAGGAACTCAACTCTTCCAACGGGGAAACTCCTTACCTTTTTCATGGCAAACTCAAGCAGTGAACCTGCTGCAATGACATTTAAACCAGGAAAATCTTCGTAAAAATACCTGAGCATCTGAATTGCATCGGGTGATTCCTGTATTTCGTCAATAAACAACAATGTTTCCGGTAAGGACGAAATGGGTATCCTATTAAATAAAAATAGCGACTCAATAATCATTTTAGCATCCTTATAGTTTTTGAACCATGATGCATCAGCAGGCTTCTCCAGGTTTAACAAAATCTTATGTTTATATGTATGTGCAAACTGTTTAATTAAGGTTGTCTTCCCTGCTTGTCTGGCTCCCCTGATAATTAATGGTTTACGGCCAGGTTTGTTTTTCCATGCATAAAGGTCTGCTTCTTTTTGTCTTTTAAACATTTTATAAACTGTTAATCATTATGTAATAAAGTCAGGGCAAATATATGTAAAACATGTAATATAGTCAAGGCAAATATAAATAAAAAATGTAATAAAGTCAAGGCATAATAATGTTATATTTTACATAAAACCAATGCAAAATATCGAATAAAATGATAGTAAACCAAAGTATCAAATAATAAAGACTAACATAAATCTAAAAAATAAAACAAAAATATGTAATGAAATACAAAGAATAATATTTATTTTTGTAAAAATTTACAAAAATATAAATAATGCAGCAAATATTTAATTACAGCAATAAATTAATCAATGCAGTAAACCCGGGTTTTAAAAGGTACTTGTTTCAAAAGATAAATTGGAGTTCACGACTCATTGAGATACTGGGAGCAAGAGGTGTCGGCAAGACTACGTTGATGCTTCAGAAAGCTAAACTTCTTAATGCCGAAATACCTAACCAGGCTGTTTATATTTCCATGGATGACAAGTTAATGTTCACTAATTCCATTGTTGATCTAGCGGAAGAGCTGGAAAAATACGGTGTGAAATATCTGTTTCTGGATGAGGTACATAAATATCCACCTAAACAGAAAGGGTACGACTGGTCAGCCGAAATAAAAAATTCATACGACAGGTTCCCCGGTTTAAAGATAATCTACTCAGGTTCATCTGTACTTAAAATTTATAAAGGGCATGGCGATCTGAGCCGCCGGAAAAGCTCATACAGGCTTACAGGATTATCCTTCCGTGAATACCTGGAATTAAATGGAAGAGGTGCATACAATAAATATACTTTAAACGATTTGATGGAGAGACATCAAGAAATATCCGGAGCAATAACCAGGGAGATAAAAATAATTCCCCAATTTAAAGAGTATCTCAGATCAGGGTATTTTCCTTTTTACCACGAAGATCCGGATTCTTATTACGATAAATTGAACAGTATCCTGAATGTAATAATAGAAACAGATATCCCTGCAGTATCAGATATATCATTTGAAACTTCGTTTAAATTAAAAAAATTGCTGGCAGTCATTGCATCCACTGTTCCCTATGTTCCTAACCTTCTTAATCTAAGAAAAGAACTATTCGTTGCCGACCAGAGGACTTTGTTAAAATATCTTGATTATCTTGAAAAAGCTGAGGTGGTAAGTACCCTGACGCAGGAAGCAAAAGGAAATATGATCCTGCATAAACCGGATAAAATTTATCTCGGAAATACTAATTTAATTTACAGTTTGAATATGACGGGCGAGGAAGCAGGAACAATAAGAGAAACCTTTTTCAACTCGCAGTTAATTGTGGCTCATCAGCTTAGATTGCCTCAAAATGGTGATTTTCTTGTAGATGATAAATTCACATTTGAGATTGGCGGAAAAAATAAAAAGTCAAAACAAATTAAAGATACCCCGCATGCATTCCTGGTTCAGGATGATATTGAAAACGGCATTTTTAACCGGATTCCGCTGTGGTTGTTTGGGTTTTTGTATTGAATATATGTTCCTTGCTTTTTTAATGGATATTGTTTGCATTTCTCCGGATGGTTAAAGGGATATGTTCCTTTGCTGTTTTTCACACACCTTAATGTTTTTATTAATCTGTCCCGAATTCCTTGTATATATTTAAAGAATCATCAACTTTGACGCAAATTCGTTCTATAAATGTGTAAGGTTACACATAAACAGCACATAATATGTGATAAAAAAACTGTTTGTCTGGATGTCATTGATCATGTATGGGGGACAGCATTTTCGGGGAAAAAGCATATATGATATCAAAAATAGAAGGTTTAAAAATGTCAGATGCTGCTTTTGTAATCCTTCAGTTCCCCTGTGGCACGCATGAAAACGTAACTTTTTTAACGTTACTTTTCTCTTAATTCCGGTGTTGGCAAATCTTTACTTCCGGTTTTGGCAAACATTTACTTCCGATATTGGCACATATTTACTTCTGTATATAGCAGGCATTTGCTTCCGCTGAAAAACTATATTTTCTGCCCGGATTCTGTTTTGGGATTTTGCTGGTACTGAGCGTGCAGACCACCTACCTGGTACAGTTGGACATACCTGGTGCTGCAGAATGGTCTGAAGAAGCCAAAACTGGAAAGAAATCAACCATAACTTCATACATTCCATTGTGGATCTTGCCGAAGACCTGGATTATGCGGGAATTTGGAATGCAATGCTTTAACTATGTTGTTAATCTCATGCAATTTCAAGATTTGTGTCAGGATTAAATTCAACCGACATTTTCACCCTGGCTTTTAAGGCTTTAAACACTCGCATAATAGTTGAAAATCTCACGTCTTTTGCATTCGTTTCAATCTTTGATATCTGTGCTTTCTGCACTCCAACTAATTCACCAGGTTGTTCCTGAGTCAAATGTTGCTCTTTTCTTACCTTTCTGATCATTTCTCCAAGGATGTCTGATTTCAGTTCGAACTCGAATTGTTCACCTTCTTTTGTTCCACTTTTTCCGACATACTTGTCGGTGAGTTCTTCTAAAGTTGTAGAATTTATCTTCCCTTTTATCATAACCTTCCGGCACAAAACAAGGGCAGAAATTTTATTTTTTGTTCAGGTATTTCCCCGTATTTATCCTCAGTAAATACATAGGCTGTTTTGATATCTGGAAATGTATTCAATAACATATGAAGACTTTTTAGTTTCCCTGACTTGCCACTTTTAACTTCTACAGGTATAATCTCACCTTCTTTTTCAATTAAATAATCTGTTTCAGCACTGCTGCCACGTTTTTCCCTGCTCCAGTAAAACAGGTTTTCATTATGGGAGGCGCGTAGCTCCTGCCCGACAAATTGTTCAGCCAGTTTCCCGTTATACACGGATGCAAGCTTATGTTTTGGCACAGTTTTATCTGAATAGAAACCAATGATATTGGAGAGTAATCCAATATCGAGAAAAACAGTTTTGAAGATTTTTTCCGAAGCACTTGCTCCAAGTGGTATTCCACCCGGAGAGGCAGCCCTTACTCTGGTGAATAATCGGGCTGTTTCCATTAGTTCAAAAGCCTTTTTTATAGTTGGATTGGTGAAATCTTCAGCCAGATGAGCATATTTTATTTGTTCTCCGGTTTTACGCGCAACAGAACTGAGAACAGCATTTAAGCACCGCCTATCAGAATGTCCTGCATACTTTGCAAAATCCTGACGCAGTGTGGCAATCAGGTCAGCCTGAATATTGCTGACATCAATAAAACTCCCTGTGTTTGTAAACGTTGCCACACATTCAGGCATGCCTCCAATTAAAAAATATTTGTACAGTTCGTTATTGATCATTCTAATGACAGCGTCAGAAAACTGGCTTTCAGATTGATTTATTTTTTCAGACAGTAACTCATTACCATTCGCAATTAAATATTCTTCAAAGGTCATTGGAAACATTGACAGCATCTGTAACCGTCCGACAGGAAATGAAATATCCTTAAGTGCAAATTCCAGCAGAGAACCGGCTGCAATTATGTGTATTTCAGGATTTTCTTCATAAAAATAACGTAATGCCGAAATAGCCCTTGGACATTCCTGTATTTCATCAAAAAAAACCAGGTCTTGACCCGGAACAATTCTTTTTCCTGTAACAAGTTCAAGTTCCGACAATATACGATGACTGTCAAGATTCTGGTCGAATATGGAATGCAGGTCAGGATTCTTCTCAAAATTAATATGGTGTATATTCCCATTGAAATGTGTGTTGGCAAATTCCAAAACAGACCAGGTTTTCCCAACTTGTCTGGCTCCTCTTATCAATAATGGTTTCCGGGACAGATTGTTTTTCCATTCGACCAGTTTTTCAGTTATCTTCCGTTTCATTTATAAACATTTAAATAATCAAGGTAAAAATAATAATAAACATTTAAAAAATCAAGGATAAATTTAAATTATTCTATGTCAATTGTTCGTTAAATTAAAAAAACGCCAGAAGCCAAAGAAGGCGCAAAATGTAGATTTTAAATAATATAGATTTCAATTATACTTACATATATATGTAGTTATTTCATGATATAAATACACCTAATGTTGTAAATATTCAATTTATTCCATATAAAAGTGGCACTACACAGAATTTTTTTTGTTTCAGTGGAAATTAAATGTAACGTGTTGGTAAACATTCAACTGGTATTGTCTGCATATCTCCGGATTCGTGTTATTCCATTATAAACAAAATAATATTACAATTCTCCCAATTCTACAATTCTCCCTGTCTCAGAAACCATATAAAGAGGCAATGACAGCAATTTCCATGTTAATTGAGATTTTTTCCCCGGCACATTAATTCCCGTTTTAAAACTTCCAATGGAAGGAAGATCCATATTGAACCGGATACCAGTATCGAGTTTCTTTTCGTACAGAAAAAGTTGCAATGATTTTAATGTTCCGGTTTTTCCCCATTTAACTTCAATGGGGTAGATGTTGTTTTTATGTTGAAAAATATAATCAATTTCAGCATTTGAATTCTTTTCTTCTCTTGACCAGTAAAATAGTTGTGGACTTATATGTGGCTGAATGTTGGCAAGTAATTCCTGACCAGTGAATTGTTCTGCAAGCATTCCTTCATTGGCAGTAATTAAATTTTCAAGAGCTGTAAGTTCTATATGATTAAATTGGTTGACAAAGCCAATATCCAGAAAAACAGTTTTATACACATCATCCCGGGAATGTGTTGTAAGTGGAACTTTATTTGCATTTGTATGTACTACTTTATGAACAATTCTGCTTAATTCCAGCTTGCTGACCGATTCTTTAAGAAAAGTGGATCTTGTGTCCCTGTCAATGTTACTGTATTTTATTTTTCTACACGGATTTTGGCCGCAATACTTAAATACTGTTTGCAAGTATTCCTGTTGCCTGCGCGTTCCATATTTTGCAAAATCGTACTTAAAAGATGTAAGAATGTTTTGTAGTATCCTCTGTATCTCAGACAACATGTTGTCTTCTGAATAGGACTTCACAACAACAGGCATACCTCCAATAAAGAAATAAAAACGAAGGTACTGTGAAATTTGTTTATGAATTACTTCACTAAACGACGATGAAAAATCAAATTCACTGATATATGAGACAAGTTTTTCCTGTTTTATCGCCAATAAAAACTCTTTAAAGGTCATGGGGTACATGTATAGAAATTCAACGCGGCCAACCGGCATTGACAATTTCATTTCATTTAAGGTGTGATCCAGTAGGGAACCTGCACAGATCACATGAAGTTCCGGAATTTTTTCCTTAAAATACCTTAGCGATTGAATAGCTTCAGGACAGGACTGAATTTCATCGATAAAAAAAAGAGTATTACCGTAGCTTATATCTTCATTTAAGAGAATAGACAGTTCTGTAAGAATTCGTTTTACATCATTATCAAAGAATATTTTTTTAAATTCCGGCTTTTCTTCCAGGTTAATACTCAGGAGATTTTTAAATTCAAGCCGGGCAAATTCCTCAACGATATAGGTTTTACCAACCTGTCGTGCCCCCCTGAGAATTAATGGATTTCTGTTATTTCTATTTTTCCAGTCTTTTAAATATTGTAAAATTCCCCGTTTCATGCAAAAATACAATAGTGTTATTGGTATAATTGTGCAAAAATACAATAGTATATTTGATTATCCAAATTATTTTAACTATTTTTTAAATATTTCATTAAGGCATATTTTATTGCATGATCACAATCATAATATTTTTCAAAGGTTGAAGATTTCTTCTTCCCTTTTATCATAACCCGCATGCACAAAACAAGAACAGAGTTGAACATGCTATTCAGGTTTGCCAGTCATTTGATGAGCCGGAAACACGTAAAAGGGAATTGAGAGGATTGCTTGAAGCCATGCAGGAACATAAATTATCAGAAGGATTTATAATCACTGAAGATGATGAAGAAGTTATTAAAGAAAACGGATTGGTTATTAATGTGATACCTGCATGGAAATATTTACTGACTGATGTCAGGTAAGCTTTTGCTGAATTCAATCCTGAAGTAGTCCTTCTGTAAGGTCCGGTCAATCCTATGGGCCATACCTGACGCTGATATAAATAAAAATATGGAGTATACACTGGAACAAATCCCGGTGTATTGATCTGCATAGGTATAAAAAAATCAAAAATCAATGCGGAAATGGTCATCATTGATTGTATTATATCCAGGTAATATTATTTAATAACAAATCATATGAACAGACGAAATTTTATTCAAAAATCAACCCTTATGGGAGGGGCTACAGGAGCAGTGGCTATGTTACCAACTTTTGGTTCTATTGTTTCATCTGCAGGTTGTGCAGGAAATAAGCCGGCAAATGCACAGACTCTCATTCCGGAAATGATGTTAAACGAAACAGTATCAGTTTCGAAACCTCTTCTTTCACCATCGCAACTAAGTTTCCGTATAGGATTGGCACGTACACGGATGTCATCCTATCCCTGCGATTCCATGGATTTTGTCATGATGGACATGGAACGGCCGGATAATAAAAACAGGCATGCGGATTTTTGTAATGGTGACCTTACGGGGAGACTACTTGAATTTCTGAGTTGTTCGGAAGGAATAGACGGAAAGTATGATCCACGACTCAATGAACTATTTGAGAGAATATTAAAACAAAGGCAACCATCAGGTTATATAGGTCGTTATGCTGCCATCCCCGGAAGGGTTAAACCAGAAGATGATCCTTCACATTCAGGAACAGGATCAAAACACTTTTCCGGTTTGGTGAGATATTATGAGCTGACAGGCGATAAAAGGGCATTGGAAGCTGCCCTGGGATTGGCGGAGATACTATGGTCTATCCGTGAGAAATGGGAGAATGACACGCAATTGTCCTGGATATGGATAATAGAACCTTTAGCAAGGTTGTATGATATTACGAAAGACCAAAGATGGCTGGAGTTTTGTGAAATGCTAAGGGATAATTTACGTCCATTGGGAGAGGAAAAAACACATTCACACGGGTATATGACTACTATTCGTGGATTACAGGTAATGACCCTTTTAACAGGCGATCTTTCCTGGAATGAAATTCCCGACAGGAGTCAGAAATATATTATTGAAAAACAATTTGTTATGCCTGACGGGAATATTCCGGAAGCTTTTCCTACCAGTGCAAGGAATGAAGGATGCTCCATAGCTGACTGGATCCTGCTGAATCTGAACCAGGGATTGATACATGGGGATGATGATGCATATGAAAAGGCAGAACGTGCATTCTGGAATGCATTGGCATTTAACCAGTTGGTCACAGGTGGTTTTGGCCACCGAAGGATAGCATCGAACGGGTATGGGGTGGATCATATTCATGAAGCCTGGTGGTGCTGCACACAAAACGGGGGTTATGCCATGTCGGAATATGCAAGACATACAGTTACTTTCAGGAATGACACCATCCATGTGAACTTTTTTACACCGGGAGAATTTGATGTTCTTTTACCGGGAGAAAAATGGGCAAGGGTAAAAATCAGCACAGCCTATCCTTCTAAGGCAGAGGCAAATATTGAGGCGGAAAATGTACCGGAAAATATCAAATTACAAATCCGCATTCCATCCTGTGTAAAAAACGGAAAAGTAAACCAATCACGTTCAGGAAGCAGCATAAATGCAACATTTACGGGGGATATAGGGCACCGTATTGAGCAAACCCATCCGGGAGTGATCCTGACTTATGGTCCGCTGGTTCTAGTTCCACCCAAGGGAGTGGGAGTAGGGAGTAAATCATCACCTTCTTCCGATGGGATCCCTGATGGTTATGTTCCCCAGTCCATACCGCAAGGTATTCCCATTATAAAGCTTGACAATCCCCCGGATGCGGATGGATTTATAGACCTGCCTCTTTGTCCTCCTGAAAGACCTTTACCGGTATGGAGTTATTTCGATGAAGGACCCGGATCCCGCACATGGGTGGAAGGTGCAGCTGTTGAAGTAAAATTAAAATACCCTGACGGAAGTGTGTTACCTACCCGGTTTATACCTATGTGTTTCAGTACATCATGTATGTCTTTGTTTGAAACCCCGGTTGTGTTCCAGGATGTCGAGTAAATATAAAGTAGATAATGACAGAATTTAAAAAAAGTGACGAGGGACATATGAGAGGTGAGAGGTGAGAGGTGAGAAGTGAGAAGTGAGAAGTGAGAGGTGAGAGTATAAGGCATGCCGTGTCTTTGAATGCAGTAGGGGCAGAGCAAGCCTAGTGGCACACCATGGGGTGTGCCTTGCCCCGGAGGGGCATCAATTTAATAGCCAGGGGTAGCAACCCCTGGAAAAAATGACGAAATGAGAATCCGCCGAACTGAAACATGCTCTTTATATCATTCCGTTGATTGAGGCGGAACAGATAAAGATAATTTAGGAAAAATTATTATGAACAAAACGATATAGTATTAACCAAAAATTTGTAAACCTTTTTTAGGACGATACAGTTTTAACTATACAACATATTGTTTCCTTCATCGACGCTGTCCGGCTGAAAAACGCCGGACAGGTCTTAGTCACCGTAACTTTAGTGAAGGTGATCTAACTTCTGGTAAAAATTACCCATTTGTAAAACCTGGCTCTGCCACCTGTCATCTGAAGCTGTAGCGAAAGATGGGCGTTGAATAGGGAATACACAGGCCATGTAAAAAATCTGATCCTGGTTCTGGCATTTTACAATTTCATCAAGGATATGTTTTTTTTTGCTAATTTCGCATAACTTGCAGGATGAAAAACATTGGTTTAAATGACTTCGGAACTTGAAATAAAACTGATTTCCCGTTTACAGAACGATGATGTGAAGGCATTTGACCATTTATTCCGGAATTACAGCCGGAATTTATACCGCTTTGCATTTTCTCTCCTGAAGAATAAAGATGATGCGGAAGGTATTGTCCAGGAAGTATTTCTCCGTGTATGGAACAAACGGGCTGATATTGATTCAACCAGGTCATTTAAATCCTACCTCTTTACCATTTCTTATAACCTGGTCATCGATGAACTCCGACTCAGGCTGAAAGAAAAAGAATTCCTCAGTCACCTGGAAAAATTCTTTAATACAGAAGCAACAACCTCCGGGAATGAAGCCGACTATAATCTTCTGAAATCTCAAATTGATGAGGTTGTGGAAAAACTTCCGGAGAAAAGAAAGCGGATTTATAAACTCAGCCGTGAGGAGGGACTTTCCCACAAAGAGATCTCCGAAAAATTACATATTTCAGTTAAAACGGTCGAGAACCAGATAAACCTGGCACTTAAATATTTGAAGTGTAGTTTAGGAGAAAATATTTTAGCAGTTGCTCTTTTTGTTTCTCTTTTTGGATGAGTGTACCTTTGTGTACTTTGTGTGTACTTTGTGTCCTTTGTGGTAAAACCTAACAGGCTGAACCACAAAGGACACGAAGGGTTTCACAAAGGTACACAAAGGAATATTTAGACAACCTCATCTCCTCTCAGATAGCAGAGTCGCTGTCATTAGTAACCCCAGTGAGAGCCCCCGCCTTCACATTTTTTACTATCCATTTGGGGGATATGTCTTAATTTTCCGTATTACTATTACAGAGATACATCAATTCAAATTAATATAGTAGTAGAAAGGATTATCCAAATTGGTAGTTAGCAGGTTCAATCCCCTGAATTCTGCCGGACATTTTTATAAAACAATAAGAATAAAGTGAAAAAAGAAGAAAACATCCCTCAGATCATTAAAAAATATCTGACGGGGGAAAGCAACAGAGAAGAGCTTCATAAGGCCATTTCATATTTTAAGGATCCCCGGCAGGATCAAACAATTGAAAATCTCATTAGTGAAACCTGGGGAAAGAATCAGTTCCATATTCCCGGGGAATATGAATGTAAAGATATTCAGACTATCCTTGAAAGGATCCATGAAAAAATCGAACCCGAATTGCACGAAATCCGACAGCAAAAAACAAGGAGATTGTTTATTAATATTTCAAGGATTGCTGCAATTCTTGTTATTGGGGTGTTTATGGGAATCCTTGTCAATACATTGAAGAAAGAAGCGCCCATCGTTTATACTTCATTGACGCCCAAGGGATCTGTTTCACAGATGATACTTCCCGACAGCACTATAGTGTATCTTAATTCTGATACAGAGTTAAAATTTACTTATAATAGTTTGAAACGGCGAAGGGAAGTCTTTCTGGATGGAGAAGCCTGGTTCCAGGTTAGCGGGAACAAGAAGAAACCCTTCGTGGTTCACACAGCCTGGTATGATGTAGTTGTTACCGGGACGGAATTTAATGTGAAAGCATATAAAGAAGAGAATGATATCGTAACAACTCTTGAAAGCGGATCGGTAGTAATACCTTCCACCGGGAAATTCAGCATGAAATCATCCGTGATGCTTGCACCGGGAGAGCAGTTGATCTTTAACCAGGAAAAACAAACAGTGACCACCCGTAAGGTAAAAACCGGTTATTACACCTCCTGGAAAGAAAACAAACTTATTTTCATCAATATGAGCCTGGGAGAACTCATTACTTTACTGGAGCGTAAATATGATGTTGACATTGAGGTTGTTGAAGGAAGTATTTTAGACTATCATTATGATGGTACTATTAAGAATGAAAATATCCTGGAGATCATGGATTTAATAAAAATAACCTTACCCATAGATTACAAGATCGTGGGTCAGAAGATACAAATAACTAAAAAAACAAGGAGGGCATTAAAATGACATAACACACAAACATTCAGAAAAAACCGGCAGATGCTGTCACATCCTGCCGGCCTTAAATGCGTAAAATAACGGTGCTAAAACACCATTAATTACTAACACTTAACATTACAAATTTATGAAAAAAAATCCATTAACGACCTTTTCCGAAAGAGGAAAGGGTAAAAAAATCTTACTGACAATGAAACTAACTTTTCTACTACTCATTACAGGTTTAGTGCAGGTTTCTGCAATCAGTTATTCACAGGTAACCAAACTTTCTCTTGAAATGAGGAACACGCAGGTTGCCGAGGTTCTGAGGGAAATTGAAAGCATCAGTGATTTCAGATTCTTCTATCAGCGTGAGCAGGTGGATGTTGAACGAATGGTGAGTGTCAATATAAAAGAAATGACTATTGAGCAGGTTCTCAATGAGTTATTTCCTGAAGAAAATATTGAGCATAAAATTTTTGCGGATAAGCTGATTTTAATTGCGCCAAGGTACATTCTTGCCAAAGCTTCGGAGACAAGTTTACAACCACCTCAGATTACCGGGACGGTAACCGACCAGGATGGCATTCCGCTTATCGGGGTTACTGTGATGATCAAAGGTACTACACAAGGGACTATTACCGATGCCCGGGGAAATTACTCTATATCGAATGTCCCGGAAGATGGAATATTGGTGTTTTCTTATATCGGAATGACTACAAAGGAAGTTGAAGCAGGAATCCAGACTATTATTAATGTAACGATGGAGGAAACGGCAATCGGGCTGGATGAACTGGTGGTGGTTGGGTATGGCAGAATGAAGAAAAGTGATTTAACAGGTGCTGTTACAAGAGCAGATATAGAAACTTTTGCAGATCAGCCTAATGTTTCTTTGATGCAGAAATTACAGGGTACGGTTGCAGGTCTCAATGTAAGCCAGGTGCAAAAGGCAGGGGAAAGCCCAACATTCACTATCAGGGGGCGTACTTCAATTTCGGGTGAACAAACCCCCCTTATTATCCTGGATGAAGTAATATTCCGTGGTAGCCTTATTGATATAAATCCTGCTGATATCCAGTCAATAGACGTATTGAAAGACAACAGTGCAGCAGCAGTTTATGGTTCCCAGGCAGCCAATGGAGTGATCATCATTACTTCAAAGACCGGGGAAGGTAGTGATAAAAAACCATCTATAAATTATTCTTCCAGTTTCGGGATTCATACACCTGCTTTTGAATTGAAACCAGGTACTCCGGAAGATTTTATTGAAAAAAATGTTGCTATCGATTTTTATCATAGCCGCACAGCAGAGTCAGGTTACATTGATCCCATTCCAACTTATGATCCGACATCTAAATTTAAAACCAATGAACAAAGGCAAAATTATTTGAATGGTTTATCAACAGACTGGTATGACCTTTTGACAAATGATAATATTTTTGTGCAAAACCACAACCTGAGCCTTTCAAGCCAGACAAATAATATAAATTATTTGATCTCTGTTGGCGTTACAACTGACGAGGGCTATATGCTTAACGAGGATTACCAGAGATATAATGCACGTGTTAATGTGAATAATAAGGTAACTGACTGGTTAACCGTAGGAGTACAATCCTTTTTCTCGTTAAGTGATTTTTCAGGGCTGGATATTTCTACAATTGAGAGGTATACAACACCATATAGTACAGCGTATGATGAGAATGGGGAAATGATTACTTATCCTGGTGGTTTTAATAAAAATGCGCTTCTTGATGCTTATGCTGCTGATAATCTGAATCTGAGGACCAATTTCTTTGGAAATATTTTCGCAAAGGTTGATATACCATTTATTAAAGGATTGTCCTATAAAATTAATTTTCATGATAACCATATTGCAGTGCGTAATTATACCTTTAAAGATTATGATTATAACTATAATGGATCAGGAAATAAAATATACAGTAACTTGAATGATATGTCCTCGGATAACATTTTAACCTATAAACGTTCATTCAATGATATTCACAATGTGGATGTTACTTTTCTCTATGGATTTGAGAAAAGGAAATATGATGATACAAAATCCTCTGCTTCCATATTCGTTAACAACTCATTAGGCTATAACAGCCTCCAGTCAGGTAGTTCTGATGCATTATCGATAATAACAGGGGCATGGGAAGAAGCAAGTTTGTACAATATGGCAAGGCTTTTTTACAGTTTTAAAAATAAATACATGTTGACCGGGACAATAAGGAGAGATGGTTTCTCAGGCTTCAGTGAGGAAAATAAATTTGGTTTGTTCCCATCTGTTGCTTTGGGATGGGTCGCCACAGAAGAATCATTTTTCCCTGACATGTTAAGCGTGATAAATTATCTGAAATTAAGGCTTTCCTATGGTTCTATCGGCAACAGGACGATTGGCAGGTATCAGACCCTGGCAAGGGTAGATGGTAGTTACCAGTATATTGATAAAGCAGGCAATTCAATGTATGGACAGAGTATTAGCAGTATGGCAAGCGCAGATCTGAAATGGGAAACCACCACAGGAGTTAACCTGGGAGTTGATTTTGGAGTACTTGATTCGAGGATTTCCGGTTCAATAGAATATTATAATAACAATACAACTGATATACTGTATTATGTTGATATACCTTCTATCAGCCGGTTTACAAATTTCCCGGACAATCTCGGCAAATTGCATAATCACGGAATTGAAATTTCCCTGGCATCAACAAATATTAAGACAAGAGATTTCTCATGGTCCAGTAATTTTGTTTTTTCAAGGAACAGGGATGAGTTAGTGTCATTGTTGGGATTCGATAACGATGGTGACGGTAAGGAAGATGATCTTATCTCAGAAGGTCTCTTTATTGGAGAACCATTAAATATAAATTATGACTTTGAAATTACCGGTGAATTTTACCAGTTTGGAGATGTACTTCCTCCAGGCGCTGATGTTGGAGTCTTTAAAATAGTTGATCAGAATAATGATGGAATGTATAATCAGAATGACTATAAAATACTTAATTATAAGGATCCCTCTTATCGTTTTGGTATTAGTAACAGATTTGAATATAAAGACTGGACATTCAGTTTTTTCATCAATTCAATTCAGGGAGGAAAGGATTATTATTTTGCCCGTGATTGCCTTTCAGACAGGAGTGACGAGGTTTATTCCTTTAATGTTCCCAATGATGAACAGTGTTTCGGGTATACTTTTCCAAAAGGGCTTGATTATTGGCTCCCTGAAAACACCGATGCCAGGTATCAAAGAATGTACAGTAAGGTCTCCTATTTAGGATCCCGTTATACACAAAGAAATTTTGTGCGATTACAGGATGTGTCATTGGGTTACAATGTTACTGCTGATTTTTTGAAAAAAATCGATGTGAAAAGTTTGAGACTTTTCATTACAGGTAAAAACCTGGTTACGTGGACAAAATGGCCCGGATGGGATCCTGAAACCGGAATTGCAATTGGTACGATGGGACGTCCTGTTTTAAAGAGTTATACCTTTGGATTAGATATTGAATTCTAAACCACTAAAATTTTAAGAAATGAAAAAGATACAAATATTTAGATCAATTATATATCAAAGGATTATTAAAGCTTTAATGATCCTTCTTTGTTCCTTATTCTTCTTTTCCTGCAATGAAAAAGAGTTTCTGCAGGAAATACCTTTAGATTTTGCTTCACCTGAGAATTCATATATTACAAATGCGGATTTTGAGGCAGCAATTTATCATTTGCATGCCTTAACAAGAAGTATTTTTTGGTTTGATACACGTGTTTGGTACTGGTGGCTGGGAACGGATTTAGTGGAAAGTTATAATGATGTTTCCGGCGCCATAGATTACCGGACCTATTGGGGTTCTACGGGTGCTGGCCCTTCATATATGTGGAGTAGTTGTTATCAGGTTATTTTTGATGCCAATGTGATCCTGGAAAGATCAGAAAGCGATTTATGCGAGCTTACTGATGATCAGAAAAAAATTATACAGGCAGAGGCAAAATTTTTCAGGGCATATTATCATAATTGTCTGGCAAATTTATTTGGAGGTGTCCCTATTGTTGTGGAGGAGACCAAAACGCCAAAACGGGATTATGTGAGAGCAACCCGTCAGCAGGTGTATGAACAATGTGCTGAAGACCTGGAATATGCTGCAGCAAACCTGCCGGATATTAATGAAGCGGATGAATCCAGGATCAATAAACTGGCTGCCAGTCACGTTCTTACAGAAGTTTATATTTCATTAAACAGGTGGCAGGACGCGATCACAGAAGCATCCAAAGTCATTGATCATCCTGCTACTGCTCTCATGACAGCACGTTTTGGATCCACTGAGGAGAAACTGTTTAATGATCCTGCTTTTGAGGGAGATGTGTTTTGGGATTTGTTCAGGCGTGGCAGTCAGGACAGGTCTGCAGGGAATACCGAATCTATCTGGGTACTTCAATTCAAATACTTTGATGCAGATGCGAATGGTGTATATGGGGGTGGAGAAAGAAGGGACCTGTCTCTTTCACGCCAGATTTGCCCTGATCTGACCAGTGCTAATATTCTGCAAAGTAATGGATCTTATCGTCCTGTACTTGCGAAACCTAATACATATTACAACAATCGAGGTCAAGGCTATCTTAAGCCAGGCCCTTATTTCTTATATAAAATATGGACCGGACCGGACATAAGAAATTCAAAGCATAATATCATCCGGGATTATCCGGTACTGAATCCTACTAATGAGTATAATGGGAAGTGGGTAATAGCTGATAATCTTCCGCTTAGGAAAAATACACCTGCAGATACTGCAAGGTTCTTTTTCTCGCAGCCAGGAAAAGCAATCAGTCCAGGCTTAGATCCTCCTGAATATATGGATCCTGACCAAAGCATTCCGGGATCAATTATTACTTCTGCGAGACGGATATGGAGGAAAAATTATCAAATAAGGTTGGCAGAAACGTATTTATTGAGAGCTGAAGCTTACCTGGGAGCAGCAAACATACCTAACGCAACAGCAGATATTAATGTAGTCAGGAGAAGGTCAAATGCCCCTGATGCAGCACCAGGAGATATTAATATAGATTATATCCTGGATGAACGTTTGCGTGAATTGTATTATGAAGAAATTAGGATTATGACTTTATGCAGGCTTGGAAAAGTTGTTGACAGAGCAAGTTCGTCTCCGGTTATTTCTAAAACTATTACTCAGGACTATCAGAATTTATGGGCCATACCTAACGCTGATATAATTAAAAATGTGGAAGCGACACTGGAACAAAATCCGGGATATTAATTTATAATTGAATGTGATGAGGAATTGATGATCTGAGGGATAGTATATATAGGAGAAAGAGATTGTTGGTTGATTCTGAAGATCAGACAGTTCCTCATTACTTTTTATATAGGAAATGTAATCGGATTAACAACTGTGGCTCTGTTTCGGTATATTGCAGGTTTTTAATCAAATAAAATAATATAGGCAATGGTTATTGGTGAAAAGTGACGAGCACCAGGTGACAAACAAAAGTTTTTGTCACACGTCACTTGTTACTTTTATCACTATATCTGTGAAGGTTCGACTTCAATAATATTATTTAAAAGAGCCACAATAGTCTATTAGGCTTTACTATATATTCTTATAGAAAAAATATTTAAAACTTTGATGATGAAAAAAATAATCTATTTAATCTTTATTATTGTACTATTTACTGGTTCTGCCTGCCAGCAAAAGACACCAATTGATTATGTTGATCCTTTTATATGCACTGAAGGAGATAACGGGCAATTATACCCTGGAGCAAGTTACCCCTTCGGCATGGTGCAACTTTCACTTGAAACCGAGGGAGATTCCCATGTGGGTTATTACTACGAAGATCAATATATCGAAGGATTTTCGCATTTACGTATTGCGGGCGGTGGCTCAAAAGGAAAAGGAGGAGGTCTCCTGGTGAAACCCGGCATCGGGACATTTACACCTAAAATCAATGAATTTCGTGAAAAATATATAAAACAATCTGAAGAAGCATCACCCGGTTATTATAAAGTTGTGCTTGAATCAGGCGTTAAAGCAGAGTTAACAGTTACAGAAAGAGTTGGTTTCCACCGTTATACATTCCCTGAAACAAAGAAAAAGGATCGCTTTATTGTCCTGGAATTGTCACATAGCTATGTTGGCATGCTCGATGCCCGCCTGAATATTAAGAACAACAGGGAAATCACTGGAATGATAAAGTCTCTGCATAACAGTATTGGCGGATATCATAAACTCTATTTTGCATTGGTATCTGACGTTCCTTTTGAGTCGTTTACCAGTTGGACGGGTGAAGAATCGGGAAACCTTTCATGCCGGGAAGGAAAAAATATTGGTGTCTGGCTGAATTTTCCGGAAAACGGGGGAAATACAGTACAGTTAAAAGTTGGCTTATCCCCTGTCAGCGAAGAAATGGCAATGATGGAGGTAACTGGAGATAGAGCGGATATGGATTTCGATAAAGCCAGGGAAAAAGTAGCTTCCGCCTGGGAAGAAAAACTTTCGAAAGTTGAAATCAAGGGTGGTTCAGATGAATTTAAAATCATTTTTTACACCCACCTATATCATTCTTACCTGGTACCTAATATCTCGTCCTCGTCCACAGGTGTATACCGTGCATGCAATCAGCCAGATTCACTTTACCAGACATCAGACACGGCCCCCGACTTTACTTATTATTCAACCTGGAGCCTTTGGGATGATTTCCGAAAGTATTCGCTTGTTTCACTGATGGAACCCGAAATTGCGAAAAACATTGCCCGCTCACTGGTTGATTATTACAAACATAGGGATGGTGGAGATCCGAATTATTGGCCTACACCAAATATAAGGATGGAATTTACCGGAGCTGTTATCATGGATGCTTATAATAAAGGTATGGGTGATTTTGATGAAGAAACAGCTTATGAAGGTATGAAGAAAGATCACGAATTATACATGGTCCACAACGTCAGTAAAAAACTGGAAAAAGCTTATCATGCTTATTTTGCAATGAAAATGGCAGAGGTTCTCGGGAAAGAGGATGAAGCTAGAGCACTGAAGGAATCATCATTGGCCTATCGGGATATGTGGTGTCCTGAACAAAAAGATATGCAGGGAAACATCAGGGGATTTTTCACACCAGACGGCAAACCTGTTTCTGATGTAGAAGAAATAGACACATACGGAGATGAAGGCAACCTTTGGCAGTATCGCTGGTTTGTATTGCACGATATCAATGGTTTAGCCGAACTGGCAGGAGGAAAAGAAAAATTATCAGATGATCTGGAATATTTCTTCGATAATGATTTTTACATGGCGCTTAATGAGCCAGACTACCATGCCCCGTTTTTATTCAACTACCTTGGGAAACCTTACCTTACCCAAAAATGGGTCAGGACATATACAACCAAAGTAGTAACTCAAAAATATCATAACCATGGTCTTTTCCAGGAGCCTGTTGTAAGCAGAGTTTACAGGGCAGACACAAAAGGATATATTGAAACAATGGATGATGACGCAGGAGCTATGTCTTCATGGTTTGTGATGAGCGCTATGGGGTTGTTCCCCTACAACCCGGTTGAACCGGTTTACCAGATAGGATCGCCTATTTTTCCGGAATTGATTCTCCATCTTGATAATGGGAAAAAGTTTCGTATTATTGCCCGGAATGTAAGTGAAGAGAATTTTTACATACAATCAGCAAGATTGGACGGTAAAGAATACAATAAACCATGGATTGAATATCAGACTTTAATGAACGGGGGAACACTTGAATTGCAAATGTCGGACATGCCCAATAAACAGTGGGGATGTTATTAAAATGTAAATTATCAAACCATAGTTATGGTTTATATTATTGAGTCTATTTCGAAAAGTCGAAATTACTATTTTTAATGGTTGTCTCCCAACCTCCTAAAGCCTGCCTGTCGGCAGACAGGGGGGAGTCCTTGAAAATGAACAATTTGCAAAATGTGCCCATCAATACTCTGCTGAAACTTCACGAAATCGAGTAGGGGATTTTAGGGTGATGGTGCTTTTCGAAGTGGGTTCATTATTAAAAAAATTAATCTGAATATTAATAAAAACTAATATAAATGAACAGAAGAAAATTTATCCAACACTCAGCTTTTATGGGAGGCACTGCCGGAGCGGCAGCTATGTTACCAACTTTTGGAACGATTGTTTCATCCTCAGGTTGCTCCGGAAATAAACCGGCAAATGTACGGACTCTCATTCCAACTATGCTGCTAAACGGAACAGTATCCATATCAAAACCTCTTCTTTCGCCATCGCAACTGAGTTTTCGTTTGGGATTGGCACGTACCCGGATGTCATCCTATCCCTGTGATTGTATGGATTTTGTAATGATGGACATGGAACGGCCGGACAATAAAAACAGGCAGGCGGATTTTTGTAATGGGGACCTGACAGGACGATTGCTTGAATTTCTGAGCTGTTCAGAGGGAGTGGATGGGAAATATGACCCGCGACTCAATGAATTGTTCGAAAGAATATTAAAGCAAAGGCAACCGTCGGGTTATATAGGTCGTTTCGCTGCAATTCCCGGTCGCATTAAACCTGAGGATGATCCTTTGCGTTCAGGATTAGGGGCAAAACATTTTTCCGGTTTATTACGATATTACGAATTAACAAGAGATAACCGCGCTTTGGAAGCTGCCCTGGGTCTGGCTGAGTTACTTTGGTCTGTCCGTGAGGAATGGAAGAAGAAAAAGCATGTTTCCTGGGCAATAGAACCTCTGGCAAGGTTGTATGACATTACAAAAGATCCCAGGTGGATGGAATTATTTGTAATGGTAAGGGATAATATTCGTCCATTGGGAGAGGAAAAGACTCATTCCCACGGATTCATGACTACTATCCGTGGATTACAGGTGATGACCCTTTTAACAGGAGACCTTTCCTGGAATGAAATTCCCGACAGGAGTCAGAAATATATAATTAAAAAACAGTTCGTTATGCCGGATGGAAATATTCCGGAAGGGTTCCCTACAAGTTTACGAAATGAAGGTTGTTCCATAGCTGACTGGATAATGCTGAATCTGAACCAGGGATTGATCCATGGGGATGAAGTTGCCTACGATATAGCGGAACGGGCATTATGGAATGCATTGGCATTTAACCAGTTTATTACAGGTGGTTTCGGGCATCGCCGGATAGCATCTAACGGATACGGGGTCGACCAGATACAGGAAGCCTGGTGGTGCTGTACACAAAACGGAGGTTACGCTATTTCAGAATATGCAAGACATACAGTGACGTTCAGGAATGATACCATACATGTGAACTTTTTTACACCGGGTGAATTTGAAGTTCTTCTGCCTGGTGACAGGTGGGTACAGGTCAAAATCAGTTCAGCATACCCTTCAAAAGCAGAGGCAAGCATTGAGGCGGAAAATGTACCGGAAGATATCAAATTGAAAATCCGGGTTCCTTCCTGCGTGAGAAATCCACAGATTGATCAAACCCGGCAGGGAAATAAAGTGATAGCTACTTTCAGGGGAGAAATCGGACATCGTATTGAATATACCCATCCCGGGGTGATTTTAACCTACGGTCCGCTGGTTCTTGTTCCGCCTAAAGGTGTGGGAGTGGGAAGTAAAATGTCCCCCTCTTCCGATGGGATCCCGGATGGATATGTTCCACAATCAATACCGGATGGTATTCCCATAATAAAACTTAATAACCCTCCCGATGCTGATGGTTTTATTAAGTTGCCTCTTTGCCCTCCTGAACGCCCGATACCAACGTGGAGTTATTTTGACGAAGGTCCGGGTTCAAGAACATGGGTGGAAGGAGCAGCGGTAGAAGTAAATTTAAAATACCCCGATGGAAGTGTATTACCCACCCGTTTCATCCCAATGTGTTTCAGTACATCATGTATGGCGTTATTTGAAACACCGGTGGTATTCAAGGATGTGGAATAAGCATTATTCAACATGACTTTGCTGATTATATCATCGATGAGGAACATCTGACCGCCTGCGGAGATAAGGAGGTAACAACGGTTAATCATTATTCTCAGCTTGTAACTATTATCGGGGAAAATAAAATATTTCAACTTGGATAGATTACAAGACAAGATTCAACAACTTACTTTGTTTCCCCCCTCTGGACTCCCCCAGGGGGGAGAACCAAACAAAAGTAGGACATTGTCAAAATGAACTGGTCATGTTATTAAATGAATTGGAGTAATGATTATGCACCGGCTAAAAAGTCCCCCTCCTTGCTCCGACTTAGAGGCTACGCAAAGGTGAGTTGGGGATTCAGGGAGTGAGATTAGTGATGCTTTTGCACCAGCCAAAAAGTCCCCCTTGGGGGATTCCTGCCTGTCGGCAGACAGGTAGGGGGAATATGAAGAAATTAATTTTTACCCTAAACTACATTAAAGTTATAAAATTAATTAAAATGAAAAATCTACTCTTACCATTTATTCTTTTGTTGTTACCTGGGATATTTCTTAATTACCAGGTTACCTATGCCCAACATGAAAAATCAGATATTTCCCAATGGGTAGAAAACAATTTTGCGAAGAACAAAATACCACCGTTTTCTTTTGTATATGGAGGGAAGAATTCTGACACTTTTATAAAGAGCTGGCAGTATAAAGCAGAAAAGAAAACGACAATAAACCCGGATGTTGAAGAATCGGTGTATACCTATTCAGATACACAAAGCGGTCTTGTTGTGAAATGTTTTGTCACCTGTTTTCATGATTTCCAGGCTGTGGAATGGCTATTAAGATTTTACAATACCTCAGTGAGAAACACTCCTCTTATTGAAAAAGCAGCGGTTATAAACCATTCTTTCACATCAGTCACTGAAGGCCCTTTTATACTTCATCATGCAAGAGGGAGTAATGCTGGAAAAAATGATTTTCAACCGCTTCGTACTGATCTTAAGATTGGGGAGAATATATATTTGACTCCTTCCGGGGGAGGGCGATCATCTGATTATAGCGCCTTTCCCTTCTTTAATATCGAAATGCCTGATCAGAAGGGCATAATGGTGGCTGTGGGATGGACAGGAAAATGGTATGCCGATGTTTCACAAATCAGCAGTAAAAAAGTTACTCTAAAATCAGGTATGGAAAAAATGCAACTTGGCTTGTATCCGAAAGAAGAGATACGATCACCAAGAATCTGCCTGCTTTTTTGGGAGGGCGAGGACCGTATGACTGGGCATAACCAATTCCGGCAGTTTATCCTGAAACACCATTCAAGGAAAATTAACGGTAGTTTTGCTGAATATCCTTTGTCAGGACATTTTATGAATAGCGACCCATTTCCTTGTGGGGGATTTGCCTGTCTTACAGAAGATTATACAATTACATTGGTGAAACGTCTCCAGTATTTCCATATCCTACCCGAAGCATTATGGATAGATGCAGGTTGGTATACAGGATGTACCTGGAATAATGAAAAAGGCGATTGGAATGAAAATGTTGGTAATTGGACAGCAGATAAAGAACGTTTTCCAAACGGGCTGAGACCGGTGGCTGATGCTATACATGCTGCCGGAGCTAAATTTTTAGTATGGTTTGAACCCGAACGTGCTCGTCCCGGTACACAATTCGACAGGGAACACCCGGAATGGCTCTTACGACTACCGGGGAAGGAAGAATTCCTGTTTAACCTTGGAGATGATTCGGCCCGCCTGTGGCTTACCGATTACATGACTGATTTCCTGGAAAGGGAAGGTATTGATTATTACCGGCAGGATTTTAATTTAAATCCGATGAAATACTGGGAAGCAAATGATAAACCTGGCAGAAAAGGTATTTCAGAAATAAAACATATACAAGGTTTGTATGCTTTTTGGGACAGCTTGCTTGTCCGTTTCCCCAATCTTCTTATAGATAACTGTTCAAGTGGTGGAAGGAGGATTGACCTGGAAACAACCTCCCGCAGTGCTCCTCTCTGGCGAACCGATTATACCATTGGTGAACCTAACGGGTATCAATGTCATACTTATGCATTAAATTTTTACCTGCCTATTCATGGTACCGGTATATATAGAACAGATAACTATACTTTCTTGTCAGGCTTGGGTGCCGCTGCAATCACAGGTTGGGGAATGACAGGAAAAAGTGAATCAGTGCCGGAAATGCAAAAATGCCTCAGCGATTTTAAAGAGTTGCGTTCCTATTTTTATGGAGATTATTATCCTTTAACCGAAAGTAAAAACTACCTTCAGGATAATATCTGGCTGGCTTACCAGTTAAACAGACCAGGTAATAAAGACGGGATTGTGATTGCCTTTCGTCGCGGAGAGTGTCTGCAGGAATCTATACGTGTTAAACTCCGGGGATTGGATAAAGAAGCTGTTTATGAATTGTTTTATGATAATTATAAGATCAATGTCAGGAAAACCGGATCTGAATTAATGGAGGGTTTAGATATCTGTATTACTGTAAAACCCGGGTCATTATTGATACGTTATAAGAAGATTGAATGAAAGATTCAATTAATAAAATAAAGTAGTTAATACACCTTTTATTTCCCCCTCTGACTCCCCAATACTCTTTATAAATAAATTTAAAAAATTGATCAAATTGTCTTGTAAATGCAGCGCCTTATGTAAATTGTCACCCCGAACCCCAGTGAGGGGTCTCCCTGTCTTTAAGTGAAAGCTTTAATATTTTCACATCATTTATTTTACCGGTTGGTTAAACAGGAAGAATGATATTTTATCTAAGAATAGGGCGCAAAGCACACTGTAATTATTTGTTCTGTTCTGACCAGACTTATGTACCAATAAAGTCGATATATAACATGAGTTAAATGTAAAATATAAATTAAAAAACTCCACATATTATTACAACCGGATCTCTGTACACAAGCCTTTCTGTTTTTGAGGCCGGGTTAAATGGGTTATTGGGTTATTGGGTTATTGGGTTAATTGGTTATTGGGTTATTGGGTTATTAGGTTAGTGGGTTATAGAAATTGCACATATTGTTAATAATCAGTGTTTTGCGCCTTTGCGCCATTTAGATTTGCGTTTTATTTTAATTTAACGAACTATTGCACCAGAAATTTATATTAAAATAAAGGTAAACAGAAGAATGGATATTCATAAAACAAAATTCAGAATATTATTCATCAGTTTTGGGTTATTAGCCTGTTTCATGTTGATTTCAGGGCAAACCACTGAACTACCTCCCCGGGGAAAGGGATTTATTTACAAATGCCTTATTAAAAGCAAACAGGATAGTTCTCGGAAGTTCGGTTGAAAGGTTGTACAAGTCTTTATCAGGACATATCCTGGTGAGGGTTTATCCAGGCGGAGATGCTTTTTCTGTATTTATCCTGGATGATATGTCAACCCGGCGGGAGGTAAAAGCACGATATGATTATTTATCAAAAATATCACGTTAATAAAAAAATATATGAAAAATATTTTAATTTGTTTCTAAAAATCCGTATTTTTGCGGAATAACAGAAACAAATCAATGAACTTCCTGGAATTCAGAAATAAATGGTTTGAGTTTGGATGTGTTAATACCAATCAGGTGTATACATGGAAGAATGATTTTGATAAAAACAATCTTACCCGTTGGACGCAAAAGGGTCTACTGATAAAGCTAAAGAATAGTTTCTATACTTTCCCCGAATACAGAACAAAACCCGATTTTGCCTTTTATATTGCCAATCGGATATATCGTCCTTCCTATATCAGTCTTCATACGGCCCTGGCATTTTACGGGATGATCCCGGAGTCTGTTGTGCAGTTCACGAGTGTGACATCTCTTAAAACTGCCTCATTCACAAATGTTTTTGGACAGTTCTCTTATAAATCGGTTCGTCCCGATCTGATGTTTGGTTACGATATCAAACCTATACCAGAAGGTCATTCTTTTTTTCTGGCAAAACCGGAAAAAGCATTACTTGATTTATTATATCTGTATCCTTTTTATAATACAAGTTCTGAAATAAAAGAACTGCGTCTGGACAGAGATTTTTTAGAAACAGAAATCAATATGGATACAATAAAGGAATATACCCGGAAATTTCATTGTAAAGCTTTTGAAAAGCGGGTACAAAAAGTATTTGACTGATCATAAATTTTTAACAAAGCTCAGATATTGAAATGTTATGTTAAGCTTAGACCATATAAAAAATTTCTTTCCTCTAAATATTCAGGAGAATCCTGCATATCGTAAGTATATGCTGAAAGAATACATTCAATTGATGATTCTTGATTACCTGTCAACTACATCCCACATCCGTAAAATTAATTTTATCGGAGGAACATGTTTACGTTTAGTAAAAGGGATTGACCGGTTTTCAGAAGATATTGATTTTGATTGCAAAAAGATGCTGAATCATGAATTTACTGAAATGACAGATTCTATTCTTCAGTTCCTTTTAAATTCCGGTATGAAAATAGAGATACAGGATAAACCAAAAGACAAATTAACAGCCTTCCGGAGAAGTTATTATTTTCCCCGTCTGCTTTTTGACCTGGGATTGTCGGGCCATAAAGAGGAAAGATTTATGATTAAGGTAGAATGTCAGGATCAGGAAATAGAATACCAACATAAAATGGTAAATATTAAAGGTTGTGGGCTGTTTTTCCCTTTTCCCGTACCCGGGGATGATGTTCTGTGTGCAATGAAAATCTCAGCTCTTTTATCAAGACAAAAGGGGAGGGATTTCTACGATGTGATGTTCCTGCTGGCTCAATCCCAACCTTCATTCACTTTTCTCACAAAAAGTGCAGGAATTAAAGATCCTGCTGAATTAATGACTTCGATGAAAGATTTATTGAATAGAATTGATTTGAAACATAAGGCAAAAGATTTTGAACACCTTTTGTTTAATAAGGAATACAGCAGGCGTATTCTTGCTTTTGGGGAATTTATGAAGGAAATGGCTGAAGTTGAAGAAAATACTGATGGTGGTATTAAACAAATTAAAGCAACTGTTATCCACCGGCCAAAAAGTCCCCCCTGGGGGATTTAGGGGGGGGAACTGTTTTCCCCCTCTGACTCCCCCAAGGGGGAGAACCAGGAAAGAGCTGAAGTTGAAAAACATTAAACCTAATCCTATGAACATATTATTAAGAAGATCAAAGTATTTATTTTTTATTGTAATAATTCTTTCAGGAACATCCTGTATTAAAAAGACTCCAGACTTTCATGCCGACGTGATCATTTATGGAGGGACAGCATCCGCAGTCACTGCTGCAGTGGAAGTTGCCCGCTCGGGCAAATCCGTAATTATGGTTTCCCCGGATAAGCACCTGGGAGGACTTTCTTCCGGCGGTCTCGGCTGGACAGATGCCGGGAACAAATCAACCGTAGGTGGCCTCGCACGTGAATTTTATCATCGGATTTATTTACACTACAGTGATTCACTCACATGGAAATGGCAGCAACAATCAGAATATGGCAGCAGAGGATACGGAACTTTGGAAGACGATGGCGATAAGCGTACTATGTGGATTTTTGAACCCTCCGTAGCCGAAAAGGTTTTTGAGGATTTTATTAAAGAGAATAATATTACTGTATTCCGGGATGAATGGCTTGACCGTGATAAAGGAGTGTTAATGGATAATTCGGAGATCATTTCCATAACAACGCTTTCAGGAAAAACTTTTTCAGGGAAAATATTTATTGATGCCACCTACGAAGGTGATTTGATGGCTGCTGCAGGAGTTTCATATCGTGTTGGAAGGGAAGCCTGTTCTGAATATAACGAAAAATGGAATGGTGTTCAGTCCAACAGCGACCACCTGAGTCATTATTTTACTGCAAAAATTGATCCGTACAAAGTGCCTGGAAATCCGGAAAGCGGGTTGCTTTATGGTATCTCAGCAGAACCGGTTGGATCTGATTGCACCGGTGATAAAAAAGTCCAGGCATATTGTTTCCGTATATGTCTGAGCAATCACCCGGAGAACAGGGTTCCTTTTACGGAGCCCGATAATTACGATCCGCTGAAGTACGAACTGCTTATACGTGTGTTCGATTCAGGATGGAGGGAATGGTTCAGGCGCTTCAATAAGATCCCGAACAGGAAAACAGACAACAACAATCATGGGCCGTTCAGTACGGATTTTATCGGAATGAATTATGAGTACCCGGAAGCATCGTATGAGCGGAGGAAAGAGATCATCAAAGAACATGAAGATTACCAGAAAGGTTTGTTTTATTTTGTTGCCACCGATAAACGAGTGCCAGAAGAAATAAGAGCTGAAATGCAAAACTGGGGGCTGGCAAAAGATGAGTTTACCGATAACGGCAACTGGCCGCATCAGCTATACATTCGTGAAGCAAGGCGCATGCTGGGTAAATATATAACCACTGAAAACGATGTGATGGGGAAAAACAAGGTTCAGGATCCCGTAGGGATAGGATCCTATTCAATGGATTCACATAATGTACAACGATATGTAACTTCAGAAGGGCACGTACAGAATGAAGGTGACATAGTTATTCATCCACCCGGACCCTACCCGATATCTTATGGGTCTGTCATCCCAAGGGAAGAAGAGTGTAGTAATCTGCTGGTTCCTGTATGTGTATCCACAAGCCATATTGCCTATGGATCCATACGTATGGAACCGGTATTCATGATATTAGGCCAGTCGGCAGCTGCAGCAGCGGTTTTGGCAATAGATAAGAATGTACCCGTACAAAATGTTCCTTATGAAGAATTAAAAGAAAAACTCATAGCGGGAGGGCAGAGAATTTTGGTGGAAGATTAATATCATTTTAACTTATGAGACAACCCCTTACCTAATATAAAAACCCAAACAACCATAACGGAATCCGGTTCTGGTAGACATTCTCGATATTGTCTGCTGCGATATAGGCATTTTTTATACCTGTGATTTGTTTTTGCGTTTTGTTTTTACCCCCGACTTCGAACGTGAATTTCCCATCTGTCATAAAATCGCCGGCAGAAGTATACAACAACTGGTGGTCAACATGCATCTGATTATAAAAGAAAGTTTCTCTTATGCTTCCAGAGTTTACTTGTCCTTGTGTAAGCGCATAGAATAAATTTGGATTGTTAAGGTAAACTTTTTCAGGTTTATTCATTTTACTGATACCTTTTACTGAGGATTGCAGGAGCATAAGCAAGTCTGCTCTTTCCAGAAGATAAAGGTAACGAAGAAGTGTTTCGCGGCTGATACCTGTCTGTCTGCTAAGCTTTAAAATATTTGGCTTAAAAGGTACGACTTCCGACAGCACTGATAAAAGTTTCCTTAGATGATGAACAGAGTTAAAATCCATGTTTTCCACTGCGGGTAAATCACTGTCCAAAATATGGTTCACAATCTGTTTCAAACGAACATAATATTCCTCTTCACCCTCTGTAAAGAATGGATAATACCCCTGTTGGATATACTCCTCAAACAGTTTGACAGGTTTTATCTTTAACAATTTGTGTGAAATATATGCGGAGGGATTCTTTACTATTTCTTCCAGACTTAGTACCGGAAAAGTGTGTGAATATTTCAATTCAATAAATTCACGAAATGATAAACCGTTCATCCTGTATAGAATTGCCCGTCTGCTTAAATCAGCTTTGCCTCTGTAAATATCAAGCGCCGAGGAGCCCGTGATCACGATATTCAGCGTGGGAAAGTAGTCATAGATATTTTTAATTTCCTGTGACCAGTTTTTATACTTGTGAACCTCATCAAAAAAAAGATATTTCCCTCCTCTTTTTACAAATTCACCTGAAAGATCTACCAGGGTATTTTTCGAAAAATAAAGGTCATCGAGGCTTACGTATAATATTTCATCCGGTCCAGCCATCAGGTTTGATTTAATATGCTGTAAAAGCATGGTTGTTTTTCCCACCCCGCGTGCACCTGTAATAGCAATCAGCCTGTTTTTCCAATTAATTTTATTCCACAGGTAACGCTTGAACTTCAAATTAACTGAGTAAATTCTTGATATTGAAAATTGAAATAAATTTTCCATATTGTCATATTGATTTTGCAAATATAGCAAAATATTGCAAAATGAAATCGACAAAATAAAAATATTTTCATATAGAATTACACATCATATTTATATGCCGGAATCACATTGATTTTATAATCACCGGTAACTATTTTATCTGTCTGATCAAGGGTTATGATCACTCCTTCACTCAGCTTAAAAAATCTGAGGGCGGATAAAAGTCCGTTAATCTCCCTCTCCTGGTTGTCATCATTTAATTTGTGACAAACCTGAACTGCAAAATATTCTTCATTAAGTTTGAATATAAAATCACATTCAGAATGACCATCCGAGAAGTACCATATATTACATTATTAACAAAATAAATAATGCATTAATAAAATAATAAATATTTCATTAATATCAAAATAATGATATTTGGTTTTATATTCCACTCTAACTAATTTACATGGAATATTTAAACTAAAATAATTTGTATTTTTGCCTCTGATGTTCGACCAGAAAACCAGGCTTGCCCTCAAAAATGGCGAACCGGATGCTTTTCGCAAAGTTTTTCGCCTGCTTTATCCCCGTTTGAAAGGATACTGTAAACTCTTTATTGCAGATAATGAACAGGCGGAGGATATAATCCAGGAAAGTTTCATTTCCCTTTGGGAAAAACATAAAACCATTGATATTGAAAGATCTGTTGAGAATTTCATTTTTGTTATTGTCAGGAACCGCTGTTTAAATTACCTCAGGCAAAAAAACCTGGAGGAGGGGAAAATTAGTCTTGATAATGTAAAAGTTGCTGAACTTCAATATCTGTACAATTTAGACTTTACCTTAAAAGAAGAAAAAAGCCTGGAAGAATTGCTGATACAATCGTTTCAGCAAACCATTGATGAACTTCCTGAAAAAATGAGGAATGTCTTTATTAAGTGCAAGATTGAGGGCAAGAAACAACAGGAAGTAGCTGATGAACTTTCCATCAGTATAAAAATGGTTGAAAAACACATTGCAAAAGCCAAAGATCACATTCGTGATAAGCTGCTTAAAAGATTTCCGGAATTGGTTATTATAATTTCTTTGTTGATTGATTGATAAATTTATTCCAAAGAGTCCTAAATTCAATTTTCAATGGTTATCCCCCCCCCGACCCCCCTATAAGGGGGGAGTTCCTGAAAATGACCAATTTACAAAGTCTCTCTGACTGTCGACAGGCCGGCTTTAGGGAACTTAGTGACATACTTTGTGTACTTTGTGGTAAAAAAATTATTAACCCTGCCAACCGGCAGGCATGGCACAAAGTACACTGCTCCTACGCTGAAGCTCCGGCGCAAGCGTAAAGAGTTTCACAAAGGGAAATTCATGATTTATTAATTTTTCATACTTCCACGTAACTTTTTACCATGTAAAAATGATGAAATAAAAAATTTTCCCGACTTTAGTTGGTAGGGTTTTGTATAAAAAAATTGTATTACTAGTAGAAAATATATTATGGAACCGATCATTAAAAAATACCTGGAAGGTATTGCAACAGAAAAGGAGCAAAGAAGTTTGCTGGAATGGCTGCGGGACAGGAAGAACCGGGCATTGTTTAACAAGGTTAAATCTGACTGGAGAGAAAACATGGATGTGATGTCCTTTACCGGAGAAGGTGAGCAAGCCTGGAATAAACTCCAGGAGAAACTTTGGCAGAAAAATTTCCAGCTATGGAAGATATCCGAAAGAATGCAACATGTATTAAGGTATGCGGCTGTTTTTCTTTTAATAATTGCCGTTGGCAGTCTCACCTATATTTTTACCAACCGCCCGGAAAAAATACCGTTTCTCAACACCAGTATTGTTGCCGATAACGGTCAGATATCAAAAGTTGAACTGCCTGATGGCTCCACTCTCTGGCTGAATTCAGGCTCAGAAATAATATATAATAATCATTTTGCTACGAATAACAGGGAAATAATACTTAACGGGGAAGCTTACTTTCTCGTTTCAAAAAATACGGAACTACCATTTATAGTGAAATGTGATCAAATCCAGGTGAAAGCAGTCGGTACACAGTTTAATGTATACGGTTATCCCGGTTCCGGTTTTGTTGAAGTTGTGCTGGAAGACGGAAGCGTGGAGCTCAGACATAAAGAAAAAACTGACTTCAGTTATGTTTTAAAACCGGGGGAAATGGCCAGTTTCAGAATATCAGACGGGAAATTCAATGTAGCACATGTTAACACCTTGAAATATACTTCCTGGAAAGACGGTATTATTAACATTTATGATCAGCCGATAAGTGAGGTTGTAAAACGACTGGAGTTGCGATATAATCAGAAATTTACTTTTGAAGACGGGATGAAAGATTTCCGCTACACATTTAGTATAGAAAATGAATCACTGGAAGAAATCATCAGATTAATGGAAAAAATAACCCCCGTAAAAGCTATACAAATGGAGAATACAATAGTATTTAAAATGGATAAAAATAAAGCAAAAAATGCCGAATGATATAAAAAGCCGGTAGTGCGGTAACACTGCCGGCTCCACTTATCATCGGCGAATGATAAGTATTGTTTAATTCTAAAACACAGTAAAATTATGAAAAAAAACCGAATGAAGAGGGACATTGTGCCCTTAATTTCAAAAAAACTACTACTGATCATGAAACTAACGTTAATCTTATTTATGATTGGTTTTTTGCAGGTTTCAGCGGGTCTTTACAGCCAGTCGGCAAAACTGACCCTTGAAATGCGTGATGCAAAAGTAATGGATGTATTGGAAGAGATTGAGAAGCAATCGGAATTTCTGTTTGCTTACAGCTCAAAATACATCGATCTGGAGCGGAAAGTGTCGGTTCAGATTACGGAAAAGAGCATTGAGGAAACACTTAAGGATCTTTTTAGTGGAACCAATGTAGTGTATGTAATTGATGACCGGCATATTCTTTTATTTCCGAAGACACTGAACATGCAGCAACCCCGGATCATTACAGGGACGGTAACCGATGAGAATGGTGATCCGGTTATCGGGGCTACTGTAATTGTTAAAGGTACTACACAGGGAACGATTACCGATGCGCAGGGAAATTTTTCCATTACAGATGTACCGGAAGATGGGGTATTGGTATTTTCGTTTGTGGGGATGAGGACGCAGGAGGTTGATGTCGCTGGCAAGATATCGATTGATATTATTATGGAACAGGAAGCCATCGGACTTGAAGAGGTGGTGGCAATCGGGTATGGGTCCATGCGAAAAAGAGACCTTACAGGTTCTGTTGTGAAAGCTAATCTTGAAACTTTCAGGGAATCTCCCAATATTTCCATTATTCAATCTTTACAAGGCTCAGTGCCAGGCTTAAGTGTGGGACAGGTAAAATCTTCCGGTGAAAACCCCAGTATTATTATCAGGGGACAAAATACTATTGATGGTCTTAATAATACACCTTTAATTGTATTGGATGGTATTATTTTCAATGGAAGCCTTGTCTCCATAAATCCTGCTGATATTGAATCTGTTGACGTTCTGAAAGATGCAAGTTCTACAGCAATTTATGGTTCAAGGGCAGCAAATGGTGTTATTATAATAACCACGAAAAAAGGGGAAAGCTATGGAAAACCGATCTTTAATTATACTGGATCCTATTCAATTCAGACACCTGCTCATGATTTCGAGCCATTGAATCGCCAGGAATATATTGACAGAAACAGGGATATTTATTGGCAGCAAGGATATCTGGCTCCGGATTATACACAACCTAATCCTGATTTTGACCCATCCACTAAGTGGGTACACCCCCGTATTATAGAAGGTTATTTTGATGGTACTGATTTTAATTGGTGGGATGCAGCTACACAAACAGGTCATATTCAAAATCATAACCTTAGTATGCGTGGAAAGAACGAACAGACATCTTATTTTATTTCCACTGGATACACGGATCAGAATGGCTTTGTAATGAATGATGTCTATAAAAGATTTTCTATCCGGTTAAATGTTGAAAATAAAATACTGGATTGGTTTAAAATAGGAGTCCAGTCGTATGTTACACAAGGAGATTATTCAGGGGCAACTCCTAATATGAGGTACATTATGTACATGAGTCCATTAACTACACCGTATGATGAGGATGGAGAGTTGGTATATTATCCTATGGGAGGTGGAGCAGCCTGGAATCCATTTTTCAGTTCTGAAGCAATCGATTCTGATAAAAGATTGGATCTCTTTGCTAATTTTTATAGTGAGATTGATATTCCGTATATAAAAGGATTAAAATATCGATTTAATTATTCTCATAACTATCGGTTATCTGATCATAATAATTCAAGTAAATATTCTAGTAATTTTACAGGAGGAGCATATAAATACCATACGAACTCCTACGACTGGACTTTTGATAATATCATAAACTATAAAAAAACTATTAATAATAACGACATAGATATTACACTTGTTGCAGGAAGGGAAGAACGCGAATATGATAATACAAAAGCTGATGGGCAAATATTTGCCAATATTGACCTGGGATATAATAATCTTAGTGTAGCAGAAAATCAATATATCTATTCGGAAGCATGGAATGAAAGTAGTTTATATTATATGGGACGCTTACACTACACTTTTAAGCAGAAATATCTGGCAACCTTTACCGTTCGAAGAGATGGATTTTCAGGTTTTTCAGAAAAGAAAAAATTCGGTGTTTTTCCATCGGGAGCTGTTGCATGGGTAATGAGCGAAGAAGATTTTTTTAAAAATAGTACTTCTTTTATTCAATATCTGAAATTAAGAGCTTCATATGGAACAAACGGAAATAGAACATTAGGTCGTTATGGAACACTTGCAAGAGTTGAAGCAAGCCAACGTTATGTATTTGGAGATGGCGTTACTCCTTCAATCGGACAAGGGATCACAACTTTAGCAAATTCAGATCTTACATGGGAAACAACTACAGGTGTTAACCTTGGAGTAGATTTCGCCATCCTGGATCAAAGAATAAGGGGAAATATTGAATACTACAATACGAATACAAAGGATATACTTTATGATATAAATATTCCAACGATCACCGGATATTCCAGTATAACTAGCAACCTTGGAAAAGTGCATAATCATGGTGTGGAATTTTCAATAAATAGCACAAACATCAGAAAGAAGGATATTACATGGGATATGGGTGTAAACTTTTCATTGAACAGGAATAAAATAGTATCCATACTCGGTATGGATAATGATGAGGATGGAAAAGAAGATGATTTAGTTTCCAACGCGTTATTCATTGGCAAATCTCTTGGGGCAATTTATGACTATTCAATATTAGGACTATATCAGATCGGAGATGATATTCCTGCAGGTTATTTGCCTGGGCAACATGTTAAAGAAGATTTAAATAATGATGGATTATTTACTCCGGAATTTGACAGAAAGATTCTGGGGTATAAGGACCCGAGTTATAGAATCAGTATTATTAATTCAATTCAATTTAAAAACTGGTCGCTGAATATTTTTGTCAACTCTGTTCAAGGTGGGAAGAAATGGTATTTTGCACAAAATGATCCAACCAGAAATATTGGCGCAGCTGATAATATTACAAACAATAATGCATATAAATGGGACTGGTGGACACCTACAAATCCTAATGCTGAATATCAGCAACTTTTTCAGACGGCTCCAATTGCTCCTACTGTTTATAAACAAAGAAATTTTATAAGATTACAGGATGTCTCGTTATCTTATAACTTTAACAATAGTATTTTGGATCAACTAGGATTCCGGGATTTTAAAGTCTACATAAGCGGAAAAAATTTATATACATGGACCAAATGGCAAGGTTGGGATCCTGAAACCGGAGAAGGTTACGAGAAAGACGGTATTCCGGTACTCCGTAGTATAACATTTGGTGTTGATTTAACATTTTAAAATTAAAACATTCTTATCATGAAATCTTTAAAACCACTATTAATAATCTTTTTTGCATGTATTTTGACGTCATGTAATGAAGAAATGATTCTACAGGAAATACCTCTTGACTTTTATAGTCCTGAAAATTCCTATCGTACACCAGAACATTTTGAAGCAGCAATAACTAATTTGTATGCCTTAACACGTGAGGCATATTATTATAAATCCAGTAGTTATGTTCAATCCTTTCAGTATGGGACAGACTTTGGTCGCGATGCAAGAAATCCCGGGGATTATAGCTTTGCGAATTATCCCGCTCGTTTAACATCTTCTTCCGGCTATGCAATTTATTGGTGGCAAAATATGTTTGCACTGATTTCTTCCGCAAATGTAATTCTTAACCGGATAAAAGATGCTGATTTCCCTTCTGAACAGGAAAAAAATGCAATTATTGCTGAAGCAAGATTTTTCAGGGCATTTGCATACAGGATACTTGCCTATACCTATGGTGGCGTTCCTATAGAACTGGAAGAAGTAACTTCTCCCAAGAGAAATTATACAAGAGCTTCTCGTGCAGAAGTATATCAGCTATGCATCGATGATCTGACTTTCGCAACAGAAAATCTTCCGGATGTAACTAACGTGAAAGCTGATGGAAGAGTGAGCAAAGAAACAGCATATCATTATATTGCTGAGCTGTATTTAGCAACTCAACAATGGGATAAGGCAATCAGCGCTGCCTCCCAGGTTATTGATAATCCAAATTTTCAACTGATGACAGAAAGGTTCGGAAGAAGAATAAATGTGACACCACGAGATGTATGGTGGGATCTCTTTCAGAGAGGAAATCAGAACAGGAGCAGTGGAAATAAGGAAGCAGTTTGGGTGGCTCAGGTTGAATATAATGTGCCTGGTGGAGGAGATAGTTATATAAATGAAAGAATATGGTGTTGTTTGTACTGGAATATAAAGGATCCTGACGGTGTCATGGGTTTTATTGGTCCTACATCACAAAATTATGGAAGAGGAGCTGGATCATTGGGGCCTACAACATATTGGGCAACTACTATTTGGTTAAGTGACTGGAATAATGACTTGAGAAATAGTGAATATAATTTAGTCAGGGATTTTGTTTATGATAATCCAAAATCAAAATATTATGGAATGAAAGTGAGTGAATTTCCTGCCGCTAATCTTGACCGCCGTAAAGATTTTTATCCTTTCCAGTCAAAAATAACAACTCCTGGAGACCATCCTGATGAATTATATGCAAATAAGGAAACAGGCTTACTTTTATCAAATGCGAGGGTAACATATTGCGACCAGTATTATGCACGTCTCGCAGAAACCTATCTGTATCGTGCAGAGGCTTATCTTGGAAAGAATGATAAAGTTAAGGCAGCGGAAGATATTAATGCAGTTCGGACAAGGGTAAATGCAACCCCGGTTGATCCGGCAGATGTTGATATTGATTATATCCTGGATGAAAGATTAAGAGAACTCGCTTACGAGGAAAGAAGACGACTTACTCTCGCAAGATTGGGTATGATATATGAGAGAACATCCAAATACAACGATTATGATGATGGTCAGACAATCCAACCATACAATGAATTGTTCCCTATTCCTTACAGCGAGATCGAAAGAAATACTGAAGCAGTCCTGGAACAGAACCCGGGATATGATGAATAAGTTATGGTTTTAAATTTATATTTAAAAAAGTAATCATACCAGCTTTTTTTCATCATAGATACAACTAGTCGAACGCCATCTCGTGGTTTGATCAATCTTCCTGTTCCTGAATTGTAGAGCAGGAAGATTGAGATGGTGTTTGAAAATTTCACAAATATTTATTCTTTTCTGTAGTTTTCAATTTAAAATTGAAATATAAAATATTCTCCCTATGGTTAAAATAACTTATTTTCATGTACTGTTAGCAGAAAAATCTAATAACTAATAATTTTGAAAAATCAACTCTTATTAATAGCAATCTTTATTATTGTCTCTTCTTGTCAAGATAAGCAAGATAATAGTTGTAAATCAGAAAATAGTAAGTTCCGGGTAAGAGGCTGGAGTATCCAGACAAACTGGGAAGCTCAGATTGATGTGGTATTGGATGCTACAAAAGACTATGATATTAATCATTTCCAGTTACTGAGTGATATTATTATGAACTTAAAAGATGTTAAAGATCCGGTAAAACAGGAACTGGTCAACAGGACAATAAAAAAAGCACATGAAAAAGGGATCAGGGAAGTTGTGGTGTGGGACCATGCATTATACAACCTGGATTATTATCCTGCACAATTCAGAATTTCCCCGGATGGATTGATTAACCTCGACAATCCAGAATTCTGGGATTGGTTAAAACAGGATTATAAAAGCATGCTGGCACTATTGCCTGAGGTGGATGGGATTGTACTGACATTTATTGAAACAGGCGCCAGAGCAGAACTGCAATACTCGGAGAAATTACTCACTCCCGCAGAGAAACTGGCTGCAGTTATTAACGCAATTGCTGATGTCGTAATAGACGAAAATGGTAAGAGCCTTTATATACGCACTTTTGCATACGATAAGGGTGAGTATGAAAATATCACATCAAGTATTGACTTAATAAAAAGTGACCAGGTTATCCTGATGATGAAGGAAACGCCCCATGATTTTTACCTTACACATCCCAATCTTGAACTTGTCGGAAAAATCAACCGCCCTACTATTGTTGAATTTGATTGCGGGAATGAATATAACGGACAAAATATTGTAGCGAATACCTGGCCTGAATATATTGAAAGACGTTGGAAAGATTTTATGCAACGCCCGAATGTTATTGGTTATGTTGCCCGTGTGGACAGATTTAAATCATCAATATGTATTGGAACTCCCAATGAAATTCAGGTGTATGCCCTTGATTGCTTTACAAAAGACAGTAATCTTACTGCCGATGATGTTTATGATAAATTTATAGGTTGGAAATATGGGGAAAAAGCTATCCCCTTTCTTAAACCCGCGTTTAAGATGGCTTATGATATTAATACAAGTATTTTTTATACCCTCGGATTAAATACAACAAATCATTCAAGGCTTGACTATGATTACAGATCCATATACACCCGGCAGGTTTCTGAAAAATGGAAAGAGGATAAGATGATTTATGTAGCACATGGAGTTAATAAATGTTTTCATGCTTATAAGGATATGATTAATCACATTTCTCCTGCTGAATATAAGTCGGTTAACTTCAGGCATAATAAGAAAGAAATGGGGGAGATATTCGAAGAAAACTGGCTGGAGGATAAAGAAAAAATGAATGAAGAATATCTGGAATATATTGTAGCTGAAAAAAAATATGGTTCAATTTTGGCAGACAGTGCATTAAGTATGATTAAAAATGCAGAAAAATTTGTAACTGATAATAAGGCATTTGATAATGTATTTAATTGTTTTGAAAGGACTTCCCTGACTGCTCATATCAGGGCATCCACAGCCAAAGTATATTATGCTTCCAGAATATCTTCAAGAGGTAAAGAATTTAAAACAGACTACATAAACAGAATATTGGAAGAAGGTATGGAAGAAATGTCAGTGGATGCTGAAAAAATTGAAAATTATTCTAAAACTGTTCCAATAGGACAATGGGATTGGAAAAGCGATGTGATGGTGGCTGAAAGATACAGGAGAGCAGTAATGGAAGAAAAAAGCGAATTATTCAGAAATATTATATTTAAAAAGGAAAACTAATAAATAATTATCCTATGAAAAACAATCGCAGAGACTTCATTAAACAGGCTGGTTTGACCGGATTAACTATTGCAGGAGCTGGCTTTTTCGAAAGTTTTACCCATAGTCAGAAAGAAACTGAGGATCCCAATCTTCCCGATCGTATTAAACAATATCAGAATACAAGGCTACAGCAATTTAACATGGCCGGCTATGCTGCCCCAAAATTACCAACCGTTCGTATAGGTATAATAGGTCTGGGACAACGCGGCCCATCCCATCTCCGCACAATGAGCTATATTGATGGTGTGGAAATCAAAGCATTATGCGACTTATTACCGGAAAAAGCTGAAACAGCAAAAAAGAAACTTGAAGGAACAGGACATAATCCTGATTTGTATGCAGGAAGCAGGGATGAATGGAAAAAACTGTGTGAAAGGGATGATATTGACCTGGTGATCATAACCACTCCCTGGTATATGCATGCTGAAATGGCCGTCTATGCTATGGAACATGGGAAACACGTGGCTTCAGAAGTGCCTGCTGCCGGGACTATTGAAGAATGCTGGCAGCTGGTGGAGACTTCAGAAAGAACAAAGAAACATTGTATGATGATGGAGAACTATGCCTATATGGAGTTCCAGTTGCTTATGCTAAACATGGCCCGCCAGGGATTCTTCGGGGAAATAGTTCATGGTGAGGGAGCCTACAACACCAGCAAAATGAAGAACAACTTCTCCAGATCATTATACTGGGATATGTGGTGGCTCAAACAATATGCATGGAGAAAAGGGAATATATACCCTACTCATGGACTTGGACCAGTGGCTTTAATTATGAACATCAACCGGGGTGACAGACTTGATTATCTTGTTTCCATGGAAAGCAACGATTTCATGATGAATGAAAAAGCAAAAGAACTTGCTGAAACGGATGATTTCTTCAAACCCTTTGTTGGAAAAGATTACAGGGGAAATATGAATGTTACGACCATACGTACTAAACTAGGGAAAACAATAATGCTTCAGCATGATGCAACATCACCATCTCCTCATAATCTCATCCATGGGATATATGGTACAAAAGGAGCAGCACTTTTCGACCCAGCACCACCACGTATCTCTGCCGGAAATCATAAATGGGTGGAACAGAAAGAATTCGATGCAATTAAGGAAAAATATACCCCTGAGATCACTAAAAAAATGCGGGAAGTGGCTAAAAAGAGCGGGCATGGCGGATCTGACATACAACTTTGCTGGAAACTTATAGACTGCTTGCATAACGGACTTCCCCTGGATCAGAATGTCTATGATGCGGTAAGCTGGAGTTCCATTGTCCCTCTGAGTGAATGGTCTGTCCGCAATCGTTCAAACTCAATTGATATCCCTGATTTCACAGCAGGTGCATGGAAAACAAACAATCAAAATATGGATATAAACCTCGAAAGGGGAGGTACTACTAAAGTTTTTGGTCTGGAGTAAGTAACCAGGAAATTAACAGGGACATGGTTACTTAATTTCTGTGACAGAACAATCTCACTATCAAATAAAACATCTCTATTCCGGAATTAAATGATAAAATTTAAACATACATTTTTCATATTGTTCATATGGTTAATATCATCCGACTTTTATGCACAAACTATTACCACGGCTACATTGCTCGATGAGTTAATAAGCATGGAACGATTAATTGAAATTTCCGATCCTTCATATAAAATTTTACATTTCACCTCTTATGACAGAAGAAGCAAAGGTAAAAGTCCTGACGAGGAAGGATGGTTCCTGAACTCCGATGGTTTTGGGAAAGAACCTATCCCTAACTTTGAAATGATAATCGAAGAACCTGATCAGAATGGTATCGGAAAGTATTTAATCTGTGATGTGGAGGGCCCCGGTGCAATAATCCGTACCTGGACAGCAAAAATCACAGGCGATATAGCAGTATATCTCGACAATAATATTGAACCATTATATAAAGGACCGGCTGAACCTTTTTTGATACACACTTACGATGCCATTCTATTTAATGAAGAACAAATTTATGGAAGTACTTTGACTCAATTTTTTTCAGGATATTATCCTGTCCCTTTTGCTACAAGATGCAGGATCGAATGGATAGGTGATATAAATAATGCACATTTTTATTACGTTCAGATCCGTCAATATAAAAGTGATACACCAATTCAAACCTTTTCCGTAAATGATATGGAAAATGACTCTGAAAGAATCTGTAAAATAAAAAATGTTCTTTCCGATCCCAATCAAAATATTCCTGTTAAATCAGAAACCCAGGTCACCATTAATTCTTTCATTAAAGAAGGCGAAAGTACCAGAATTTTTGAGCTGGAGGGAACAAAAGCAATTGAGAGATTAAAAATAAAAATATCTGCTGAGGATTTATCAAAGGCTCTTCGTCAGAATATACTTAGAATATATTTTGATGATCGTCACTGGGGGCAGGTTCAGGCACCTGTAGGAGACTTTTTTTGTTCCGCACCCGGAATTAATCCTGCTAATTCATTACCATTTACTGTAACACCTGACGGATATTTAACATGCCGTTTCGTTATGCCGTTCAAAGAGTCCTGCCAAATATTCATTGATAATTATTCTGATCAGGATTGTGAGGTTGAAGGGGAGATCAATTATTGTACATATGAATGGAAGGATAGTATATCCATGTATTTTAATGCAAAATGGAGAATTGATAATAATATTACAGCAACTAATAATCCCCCAAAAGATCTGATGTTTATAATGGTAAATGGTAGAGGAAGGTATGTTGGAACAGGTGTTTTCCTGATGAACCCGGCTGAAGCCCCTTCCCGACATGGGAGCTGGTGGGGAGAGGGAGATGAAAAAGTTTATATTGATAATGTAGATTTTCCAACTGTTTTTGGGACCGGGTCGGAAGACTATTTTGGCTATGCATGGGCTGCTGAACATTTATTTAATTATGCTTTTATCGGGCAGCCTAGGAATGATGGCCCGGGAAACAGAGGTTTTGTTGTTAATTACAGATACCATATTATTGATGATTTCCCATTTAATAAAAATCTGCATTTTATGATGGAACTTTTCCATCAGGATTCTATACCGGGATTTTCATACGGACGAATTGTTTACTATTATTCTTTACCGGGTTCTTACGACGATCACCAGGTTATTTCCCATGATGATGTTCGTATGTTGAAAATGCCTGAAACATTCCATCTGAAAGCTTTTAAAGGTTCACGCAACTTTATATTTCATGAAGCTGAGTCAATCGTGGTTAACAAAAAGAACATAAGTATTGAAAAAGGACCATTATGGTCAGAAAATACTCTGATGGTTTGGAAACCTGAAAGGAAAGGGGAAAAACTTACTTTCAATATCCCTTTACATAAGGAAGGAAATAAAATGAGGATTATGTTGACTTTAAGAGGATCTCCTTTGGAAGGGAAATTCTCTGTATTGTTAAATAATAGTATAATAAAAGAGAATGTGGACATGAATGAAAGCTATCATACATTATCAAAAAATATTCAACTGGACGATATTGATATTCAGGATCAAAATGAATTGGTGCTTGTGTTTGAAGGGGAAAAAGATCAACAATTGGGTATTGACTTTATTTGGGTGAGAATAGAATAACTGGTACAATTTTGAAATAAATTTATACGAAGATGTTATATATCAATATTTCGTTAAATTTAAAAAAAACGCAACGTGTAATATTGAGCATAGTCGAAATACGCAAAGGCGCAAATTATTGATTATTAATAACATACGTAAAATAAGATTAAATCATTAAAATATTCATTATCAACGAAATATAATAACATAACGAACTATTGATATAAAGAATAAATTATGAAGTATATCAGAAATCCTCACATCAATTCTGAAATTCTACCTGTGGATATTGTTTTCCACCCTTCCTGGTGGTTTAAAAATGCAGGAATAATTTTTGATCAGGATTTTTTTTACCATCCTTTAAAGAGGGTGGAGGTGGAAAGATCTATGGAGCATGAATTGTACGAACGGTTTGGGAGATTCGGATTGGGAAGAGACAGGTTAAAAGATATGCCCGTCATTGGAGCAATTCATAATGCAGCGGGGTATTTGTTGTCTGAAATGCTGGGGTGTAAAATAGTTTATGAGGAAGGTGGCCCTCCACAGGTTATCCCGGCCGGATTCGAAAAACTGGAGGTAGATGTGGATGCTGTATTCCAAAGCTCTGCTCTTAAAAGGTTAATAAATCTCATAGATAAACTTAAGACCAGATACGGATATGTAACCGGTGATGTCAACTGGGGTGGAGTACTAAACCTGGCTCTCGATTTGATTGGAGAAAAAGCTTTTATGGATTTTTATACAGATCCGGAGGAAACAAAAAAGCAGTTTCAATTATTAGCTAATGTTATAGAGAAATTTGTAACAGGTATCTCGGAGGAAACCGGGACGAGTTCCATCTCGGTAAACCGTAATGTAATGCATATAGAGAAGCCGGTATTTCTTCATTCAGAATGTTCCCATACCATGATATCCACGGAACAATATGAAGAATTCCTACTGCCTGTTGACCTTGAGTGGAGCAGAAAGTTCCGGCCGTTTGGTATTCATTACTGCGGGAATGATCCTCATAGGTATGCTGATGTTTTCAGTAAGATGGGAAACCTTGATTTCCTTGATGTAGGGTGGGGCGGAGATGTTAAAAAATTAAGGGAAAAATTGCCTGATACCTTTCTGAATCTCCGGCTTGATCCTGTGTCTCTTAACAATTACTCTGATGAGGAGTTGCGCTCAACTATCACACGTTTGATTGAAGAATCGGGGAATCCATACCTGACAGGTGTTTGTTGCATAAATATGGACGATAAAACAGAAGACTCAAAAATCAATACCATATTCCATACTTTGGAAGAATTAAAACAGAAATATGCAGCAGGGGAAAGCATCTGAAACAAATACAACGATATTACATCATTAATTTTATTTATATGGAAACTCTTTACACTATTATTTACAACAGAGATAAGAAACATTATCTCATAAACATTATTTCCTGGGGATTATTCATGGTATTATTTTCATGTAATATAAACAGAAATTCTCCCGATTTAGGACTGGCTATTGTCAGAGAGGGCAGGTCACGGGCATCAACTTCTCATGCTCCCGGAGGAAGTAATGCCGACAGGTTAAGATATATTCACCCGGGTGAAACAGCTGTTTTGTTTGATGTAAAAACTACCGGTGTCATCAATCACATTTGGCTTACCTTTAATGAAGCCCGTCCCAACTGGTTGGAAAAGGAAGGTTCTGCTACACCTGCGGAACTTGTAATACGAATGTACTGGGATAATGCTGAGGAACCTGCAGTGGAAGCACCAATAGGTGATTTTTTTGCTTCTGGTTTTGGATTGAGAAGAGAAGTAAAATCGGCTCCTGTTTTGGTTGAGGGGGGTGATGGCTACAATTGTTACTGGCAAATGCCTTTCCATAAGGCAGCTAAAATTACTGTTACTAACGATGGAGAAAAGGCTGCAAGAAGTTTTTATTACCAGGTTGATTATACTGAATATAAAAAATTACCTGAAAATACTGCTTATTTTTACGCACAATACAGACAGGAATTCCCTGAACAAATGGGTAAAGATTATTTAATAGCAGACATCGAAGGGAAAGGACATTATATTGGAACAGTGATGTCTGTTCGTTCACGTAGCCCATATTGGTTTGGGGAGGGAGATGCTAAATATTATATAGACGGGGAGGAAGAACCTTCAGTATGGGGTACAGGCACTGAAGACTATTTTCTGAGTGCATGGGGATTTACTGAAAATCTGAACCTTTATTCCGGATGCAGTTATATGAGTAAGGGGGAAGAAGATCTTGGTGCGAAATATACACTGTACCGTTGGCATATACAAGATCCTGTAAGGTTTAATAAATCATTCCGTTTTGAGATTGAACACACAGGCTGGATATCTGCCGATGAAACAGCAACAGGTGAAGTTGACGGTCATGTAGAACGTGAGGACGACATGGCAACAGTAGCTTTCTGGTACCAGTCAGGGCAACCCAAACGCTTCTTTAATCTACCATCCTGCAGGGAAAGAAAATTACCAGACCTTGAAACAGTGATAGGGGGAAAAGAAATGATTTCATCAGCACGCCATTCCCCGGGGAAAATCGAATTGCAAAAAGGTTACGATTGGACAGGTGAAGGACAAATTCTGTTCACCCCGTCTACAGGAAGTGCATGGCTGGAATTAGATTTTGTGATTGAGGAGGAAGAATATTCAGGACTGATGTTGAAAATGAGTCATTCCTTCGATTACGGAAAATATAAAGTGTTTATCGACGGGAAAGCTATGGCCAGAGTGCCAATGACAATAGATTTCGATTTTCATGATCCAAAAACAGAAGTCAGGGTATTTAATTTATATTCCGAATTGCTTAACGTCTATGATTACTACCTTGGTAGCGCCAGATTGTCAAAGGGCAGGCATACAATACGGTTCGAACAGGTAGGGAAGGATCCTTATTCTGAGGGAAATTCAATTGGATTTGACTCTTTCAGACTGTTTAAACGTTGGGATAAGAAACGTGTTTCACTTGGAGCTAATTCAGCAACACAATTGAAATCCTCCAGTTAAATATAAATATATCGTTCAGGATTTAGCAGAACAAAGAAGCAATCCCTGCGGGCATTCCTTCATAAGCAGTAATTAAGTTGTTTCATATCAGAAAATCCCTCAGTACTTTTCCATCAACAGAAAGTCCGCAATATGTATATGTTTAACACCTTGAATATTATCCTGCCAGAATTCATCCATAGTAACAACATACTTGGGATGATGATCCCTGATATCAAGTAAAGGTTTAAATTCCCGGTCAATAGTTGATTGTCCGGTTATTTTATAAGCTACCTGGATGTATATTCTGGATTCATCTTTCTCAGCGACAAAATCGATTTCGCGTTCATCCCACTTTCCTGTAAACACATTATATCCTCTTCGTTTAAGCTCAAACATCACAATATTTTCAAGCATTCCTGAGATAAGCCTGTCTTTATATCCCATTACGGCATATATTATTGCATGATCACCAATAAAATACTTTTCAAAGGTTTTAAGAATTTCTTTTCCCTTTATATCGTAGCGGGGTATCCTGTCAATGATATAAGCGCTTTGGAGTGCATACAGATAATTGTAAACTGTATTGAGGTCTATTCTACGTTGCTGGCTTTTAAAGTAATCGGCAACATTTTTAGCTGAGAACTTGTTGCCCACATTATCAAAAATAAATCTCACAACTCTTTCAAGAAGTTCAACATCCCGTATATTATGCCTCTGGATTGTATCTCTGAGAATAGCTGATGAATAAATGTCGAAAACTACCTTTCGGGCAGTTTCGTTATCATATTCTGCAATGTGAAGGACAGGGAACCCCCCTGTACGTAAAAAGCTTTCAAATTGAGCATGCTTGTCAATCCCTGATTCCCCGGTCAGGATTTGCTTAAAGAGTAATGTTTCGGAGAAGGAAAGAGTATAAAGATGAATTTCAACATATCTTCCGGCAAGGTAAGTAGCCAGTTCAGATGATAAAAGGCGGGAATTCGAACCTGTAATATATATGTCGGAATTGAAATCAATTGAAATGGAGTTCACTGCTTTTTCCCATGACTTAACTTCCTGGATCTCATCAAGAAGAATATAACAGCGTTGTTTACCACTGATCCTTTCCTTTACATACATGTAGAGCTTCTCTGACGTGTCAGTTTCTGAAAATTCAAAGCTGTCGAAATTTAAATAAATAATTTGGTCCTCGCTGATTTGTCTTTTATAGAGTTCTTCCTTTAGTAATTTTAATAATACCGACTTACCGCTTCTCCGGATACCGGTTATTACCTTGATCAATGGTTTATCGATAAAATTGAAAAGTTGATTTAAATATAGATCTCTCCTGATCATGAAATTGTTTTTTAGGTTATAGCCGCAAATATATATAAAAAATATGAATATTTTATGGTTACAACCCTAAAAAATACTAAAATTATTTTTTTGGTGAAGATTTACCATCTCAGATGTTTTAATCTTTTATTTAATCTTTTCCCTCATTCTTCAACAAAACTATAATTTTCACTTTTTCAAAGACAAGTACATAAAGTATTAACGCTTTCTCCAAGATAAATTTATAACTTCACAACGCTTTTTCCAAGATAAATTTATAACTTCACAACGCTTTTTCCAAGATAAATTTATAACTTTACAACACTTTTTCCAAGATAAATTTATAACTTTACAACACTTTTTTAAAGATTATATTATGGAAAGAAGTGCTTATAAACAACTTAAAATCTGAAAAGCCTCAGAAGTTACGCTGATAAATACAAACCCGAAACTATCTTCCGCCTATCTCCACGAAATTTGATACAATCAGGAGACTTTATTAATGTTCCCCTTTATGCCGTTAATGTTTTACTGAACCTTTGCCGCTAAATACACAGGAAGGAGTTTTGAAGGAATATTGCACCTGCCACTCCGGAAGTTTCTATCAGAATTCAAATTGACCCGAGCCGAACCAGTATACTCTTTTAAAAATAAAATGTATTTTTACAATTCAACCAACTATTTCACACTATTAAAGCTGAACATCCGATTACACTTAATAAAGCTGAATATTTAACAAACTGTTATCACCATGAAACACAACCGCAGGAACTTTATTAAACAGGCCGGATTAACCGGGTTAACTATTGCAGGAGCAGGTCTCTTTGAAAATTTTACTTATGAAGATAAATTTCAAAAAGAAACAGAATACCCTGATCTTCCAAATCTTATCAAAACATATCAGAATAACAGAGTACAGGGTTTTAATATGGCTGAGTTTGCCGCCCCGAAAATCTCAACCGTTCGTGTAGGAATTATCGGTCTGGGACAGCGGGGCCCGTCGCACATGAATACCATGAGCCAGATTGATGGTGTGGAAATCAAAGCATTATGCGACTTATTACCGGAGAAAGCAGAAGCAGCAAAAAAGAAACTCGAAGGAACAGGACATGATCCTGATTTGTATGCAGGAAGCCGGGATGAATGGAAAAAACTGTGTGAAAGGGATGATATTGACCTGGTGATCATAACCACTCCCTGGTATATGCATGCTGAAATGGCTGTTTATGCTATGGAAAATGGGAAACATGTGGCTTCGGAAGTGCCCGCTGCCGGAACAATTGAAGAATGCTGGCAACTGGTGGAGACTTCTGAACGAACAAAAAAACATTGTATGATGATGGAGAATTATGCATACATGGAATTCCCTTTACTGATGCTGAACATGGCACGTAAGGGCTTTTTTGGGGAAATAGTGCATGGAGAGGGAGCATATAACACCAGCAAAATGAGGAACAATTTCTCGAAATCTATGTACTGGGATATGTGGTGGTTGAAACAATATGCATGGAGAAAGGGGAATTTTTATCCTACCCATGGTTTGGGTCCCGTTGCACTAATAATGAACATCAACAGGGGTGACAGGCTCGATTACCTTGTGTCCATAGAAAGCAACGATTTCATGATGAATAAAAAGGCAAAAGAACTTGCTGAAACGGATGATTTCTTCAAACCTTTCGTGGGAAAAGATTACAGGGGTAATATGAATGTAACAACAATCCGCACAAAACAAGGCAAGACCATCATGCTGCAACATGATGCAACATCGCCATCACCTCATAACCTGATCTATGGAATATACGGAACACAGGGTGCTGGTCTTTTCGATCCCCCACCTCCCCGTATCTCTGCCGGGAATCATGAATGGGTGGAACAGAAAGAATTCGATGCAATTAAGGAAAAATACACCCCTGAGATCACTAAAAAAATGAGGGAAGTGGCTAAAAAGAGCGGACATGGCGGATCTGATATACAACTTTGCTGGAAACTTGTAGACTGCCTCCATAACGGACTACCCTTGGATCAGAATGTTTATGATGCTGCAAGCTGGAGTGCCATTGTCCCGTTGAGCGAGTGGTCTGTCTATAATCGTTCCAATTCTATTGACATTCCTGACTTCACTGCGGGAGCATGGAAAACCAATAACAGAAATATGGATATAAACCTGGAAAGGGGAGGGACGACAAAAGTATTTGGTTTGTAATGATAGTTTATTGGTTTTATTTAATTTATGAATAATTTATTATGAATTTCAAATGTCGGGCTGAATTAACCCGGGCTTTCAGCCCGTTTACCCAAATTTCCCTTCGATAATAAATAGAAATGTTGTAACACGCTGATAATTAATATTTTAATGATTCATTTTTTTATTGCATATATTATTAATAATAAACACTTTGCTCCATTTGCGTTTTATTTAAATTTAACAAACTGTAATTATGATAGAATACCTTAAAAATCCCCACATAAAATCCACGCTCCTTCCGGTTGATATCGTATTTCACCCTTCCTGGTGGTTTAAAAATACAGGAATAACTTTTGACCGGGATTTCTTTTACCATCCACTAAAGAGGGTAGAAGCGGAAAGAGCTATGGAGCGTGAATTGTATGAAAGATTTGGCAAATATGGTCCTGGCAGGGACAGGATGAAAGATATGCCTGTTATTGGCGCAGTACATAATGCAGCAGGATATTTGCTTTCCGAAATGCTGGGGTGTGAAATTATGTATGAAGAAGGAGCCCCTCCGCAGGTTAAACCTGCCAGTTTTGAAAAATTGGATGTAAATATTGATTCTGTGTTTAAAAGTTTTGCTTTTAAAAGATTGGTAACCCTCATGGAGAAACTAAAAACCAGGTATGGTTATTTATACGGTGATGTTAACTGGGGAGGAGTATTAAACCTGGCTCTTGACATCGTCGGGGAAAAGATTTTCATGGATCTATATACAGATCCGGAGGAAACAAAAAACCAGTTTCAATTAACAGCCCGGGTAATTGAAAAATTTATTACAGGTATTTCAAAGGAAACGGGGACCACTTCCATCTCGGTAAACCGGAATGTGATGCATATAGAAAAACCGGTATTCCTTCATTCCGAATGTTCCCATACCATGATATCCACTGAACAATATGAAGAGTTTCTGCTTCCCATAGACCTGGAGTGGAGCAGGAAATTCCGTCCTTTCGGGATACATTATTGCGGTAATGATCCCCATCGTTATGCAGAAGTATTTAGTAAGATAGAAAACCTTGATTTCCTTGATGTAGGGTGGGGCGGAGATGTTAAAAAATTAAGGGATAAATTACCCAATACATTTCTTAATCTCCGGCTTGATCCGGTTACCCTGAATAATTACTCTGATGAAGAGTTACGCCTTACTATTACCCGGTTAGTTGAAGATTCAGGTAATCCCTGTTTAACAGGTGTTTGCTGTATTAATATGGATGATAAAACAGAAGATTCAAAAATTAATACCATTTTCCAGACTGTAGAAGAAATAAGGAAAAAGTTTAAATCGGGAGGATATAAATAAATTGGCATAAAGAATAACGATTAAAATATTTTACTATATTTACTCCCCCTAACTAACCTATATTAAATAACAAAAAAGTGTATTTAATTCTATGAAATAGCCTGTATACCAGGCTATTTTTTATGAACTAAAGAATTGAAAAAAGTGTGGAGATACAGCATGTGAATATGAATTTTATGCAAAGATTTTAGTACAACATAATCACATATAAGGTCTGATGATAAAAAATTATAGCTTTGGAGACCCTCGACCAGCAGAGAAAAGAAGAGAAAAGGATTTATATTGAGTAATTTGCGAAGTCCCCCTTGGGGGATTTAGGGGGAAAAGACTTTTTGGAGTACTCTCATGTTTTGAAACTATTAAATGTTGAGTTTGGCACGAAAATTAATTTCCCCCTAAATCCCCCAAGGGGGACTTTTTGCAAGTTGCTGATTTATAGGCTCTTCCCCTTTAGGGGGCAGGGGGGGACAAATTTGAGTAAAATATCTTATTTTTCGGATTCAACTCAAACATAAACTTGCACAAACAATTAATATGATAATAAATTAATACCGGAACATAAAATGGAAAAAATACGGATCATCCCCAAAGGTATTGTGATACCCTTTATCCTTCTTACCTCATTGTTTTTTGCATGGGCAATACCAAACAACCTTACTGACACTATGCTTGCCGCCTTCAAACGGATCATGAGTCTTACCGATACAAAAACCGCATGGATACAGGTAGCCTGTTATCTTTTCGGTTATGGATGTTTTGCTATCCCGGGAGCATTATTTATCAAACGATATACATATAAATCAGGGGTAATGCTTGGACTTGGACTGTATGCATCAGGTGCATTTTTGTTCTATCCGGCCATGCTGATATCGGAAGGCGGCGTCGCATTCGGTTTTATTATGTTTCTGTTAGCAATTGTTGTGCTTTTTGCCGGTCTCTCAGTATTGGAAACGTCCGCAAATTCATATGTCTGTGCTATAGGGCCGGAAGAGACTGCCACACAAAGACTGAATTTTGCACAATCCTTTAATCCTTTCGGGGCAATAACAGGGGTTGTGATCAGCCAGGTATTTATCCTTTCCCAGTTAAATATCCTTGGGCCTGCAGAGAGGGCTGCACTTTCATCGGAAGAGCTGGTAAAGATACAGGGACATGAACTGAATGCTGTGACAACAACATACATGGCCGTCGGATTTGTAATGCTGGTTATCCTGTTTCTCTTCTTTATTACTCGTATGCCAGATCTGAAGGAAGATGACAAAAGACTGGATTTTTTAGGTACTTTCAGAAGACTCATGAAGAACCAGAACTATGTCTGGGGAGTTATTGCCCAGTTCTTTTATGTAGGTGCACAGATCGCCGTTTGGTCATTCATTATCCGTTATGTGATGCAGCAACTGGATCTCGACGGAGTGGTAAAAAGCCTGGGAGAAAATGCCTCAACCGACAGGATAATAGCCGCACTACGTGTGGTGGAACCTGTTGCTGCAGGCTTTTATTCCTTCATTGAATGGATCGGTCTCGATGACCTGTTGCCCCGTACAGCCGAACAGGCAGGTGCAACATATTATATCATGTCGCTCGTTCTTTTTGTCATTTTCAGGTTTGTTTGCACCGGTTTGATGAAATTTATCAAACCACGTCATTTGTTAACAGGTCTTTCAGTATTGGCTGTTATTTTTTCATTAATTGCGATTTATGACAAAGGCTTTCCCGGTATCTATGCCTTAATGGGCATTTCAGGTTGTATGTCGCTTATGTTCCCGACTATTTACGGATTGGGAATCAGGGGACTGGGAGAAGATACTAAAATCGGTGGCGCCGGAATGGTAATGGCTATTGCCGGAGCAGCCGTACTGACACAAATACAGGGAATCGTATCCGACCAGGCCGGAAGCATTAAACTGGCATATTGGGTGCCAGCTTTTGCGTTTATTGTTATTGGATATTATGGCGCTGTAGTTTGCCGGAAACATGCATAATCAATGAAACAAGGCTCTATTGTAGTTAACTGATCATTCAGGGTACAAGAAAATTATTCGATTTAAATTATATGTTTATTCATTAGAACCTCTTGTACGATTTGATTCAATCACATGTATATGAGATCAAAACATCAAATACAATCAATTCCCCTCGTAATCGATTTTAAAGGTATTATGTATTTTCTTCTATGTTTATTTTCAGTCTGTTTTATTTTAAGTTGTTCGTCACCAAAACTTGAAAGTATAGTCTGGGTTGAGAATAATGAAGTAGAAGCAGTGATTGTAACTGCTGATCAACCCTTCGACATTGCTGCTTATGCTGCGGAAGAGCTGGTTTATCATGTAAAACTGGCAACAGGAGTCGAAATTCCTGTTCAGAAAGAGTCTGATGATATCTCACCTGCAAAACATCGCATATATATCGGTCAGTCCAATGCTGCCCGTCAAGCAGGTATAGATTATAAAAACCTGGATTCCGAGCAATGTGTTATTCGTACAATAGACGCTGATCTGTTTATTGTTGGCAACGACGGGGAGGGTGATCCCCTTGATTTCCGTAATCATCATTCCGGAACATTATGGGGTGTTTATGAAGTACTTGAACGGACACTTGGCGTTCTTTGGCTTTGGCCTGGTGAATTGGGGACATGTGTTCCTTCAGTTGACAAGGTCGAGGTTGAGCCATGGAATGAGAAAATCAAACCACAGATGGTACGGCGGAATATCCGCACCCGATCTCCCCGGTGGAGGGATGAAAGCAGCAATAATATTGCACCGGATGATAATAAAATAATACCCATAAATTACAGAAACGGTTATTCATCTGTTGAAGCATATGAATACTATAAAACTGATGAAAAAATATTTTTACGCCGTCACCGGATAGGATGCTCGGATGATCCGCGTCCTTATACCGGGCATTCGTTCAATGACTGGTGGAAAGAATACGGCAGGGAACATCCCGAATGGTTTCAGAAATTACCTTCCGGCGATCTTGCAGATAAATGGAACAAACGGTTTTTACCTTTGTATCCTGTTGAAAACATTCCCCCGGGTGGATGGGAAGATCATCGGGGCCCCATTACATATCATGGTAGAACTTTAACTTCCATGTGTGTGTCAGATACTGAATTTCACCAGGAGATCATCAGTCGATGGAAAGAACAAAAGAAAGTAAATCCCGATAAATCAAATGTCATCAGAATAGGGGAAAACGACACTCCTGCCTTGTGTACCTGTAGTGAATGTCGCGCACTTGATGAAGATCCAATAAGTGTTGTGGAATATGAAGCTCTCCCTGAATATGCCAGGGTTGCACATACTCCCATGAATGCCGGACGACGGTATGCACTTTTCTGGAAACATGTGTATGAACTGGCTGCAGAAATTGATCCCGATGTTGTTGTAACAGCCTTTATTTACTTTAATTACTTTGTAGCACCTGAGGATGTGAAATTAAACAAAAACATTGTTCTTGCTTTTGTGCCATGGGACGGTTGGTGGTTTCCCCGTGATCCGCGGGAACAGCAATGGTTGCGGGAACAATGGCAAAAGTGGAGGAATACAGGGGCTACTCTTTATTATCGTCCTAATTACATGCATAATGGGGGATCAATGCCACATGTCTTTGCAAGACAAATGGCTGAGGAATTTCAGTATTTTATTAATAACGGAACTATAGGCACTGACTTTGATGCACTGACCGGCCAGTGGGCTGTTAACGGGACAACATTATATCTTTTAAGTCGTCTTCATAATCGTCCTTCCGATCCTGTTGATAAATTACTGGATGAATATTACAATGCTTTCGGCCCGGCTGCTTTACATATTAAAGCATATTTCGACTTCTGGGAAGCGCATGCTACCCTGAACAGGGCTGTTTATGGTTTTGGAGGATCACTGGAAGCTTATAATCGTTTTGCACATAAAATGTTCCCACCTGAAAGTTTTAATTCTGCAGAGCAGATACTCAGGCAGGCTGCCAGCGCCGTTGCCGGAAATGATGATAAGAAATATATACAACGCATTGATTTTTTAGTGAAAGGATTGGAACATGCACGAAAAGTAGCAAAACTTGCTGAAATCCTCGAAAATAATAATATTGACAAAAAGGCTTTACATGAATTATTTATCGATCTGTCATTATTCCGGAAAGACACGGAAAACATCCATATAGCTAACTTTGCCAATTCTGCTGCTTTTGATATAGAAGTACTACAACAAATTGGAAAGTTTAACTCATATTAAAATTAAAATCATCAGATGGAAACACCAAAAACAGAACGACTTGGTTCCCTTGATGTATTGAGAGGTTTTGATCTTTTTTGCCTGGTGTTTTTTCAACCGGTTCTTATGTCTTTTGCAAGAGCAATGAATACTCCGTGGATGGACACTATAACCAAACCCTTTCATCATGTTGCCTGGGAAGGTTTTGTTTTCTGGGACATTATTATGCCTTTATTTATGTTTATGGCAGGAGCCTCAATCCCTTTCGCTTTTTCAAAATATCTTGCAAATGACAGTAAATCAAAAATTTATAAAAGAATTCTTAAAAGAGTTTTTCTTCTTTTCCTATTTGGTGGAATGTGCCAGGGAAACTTCCTGGCCCTTGATCCACAGAAGATCTACTTTTATTCAAATACACTTCAGGCCATTGCTGTCGGTTATCTTATTTCAGCAATCCTGTACCTTCATTTCGACCGGAAATGGCAGATCATTTTGACATCTGCTTTATTGGTCATTTACTGGGCTGCTTTATCATTTATAAAGATAAATGGCTTTGGAGGAGGAGACTTCAGCCCTGATCATAATCTGGCAGAATTTATTGACAGGATTGTTCTTGGACGATTCCGTGATGGCGTCAGGATAACTGAAACCGGACTTGATTTTGGTAATTACCGGTACACATGGATCATCAGCAGCCTGAATTTCGGAGTTACTGTAATGACAGGTGTATTTGCAGGACAGATCATGAAAGGCAACCTGGATAAGATCAAAAAAATACAGTGGATGTCAATTACAGGAGTATTAATGATCGCTGCAGCTTTACTCTGGGGTATACAAATGCCAATAATTAAGAAAATATGGACAAGTTCCATGACATTATACAGCAGCGGGATATGTTTCCTTCTTATGGCATTGTTCTATTATCTGGTAGATTATAAAGATTACGGGAAGTACATGAACTGGCTGAAAATTTATGGAATGAATTCAATACTTGCTTATATGCTTTTTGAGCTGATTGATTTCAGTTGCATCACCCAGTCTCTTTTTCATGGCACTCAACAGTTCCTGGGGAATTATTATCCTTTATTAATAAACCTGGGGAATGTCACCATTATTTTCCTCATCCTGATGATCATGTACAGGAAGAGATTGTTTATGAAGGTATAGTGGTTGAGTGATTGAGTGATTGAGTGGTTGAGTGAATACGTGGTTACGTGATTGATTATATGGGGATAAGAATAGAGTCAGGACATGCCCTGACTTCGAGTTAATGATAATAATTGTAAAGTCAGAGCACGCTCTGCCTCCGATAATTTTATCCACCGTTATGACCCAAAGGCGTAATGTACCGTCCTAAAAAATGTTTACAAATTTTTAGTTAATACTATATCGTTTTGTTCATAATAATTTCTCCTGAATCATCTTTATCTGTTCCGCCTCAATCAACGGAATGATATTATTTCGTTGTTGAGACACAAAATATTGTGTCTGTTCGGCGGATTCTCATTTCGTCATTTTTTCCAGGGGTTTATATCCGCCAGTTGGCGGACAGGCTCCCTGGCTATTCAATTTTAACCTCGGGGCATCCACTTAAAATTGCCGTGCCTACCTCATATTTTCCTATTGCATAGACAGGGCATGCCCTGTCTCTACTCATACTCTCATACTCATTTACACACGATAAATCGTGTTTCTACTCATTTACTCCCTCGATCCCTTTGATCCCCTTGATCCCCTTGATCCCCTTGATCCCTCGATCCCTTTGATCCCTTTGATCCCTTTGATCCCTTGATCCCTCGATCCCATTGATCCCTTTGATCCCTTTGATCCCCCGATCCTTGACATCACTTTATCCTGCCAATAAAAATCTGAAATAGAACCTAAGGGGTAATTGATCAGTAGTCATTATCCCAAATCTAAACCCAATAACCCAATAACCCAATAACCCAATAACCCAATAACCCAATAACCCAATAACCCAATATTCAACCAACAACTTACTTCAAATCCTAATCATTTATAATTTCATCCCCATTAATATCAAAAATTTTATATTCCAGGAGGTTGAATGCATATACAGGAGTAACTTTAATCTTACACTTGAGTTTCTTACTCCATTTTTTCCGGAGAGATGAAAGAAAGCCTTTATTTAGATATGCTTCAATGAATGGATGTACGGAGAGGCTTATATATTTTAGTTTATATTTATCAATTACCTGGCGCATGTAATTAAAAATAATATCAGTGAAGATCACAGTAGATTCCACTTTTCCTGAACCATGGCAGGCAGGGCATGTTTCACTGGTTTCTATAAACATAGCAGGTCGTACCCTTTGCCGGGTTATTTGCATTATCCCGAATTTACTTAAAGGCAGGATATGATGTTTGGTCCGGTCTTTTGACATAGCTTCTTTCACCCTGTCATAAACCATTTGTTTATTGTTGGTGTCATGCATATCAATAAAATCAACCACAATTATGCCTCCCATATCTCTAAGGCGTAATTGGCGGGCTATTTCATCAGCAGCGGCCAGGTTGACTTCAAGGGCATTGGTTTCCTGGTTGGCATCAGATTTTGAACGGTTTCCGCTGTTAACATCAATGACATGCAGTGCTTCAGTGTGTTCAATAATAAGGTAAGCTCCGTTTTTAACCGTAACAGTCTTCCCGAAGCTGGCTTTAATTTGCTTTTCAATCCCAAACTTCTCAAAGACAGGTTCCGGGCCTTTAAAAAGTTTTACGATCTTAACTTTTTCAGGTGCAATTTCTTTAATGTATTCCTTGATATCGTGGTAGTATCCCTCGTCATTGACATAAATATTTTCAAAATTTACATTGAGAATATCCCTGAGGATAGTACTGGTACGATTCATTTCACCGGCGAGCAGGCGGGGGACATTTCCTCCTTTTATTTTATCGAAAATACCTTCCCATTTCTTTGCCAGGTTACGTAGTTCGCTGTCGAGTTCCGCAACTTTCTTGCCCTCTGCTACTGTCCGTATGATAACACCAAAGTTTTTAGGTTTTATACTTATGAGAAGATTTTTCAGCCTGTCTCTTTCTTCCTGTGACTCAATTTTTTGAGAAACAGATACCTTATCGGAGAAAGGGATAAGGACAAGGTTCCTTCCGGCGATTGAAATTTCTGAACCAAGCCGGGGGCCTTTTGTAGAGATGGGTTCCTTTGCGATCTGAACAATTACCTGCTGCCCTGCCTTGAGAACCTCTGTAATTTTCCCGTCTTTATTAATATCAGGTTCACGGTTGAATTTAACTGAAGGAATAACCTTACCCTTTCTGGTAAGGGCGAAATGAAGGTATTTGCTTAATGTGCTGAATTGTGGTCCAAGATCAAGGTAGTGCAGGAAAGCATCCTTATCGTATCCAACATCCACAAACGCGGCATTAAGTGCCGGCATTATTTTCTTAACCCTGCCAAGATAAATATCCCCAACAGAGAATTTGTTATCTGTCTTTTCTTTATTAAGCTCAATGAGCTTCTTATCTTCCAACAGGGCAATCGAAATTTCGGCTGATGACGCGTCAATAACCAGTTCGTTGCTCACAAGTTGTAATATTTTCGGTTGATGATAATCCCTAAGGAATGATCAAAATAGATAAACCTAAAGATAGAGTGCCTATCTCCAGGTTTAACAAAAAAAACCATAAATTACCTGTTTTTCTTTTTATGCCTGTTTTTCCTCAAACGTTTTTTACGTTTGTGTGTTGACATCTTATGTCTCTTTCTCTTTTTTCCGCTTGGCATAACTACTCCTCTTATTTCTTAACATTCGACTTGACCTTGCTTACGAAAGTCTTAGCAGGCTTAAAGGAAGGAATAAAGTGTTCGGGAATAATAATTGTAGTATTCTTCGAAATGTTTCTTGCAGTTTTCTTGGCTCTTTTCTTAACTATGAAGCTTCCAAAACCTCTTAAATAAACATTCCTGTTTTTACTTAAAGAATCTTTTACTATTTCCATAAAAGATTCAACAGCTTTCTGAACAGCTATCTTCTCGATACCTGTATTTTTTGAAATTTCGTTTACAATATCTGCCTTTGTCATTTTTAAAATCTTTAAATATCAATTAATTAGAAAATTATTTCCTAGTTTGGTCTGCAAATATAAGTGTTTTATATCTATAAATGAAATGCAAAACAATTATTTTTGACAATATTATGATTTTTTTCTTATTAAATAGATGGATATTAGTAAGATATTGATAAAATGGTACAGGAAAAACAAACGTGACCTTCCCTGGAGACACACACGGGATCCATATAAAATATGGGTTTCAGAAATCATCCTTCAGCAAACAAGAGTTAACCAGGGAATAAGCTATTATCATAGTTTCCTGGATAACTTCCCTGACATAAAATCATTGGCAGAATCATCCTCCGATAGAATAATGAGAGTATGGCAGGGACTGGGATATTATTCAAGGGCAAGAAATATGCATGCCGCTGCAAAATATATCGTTAAGCATTATCATGGAACTTTTCCTGAGAAATATGAAGATATTTTGAAACTTAAAGGTGTAGGAAAATATACTGCTGCAGCAATTTCATCCCTTGCATATAATTATTCTGCAGCAGCAGTGGATAGTAATGTGATCAGAACCATCTCACGAATATTCGCAATCCATAATGATATGCGTACTGTATCAGGTAGAGAAAAAATAGATATTCTTGCTGGTTCAATACTGGATGTTAATGATCCGGGGGAACATAACCAGGCTATGATTGAACTTGGAGCATTGATATGTACACCCGGGAATCCAAAATGTGAATTGTGCCCGGTAAATATATTTTGTAAAGCATTCAAGGGGGATATTGTACACGAACTACCTGTAAAGTATGTGAAGAAAAATATACGGGTAAGATTTTTTTATTATTACATAATAACAGCGAATAATAAAGTTTTCATTCAAAAAAGGACACAAAACGATATCTGGAATTCTTTATATGAGTTTCCGCTTTATGAATCCTCATATCAGATCGGGGAAATTGAAATAGTGAATATTCTTAAAACTGAATGGAAACTTGAATCAGAAAACCTGGTATTGCAGAAAATCTCCCCCGTAATTAGTCATGTTTTAAGCCATCAAAGAATTAATGCCCGTTTTATTCATGTATGTTATAAAGGTAAAACTGAATGTAAGGAATGGGAAACTGTATCTATGGAGAACTTAAATTATTATGCCTTTCCCGTACTGCTACTGAATTATATAAAAAGGAATTTATAGGTTAGAAAATTTTGGCGGATACTTATTTTATGTCTTATATTAATATAACGCAAAGCCGCACGTCTCTTAAATAATCAAATAATCGGCAAAGACCCGATTTACCTTGTGTCTACACATTTACTCAAAAAAACCATATTATCAATTAAGACACGGTATACAATGTCTCTACTCAATTCCCAATAAACTATATCGTCCTAAAATAGGTTTACAAATTTTTGTTTAATACTATATCATTTTGTTCATAATAATTTTTCCTAAATCATCTTTATTTGTTCCGCCTCAATCAACCGAATGATATAAAGAGCATGTTTCAGTTCGGCGGATTCTCATTTCGTCATTTTTTCCAGGGGTTATCACCCCTGGCTATTAAATTGATGCCCCCTCCGGGGCAAAGCAAAAACACCTTTTACCCATTTAATCATCCCCCAATAACCCAATAACCCAATAACCTAATAACCTAATAACCCAATAACCCAATAACCTAATAACCCAATAACCCAATAACCCAATAACCCAATAACCCAATAACCCAATAACCCAATAACCCAATAACCCAATAACCCAATAACCCAATAAATAACTCAAGCTTTAATTATCCCACATAATTTTTATATCTTTGCTATAAATATAAAAACAAGTAAAGATATGTCAGTTAATAAAGTTATCCTGGTTGGCAATGTAGGTAAGGATCCTGAAACAAGGTATCTTGAAGGAGGTACTGCAGTCAGTAAATTTCCGCTTGCAACAAGTGAAGTTTATAAAAACCGTGAAGGAGAGAAGATCACAACAACAGAATGGCATAATATTGTACTTTGGAGAGGTCTGGCTGAAGTTGCTGAGAAATATGTCAAAAAAGGTTCACAACTCTATATTGAAGGACGCATTAAAACCCGGTCCTATAACGATCAGGATGGGAAAACAAAATATATTACCGAGATTGTAGGAGACGTTATGCAGATGTTGGGAAGAAAAACCGATGAATCCCAGAATATCCAGGATATACAGGGTAGTTCATCCGCTAAGACTGTTTCAAAGCCGGAAATCACTGCTGAACCGGAGAATGATAGTCATCCCGATCTTTCTCAGCCTGCTGAAACAGACGATCTTCCCTTCTGATGTCTAATTAAAAGCTTTGATCATTTGGAATCAGACTCGTTTCATTCTGTTTTAACAGTATTTGCAGCAATTCATTTCAACCCGCCAACAACCGGAGCTATTTCCGGTTTATTGGCTATACTAATCCTTCTATTTGCATCTGCACTTGTTTCAGGCTCAGAAGTTGCATATTTTTCCCTTACACCTCATGATAAAAACAAACTTAAAAGCAGTTCCCATAAATCGGCAGGAAGAGTATTGCTGCTCCTTTCAAAACCTGAAAAATTACTGGCAACTATTCTTATTGCCAACAATTTTATAAATGTCGGTATTGTAATTATTTCCACTTTTGTTACAGCAAATATCCTTGACTTTGGCGAAGAACCACTATTTGCCTTTATTTTTCAGGTAGTTATCATCACTTTTCTTATCCTTCTTTTTGGGGAGATCATTCCCAAACTATTTGCAAGCCAGCATGCACTCAGGTTCGCACAAATTATTGCATACCCTTTGTTTATCCTGGAAAAAATAATTACACCCTTGAGCATTTTACTTATAAAATCAACTTCTTTTGCAAAAAAAACATTAAAAATCAAAGGTGACAATATCTCCATGACTGACTTGTCTGATGCTTTGGATCTTACAACAGACGAAGTAACCGGGGAAAAAAATATTCTTAAAAGTATTGTAAAATTCAGTAATATCGATGTTTCGGACATAATGAAGCCACGAATGGATGTGGTGGCCATTGAGACAGATACAAGCCTTGAAGAGGTAATAAATGTCATTAATAATTCGGGTTATTCAAGAATCCCGGTTTATAAAGATACACTGGATAATGTGACAGGGATTTTATATGTAAAGGATCTTTTGCCTCATATTGGAAAACCAGGCAATTTTGACTGGCTTCCCCTTATACGTCCAAGTTATTTCGTTCCCGGAACAAAAAAGATAAATACTCTTCTCCAGGAATTCCGTGAAAAGAAAATACACCTGGCGATTGTTGTTGATGAATATGGAGGGACTGATGGTATCGTAACCCTCGAAGATGTTCTGGAAGAGATCGTTGGTGAGATAACCGATGAATCAGATGAAATCGAAACTTTATATGTCAGACTGGATGAGAATAATTTTATCTTTGATGCGAAAGTTCTGTTGATAGATTTTTATAAGGTGCTTCAGATACAGGAGGATATTTTTGAAAAAATACGTGGAGATGCAGATACACTGGCCGGTTTAATACTGGAAATAAAAGGTGAAATTCCGGCAGTAAATGAAATACTCAAAACAGGTAATTTTATATTCACCATTGTTTCTGCCGATAAGCGAAGAATAAAAAAAGTGAAAGTTACTATTGGAAAGAATAACTGAAGGTATAAGGAATATAATGATCAAGGGATTATTTTTTTGTTTATATTTTTTTTCCCTCATCCTGGTTATAACGGGAAATTCATGCAGGAAAGCTTACACTCCCAGGCCACGAACCTATGTAAGAATTGATTTTCCGGAAAAGGAATATATTCTTTATGATTCAACAGCACCTTACTGCTTTGAATATCCCATTTATGCAAATGTTGTTCCTGATCTTTCCGGCAAGAAAAATCCTTACTGGTTTAATGTTATCTTCCCTTCCCTTAACGGACGTATTTACCTGAGTTATATGAACATAAACAATGACCTGGATGATTTGATCCGGGACAGCAGGGAATTTGTTTATAAGCATACTATCAAAGCAGATCAGATATCCGAAAACCCCGTTTATGACAATGAAAGAAATATCTATGGTATCCTCTATGATATCAAGGGAAATACTGCTTCTTCTGTTCAGTTCTTTGTAACAGACAGTACACGTCATTTTCTCAGAGGTGCACTGTATTTTAATACACAACCTGATAAAGATTCATTGTCTCCGGTCATCCAATTTGTCAGGGAAGATATAATCCATCTTATCAATACGCTCGGGTGGAAATAAACTATATAATGCATTGTTGAATATATCTTATCTTTGTCGTTAATATGAGTCTGATAGTTTACAGGGAAATTAACAATTGTCTTCTGGGAATCTGGAAGATAACTGAAGATTATGACACCTTGCTATCAAGGTTAAAACTTGACGAAGAAGAGATGAATGTACTGTTGAATTTTAAAAATTACAGTCGTAAACTCGAATGGCTAAGTGTCAGAAATCTCATAAGTGAAATGACAGGAAAAGAATCCCGGATCATTTATAATGAAATGAGAAAACCTTTTTTAAAAGGAAATTCTTTCAATATCAGTATTTCTCACTCTAATCATCTTACCTCTATCCTGCTGAGTAAAACAAAAAGAGTGGGTGTTGACCTGGAGTTTATGTCACATAAGATCAGTTCCTTGAGTTTTAAGTTTCTGAATAACCAGGAATTACTGACACATGATCCCGAACTTCAGAGATACCATTTATATTTACATTGGTGTGCCAAAGAAGCTTTGTATAAAATATGTGACAAACAAGACATTAATTTCAGGGAGAATCTGACTATCTTCCCCTTCGAACCGAAAGATAAGGGTATGTTAAAAGGAAGGGTTATCAACTTTCGCGGGCTTGAAGATTTTCTCCTGAATTATGAAAGAATGGATGATTATGCTATAGTCTGGACAAGTAAAGAAACATATGCACATCAGGGATAAAATATTGAAATCTCCGGCAAATGGGAAAATGTTGGCGGTGTTGATCGATCCTGACAGAATGGGGGGCGAAACCCTTGAACATTGCATTGATATATCAGTTAAGTCAGGAGTGGATTTTATTCTGGCAGGAGGCAGCATTTTATTTTCACAGGTGGAAGATGTTATCGTAAAGATCAAGCAAAGATGTAGTATCCCTGTGGTTATTTTTCCTGGTAATGCAATGCAGATAACAGATAAAGCGGATGCTCTTTTATTTATCTCGCTTATCTCCGGGCGAAATCCTGAATATCTTATCGGACATCATGTTTTATCTGCTCCTATCCTGAAAAGTTTACAGATCCCAACAATTCCGGTCGGTTATATTCTCGTGGAAAATGGCAGAACAACATCTGTTGAATATATGAGCAATACGGTGCCTATACCTGCAGACAAACCTGAAATTGTTACGGCAACAGCAATTGCAGGGGAATTACTGGGATTGAACGTAATTTATCTCGAAGCAGGAAGCGGGGCGTGCCAGGCAGTCGGGTTGAATATTATCTCTGAGGTAAGGAAAAATATACATCTTCCGCTTATTGTGGGAGGAGGCATTAAATGTGGCAGGGAAGCTGAACAGATCTATAATGCAGGGGCAGACATAATCGTAACCGGCACTGCTGTTGAACAAAATCCGGAAATAATTAAGGAATTCTGTAAGGCAAGAGATATTTTTAAATGACCCATTGAACACCAAATACCATTGGCGGCAATTCCGGGATCGGATACTTATCATTAAAAATATCAGTAAACCTGTAACTTCCATATAAAATAACTTTTTTTATACCAGCCCTTCCTGTAACATATAATGCAGTCTTCTTCATAAATGCAAGTTTCCTGTTTACAGTTTTCACCTTACCATACGGATTTTCATCTATATCATAACTGCTTCTTATAACCTGTTTGTTTATATAATTCCAGTCTCCCCGGATACCAATGTCTATATAATACCCCAGGTTATTTCCTTTTCCTGCTCTTAAACGATTGTAAAGTTCCAATCCCATGCTGTTGGTCCTGAGAATTTGCTTTCCCCGATTCCAGTGCTCGCTTAAAGGATTTAACGGATCAGGCACACCCTCTTCGTCCTCAATACGGTATTGAAGGAACCTTCCTGATATATCAACTCCGGCTTGGTAAAAGGAAAAGATTTTTCTTTTATATCTTACCCCGAATACATATTCATTTGATAAAAAGCCATTTATCTTTGCCCCTGCCAATTCGTCATAATCCGGTATTACTCCAAGTGCAACATACGGATGAATATAATTTTTACCTCCCGGCCCTTTTACCTCTTCGTACAATTCCTCAGGTTCATTGTCCAGCACTATCTTCTGTGAGAAGGAAGTAACAGAGTGCAATACGGTGAATAGAAGAATTACGAAAAATCTAAGGAAGGAAGAGGTCGAACAGAGATGTGTGTTATTTGATAACAGGTCCAATAACTTCCGGTATTTCTGTTGTAATATTTTTAATCCTTTAGTTGAAAATATCATAATGTAAGATGTTTATTATTCTATTTCAGAAACGATTATACAACCAAATTTCTTGATCATATTAATTCGTGATTTCCTTTGTATCGTCCTAAAAAAGGTTTACAAATTTTTGGTTAATAATATATCGTTTTGTTCATAATAATTTTTCCTAAATCATCTTTATCTTTTCCGCTTCAATAAACCAATCGATATTATTTGATTGTTGAGACACAAAATATTGTGTCTCTTCGGCGGATTCTCATTCCGTCATTTTTTCCAGGGGTTATCACCCCTGGCTATTAAATTGATGCCCCTCCGGGGCAAAGTAAAACCATTTACTCATCTATTCTGATTCTTTGATTCCCTTTGATCCCTCGATCCCTCGATCCCTTTGATCCCTCGATCCCTTTGATCCCTTTGATCCCTCGATCCCTTTGATCCCTCGATCCCTTTGATCCCTTTGATCCCTCGATCCCTTTGATCCCTCGATCCCTTTGATCCCGTGATCCCGTGATCCCTACTTACTAGTATACTCCTTACTATATCCCCTGAAAAAAACCTGCACTACATTACCTTCCAGTTCATTTTTTGGTAAACTGAAATAATTTGTATCTGGCATAATGCTCACAACGGCATAGCGTTTTAATATTTCATTATCTTTATTTTTACGGATATGAAAATACATATACATATCATCAGCATCATATCTGTTGTGGACAACTGAGGTGCTGATACTTTCATTGTTTTCCCCGGAAGGATAATTATTATGAGCTTGTCTTTCATCCTGTTCCTTGTATAGATCTTTTTCAGTATAATCTTCAGAAATGAACACGATCCTGAGAGAATCATTATCTTCAGAGAAAAAGAATGAAGGTTCATTTTCTGTTTTATTTACTGTAAAACAGGATGCCTGGGGAACTCCATATCCATGGGTATAATCAAAATACGGGTATAGATGTCCAGATTTTTGTACTTCGTTATACACTTCCATGTTGTTCCATTCAGGGTGGATCTGCATCACACAGGCAGCAAAACCTGTAACAAGAGGTGCGGCAAATGAAGTCCCGAATGCTTTTTTTATTTTGCCGGCATCTGAAGTGGCCACTTCTCCAAACGCACAAACATTTGGTTTTAATCTTCCATCGTAAGTCGGGCCTATCGAACTGAAATGAATTCTGATGCCATGTGCAGGTTGTACTCCTCCAACTGTAAGAATACTGTCGGCATCTGCCGGTGCACCTATCACTTGCCAGAAGTTGTCCCCGTCATTTCCGGCTGCGTTTACAACAAGTATTCCTTTTGCTGCAGCCAGGGATGCTGCACGGCTTACTATTGTGGAATGTCCGTCCATCTGACGCTGATAGTAACGATGATAGGTATATCCCAGGCTGCTGTTAATTATATCGGCACCGTGTTTATCCGCCCATTCCATTGCTGCCAGCCAGTTTTCTTCTTCTGACAATACCTCACGTGCGACTTCAGTCCTTGCCAGCAGAAATTCCGATCCTGTGGCCATTCCGAATTTCTTTTCTTCCAGCATGCCGGCAATACAGGTAAGTACACTTGTACCATGACTATTGAAGGAATAAACAAATTCCCGGTTTTTAACAAAGTCCCAGGTGGCAATGATCTGGTTATTCTCCCTCAAATGATTGAAAACAGGCGAAGTGTCAACTCCGGGAAAACCTCCGTCGAAAACCGCAATACGGATACCTTTTCCGTTAATTCCCATGTTTTCAAAAAAAGATGCACCCATAGATTCAAGCTGCTGCGTCCTCAGGTAATCAATATATCCATTTATTTCCGGTTTAAACGGTTTTTTGGCTGCCGGCTGTGCATTCATCGTAACCGGAATAGTTTTTATTACAAACGGAAGCTGGTTTATCTTGTCTAAATTATATTTTGACACGTTGATGCTGACAGCATTCATCCACCTGCTGACAACACAGACATCACCCGATATTTTTCTGACTTCAGAAATATAATCATCTTTTACAGGTAAGTCCGTATATTCTGAAAGTGACATACCCAACAATGCACGTTTTTGTATGGTTTTCTCATCGAAGTATGTATATGGATCGAATTCCACGCCCTGCTTATCACTGAAAAATACCCAATACCGGTCCTTCGCATCTGACTGACCAAAATTAATGCATAATAAAATCAGAAATAATATTTGAAGAAGGATCCTGTTCATTAATTAGGTATAAATGTGTTATTGATCAATATTTTCATTTGCCAACGGGGGTGGGTTTCTCAAATAGATGTACGGGCGTGCGTCTCTACTATTATTTACATCCCTGTGAATCCTTCGCAGGGCGTGTCCTGCGCCTACGCCATTCCTCAACCACCTTCGCCTCCGATCCCTAGATCCCTTTGATCCCCTTGATCCCCTTGATCCCCTTGATCCCCTTGATCCCTTTGATCCCCTTGATCCCTTTGATCCCCTTGATCCCTTTGATCCCCTTGATCCCTTTGATCCCTTTGATCCCCTTGATCCCTTTGATCCCTTTGATCCCCTTGATCCCTTTGATCCCCTTGATCCCTACCTTATCAATTCTTCAATAACCTTACCCTGGGCGCTTTGCGGCCTTGATATATTCAAAAGAACCGCCAGGGTAGGGGCTATATCGGTAACAGAAACATCCCTTGTAATTACTGATCTTCCTGTTTTCCATCCATAAAAAACAAGGGGGATATGCGTGTCATAACGGAAAGAAGACGCTGTCGCCCTTTCAATTCCCTTTTCAATCCATCCCGGGGAAAGTCCCAGAATAATATCTCCTGATCTTTCCTGGTGGTAATTCTTTTGCATCTTCTCAAAAATACCGTGGGTATAATTGTTGGTCATAAGGTTTTCTGCAGTCAGCGCACTTGATACGCCTTCAAACTGGACCATGAACCTGGCAACCCTGTCCTGGAATTCTGCCAGGGATAGTCTTGAATCTTCAATAAGTTCACGGTTTAAATAAATTTGTTGTGAATAATAAAATTTTACCCAGTCGCCGGTGCCGTAAATAACATTCAAATAGGTTGTTAACAGTGATATAGCTGAATTATAATTAAAATATCCGCCAGGCATCTTGTGTTCCTGAAGGTATGATGGCTCGTTTGCGATTGCATTTTCTGCTGTGAAAAATATCAATACATTTTTCAGACCTATATTTTCATCGAGAAAGGAAAGAAAATGGGCGATATCTTCATCCAGTCTAAGATATAAATCCTGCATTTCAACAGATAAGGGCATGAAATTCTTACCCGCGTAGGATGTCCCTGAGAAACACACATTGAGCCAGTCGGTATTAAGGTTTTTCCCCAGTTCTTCATTGATTATTATGGAAATAGCCATATCTTTTGTATAGGTATTTCCAAAAGGTGTTTCTTTAAGAACAGAGTAATTGCGTTCTTTTTTTGAGATCATGCTTATCAGGTTGAGATCATACGGGAATCCTTTAATCCCTGAAAAACCTTTCTCCTGCTGGTTTTTTGTGAAGTTATTCAGATATTTATCTATGGGTAATTTTGTTTCCCAAGTCCTTGAGAGATATATCCCGGCAATATCTTTGCTGTTAAATTCATTCACCCATTGAGGCAGGCTATCGCAATAATATGAGCTGGTGATCCATTTTCCGCTATAATTATCATACCAGTATGCTGCATCAGCGGTATGCCCGCCGGAAATAACAGCACCAACAGGATCCAGGGAAACGGAAAATACTTTTGAAGCAAAATTACTGGAAAGCTTTAACTGGTCGGATGTATTTAAGGCAAGAAGATTTGAGGGAGAATATTTCCCTGATTCGTAATTTCCCCCGATTGTTTGTATGTTGTCATCTCCAATGCAGTATTTAGTATTTTCTTTCAGTCTTTCATACCAGAAATTAGCCACAATTCCATGCACATCCGGATATGCTCCGGTGGCAATACTTGCATAACCGGCACCGGATTCAGCCAGGAGATAGTCGTGATGGGCATTCCTGAAAACCGTACCGGTAGATACCAGTTTTTTAAATCCCCCTTCACTGAACATATCCCAGTACCGGTTCAGATACTCGTACCGCATTTCTGAGACAATGATGCCAACGACAAGCATGGGTTGTTCAGGGGGAATATTCCTGTCCTGGGAGAAAATATTTGTAAAAAATGCAAAAAGAAAAAAGAGAAAACAAATACGGTTCATAAAAACAGTTTATTCAAAGAAATAGATAGATCAGGATAAGTTGCAAATATAACGATGTTGGAAGATATTTATGGTATGAGGGAGTAATTTATTGATATAGCAAGAGTATTTAACAATAGTTCGTTAAATTAAAATAAAACGCAGAGGCGCAAAGGCGCAAATTATTGATTATTAATTACATACATAAAATCAGAATAAGTAATTAAAATATTAATTATCAGTGAGTTATAAAAATATAATGAGGTATTGATTTAATATTCTGGTGTTTATTCTGTTCCTGCTTTAATAAAAGTGATACTGGTAATTCATTTATCAATATTTAATACAAAATTCAGTGATAATGGTTTAAATGTAATTGGATATCGAAGCGAATCCCAAAATTTTCTTGGCAAGCCTTCTCCGAAAAGTCACTTCCCCCTGTATCCCCCAAGGGGGACTTTTGCAAGTCGCTACTTTACAGGATCTTCCACTTTAAGGGGTTGGGGGGAATAACCATAAAAATACCAAACAGCCCAAGTGGTACATTTAACAAAAAATTCATAATTTTATTCTCCTTTAAAAAATAATTCTTACTTTGATTTAACCATAAAAAAATAGTATGGACAGCATAATAAAAACTGAGAATCTGTCAAAGCATTATTCTGATGTAAAAGCTGTTTCTGAACTGAATTTGCATGTAGGGAAAGGTGAGATATATGGATTCCTGGGTCTTAACGGAGCGGGGAAAACCACTACTATCAGGATGCTTCTTGGCCTTATTCGACCAACTTCCGGATCTGCGTATATCACGAACAAAAAAGTGAATCCTGGTCATCATGAATTATGGAATAAAATTGGCTACCTGGTTGAAATACCTTATTCTTATCCCAATCTGACTGTCCGGGAGAACCTGGAAATCATCAGGCATTTACGTTTTATTAAAGACAGGAATTCAACTGATAAGATAATTAAAGACCTTCAACTGGAACCCTACAAAAACAGGAAAGCAAAACACCTTTCACAGGGAAATGCACAGCGACTTGGACTTGCTAAGGCCCTTATTCACCAGCCTGAGATATTAATCCTGGATGAACCTGCAAATGGTTTAGATCCTGCCGGTATATCTGATATCAGGGAAATGTTTATAGATTTGGCAAGAAATAATGGAGTAACCATCTTTATTTCGAGTCATATTTTAAGTGAGATTTCAAAATTTGCAACACGGATTGGAATTATCCACCAAGGGAAAATGGTACAGGAAATTGATACTCAGCAGTTAGAAATTTTGCGTAAAAAATATTTACTGGTAGGGGTGAAAGATATAAAATCTGCTTTTTCCATTATTCAACAGAAAGGTTATAATAGTTGTGAACTCAAGGACAATATTATTAAGATATGGGACGAGGTTGCAATTGATAAACCGGAAGAAATATCTTCATTACTGGGTGCAGCCGGTCATCCTCCATCAAGGTTACTGGTGGAAGAAGAAAACCTGGAATCCTATTTTTTACGGGCCATAAAAATGAATGGAGGTGAAAAATGAAGAACTTATACAAAGCATTAATAACTGAATTTTTAAAATTACGAAGGTCGGTGATCTTATGGGCTACCATAGTATTCTTTATATTCATACCCTTGATGATGGGATTGTTAATGTACGTATCACAGCATCCGGATATTGCATCGAAACTGGGACTGATAGGGACAAAGTCTGCATTATTCGGAGAGAATGACTGGGAAGGATTTTTCATTATCCTGAATCAGATCATTGCAAGCATCGGGATAATTGGTTTCGGATTTGTTACCAGTTGGGTATTTGGTCGTGAATATATGGAGCGTACCATAAAAGATATCCTTGCATTGCCGGCTTCACGATCTTCCATTGTTATCTCAAAATTCCTTATTACTGTGCTTTGGTGTGCATTACTCACATGTGTTCTTTATATTTCAGGAATTATTATTGGATGTTTGATCAGAATTCCTGGCTGGTCGGATCAGATTTTTTCCGATTTTACCGATAAATTTTTTATAACATCCGTTTTCACCATCCTGTTAATTACTCCTGTTGCTTTCATTGCCAGTTGGGGAAGAGGGATCGTTGCTCCTTTGGCTTTTGTCATAATCATGTTAATTATGGCGCAATTTGCAGGTTTGGTGGGGTGGGGTCCTTATTTCCCATGGGCTATTCCGGGTGTAAATACTGTAGCTCCGGGCACAGAAGGGATGGAGCTGGTTTTTGGAAGTTATATTATTCTCATAACAACAAGTATTTCAGGTTTCTTTGGAACAATTGCCTGGTGGCGTTTTGCTGATCAACACTAAAAAAATCAAAATCAGATTGCGGAATTATTATTACAAAATAAAGGACGACTGCAGAGCAGGACTCATCAGGCATCTTCAAAATGCTTGTTTGAAAATCCCTAAAAATCAAAATGCAGATATTCTTGATATCGGATGTGGAACAGGATTACCAACGTTATGGTTTGCAGATAATTTCCCGGGGACTATAACTGCCATTGATATTGATAAGGATGCTCTTGCTTTTTTACAGAAAAAGATCATAGAAAGGAACCTTCAAAGCAAAATTAAAACTATTAACCTCTCATTTTCCGAATTCAAATCTGAATTTGATTCGTTTGATATTATTGTGGCTGAAGGATTTCTGAACGTGATTGGTTTTGAAAAAGGATTTAAAGGCTTGATCAAAATCCTGAAAAAAGGGGGATACCTAATAATCCATGATGAATATAAAAATCATGATAAAAAATGTGATTTTATCAGGAAAAGTAACTGCAAAATAATAACCATCTTGTATCTGGACGAGATCACCTGGTGGAATGACTATTACCGGCAACTTGAAGCCGAAATAAATAAAATAAAAGATAAAAAGTTATTGGATATGTTTAGCAGTGATATTAAAGAAATTGAAAACTATAAAGCTGCATCATCTCTTTTCAGATCAATGTATTATGTAGTATCAAAATTATAAAGAGCACATATACCTTCCTCAAAAAAATATTCTCTCTCCTGATTTTTTGACATTTATCAAATAGTATAGGGTCCATATATAGCAATTTTATTACATCTATTTTACAACCACTATAATAAAGATTAATAGTTCGTTAATTTTAAATAGAACGCAGAGGCGCAAAGACGCAAAGTGTTGAAATTTAATAACATACGCAATAGATGAATAAATTATTAAAATAATAATTGTCAGTGTATTATAAAGATATAACGAATTATTTAAAGATGAAACATGTTGGCATTATGGCTAACCAGGCTATTCTTTCCGGCGACACATCTGAAACAGGTTCCGTAAAACTCTTACTTTCTATTCAACTTTAACGATTCTTTTCTTCCATGTTCCTTCTTCTGTTGTTATCTTTATAATATTCATTCCTGCCGGCACTCCGGGTTCAAGATAAAGAATATTAATCCCTTTAATAATACTGAAATTTGCTGAATAGGCAACCTGCCCGGTAATTGTAAAGATTTCTACTTTCGCTGAGCCTGTAACTGCAGATGAGAACCTTACACGGAGTTCACCGGTAAAAGGATTGGGGTAGCAGGTAAGTGGATTTGCTATTAATTTGATATCCAAATCAATACGTTCATAGTCTAAAATATTCACATTGGCAGTATAATCAGAATATCCTTCCTTGCTGAAAATGACCTGGTAATTTCCTCCCCTAACATATCTCCTGAAAGTTCCTGTAATGCTGTCAGAATAAATATAAGAAAGATAGGTATCATGATCCGGCAGGCTTATTTTTACTTTTCCAACTGGTTCCCCGGTAACATTATCTGTTACTTTTCCGTGTAGTCCGTATGTTGCTTGCTTTATATAGTTAATGAGAGCATTGCGGTTTCTTTCATAAAACCAGGAGAGGTCTGATGCCGGGGGAATAAATTCATTGGATATTTCAAGAGTAATTTCCCTTCCCTGTAAAAATGCTGTGACATAATCCTGGCGGCCTCCGTAAATAACATACCAGTATGCTCCGTTTGAAATTCCTCCCGGGAAAAGGTTCATGTAATCAGGATGTCCGTCGCGTGCAGCATCAGCATATTCAGCTGAAATCAGACGAAACCATTCGTTGTCAGGATGAAGATTTGCAATTCCTGAACCCAATTTAATCCCCCAGTCCCATGGATAGTTCACTACTTCAGCTCCGGCATGGAGATTTGCTGAGAGGGAAGGCCTGAATTTATCCATGTACCCCATCATGGCTATATTTTCCGGCTGTCTTGGGTCTCCATATTCCCAGCCCTTATAAGCATCGGGAAAGTTCCTGTTCAGATCAACATCGTTCAGGTTTGTCCGCCTGGACCCATACACCGTAGTATCACTGTAAAAATATGTCCCGTCAGGATTTGCAAGAGGATTGATAATTAATATAACTTCATCGAGTAAGTTTTTTATTTCAGCGGAAGAGTTGTAGAGTTGTGTCAGTTCATCCATCAGCATTAATAAGATAACATAACCGGGAACTTCATTTCCATGCATGGTGGAACTCAGGAAAACGACTGGTTTTTCTTCCTGTGGGTGGATATCGGTTTGTATTCGCGCTGCCAGGATAAGCCGGTTGTTAATGGAGTAACCTATAGTATCAATAAACACCATCAATGGATAAGTATCACGGATAGAATCCATTATGGTCAGGTATTGTGAATATGTCGGATATGCGAGTCCCTGCAGAACTTCCGGGATGGAAGAAGCCATTGTAACAGGAGCTTTTAATGAAGGTGCAGGTTCAACGGAAAAGCTTATACCTGATGAATATAATAACGAAGTGTCTTTTCCTGTGATGAAAAAATAAGCAGTGTCATTTTGTATTTTCCCCAGGCTAAAATGGGTGGAGAGTAATAATGCTGATTTATGGCGGCTAAGAGGAACAGCTATATATACTTCTCCCCGGGCTTGTAATGTTGAGTTGATTTCTGTTTTGTAATTACTTTCAGGAATTACCTGTGCTGAAGAGAATGGCGGGGGAATTATGCAAAATATGATCAGTAAAATAATTAACTGACGGGATAGAAATTTCAGAAATACAAAAATGGTATGTAATAAGTTAATAATCAAGTTAGTATGTTTTTTTTGAATTGTAACTTTGTGTTCCTTTGTGATTACTTCGTGTACTTTGTGGTAAAAAAAAATAAACCACGAATGGACACCAAGGATTTCACGAAGGATCACAAAGATTTGTCACGCAACCACGCAACCACGCAACCACTTATTCACTTTACACATTAAACCTGATATGTAAAATATCTCCGTCTTCTACTATATAATTCTTTCCTTCCACATGCAATTTCCCGGCATCCCTGCAGGCGTGTTCACTTCCTAATGTGATAAAATCCTGGTATTTAATTACTTCTGCCCTTATGAATCCTCTTTCCAGGTCACTATGAATTACGCCGGCAGCCTGGGGTGCAGTCATCCCTTTTTTAATTGTCCATGCACGGACTTCCTTTGGTCCTTCAGTAAAAAACGATTCCAGGTTCAGGGTAGCATATGCTGAATTCACAAGTTTATTCACTCCTGGTTCTGTAAGACCAATGTCCTGTAGAAAAGCTATCCTGTCTGCCTCTTCATCGAGTTCTGCGATCTCGGCTTCCATGGCAGCTGCGATGACAAGAACCTGGGTGTTTTCATTTTTAACAGCTTCTTTTAATGCATCAACGTAGGCATTTCCTGAAACAGCAGAAGATTCGTCCACATTACAAACGTACAAAACAGGTTTGTTGGTAAGCAGGAAAAGATCTTCTATATATTTCTTATCCCGTTCCTCCACAGGAGCGCTGCGGGCAGAACCAAATGATTCAAAGTGCTGTTTGTAAATATTCAGCACCTCCACCCCGTGTTTTGCATCTTTGTCTCCTATCTTGGCAACTTTTTCAAGCTTCTGTATCTTTTTCTCCACTGATTCAAGGTCTTTTACCTGCAGCTCGAAATCCACGGTTTCCTTATCACGGACAGGATCAACGGAACCATCAATATGAGGCAGTTTTTCATCATCAAAACAACGGATCACGTGTATAAGTGCATCGGTATTCCGTATGTCGGAAAGGAAACGGTTCCCTATACCTTCTCCTTTCCCGGATCCTTTTGTAAGGCCGGGAATATCAACAATTTCCACTGTTGCAGGGACGATTTTAAGGGGATTTACAATTTCTGCAATGTTATAAAGACGTTTATCAGGGACATTGATTATCCCAAGGTTTGACTTGCCGGAACTAAAGGCAAATTTTCCTGTCTCAGCCTTAGTGTTGGATAAGCAATTGAACAAGGTTGTTTTGCCGGAATTAGCCAGTCCGATTATACCGCATTGAAGACCCATTGTTGTTGTTTTATTGATGGATATTGATGCAAAGATAGGAAAAAGGATTAAAGGGATCAAAGGGATCAAAGGGGATCAAAGGGATCAAAGGGATCAAAGGGATCGAGGGATCACGGGATCAAAGGGATCAAAGGGATCGAGGGATCACGGGATCAAAGGGATCAAAGGGATCGAGGGATCACGGGATCAAAGGGATCAAAGGGATCAAAGGGATCGAGGGATCAATGGATAGGAATCACAATTCATTATTCGTATTTTTGCCATGCGTAAAAACAAAAAGAAAATTTTATGGGTACAGACCTGAAGGAACTGAGGGAATTTCTTAATGAAAAGGTAATTCAATATAATAAGCCGGATTTTATTGATTTTGATCCTATCCAGGTGCCTCATATGTTTTCCCTTAAGGAAGATATAGAAATTGCAGGATTTCTGACTGCAATTATTTCATGGGGAAACCGGGCTTCTATCATCAGCAGCGCTAAAAAAATGATGAGGCTCATGGGGAATTCACCCTATGATTTTATCATGAATCATAAGATGAAGCATCTGGGGAAGTCCGAAGGATTTGTGCACCGCACTTTTAATTCCACGGATTTGATAACATGTATTGAGGCCTTACGATTTCTGTATCAGCATCGAAACGGACTGGAGGGTATTTTTACCAAATATAAAACGGCAGATTCTCTTCAGCCGGCAATCCATCATCTTAAGAGAGAGTTTTTTACTGTTGAGCATCTGGAGAGAACACGAAAGCATCTTCCTGATCCGCTATCCGGTTCTGCTGCGAAAAGAGTCAATATGTTCCTGAGGTGGATGGTACGGAAAGATGACAAGGGAGTGGATTTTGGTATATGGGATACTATATCGCCATCAATCCTGTCTTGCCCGTTGGATGTTCATTCCGGAAATGTAGCAAGAAAGCTGGGGCTTCTGAAAAGGAAGCAAAACGATGCAAAGGCAGTTGCTGAATTAGATGGGGTTTTAAGAAGTTTTGATTCAGAAGATCCTGTAAAGTATGATTTTGCATTGTTTGGAATGGGGGCTAATGGAAAGTATTAATAACAGGATTGTTATTTTTTAAATTACCCCCATTCGATAAGAGATGCCCTTTCTTATTTGTTGTCAATTAACAGATTCAAGCTAATGAGATTTTCTTAAAATACCTTGAAAAAAGTATACTTACAATTATTAATTCAATCCAGGTTATTGAAATTATCATGACTTCAAACCTGTATTCCCTGTTTATCCCGTTTATTAATACTACGGCTGCAAATGATAATAACATTAAAATGAAACCGATGATAAAGGTCAGCCTCAAACTTTTTTCAAGTCTGGTAGATCTGGAGAGTGCCGGAGTAAGGAAAATAAATGAAATGTTCATTGTTATGAATCCCAGTTCCTCTAGAATTATGAATAAACCATGTGGATTAAACTGGCTAAGCATAGCAATACCTTCCGTCTCTCCTGCCAGCAGGCTTGGCTGTATAAATGAAACCTGGACAAAATAATCTATCGATAAGATGAGGGTACTGATGACAGAAAAAGCTACTCCGGCAAGGCTGAACACGCTTTTTACCGGTGGAACTGCTTTATGGACCGAGATCATCATTACCATGTAAGAGAAGGATAGAATTATTGCAGGGAACATCCAGAAATAATCTCTCGGAAATCGACTGATTATTTCATGGTAAGGGTATTCAAAACAACCACTTTTACAAAAAGGCCCTGATAATGGGGGAGTGCAGATTGCAATACCGAATGTTATTATTGTAATAACTGCTGTAATAAGGGAAATATAATACCCAAACTGCGTTAAGCCAGATCTGTTTTTTTCCATTTTTCAAACTTTTTCATGATTCAGGATAGAATTCATTGATATTTCTTAATAAAAGGAGTGAGCATCCTATTGAGATAATAAGGATGGATGGTATAATAAAAACTGCAGGAATAACATTTACTCCTGTCAGTGCCATTGCAATTATCTTTGCAGTGAGGGCAGTCATAAGTATAGTCAGAAAGACAAGTGTCACTGTTGACATGAGATATCCGAATGGTTTCTTTTTTATAAGAAGGAAACCCGAAACAAAAGAAATAGGCAGAAAGAGAGCCAGATCCAGTCCCTGAACTGTCAGGGTGGTGTAATGTTGTACAGCATCAGGTATAACAGATCCATCAATCAATGGTGGCAATACAACACTTAACCAAAGCATTGCAATTACGATGCTGTTAAAAATCAGAAATCCACCGATGAATTTAACGGGTATATTTGCATTAAAAAGCACAGGAATCTTCTGAATGTCAAAGGTTAACAATAAAATAACAAATGCGAAGAATGAAGTGCCGGTAAGGATTACGTATGCCATGAACATTTCGTTGTACATAGCTATTTCAAGATAGAAAAGGTAGGTTACCATAAAATAATTGAGGATGCCTGCAAGGAGAAAACGGGAGCGAAGAGATCCCTTCATGGCAAAAATCAATGCGGCCAAAAGCAGCGGTACTGAGAGGAAAAGGGTTACATAATCCTGTGCAATACCCTGAACGGCAACATCGGAAGACATATGCCTGTATAAACCATTCCCGTATATAGTGACTAATTTGCCACGAATAGACTGGTATTCATAAGGGCCGGTTCCTACTCGCGAAAAAATTCCCGATGATGCTGCAATGATCGCCGTCAAGGCAACTAAAACAACGAGGACAGAAATTACTTTTTTGTTCTTCATCAAGATTAAAATACGATGCAAATATAAGAAATAGGAAAATTGTTAAGCATTATCATTCTTGATAAATACAATATTGATTTGTTACAAATATTTGAATTTGTCCGAAAACGGTTTATAAGAATTGTTCTTGTGCTCATTCATATTGAAAATTGGGGTGTAAGTTTTAACCAAATCAGCAAATCATTTTATCATACCAAGAACCGAAATGCCATCAAAAACCATTATAAAGAATTGATATCAAAAGGTTATCTGAAGGAAGACGTTGATACATATTACATAATCCTTACACAAATCCAGAAAGACTATGAGGATTTCCTTATAAAAGTTTGTTTATCAAGCCACTTTAATGGAGGATGCTGGGTACCGTTTTCGTGCCAGCTGGGTACCAAATGTAAAAGTGCCTCTTCCCAATATTTACCAGATAGATATGTTTCGTCTTAAAAAACCTTTCCAAATTTTTGGTAAATACTATAACATTTTGTTCATAATAATTTTTCCTAAATCATCTTTATCTGTCCCGCCTCAATCAACGGAATGATATTATTTCGTTGTTGAGACACAAAATATTGTGTCTGTCCGGCGGATTCTCATTCCGTCGTTTTTTCCAGGGGTTTATATCCGCCAGTTGGCGGACAGGCTCCCTGGCTATTATATTGATGCCCCTCCGGGGCAAGGCATTGTCTATACTTATTTACTCATTTACTTATATACTCAATTCCCGTGATCCTCCAATTCCCTCGATCCCTCGATCCCCTTGATCCCTCGATCCCGTGATCCCTCGATCCCCTTGATCCCCCGATCCCTCGATCCCGTGATCCCGTGATCCCGTGATCCCTCGATCCCTTTGATCCCTTTGATCCCCCCACTTCATTTGAATAGTTTCAAAATAAAATATATTTTTGCGTCTTCTGCGCCATTTGCGTTTCTTTTAACTTAAACAAAATATCAAATTATGACTACATCAGTTTTAAACCGTGCGGCCGACAATATCCGCATCTTATCAGCAGCAATGGTTGAAAAAGCAAAATCCGGTCATCCCGGCGGTGCTATGGGCGGTGCTGATTTTATCAATGTCCTTTATTCAGAATTTCTCAATTTCGATCCGGAAGACATGTCCTGGTTTTTACGCGACAGGTTTTTCCTTGATCCGGGACACATGTCCCCAATGTTATATTCAGTCCTTACTTTATCCGGTAAGTATTCCATTGATGAATTGCAGCAATTCAGACAATGGGGAAGTCCAACCCCCGGCCATCCTGAACTTGATGTTAAAAGAGGTATAGAAAATACTTCAGGTCCATTGGGACAGGGACACACAATGGCAGTGGGAGCAGCCATTGCAGAGAGATTCCTGGCAGCACGCTTCGGTGAGTGGATGTCACATAAAACATTTGCTTTTATTTCCGACGGAGGAGTGCAGGAAGAAATATCACAGGGAGCAGCAAGAATTGCAGGATTCCTGGGTCTTAGTAATTTAATCATGTTTTACGATTCCAACAGGATACAGTTATCAACTAAGGTGGAAGAAGTGACTGCTGAAAATACAGAATCCAAATACAAAGCTTTTGGCTGGAATGTAATTTCTATTGACGGAAATGATGCCGGGCAGATCAGAAATGCCCTTTCACTTGCTGTCAGGGAGAAGGAGAAGCCTACCCTTATTATCGGGAAAACAATAATGGGCAAAGGAGCCGTCACTGCTAACGGGGATAATTTCGAGAACCAGACATCCACACACGGAATGCCTTTGTCAGAAGCAGGAGCTTCATTCGAAAAAACTGTTGAGAACCTGGGAGGAGATCCAAAAGATCCTTTTAAAATATTTCCGGAAGTAAAAGAATATTATGAAAAAGTAATTCAAAATAAAAAGAAAATAGTAACAGAAAAGAAACTTGAAGCCGCCAGGTGGGAAAAACAAAATCCTGAACTGGCAGCTAAATTGCATAAGTTTATTTCAGGAGAGATCCCTGTACTTGATTTTGCTGGCTTAGAGCAGAAGAATGATATTGCAACCAGGGCAGCTTCTGCAGCGGTGTTAGGCTATTTTGCTAAGAATGTGGAAAATATGATCGTGGCCTCAGCCGATCTTTCCAACTCAGATAAGACCGATGGGTTTCTGAAACAAACAAAAGCTTTCCGGAAGGGTGATTTTACGGGTGCTTTCCTCCAGGCGGGTGTTTCAGAACTCACCATGGCAGCTATAGCAAATGGCATGGCTTTACATGGAGGTGTGATCCCTGTTTGCGGTACTTTTTTCGTTTTCTCAGATTATATGAAGCCTGCTGTAAGAATGGCTGCACTTATGGAATTACCGGTAAAATATGTATGGACACATGATGCTTTCAGGGTAGGAGAGGATGGCCCTACTCACCAGCCTGTTGAGCAGGAAGCCCAGATCAGGCTGCTGGAACATCTGAGGAACCATTCCGGTGACCGTTCAGTACTGGTTCTCCGTCCTGCAGATGCCGATGAAACAACCATTGCATGGAAAATGGCTCTTGAAAACAACAGCACTCCTACAGCCCTGTTATTGTCACGGCAGGGAATTAAAAGTCTTCCTGCTTTGCAGGGAAGCAGCAGGTATAAAGATGCATGCAATGCTTATAAGGGAGCTTATATAGTAAAAAGGGTGGAAGGGATTCCGGATATAATACTTGTTGCCAGTGGTTCTGAAGTTGCCACATTAATGAGTGGAGCAGCCTTACTCGAAGAAAGAAAAAGTCTGAAAGTGCAGGTTGTGTCCTGCATCTCTGAAGGATTGTTTAAAGACCAGGATCTTGCATATCAAAGAGAAGTTCTGCCCCCGACGATCCGGACATTAGGATTGACAGCCGGCTTACCGGTTACTCTTGCAGGAGTTGTAGGACCCGGTGGTAAGATCATAGGTATGGAAACTTTCGGGTTCTCCGCACCATATAAAGTATTGGATGAGAAACTGGGATTCACTGCAGAAAATGTGTACCAGAAAGCTGTAGCACTATTGAATAAGTAATTTTATTAATGTGAATTCGATATAAATTTTCTTTTACAATTTTGTTAAGGATTAATCTATCCTTATTATTTTCTATAATAATTTTAACTTAAACTGAATTATTAAAGTTCCGGGCTGAAAGCCCAGATTACTTCAGCCCAATGGCAGCGCCTTGGGTATAAGAATCACACAACCGTTTTTCCCCTTCGCAAGACTACCGACGGCAGTCTTGCGAAGGGGAAAATAGGGACAATCATATTTAACCCAAGGCGCTGCCATTGGGCTGAAGTAAATAGCCCTTATATTTGTGCCATATGGCACAAATATTTTCTTTAGGTATATTTGTTCTTTGACGTATTGTTTTATAATGTACATACCAGTCCAATCCCGGAGGAGATGCTTGGAGGGAGGGCGTA
>Ga0209164_1000463_pt1 | contig 96045 bp, 93 predicted proteins | sample MTBNYHSulfiMetaG_FD_187458 | JGI IMG/M metagenome (GOLD analysis project Ga0209164, IMG submission 187458) | Enrichment culture microbial communities from rom New York Harbor, USA that are MTBE-degrading - MTBE-NYH (New York Harbor Sulfidogenic)... | ecosystem: Environmental > Aquatic > Marine >... | reverse complement strand
AAAAAGTGCTGCTACAAAATCTCGGGATAGATCTCAGCAGCAGTTAGGTAGTCGCCACATATTGCTTCTTTCCTCTTCATTATCGGTCAGTTAGCTCGATCGCCTATTCATATTGGCGAAAGTCGGGTTTGAATACTTTTGCGCACTCCTGTGAGAAGCGTTGCCATTAGAGTATCAAACGGCAGGTACGCACCGGAGCATGCAGGTATTACCAAGTCTTATCTGGCGAAACTCAGCTATTTATGTAAAAACTTTTTATTGTTTCCCGATACGGATAACTTTCTACCTTATTTCGGTGTCCACACCTTCCCTTTGTCTATAATATGCTCCACTTCCCAGCCGCGTTTATGCAGTTCCCTCGCTATCCATTTCCTGTGACATTTCCAGGGAAACCGCTCCGCGCAGATGACAGCTGCGAGGTTTTTCATCGCAACCGATTCGAGAAGTCTGATTCCTTCATTGAAATCGTCCGTGATGATATATGCGGCATACCCGCCCTTTCTGAACCCGCCGAGTTCCTTCCCCAGGAAATGATATGCTATTCCCTCGCGCCGAAGGAGGGGATCGAGGTTCGCTTTCGTAAAAACCGGGATTTTGCTCCGGGGATAGCTCCTGACATCAATAACCGCCTCAATATCATATGCGTGGAGGATCTCGATGAAATCTTCTTCGCTTCTCTTGCCGGTGCCGAGGGTAAATATTTTTTTCATGCTCTTGTGACAGCAATTATACCACGCAGGATCAGGGGTATTTAAAAAACAGCCGGTTTCGTTTAATATAGAGACTATCCGATTTCTATCACCGTCTTCGGTGGGCGATTAGCTCAGTGGGAGAGCGCTCCCCTCACACGGGAGAGGTCGCTGGTTCGAAACCAGCATCGCCTACCAAAAGTCTCCGTTGCCTTTCTGGCGCTTTCTTTTCAAACCTTTATATGCACCACAGGCAACCCCAGTCTCTGTCTTTTATTTTCTCCCCTGAAAAGGTCCCTTACCCTCCCGGGGATGTCCCCTCTTTCTCCTTCGTGCAGCGCCTGCAGTTTTGTAGGCAGGCTTGCAGCGTGATGGACGGTATATTTCCCGAACTTTTCCGACAACCGGTCGACTGCATCGTAAATCCTGTCCATCTTCTCTATCCTTGCGGGGTCATCAAAAAGGGTGTACTGGAAACCTTCTTCCGAAGTCAGGCCGCCAAGGACAACACCGGTCTGACGGTAGAGAACGTCAGGCCGGCAAACACGGTTGAAGCCTTCCTTCAACGGCCCGAAAAGGTCGGCAGGATAGGCAGTAGGCCGGCTTAACTTCATCTCGATGCCCGTATTCCTGAAATCCTGTGTTCTGAGAAAGACGATAAGCCTGGTAGCTGAAAGTCTGTATCGTCTTGCCTTTATGCAGGCATTTTCAAGGTTCTTGGAGAGCTGTGCAAAGATGAAGGTCTCGTCGTTTGAAGGAGGGGTAAAGGTCTTTGCCTTGCTTATGGACTGGTAGCTGCTTTTTGACTCGGCAACAACAGGGTAAATGCTTCTTCCGTTAAGCTCATGCCATATTTCCTGATAGGGTTTTGAGAGATGTTTCCGTATAAATCTTTCGTCTTTTCCGGCAAATTCAAGGGCAGTCGTTATCCCGAACTTCCTGAGAAACTCCGATGTGTTCGGCCCTATCCCCCAGACTTTTTCCAACGGCAGTTTGCAGAGATACGTATGGATATCTTTTCCTGGGATGAATGTAAGCCCGTGTGGTTTGTTATGCTTCGAGGCTATCTTTGCCAGCACCTTTGTGAGGCTCACCCCGACCGACACGGTGATCCCCAGCTCTCTCTCAACCGTCTCCTGCATCTTCTTTGCGATCATGGCGTAGGGTCCGTGAAAGCTCCTCCTCAGTCCGGTCAGGTCCACAAAAGCCTCATCTATGGAGTATTCTTCGACATCGGGTGAGAAGCGTCTGAGTATTTCGAACATCCGGAGTGAAAAAAGACTGTAGGTCTCGTAATCAGAAGGCAGGATGACGGCATCCGGGCAGACCTTTTTTACCTCAAAGAGTCTCATCGCCCTTGTTACCCCCCTTGCCTTTGCCTCATAGCTTGCAGCAGCAACAATCCCGCGCTCCTTTCCGGTTATTACGGGCTTTCCCCTGAGTTCCGGGTGGACAGCCTGCTCGCAGGATGCAAAAAAGGCATCGGCATCCAGATGGACTATTGCCCTCGGCCAGGAATGAATGGTTAAGGGTTGTGTGGTCATGTAATATAGGGGCAACCCTATGTGGTTGCCCTTAAATCTTGTTTGTTTACCTGTATTTCCTCACCACCGCCGTCACCACCCCGGCGATCTTGAGTTCTTTTTTGGGCCTGATGGGTTTATAGCTGGGGTTTGCAGGAATGAGGGTCACACTGTCGCCCCTTTTCCTCAGGTATTTCATGGTCCATTCCCCGTCGACCTCTGCGATGACGATATCCCCGCTTTTGGCCGCCTGCCCTTTATCAACGAGCACCATATCTCCGGGGAGTATGCCGGCTTCAGACATGGAATCTCCGGATACCCTGAGAAGAAAGGTGGCCTCGGGGTTTTCTATGAGGAGTTCGTCCAGCGACAGGGTGTCTGCCAGCTCTTCTTCAGCAGGACTTGGAAATCCGGCTTCCACTGTACCGAGCATCTTCAGGGCGGAAGCCATTGACCCCGGTATCAGCCTTCCTTTTGCGTCCCTCTGAAGAACATTATGGCGCTCAAGCGTATTAATGAGTTTGAAGACCGCATTCTTTGAGCGCATACCTACCGCCTCCCCGATCTCCGAGAAACTCGGCATCCTGCCTTTTTGACGGTAGAAGCGGGTTATTTCCTTCACCCTCGACCGCAGCCTGTCTTCCCTGGTGCCTCCTGTCATGACTTCATTATAAGGTGAACGATAGTTCACTGTCAAGGGAGGGGAGATAATAGAGCCCCTCGCAAAGCACTATGGGCGCCGGATATTCGACAATAAACCGCGATACATTAGAAACAGGTCTGCCGGGGTTGGAATTCAGGTATTTTAAAAAGGTCATGTAGTGAATTCCGCCTGCTGCTTTGAAAAAGGCATGCCTGTCACCGCAGCGGGGTGAATTGCATGACTCCGCTGTCCGCTGCCGTTGAGATGTATAGACACCCGTCCCGGACCACGCATGATACAGCCTCCTCCAGCGCTTTCATGTACCGGTCGGAAATGGATCCGGGCAGGCACATAGAGCGGGTAAAACCGAGACGCAACGCAAGACTGTTTCCCACCAGCTCGAACGTACCCGTGCCCTTATTGCAGTCCGCCTGTAAATACACTGCACCGTTATCAAATAACTCCAGGCTATATTTTGCGGGGTCGCCGGGCTTCACAGCCGTATCGTTCGTATACCGGATTTCCATCAGATGCCAGACTTTGCCGGTAATATCAGGCTGTTTCTGCAAAACAAGACCCGCATACCCCCACGCCTTCCGGTCGTATTCTGCGGCCGTCAGCAAGTCTCCCTGGAAATGAAAAGCGATGACGCCGGGGTTATCGTACGACATGCCCTCTTTTTCGGTCAAAGTCACAGCCACCTTTCCGCCCTTTCCGGATTCCCATTTCCCGGTTTCAACGATAACAGGCTTCCTGTCAAGATAGTCTGTGCTCATTTCAGCGCGCCTGTCATCGGTCAGTTTCAAATGTATTACCCGTCCGGGGCCCGATGCAGAAGGAAGCTTTGCGCCATATGTACCGGCGACCTTTTGGGACGTAGCGCAGGCATTCACGAAACACCCCAGTAAAACAGCGACAAAAAAGGCGAGAATGTTTTTTCTCAATATCCGCTCCTAACCTGTATGTCAATGATTATTTTAATTTTATTATTTTAATTTCAGGCGTCTTCCGTGACTTCAGAGAAGCCGCGTCCTCTTCACGAGGGTTTTGATTTTCTGAAGCTTTCCAGCGATACTACCTTCTCATCCTGATACGGTTTTGTTTCAGGCAGCAGGGGTTCTTTGGTCCGATCTTCAACTTCAACAGCCGACATGTCCCACCGGTCGAACCTTATCTTTGCAAGCGGGGAGAATACGGATACGATGTCATCGGAGTGCAGAAAACAGTTTTCGGGCCTGTTGGATGTTCCAAAACCCAGCGCCGTTATGATGCTCCCGTCGTCTGTCCATTGAAGGCTCTTGTGGTTTTTCTGATTAAATACCAGAACCAGCCCTTTCTGTTTCTCCTCCTCCGTGAATCCCCTGTCTCCGATTGTCGTATTTTGGGAATATTTTACGACCAGATACACGTGGCCGTAATCATTTAACAGGTCATAGAATAAATTCTGCAGATATTTGATCTGGTTCTTCATGTACTTTATCTTATATCACTAACTATGAGATTGACAAACAATTCCGATTGCCTCCGGCGAAAAAAAGAAAATACGGCATAGTCCGGTAGTTAAAAGGTGTTGATAATTTCCAATAATAAAAGAAAATAATTAAAAAAGCATATAAAATAAGGCCCGCCATAGCAGGATACTCTTTTTATGGGGTATTCACCTCTTGCAATATACCATTGAGAGAGTAAAATTATAATTAAAGGATATAAGAAATTGCGATACTCAGGACGGGAATAAACCTGAGGATCAATAATAGTAAGGGGAGCAGGAGTCGGGTGCGGTGATCAGCCTCCGGCAGCACCAGAGGAAAGCATCTGCCGAAGCGCCCTGGAAAGCTCAGGAGTTTCCCGGATCTGGGGTCGCAAGTCATTCTGGAGCCATATAAGGGTTTTTGGTCATCCTGCCGTGCAAAGGCAGAGGTTGAGTTGCCGGCGCAAAGTGGTTGTCCAATCAAGCAGAACCCTTAAAATGGCTCTATTCATTTCATGGTTTGAAATCCCGAAAATACATTTCCGAATAAAAGAGAGAGGGCATATGTGCAGAAAAGGTTTCCATATCGCCGGTTAAAAATCTCTTATTGCCGCCTCTTAGGGGGGGAGGGGCCTCCGGGGGGCGGAGACCCCTCGTGGGAGGGGAATCTAAACCTCTTTTTGGGGTTGGGTCGCCTTTCTTAAAAAAGTCGGCAGGTCAACATGATCCTCATACGACATGATGTCGGTCGGAACAATATCATCGAGTTTATATTCCGACCGCAGACTTTTCGATAAAACTCTTTCAGAACCTTTCAGATTCAGGGACTGCCTGATAGGGGTCCATTTTTTAATCTGGGGCAGATCCACCTTCTCTTTCTGGTCGTTAAAGCCTGTCGCTATCACTGTAACCCTTACTTCTTCACCGACATCCGGATCTATAACTGCGCCGAATATCAGGTGTACGTCTTCATGGGCTGAGTCGTATATATACGAGACGGCATCCTTGACATCATCTAAAGCGAGTTCGAGCCCACCCGTGATATTGACGAGGATGCCCTTTGACCCTTCAATTGAAGACTCCTCGAGTAGCGGGTTTGATATGGCCTTTTTCGCCGCATCAACTGCTCCGCGTTCTCCTCTTCCGATGCCGGAACCCATAACTCCCCGGCCCTTATCCTGGATGATCGTCTTCACATCGGCAAAATCAACGTTGATAAGTCCCGGTATGAGGATGATGTCCGAAATTCCCTGGACTGCCTGTTTAAGCACATCGTTCGCAACAGCAAAGGATTTCAGCAACGGCGTCCCCTTCTCGACAACAAGTCCTATCTTGTCGTTCGGAATTACGATGAGGGTATCTACATTCTGCTTAAGTTCCATTATCCCTTCTTCCGCGTTGGTGCAACGGATTTTTCCTTCATAGAAGAACGGCTTGGTAATGACGGCAACGGTGATAGCCCCCAGTTCCTTTGCAATCCCTGCAATAACAGGCCCGGCGCCTGTGCCTGTGCCTCCTCCCATGCCTGCTGTAATGAAGACCATATCCGAGCCTTCGAGGTGCTCGGCGATGAGAGTGCTGTCCTCAAGCGCCGCCTCCCTGCCGATCTGGGGGTTGGACCCGGCTCCCAGTCCGCGTGTCAGATTGGCGCCGATCTGCACTTTCACAGATGCGAGAGACGTCTCGAGCGCCTGCGTATCGGTATTTACGGCAATAAATTCGACTCCGAGAAGGTTGGAAGCGATCATATTATTGATCGCGTTACCGCCGGCTCCTCCGATACCGACGACTTTTATCCTTGCAGTCTGTCCCCTTACCTCTTCGATTTCAAACATGCTCCCTCCTTTTTTATATGAAAATTCCTTTTACCCAGTCTTTCATTTTTCCGAATATCCCTGCAAATGCCACCGGGTACGCGGTCCTGACGGAATGTTCGTTGACCGCATAGCGAACAAGACCCGCACCCGTCGAATACATCGGGTTATTTGCGATATCACGGCACCCTTTGATATCCCTCGGGAACCCGATTCTTACAGGCATCCCCAGGATATCCTCTGCCATTCTCGCAAAACCGCCGAGGAGTGACCCGCCGCCGGTGAGTACCACCCCGGCAGATGCAATGCGGTATCCGTCACGGGACCTGAGATCCTTTCTTACCATTTCGAGTAATTCTTCGGCCCTCGGCATGATGATTTCGATCAGACGGCCGTGTGTTATCTTCTGCTCCTTTCCCCTCTCGGCACTCTCTATTTCTTCAGAGTCGTTCACCATAACAGCCCCGGCGGCACCGAACCTCTTTTTAATCCGTTCCGCCTCGGCTACGGAAATTCTTAACCCGACTGCGATATCATTGGTAAAATGGTTTCCTCCCACAGCTATCACCGATGAGTTCCTCATCCACCCCTCTTTGAAAAGGATGGCGTCCGTTGTTCCGCCGCCCACATCCACGACAGCGACTCCGATTTCTTTTTCGTCGTCCGTCAGGATCGCCTCAGCTGAAGCGAGGGGCTCAAACACTATGTCAGCCGATTTAACGCCGGCTTTCTCGCAGCACCTGAGGAGATTCTGAACCGATGTGACTGCGCCGGTCACTACGTAAACATTGGCTTCAAGCCTCTCTCCTATCATTCCGACCGGCTCCCTTATGCCATTCTGCCCGTCGAGGGCATAACCTGCGGGAATAACGTGCAGCACCTCCCTGTCAAGCGGCACGTACGCAGCCCTGGCAGAGTCTATCGCCCGTTCGACATCGAGGGGTGTCACTTCTTTCCCTTTCACCGCAACAACGCCATAGCTGATGAACCCTTTGATGTGACCGCCGGAGATGCCGACGTGCACCGCATTAATTTCAACTCCGGTCGAACCCTCTGCAGACCTCAGGGCGCGCTGTATCGATTCAGCCGTTGACTCGACATCGACTATAACGCCTTTCCTGAGCCCTGTAGAAGGAAACGAGCTGACCCCGCAGAACTCCAGTTCGCCTCTCACCATCCGGCCGACAACAGCACAAACTTTTGTTGTCCCAACATCAAGACCGACAATAATATCCTCCTGTTTCACCGGACTTCCTTTTGGGTAGACGGTTTTACGATCGCCTTGTTCCCGAAGCGCAAATCTATAAAATCGACAGGCATGCCCATATCCTTTATGTCCTCTTCCAGGCGGAGAAGCCTGTCGAGCTTCTCCCTGTAACCGCCTGCCCCGATTTTCACAAATATACCGTCGATTGATACACTCAGGTCATGAGGTTTATGCGCGATAATCTCTATATGGTCTCTCTCCGCTGAAAATCCTTCCTCCGTCATCAGTTTTGCAAGGGCGAGGGCCTCCACAAAGCCCTCCTTCTCTTTGAACGGATCACACGTTATTACAGGAAGGAAAGGAACGGAATCGCCCTTCAGCTCTTCGAGCATCTTGCCTTTTTCATCCACAAGGAAAAGATGTCCATTCGTATCAAGAAGCGCGAATGGTTCGGCCTCCTCTATTCTCACTAACAATGTCTCAGGGAATTCCTTTCTCGTGTACACCGACCTTATCCATGGAGATTTGAGCAACTGTCTGCTCATTTTTTCACCGGAAATCACGACGAGACTTTCGCCTGAGCTGATACCGGCAAGCGCTTTCAGCTCATCGTCCGTCATATGCCTGTTCCCCTCAAAAACAATATGCTTTACAGGGAGTAACGACTGCAGCGGGTGTAAAGAAAAATAAAAATACCCTCCTATTGCCAGCGAAAGGGTGAAAATAAAAACTGTGATGTTCCTTGCAAAACCGAGCATAAGGGCTCTCCTGTTCTTCTTAACCCTATTTCGTTTCATCCATCACACCCCTGATAATCCCGTTTATCAGATCAGCGAACCCGAACCCCGCCAGTCCTGCAATCTTCGGCAGCAGGCTCGTCTCGGTCATACCCGGAATTGTATTCACCTCGAGCACAAACGGATTCCCTTTCAGGTCGACCCTCAGATCAACTCTCGTCGCGCCTTTGCAGCCGAGCGCGGCATGTGCGGAAAGAGCCGTCTCCTTTGCACGACCATACACTGCAACGTCCAGTTCGGGAGGGAGGATATAATCTGTGAGTCCGGCAGTATACTTTGCCTCGTAACTGTAGAATTCGAGAGCAGGCCTGACTTCGACCCCGCCCAGGACCTTCCCTTCGAGTATCCCGATATGCACCTCTTTGCCATCTATGAATTTTTCGACAATCACTCTTGAGCCGAAAGAAAAAGCCCCTTTTAGAGCCCCTTCGAAATTCTTTTCATCCTTTATGATACTTACCCCTACACTCGATCCTTCTGCCGCAGGCTTCACAACCCAGGGAAGATCGAACCCGATACCCGGCCTTTGTCCCCTTTTGAGGACGACAAATGGAGGCACAGGCACATTATGATAGAGGAAAATCTTCTTCGAAGCCTCTTTATCCATTGCAAGCGCAGATGCGAGCACCCCGGAACCGGTATAGGGGATTCCCAGCACCTCGAGCATGCCCTGAATGGACCCGTTTTCTCCAAATCCGCCGTGCAGGGCAAGGAATGCGACCTCTATCTTTTCCTTCTGCAGGACGATGCAGATATCAGGACCGACATCCACAGCCACAGCATCATAGCCCAAATTTTTAAGTGCAGTATAAATCGCCGCACCGCTCCTGAGGGAAACCTCTCTCTCGGATGAAGTGCCTCCCATGAGAACGCCTATCCGTTTATCAGTCAACACCGTCTCTCCCCACTATCCTTATTTCAGGTTCAAGAATTACACCAAACTTCCTGTTCACCCTGTCCGCAACCTCTTCAATAAGTTTGATGAAGTCCGAAGCGCTCGCCCTCCCCCTGTTTATGAAGAAGTTGGCATGAAGTCCGCTCACTTCAACATCCCCTCTTCTCATCCCCTTGCAGCCGGCTTCATCTATCAGCTTTCCTGCCGCAGTTCCCGGAGGGTTTTTGAACACGCATCCTGCAGACGCCTCCCAGAGAGGCTGCTTCTCTTTCTTTGTCGTAAGGTAATTATGAACCCTTGCAGAGACCTCTTCTCTTTTATCGATTTTGAGCCTCATCTCAGCTTTGAGAATCAATTGATCAACCGTGATCCCCGAGGTCCTGTATCCGAAGCGGACATCTTCCGCGCGCAGTATACTGCGTCTTCCGTTTAGGTCAGCCAGTTCAACAGAGACAAGTACATCCTTGATTTCGCAGCCGAATGCGCCTGCATTGCCGCAGATAGCTCCTCCGACGGTTCCCGGTATTCCTGCAAGCCCCTCTATCCCTGAATAACCGTTTTCCTCAGCGTAATGCACAAAACTCCGGAGCAGGGTACCCGCCTCGACAACTACATAGACTGCGGCATCGTCACGGCCCACGACCCCGATCCTTCTTAAAGATTTCAGACAGACAACAGCTCCTGTTATCCCGCCGTCTTTCACAAGAACGTTTGTACCCCCTCCGAGCGGGAAGACAGGAATACCGCTTTGTTTCAGGGTGCTGCATATATTCGCCAATGAGGCTATATCCCGCGGCACCGCAAAAATATCTGCGGGTCCTCCTATCTTCAGCGACGTATGTTTCACCATCGGCTCCATGTAAAGCACGTCGCCTTCAAAAGGACTTCCCGATATTATCTTCTTCATGTTTTGAGCTTTCATTTCTTACCTTTTCTTAATCTTTCGAGTATGTCTTCACCCAGTTTCCATACATTGCCGGCACCGAGGGTGATGACAATATCGCCTCCCTTCACTTTTTCGATGATCCGGGTTACTGCATCCTCTTTCCCCTTCTCATACACGACCTCTGTCTGACCGGCGCTCACTATCTTCTCAACCAGGACCGCTGAATTCACGCCTTCGATCGGTTCTTCACCCGCGGGATAGATATCAAGGACAACAAGGGAGTCCGCGTCATGAAAAGAGAGCGAGAAATCCTCGATCAGATCCCTGGTCCTCGTGTACCGGTGGGGCTGGAACAGAACTATCAGCCTTCCGGGTTGATTGTCGGCATGGAGTCCTTCTTTTACCGCCTGCAGGGTTGCCTTTATCTCCGCGGGGTGATGGCCGTAATCGTCATATACCTTTACGTCGTTCACCTCTCCCTTGAATTCCAGCCTTCTCTGTATGCCGTTGAACCCCCGCAGAGCTTCACCTATCGCATGCACGCTCATCTTGAGGATCAGCGCAACACCTATGGCAGCCAGGCAGTTCAGGACATTGTGGGTTCCAGGCGCCGGGAGGTCGAACTTGCCGATGTTCTTATCTCTGTATACCGCTTCAAAGCTGGACGCCATAAAACCCTTTTTTATGTTCTGCGCATAAAGATGTGCATCCCGATTGAGGCCGTATGTCATAAATCCTCTGTGAACGGAAGGCAGCAGCTTCCGCAGATGTTCATTTTCGATGCAAATAATTGCTGTGCCGTAAAACGGCACCTTATTGATAAATGAAAGAAAAGCCTCTTTCAGGGAATCTATCGTTTTGAAAAAATCCATGTGTTCCCTGTCGATATTTGTTACGACTGCAATCGTCGGAGAGAGCTTCAGGAACGAACCGTCACTTTCATCAGCCTCAGCCACCAGAAACTCTCCCTGTCCGAGCCTTGCGTTGGAACCCGTTACCTTTAACCTTCCCCCAATAACTACCGTCGGATCAAAGCCGCCATGGGCAAGGATCGTCGATATCAGGGACGTTGTAGTCGTCTTGCCGTGAGCCCCTGCAATGAGTATTCCGTATTTCAGCCTTGCAAGCTCTGCAAGCATCTCCGCACGAGGTATCACAGGTATCAATCTCCTCCTTGCCTCGATCACCTCCGGGTTGTTATACGAAACCGCAGACGATAATACCAGCACATGAGCGTCGTCGACATTTTCCGCCTTGTGCCCTATGAACACCTTTACCCCCGACTCCCTCAGCCTTTTCGTAGTATCAGACTCTCTCAGGTCTGAACCGGTCACCTCATAGCCGAGATTATGGAGAACCTCCGCAATGCCCGACATGCCTATGCCGCCTATTCCAACAAAATGTATAACCCTGTATTTTTCGAACATTAGCGGGCCGACTCTCCTTTATTTTTCCTGCCGGATGGTACCGACAGCTTTACGAGGCTCATTGCTATATCTACAACCTTTGCGCCTGCATCGGGTCTTCCAACCGACCTGCTCCGCTGCTGCATCTCGGCTCTCAGTGCCTCGCTCGTGTATAACTCCCGTATGGCGCCTGAAAGAGTTTCCCCCCTGAGTTCACGGTCAGGGATCATCTTTGCAGCGCCGATCTCGAGGAGTTTCCGGGCGTTCAATTCCTGATGGCCGCCCGCTGCAAAGGGAAAGGGCACCAGTATTGCAGGCTTCCCCAACGCAGTCTCCTCTGCAAGTGTTGTTGCCCCTGCCCTGGAAATGACGACATCGGCAACAGCGTAAGCTTCACCCATTTGATAGATAAAAGGGGTTATCGTTCCCTTGAAACCGCTCTTCCTGTAAGCATCTCTGACATTTTCAAAATCTTTCATGCCCGTCTGATGAAGGAATTGAATCTTATCCCTGAGATCATGAAGATAATTCAGGGAATCGACGACTGCGCTGTTTATACTCTTTGCGCCGGAACTTCCTCCGAATGCGAATATCGTAAAAAAATCTCTGTCGAGGGAGAATAACCTGAAGGCGGACTCCCTGTTCCCTCTGAGAACATTCATCCTCACAGGGTTACCCGTAAAAAATGTCTTTGACTTCGGGAAAAAAGAGATGCTCTCCTGATACGTAATGCAGACGACATTAACAAACTTTCCGAGGATTCTGTTTGTGAGACCGGGCATGGAATTTTGTTCGAGTATCATAGTAGGTACGGACATGAAAAATGCGACAAGCGTAATCGCGCCGGACGCATATCCGCCTACTCCGATCACGATATCGGGCTTCACTGTTTTGATAATCCTATATGAATCTATAATCGAAAGAAATATCTTCACTGCCGCCCTCAACTTTTTTTTTAGAGAGACTCCCACCATGCCTTCCGCTCTCAGGAACCTTATCGGATATCCTTCCCTCGGAACCACCCGGGACTCTATGCCGTACTCCGTGCCTGCAAAAAGAACCTCGATGGAGGCATCCCTGTTTTTAAGTTCTTCGGCTACCGCCAATCCGGGGAAGACGTGTCCTCCCGTGCCTCCTCCCGCTATAATCACCCTCATCTCATCACCGCGGAGCCGGAAGTCTGTCGGGGCAAATCCGTCCGGCGGCGCCGGTTCTCCGCTTCTCCTCTGTTATTCTCCTCCGTGCTCTTCTCTTCATAAGCAGTTCGCGGTCATTGATGATCTCCTCCGCATGTTCACCCTTTGATATATTAAGGAGTATCCCGACGGCAGCCATATTCACCAGAAGCGAAGAACCGCCATAACTTATGAACGGCAGGGGCAATCCCTTTGTAGGCACCAGGCCTGTTGCCACCGCAAAGTTTATGAGAGCCTGGAACGAAATCATTAATGAAAGCCCGGTTGCGAGATAGCGGATGAAACTGTCTTCGGCCCTGGCGGCGACGGATATCCCCTTAACGAACAGAATCAGAAAAAGCACAAGCACGACTGTTACGCCTATGAAACCGAACTCTTCACCGATTATTGAAAATATAAAGTCTGTATGGGACTCGGGCAGATAAGAGAGTTTCTGCCTTGAGTTGCCGATGCCGATACCGGTAATGCCTCCGCTGCCGAGAGCAATGAACGACTGGACGAGCTGAAAACCGCTGCCCTGTGCGTCATCCCAGGGGTTAAGAAACGATATAATCCTCTTCAGCCGGTACGGTTCCATTGCGAGTTTGACTACTACCGGTACGGCAAAAACGGCGAGAGAGGCAAGGAACCTGAGCTTGACCCCCGAAAGGAAAAGCATCGATACGGTCAGGACCGCAAGACTCATGGCAGCGCCGAAATCGGGCTGTTTGAGAATGGCTGCCTGAAATATTCCCATGATCAAAATCGGTTTGGCAAAAGAGACTATGCTGTCCGCTCTGTAATCCGGCATCGACATATAACGTGCGAGGAAGATCACCATGGAGAGTTTCACCAGTTCAGAGGGCTGAAAAGTCGAAGGCCATAATTGAATCCATCTCCTTGCTCCGCCTGCAGAGACGCCGATGCCGGGCAGAAAGACAAGGATGAGAAGCACGAACGAGAAAATCAGGAGGGGCAGAGCGTTCTTCTTGAGGAAGGACGGCTTCAGTCTGTATGCAAGAAGCATGACACTGAACCCTATGAGGATTGTAAAGAGATGCCGCTTGAAATAATAGAATTCCGTAACCCCTTTTTTCGCAAATACCGGGGTAACGATCGATGTGCAGCTGTAGATCATAAGCGCGCCGAGCATTACGAGCAACACTGTCACGATGAGCAGTAACTTGTCATATCTGCCCACTATGCCATCCCCATCACAATTTTTTTAAACTGCCTTCCCCTGTCCTCGAAATTCCGGAACATATCGAAACTCGCACAGGCAGGGGAGAGAAGTACGACGTCACCCTTTCCCGCTGAAGAGCGCGCTGTCTCCACAGCATCCCTGAGGTCCGATGCCATGAACGTCTTTGTGAAGTCTTTGAAAGCTCCTCTTATTTTTTCAGCCGCTTCACCGATTAATACGGCCGCTTTGACTCTTTCTTTGACCAAAGTCCTCAGAACGGAAAAATCTCCCGCCTTATCGCGGCCTCCCGCGATGAGGATGACCGGTCCGGTGAAACTTTCCAGCGACTTCATGACTGCGCCGACATTCGTCCCTTTTGAATCGTTGTAATACCTTATGCCGTCCAGTTCCCTGACAAACTCGAGTCTGTGCTCGAGCCCTGAAAATTCTTTCAGGGAATCCGTGACCGCGGTTACAGGACAACCTGCAAGGAGAGCCATGGCTGAAGCAGCCATGGCATTCTCCAGGTTATGTACGCCTTTTATCTTTATTTCTCCGGCTCTGATGAGGGGCATGGGACACAGGGCATGAGGCAGGCCTGGAATATTACAGTAGACGATACCGTCCTTTAAATAGAGCCCCGCGACTTCCTGTTTCCGGCTGAAGTAGAAGACTTTCGGATAATCGTTTTTCACTCTGAGTTTTTCGCCTTCAATCTTCATTGTTTCGGGGTCGTCCCGGTTCAGCACGAGGGAATCGTCTCCTGTCTGGTTTTCGAATATACGCGCTTTTGCATTGCCGTAATCTTCAAGAGAACGGTACCTGTCGAGGTGGTCGGGTGTAATATTGATTAGCGCCGACACCTCCGGCCTGAAATCCTGTATCGTTTCGAGCTGGAAGCTCGATATTTCCGCAACAATAAAATCTGTCGCCTTATCCTCCATGATTACGGCCTTGAGGATCTCCTCTGTAAGTGCATATCCTATATTCCCTCCGAGGACGGTATGCGCTCCCCCTTTTTTCATCATGAAGTCGAGAAGTGCAGTGGTTGTCGATTTCCCGTTTGTTCCGGTCACTCCGAGGAATCTCGTCCGACTGACGGTATTAAACTCCTGAGAAGCGACCGCCTGGTACGCCAATTCAAGCTCTCCGATCACAGGCACCCCATTTGATTTAGCACGCATGACAGGTTGGATATCGGAAGGAACTCCCGGACTTATGACCAGCATATCGGCCCCTGCAAAAACATTCTCGGGATGACCACCCAGGGCGACCCTCACCGAAGAGTCGAGTTGTTGAACATACCCTTTCAGTTCTTCTTCTGCCTTCATGTCTGTAACAGTCACCTCTGCTCCGAGCCTGGAAAGCAGGTTTGCCGCACCTGTTCCACTCCTTGCAAGGCCGACGACCGTCACGCGCTTACCCTTTATTTTTGCTGACAGCATCTTTCTCGGCGATCCTGTACTTTTTCTTCACGCTCTTGCCCTTTGCGATTATTTTTGCCTTCCCCTGTTTCTTTGCATACATTTTTGCTTTCCCTGTCTTCTTTGCGGCTATATGGGACGTCCTAGATTTCACTGTTTTCTTTGCAACATGCGATTTGCCGGATTTCGATTTTGAGTGTTTTCCTTTGATCTTCTTCTTATGAGGCGCCTTCCCCTTCTTGATTTCAGGATAATCAGACTTTGCAAGATAGATCACAGGCTCTTCCTTGTTCTGAATCACATCAAAGCCTCTCGTGATCAATAGTGCGGACTCCCTCCACAGATCTTCCCTGCTCGGGCTGCCCAGGACGGTCACGATAACCGCATCCTGCCGCCGCTCAGCGGCGCATACAAAACAGTGCCTTGCCTTGCGGGTGAACCCTGTCTTTCCCCCGACAAGATCTTCTTCCGACCATAAAAGCTTATTGGTGTTTTTAAGGAATATCGATTTCCCCCTCGCTGTCGAGATCTCCGCCACCCGCGTCCCTATAATTTCTTTAAGTTTCGGGTATCGCAGGGCATAGCCCATGATCTTCGACAGATCAGTCGCAGTGGTGTATTGACCCTGACCTGGAAGCCCGCTGGCATTAATGAACCGGGTATCCGTAGCCCCGATCGCCGTGGCCTTTCTGTTCATGAGGTCCACGAATCTCCGTTCGGAACCGGAAACCGCCTCTGCAAGGGCAATGGCTGCATCATTGGCAGAGCTGATCAGCGCAGCATTCAGAAGTTCCTCGACTGTCACTTTATCTCCAGCCTTAAAGCCGGCCTTATGGGGAGAGACTCGTGAGACATTTTTGCTTATCGTAACGATATCCTGCAGGTCTGCGCGCTCGATGGCTACTACCGCTGTCATTAATTTTGTCGTACTTGCAGGGGCGCACCTGAGATCCGGGTTCTTGGCATAGAGAATTTTTCCGGTCGTCGGGTCCATGACAACCGCAGCCCTTGAATATATATTGTCCGCATAAGAAGTCGAAAGTGAAAAGTGAAAAATGAAAAGTAAAAGAATGAGCAAAAAATATCTCCTGGCAATTTTTAACTTTGAACGTTCAAGTCTTAATTCTTTTTTCATAAATCACCTCACCTTTAAAGTTGCAAGGCTTAACAAAGCAAGCACTATCCCGACTATCCAGAATCTTACGATCACCTTCGGCTCAGGCCACCCTTTTAGTTCGAAGTGGTGGTGTATAGGCGCCATCCTGAAGACCCGCCTGCCGGTGAGCTTGAAAGATGCTACCTGGAGCATGACGGAGACCGTCTCGATCACAAAGATCCCGCCGACAACCGCAAGGACGATCTCGTGCTTTGTTATTATTGCGAGGGTGCCGAGAGCGCCGCCGAGACCAAGCGACCCAACATCGCCCATAAAGACATCCGCCGGGTATGAGTTATACCACAGGAAGCCGAGCGCAGCGCCGAACATCGCCCCGCAGAAAACCGTCAACTCCCCTGTGCCGGGCAGGTAAAGAACCTGAAGGTACTGGGCCAACCCCTTGTGTCCCGACAGATATACAAGGACGCCGTTTGCAAGGACTGCAACGGCAACGAGCCCTATTGCAAGCCCGTCTATTCCGTCCGTAAGATTGACCGCATTGGATGAGCCGACCATTACCATCACTGAAAACGGTATATAAAGCCAGCCTAGATCAAAAAGCCATCTCTTGAAAAAAGGGACACTCAAAACATCTGTATACGGGTCTTTCGGGTTCATATAGAGAAAAACTCCTATGACAAGTGCAAGGACTATCTGCATACCGAATTTCTGATACGCCCTGAGACCCTTATGGCTCTTCATGGATATCTTCAAATAGTCATCGAGTAAACCTATTCCGCCGAACCCTATAATGGAAACGATCATCGTCCAGATATAGATGTTCTTAAGGTCTCCCCACATGAGGATCGAAAGGAGAATGGAGAGGATAATGAGGATTCCTCCCATAGTAGGCGTCCCGGCCTTGCCGATATGCGCCTTCGGTCCGTCAACCCTTATATACTGCGTCAGGCTCAGTCTCTTGAGTTTTTTGATAACCCACGGACCCAACAGGAATGAAACAAGCATTGCCGTCAAAACGGCAAGGGAAGTCCTGAACGTTATATACCTGAAAACATTCAGGGGGGAGAACCATTCATGCAGGCTGAATATAAGGCTGTATAACATTATTCCCCTCTACGTGCCATCGGCCATCACTTTTTCCATACGCATCGCTCTCGAACCTTTTATCAGGACCGCGTCGCCGCGTTTCCAGATGTCCCTTAACAGGCTTCCGGCTTCTTCTGCGGACTTAACCTGATAAGCGGCTCCCTGAAATTCAGAAGCGGCAGTTGACATGAGAGGTCCGACCGCAATGAAGATATCAATGGAAAGTTCGGACATCATCCTGCCGATTTTTCTGTGAGCCTCTTCCTGATAGGATCCGAGTTCCAGCATATCTCCGAGGACTGCGATGACCCTGCCTTTCCTGATCCGGACAATCTCTCCGAGTGCCTCGGCCATTGATGCGGGGTTGGCATTATACACATCACTGATAACCGTTATGCCGTCCAGCGTCCTGTATTCGAGCCTCATCGGTACTCCCTCGAATGAATCGACCGCCTGCCTGATACCCCGGAGACCGATATGAAAGAGATGACCGGCCGAGGCGGCTGCAAGAATGTTCAGTATATTGAACATCCCGGATATCTTTGGTTTGACCCTGATATGTTGTTCACCGATATGGAGGATGAATTCCGATCCCTTTTCGAGCAGCTTTATGTCGGTTGCAAAAACATCAGCACGGTTTTTGATTCCATACTTGATAAGCGGTCCCCTGAAACCTGAACCTGCAACCCCTTCCATCAAAAAAAGGTCATCTGCATTCACCACAGCTGTCTTTACATAATCAAAAAGTTCGAGTTTAGTTTTTCTCGTTGTCCCGAGGTCCCCGAATCCTTCGAGATGCGCATGCCCGATATTTGTAACAACTCCGCAAGTAGGGCGCGCTATGTCGCACAACGTCTTTATTTCTCCGATCGCGCTTGCGCCCATCTCAAGGACGACGATCTCGTCTTTTTCACTTATCGCCGTGAGACTCAGGGGAAGTCCGATGTGATTATTGAGATTCCCCGCATTCTGCAGAACCTTGTAATCAGTACCCAGAATCGAGGTGATGAGTTCCTTTGTCGTCGTCTTGCCGTTGGAGCCCGTTACCGCGATGACCGGGACATCCCTCTTTAAACGCATATACCGTGCAATATCCTGAAGCGCTTTAAGCGTGTCTTTCACGTATATAATGGTCCTGTCCCGCCGGAGCTCCGCAGTCTGAAGATTCACTATGGCACCGAGCCCCTTATCGAGTGCATCAGCGACAAAAGCATGTCCGTCAAACCTGTCTCCCTTCAATGCAATAAAAAGCTCGCCTTCCTTTGTCCTCCTTGAATCGATGGACACTCCTGTAAATGAACGTGCGTTTCCGCACAGGACATGTCCGCCTGTTGCTGCCATGATATCTTCTGTTGTCAACGTTCCCATATCCTCTTTTTCAGGGCATTCCAGATAAATCATCACGCACAGCGTCCTGTCAGCTTAGCCCTGATTATCTCCTTCAGGACTTCCCTGTCGCTGAATTCATGCCTTATCCCTTTTATCTCCTGGTAGGTCTCGTGCCCTTTGCCCGCCACAAGTACGATATCTCCTGGACTGGCCATGTCCACCGCTTTCCTGATGGCCTCTCTCCTGTCCGGCTCGACAAGATAATTCTTCCCGACCACTCCTCCTTCGATATCCCTGATGATGTCCAGCAGCCCTTCGGACCTGGGGTTGTCGGAGGTGATGATCACAAAATCGCTAAGTCTTGTAGCAATCGCGCCCATCGCCGGTCTCTTGCCGTGGTCCCTGTCCCCCCCGCAGCCGAAAACAGTGATAACCCGGCGGGCCGGGCGATATTTTTCAACAGGGATATCCCTGCGTTTCCCGTGTTCCTCCTTTGCAGCAGGAGATGAGATAAGTTCCCTCGCAGTGGTTATCAGTCGCTCAAGCGCGTCTTCCGTATGCGCATAGTCTATAATGCAGAGAAATTCCTGCCCGGCACCGATTTTTTCGAACCTGCCCGGGATATTCTTAGCATTATTTATACCATCGAGGATTACCTTCCATGGCACTCTCAGAGAAACTGCAGCTCCGACTGCGGAAAGTATGTTATACACGTTCGGAGTTCCGAGGAGCGGAGACGATATGCCGTACTGCCGGCCTTCGAAAGACAGTCTGAACCGCAATCCTTCGAAAGTATCGGCAATGTCCGATGCGAGCAGATCAGCACCTGTCTCCGCCTCCAGGCTGTATGTAATTGTATTATTAGATCCACCCTTCAATGACGAATACAGGCGTTTTCCGTACGGATCGTCGAGATTTATTACTGCGGTGCCTTGCCTGTGAAGCAGTTCCGTAAACAACCTCTCCTTCGCCCTGAAATAGTCTTCCATAGTCTTGTGAAAATCCAGATGGTCCCGCGTAAGATTTGTAAAGACTGCGGTTCGGAATACAGAGTCGTCAACCCTGTACTGCGAAAGCGCGTGAGACGAGACCTCCGAGACTACTACGGCGCACCCTGACAGAAACATGTCGTGCAACAGGCCTTGAAATTCAGGTGACTCAGGGGTTGTATGGACTGCGGGGAATATCCTGTTTTTTATTATATACTGAATCGTACCGATTAATCCCACATCCTGTCCCCCTGTTTCAAGGATTGATTTCAGAATATATGAGGACGTTGTTTTTCCGTTCGTGCCGGTTATTCCTATGAGCGTCAAATGCTCCGAAGGCCTTCTGTAGAAATTGTTCGCTATGCAGGCGAGCGCCTTTCTGCTGTTTGCAACGCGTATAAAACACACAGCGGAATCCGGTCCAGTACCCGGCGTTCCTGATCCTGCATCGCCCTGCTCATAGACTATCGCCGCAGCGCCCCTCTGAACCACATCCCGGATGAAATCGATCCCGTTGAACTTTTCCCCCCTGATTGCTATAAACAGATATCCCACGCCGACCTTCCTCGAATCATAGGCTATCCCGGCGATGTCCGTATCCGGGAAGGGGGTAACCTCCCGTCGCCTCAGGGCAGAATCGCAGCTACGCAGTATTTCCCTTAACATCATCGCCGTACCAGCAACGGATTCCTTTGCGGGGTATCTTCCCTCGGGACATCCATATAAGATAATGCCTGATCGGCTATGTTCCTGAAAACAGGGGCGGCCACAACGCCGCCATAAATCTGGCCTTTCGGTTCATAAACGACAACTATTATCGAAAACCTTGGGTTGTCCGCCGGTACAAAACCGACAAAGGAACTGACGTATTTTTCCCTTGAATATCTCTTTGTCACGGGATTTATCATCTGGGCCGTACCTGTCTTTCCTGCAACCTCGTTCCCGTTTATTGACGCGTTTTGGCCGGTCCCTCCGTCTTCTACAACGGTCTTCAGGATATCCCTGAATGCCCCGGCAGTTTTTGCGGAGATTACCCGGCGCCCTTCATTCTCACCGGACGAAACAAGCACACGGCCGTCGGGTGCCACAATGCGGGACACAACATGAGGCCTGACCAGAAAACCTCCGTTTGCGATCACAGAATACGCACGGAGTATCTGGAGAGGAGTCACAGCAACCTCCTGGCCGATGGGTATCGCACCGATGGAAGTTCCCGACCATCTCTCGGGCGGAAATATCCAGCCGGATACTTCACCCGGCAGATCAATGCCCGTCTTATCGCCGATGCCCAGAAGCTTCGCATATTTATAAATCCGCTCTTTCCCCAGTCTCATACCCACCATAATGGAACCGACATTCGAGGATTTTTGTATCACCTCCTGGAATGTCAGCACACCGTATTTATGGACATCCCGGATGGTCTTGCCGCCTGCATTAATCCCTCCTTTGCTGACGTCGAATAATGTATTGGGACGTGTAATCTTTTCTTCCAGCGCTCCGGCGCCGATAACAATCTTGAACGTGGAACCCGGTTCGTAGCAGTCGGTTATCGCCCTGTTCCGCCTCTCTGAATCGCCGGCACGGCCCGCCTTGTTCAGGTCATATGCGGGTTTGTTCGCAAGGGCGAGTATCTCCCCTGTAAAAGGATCCATCATAATTGCCGTTGCGGCAGCAGCCCGCCACTCCTGCATCGCCCTGTCAAGTTCCTTTTCAACAATACGCTGAAGCACTTCATCTACAGTAAGCACAATATTATTCCCTTTTGCTTCGATATCAACTCCTGGAGAAAATGTCCTTCCGCTCGCATCTCTTCCAAGGAAGACTTTGCCACCCGTAGTCTTCAGGTAGGTATCGTACTGCAGTTCGATGCCCTCAAGCGCCTGGTTGTCGATCCCGACAAAACCGACAACATGTGAGGCAAGCTCGCCTCTCGGGTAATATCTTTTTGCCTCGGTCAAAAGACCAAGGCCTTTGATATCGAGTCCCTTTACTCTTTCGGCAGCCGAGGGTTCGAGTTTTCGTTCAATCCATGCAAACCTTCCATCGTTGGGAATCTTTGAGAGGATCGCCTTCGGCTCCTTTTCAACCGCCGAGGCAAGTCTCCTGACATCTTCATTATCGAGGCTGAGGCTTGCGGGATCGCAATAAAGGGAATCGAGTTCAAGGTTCAGTGCAAGTTCCCTTCCCCGCCTGTCAAGAATTACTCCTCTCCTCACCTGAATGTCCTCAATTTTTATATGCTGCTGTTTGGCGCGCTCGGAAAGACGCTCATGGCTGAATATCATCAGGTCTGTTAGACGGAGAAATACCATGACAAAACTGAAGATTAAAGCGGTATGCAGAATGATCGCCCTTTTTCTACTCATCCCCCCCTCCGGTCATCAAGGCTCTGCCAAGTACTTTCTCTCCAGAGATGTTCTATAAGGTTGGACTCCTTTTTGTTTGCTCATATGTATTACCTGAATCCTGTCCGGCAGGATAAAGCCGTCACCGGCCTGACGGCTTCCCTCAAGCTTTGCAAAAGAGAGCAGGCTTGTCCTTTCGGCGAGTAGCATTTTCCTCTCTCTGAGGCACTGAATTTTCTTCTTTTCAAGGTCGCTCAGGCTGTATTCCAACTGCAGAAAACCGGACCGGAGATATACGAGACCGAATATGCCGGCGATGATAACCATAAGCAGGAAGGGTTTGACAAGAAATACCAGTATATTGCAGCGGCTTTTGCGGATCATACTCTCTCCCCTGCCCTCAGTTTCGCGCTCCTCGATGAAGGATTCAGCCTGAGTTCCTCAGGAGACGGCGTACAGGGTTTTTTTGTAATCTTTTTGAGTAATCCTTTTCTTGCATTTTCAGCGATAAAAGTCTTTACTATTCTGTCCTCCAGTGAATGGTACGAAATGACACACAGCCGCCCGCCTTTCTTCAGCAGGCGGACTGCGGCAAGAAGACCTGATCTCAACTGATCGAGTTCACGGTTCACCTCTATTCTCAGCGCCTGAAACGTCCTTGTTGCCGGGTGGACCCTGCCCCGTCCCCTATAGACTCCTTCGATGATCTTCGATAACTCCAGACACGTATCGATATGTTTTTTCCTTCTCCATAACACTATCGCCCTGGCTATTTTTTTCGATAAACGCTCTTCACCGAGATCTCTTAAGATTCTTTCGAGTTCCCTTTCAGGATAGTTGTTCACAACCTCCCATGCCGACAACTTCTGCCCCCTGTCCATTCTCATGTCGAGACGTTCATCCGAAAGAAAACTGAACCCTCTTTCAGGATGCCTGAGCTGCGGCATCGAAACACCAAGATCAAAAAGGATACCGTCCACTTCGGTTATCCCCTCTTCCGAAAGCAGCCTTTCCATCTCTGAAAAGCTCCCCCTCTTTAGAACCACCCCTTTATCCGGAAGGCGTTCCCCGGCTTCTTTCAGGGCTTCTTCATCCCTGTCGATGCCGATGAGTCTGCCCTCATCACCCACGAACTTTATTATTTCTTCTGAATGACCCCCGGGTCCGATTGTCGCATCAATATAGACTCCATCGCGTTTTATATTGAGCAGTTCTATGACTTCTTTCCGCATAACCGGCAGATGATGAATTGCCGTCGTCAAATCTCACTCTCTCTCTTTTAAAGACCATATGATGTCAGTCTGTCTTCTATTGTCTTCCTGTCTATCTTTGCAGGGTCGAACAGGGTGTCCCATTCCTGCCTGTCCCATAATTCGATACGCTCAATCTGGCCAGCCATGACAACATTCGAATTGATACTTGCGTCTTCGCGCAGCGCAACCGGGACGAGAACCCTGCCCTGCCTGTCCATCTCTGTTTCAACAGCCGACGCGACGACCCTCCTAAGGAAAAACCGTATTGCCTCGTCCGATCTCGGTTTAGACCTGACGTGCTCCTGGAGCCGGTTCCATTCTTCCATCGGATAGATATAGAGGCATTTGTCAAATGGAGCATTTGTGATATACAGTTTTGAGCTATAATTAGTTGTTATAATTTCTCTGAAAGGGGCAGGGATGATGATTCTTCCCTTTGGATCAACGCTATAATAATATTTCCCTGAGAAAGCCGGCACTTTTCCCTCCACTATTTACCACTTTCTACCACATCAATATATAGCCAATAAAATCGAATGTCAAGAAAAAAAATTTAATTTCTATATTATGTATGACCGAAGTGATACGACTACTATATATTGTTTGCGCTTATCGAAAATATATATGGAGTATTTTTCATTCAGCCTCCGGGCAGAAACCTGCTTCGCAGGATGAAATAGTCTGCGCAAGAGAGTAGGGAGTTGAAGAAAGAATAATTGATGCGATATAAAAATCATATTGACTGATGCCACGGTGTTATATTTGCAGGTTTGAGTTTAATCCTTTTGTGAATGGTGTAAACACCTTCATAGGCTGAGTATCGCAATCCCTCTGTCTGAGACAGAAACTGGCATGAGTTTTTCTGCGGGCAGAATTAATTTTTGGCTTGACAAAAGGATTTCGTCCTTGATACTGTTATCTCAGTTTTATTTTTATCGTTACTAATTAATATTTCTCATGAAAGGGGGGAACATAGATGACAAAGGCAGAGCTTATCGACAAGATTGCCTCTGGCACTGGATTAAGCAAGGCGGATGCATCAAGGGCGCTGGATTCGACACTAAACTCGATCAGGTCGGCTCTAAAGAAAGGACAAAAGGTAACTCTTGTTGGGTTTGGCACGTTCGCAGTCGTGAAAAGGAAATCCAGAAAAGGCCGTAACCCGAGAACCGGACAGGTTATTACAATTCCTGCCGCCAAGATACCGAAATTCACATCCGGCAAATCACTGAAAGACGCAGTAAAATAATTTCATAATATGCAATAAAAAAGGGGGCGACATTTGTTGCCCCCTTTTTTATTGCTATAATGTTTATAGCAACTGAAAAAAAGGAGGTGTCCATGCTCGTCGAATTCAGCATATTGCCGATAGGAGCGGGGAGCAGTATCGGTGACCAGCTTGCAGAGGTATTAAAGATAGTCGATGCAAGCGGGCTGCCCTATAAGATCAATCCCATGGGTACTGTTGTAGAAGGTGAATGGGATGAGGTGATGAACCTGATAAAAAGATGCCACGGAGCAGTCATGAAATCAGGAGAGAGGGCGTTGACCACCATCTCTATTGACGATAGAAAAGGCAAACCCAACAGGATCGATGAGAAAGTCAAGTCAATAGAAAAAAGGATCGGCAAATCCCTGAAAAAATAAAGGAGGTAACAGGTTCAATCCTGAACAAGGCCCTTCACGAATTTCTCCTCGTCTTCCCTGGACTTCAGCCGTCCCCTGAGTCTCTCTTCAAGGAGCGCTTTGAGAATTCTCGAATACACCGGCCCGGGCCTGATCCCCATTTTCTGCAGGTCATCGCCCTTGAGAAAAGTCTTTACGTTTCTCAACTCCGTGAGATAGTGCGAGATCACTTTCTGTTTCCGCCTGTCCTTGCTCAAGGCCATGAGAAACAGGATTGTTTCAAGTTTAAGGCAGCTGAGGATCTTATTTATCTCCACGGGGTCATCAGCCGGCAGTTGTCGTACGAGATTCCTGGCCTGGGAGATGCCCCTGACGATCAGATCCTTCGCCTTCGGAGGCGGAGATAACCTGTCCAGGACAGCTTTTATATCTTCCTCCTTCAACCCTGACAGCAATGCCATAAGATAAAGGATTCCCTTATCGGTCTCTTCTTCGAGAAAAAGGAGATTAAACCATGAGAGAGTCTCCTGCATGGATTTGAGCGTTGCTTCGAGTTCCTCGGTAAATAAGAGGTTCGGATGTATTATCTTCAATAAGCCGAAATCAGACAGCCTCTTTAATGTTTTGCCGGGCTCGGTCTCGTGAAATGCCAGGAGGAGTTCTTCATAGAGCCTCGGGCCGGAGAGCTTGTCGAACAGATTCATCTCTATGGTGGACTTTATCAGGTTTTCAGTATGTTTGCTGATTTTGAACCCAAACCTTTCTGCAAACCGCACCGCCCTGAATGCCCTCGTAGGGTCCTCGACAAAACTCAGGTTGTGAAGAACCCTTATTGTCTTCTCTCTGAGGTCCCTCTGTCCGCCGAAGAAATCTATTAACAGGCCGAAATCCTTCGGGTTCAATTTCACTGTAAGCGTATTAATAGTGAAATCCCTCCTGTAGAGGTCTTTTTTTATCGAGGACGTTTCGACCTTCGGGAGGGCTGCGGGAGACTCATAGTATTCTGTCCGGGCTGTCGCCACATCAAGCTTGAATGCACCGGAAAATATCTGCGCGGTCCCGAACTTATGATGCGCCCGCACCTTTGCATGCAATCTTTCGCCAAGCGTGCGGGCAAAAGAGAGTCCGTCTCCTTCAATGACAATGTCGATGTCAAGATTCTCCTCTCCCCGCAGAAGGTCTCTCACCGACCCTCCGACAAGATATGCGTTAAACCCCATATCATCGGCAACCTTCCCGGAAAGCTTCAGAAGGTCATAAATCTCCGGAGGAAACTTTTCCTTCAGCCAGGAAGACAGGTTCCTTCCGATAGCCGGCTTCCCCCTGGCAGCAGTCTCTTCGATTCTTCTGCGTCTGAGAAATTCCTCATAGAGCGTGCGCAGCAAGTCTGTTCTCGTGATGGCGCCGGTAATCTTCCCGTTTTCAACAACGGGCATGAATCTCTGGTTCTGTTCAATCATCAGCGTCTCGATCTGCCTGATTGGCGCATCCGGTCCGACGGTTGTCGCATCAGTTGTCGAAAAATCTATTGACCTACTCTTCCCGAAACCGTGATAGAGGGCCTTCTCCACGCTCTCCCGCGAGATGAGCCCGCTGTATGTATCCCCTTTCAGGACGGGCAGCACATTGACGCCGTAACGGGTCATCATCGCCTCTGCCTCTTTAACAGGGACATCCCCCTGGATACTGATCACAGGCCGGGTCATTATGTCGGATGCTACCTTGCCCGGTTTGACGTACTGATTGAGCAGACCGGTCAGTTTCTCCTCAATGACTTCGAGTGACGCCTCTTTTACGGTTGCTGAAGCAGCAGTCGGATGTCCTCCGCCGCCGAATTCGCTCATCACCTTTGAGACGTCAAGTTCAGGGGCTTTACTCCTTGCAACCAGGAGTATCTTACCCTCCATACCGAGCAGGACTACCACAGCATCTATGTCTTCCATATCCATCATCCTGTGAGCAAGGTGTGCTGCATCGCCGAAATACTGCTCCCGGGAGGCCTTTGCAATCTTTATCCTTATGCCCTGTATCACCATCTCCTTCGACGACTGGATCAGCTCGTTCAGGATATCGAGTTCTTCCCTGCTCAGTTCCATTTTCAAAAAACTCGACACTATGTTCAGGTTCGCGCCCCGTTTTAAAAGGTATGCAATGGCAAAAAGGTCCCTCTCGGTCGTCGAGGGGAAAAGGAGGTTCCCGGTCTCTTCGTATATCCCTATTGCGAGTATCGTAGCCTCCATCGGTGTCGGATGCAGCCTTCTGTTCTTAAGAATCTCGGTAAAAATCGTTGCGGTTGCTCCTACACTCTCGATCTTTTCGACTTCACCCCTGATGTCTCCCCTGGTGAAAGGATGATGGTCGTAGATATGCACCTTCAGTTTCTTATCGGTTAGCAGGCCTGCAAAGGGACCTATTCTGCCGGGTATCTTCGTATCGACAATAATAAGCCTCGTTACCATGGACAGGTCGATATCCTTTATGCGTTTTATCCTGACGGGATGGAATGCCTCCAGGAAGTCCCTGAGTTTCTTCTCCTGGGAACCGGGGAATACTATTTCCGCCCCGGGATACAGCTTTTTTGCAGCGACCATTGAGGCAAGGGAGTCGAAGTCGGCGTTTGTGTGTGAGGTAATGATATCCACACCCTATTGTAGCAGATACTGCGCCGGATATTAATTCTTAGCCCCAAGGAATATTGTCAATTGCGCTTCTGAAAGTTTTTTCCGTGCATATGCCCGATACCAATTGCAAAGGCAGGCCCCATGTCATTTTTTCTTTTTTAACGCCTTCATCAGCGACTGATACCCAAGCGTATTCAAAACGTCTTTCTTTTCAAGCCAACCCCTTCGTGCGATCGATACTCCGTAGGCCATATAATTGAATTGACTGGTGATATGGGTGTCCGTACTGATTACGAGCGGGACCCCCATTTCCTTTGCTGTCTTCGCATATACATCGTTCAGATCGAGTCTGAGCGGATAAGCATTGATCTCTATGGCAGTCCCCGTCTCTTTTGCGACTTTCAGGACTTCAGCCATGTCGACTTCATAAGGGTCTCTCTCTCCGATCAACCTGCCTGTCGGATGGGCTATAACCGATACATAAGGGTTTCGCATGGCAGCCACCAGCCTTCCGGTAATCTGCTCCCTGCCCTGTCTGAAGCCGGAGTGGATCGAAGCCACCACGATATCCATCTGCCTGAGAATGTCATCGGCAAAATCCAGCCGACCGTCGCTCCTGATATCAACCTCTACCCCGGCAAGGAGTTTGAACCCCCTGAGCTTTTTGTTTATCGCCCCGATCTCCTTCCTCTCCTCCAGCAGCCTCTCTTCACTCAACCCCCTCGCAATGCCGAGACCTTTGGAGTGGTCTGTTATCGCAATATATTCGTATCCCCTCTTTTTGGCTTCCTGTATCAATTCGTCATAATCATGGCTCCCGTCGCTTCGTTTCGTGTGGACATGGAGGTCGCCCTTTATGTCGCTGAGAGTGACAAGCTCCGGCAGTCTTCCCTCGAGGGCGGCTTCTATTTCCCCGGCATCCTCGCGCAGTTCGGGAGGAATAAAAGGCAGGCCGAGAACCCTGTAAATGTCTCCCTCTTTCCCGCCTCCGACCTTTTTGTCATCTTTCTCCCTGAATACGCCGTACTCGTTTATCTTCAGGCCGGCCCTGACAGCCATCTCCCTTAGCCTGATGTTATGGGATTTGCTGCCGGTAAAATATGCCAGCGCTGCTCCGAAGCTGTCCTCCTCAACAACGCGGAGGTCGACCTGAATGCCTTCGCGCAGTATGACGCTAGACTTGGTCGGACCCTGCATAAGGATATCTTTCACGGAAGGCAGGCGGACAAACACATTCATGACAGACTTGGGATCATCCGATATGGCGAGGATGTCGATGTCCTTGATCGTATCCTTCCATCTCCTGATGCTCCCGGCAATGCTGAGTTGCCTGACCGGCGCCTTCTGCCTGAGGCGCTCCAGGATGTCATCGGCGATCGGGAGCACCTTGCCCAATGGCTGCCTCTCCATACCGCGCTTCAGCATCCCGATCCCCTTTAGGATATTCTCCTCTGTCTTTTCCTTTATCCCCGGCAGGCCGCGCAGCTTATGCTCACTGGCAAAGCGTTCAAGATCCTGCAGGTTTTTTATCTTTAATTTCTCGGAAAGAAGTTTAGCGGTCTTCGGCCCGAGGCCGGGAACCGACAAAAGCACGCCAAGACCCTCCGGCAACTCTTTCTTCAGTTCTTCATATGCCTGAATTCTACCTGTCTTCACATACTCTTCTATCTTTCCCGCAAGGTCCTTTCCGATGCCGGGTACCTTCATCAGTTCATCCTTCGGAGTCTCCGCAACATCCCCGGCAAGACTCTCGATATTCAATGCCGCCCGCCTGTAAGCCCTTATCCTGAAAGGATTTTCAGCCTTTATTTCGAGCAGGTCCGCGATTTCGTTGAAAATACGCGCGATCTCCTGGTTGTTCATAAGGAAAGTATAGCAAAAAGATTCTTAAAGGTTTTTCTGTTCATACGCTGGGTCCGCGAAGGGTCGCATCGACTCCCTCCAGGAGAGAGGACAGAAGGCGGTTTTTTCTTGCCAAACAGCGCGTTATTTTATAGGCTCTTATTGTGATTCCTTTGCCGTTCAAAAAGAATTTTCCACTTTGGGACAGAAATGTCTGAACTGACCGTCCGCGACATGCAGGAAAGGGATATTCCCGCCGTATTGGCGATTGAAAAGATATCCTTCAGTAACCCCCGGTCCGAACAGGCATTCCTCGATGAAATATATGGGAAATATGCTTTTTCAAAAGTCGCCTTATATGAAGGGAAAGTTGTCGGGTATATCTGTGCGCATTATATGCTCCATGAAGCCCATATCCTTGACCTTGCAGTGCATCCGGATTTAAGGAGACGGGGGATTGCAACAATATTGATGAAAGAGGCAGCACGTGAATTAAAAAAAAGGGGCTGTGTTTTTGCGTATCTTAAAGTCAGGGCTTCAGATGCCGGTGCGAAAAGTTTCTATGAGCTTTCCGGGTTTAAGGTTGCTACAGTCAGAAAAAAATACTATGACAACCCGGAGGAGGATGCGCTGATGATGATGGGAAGGCTCTGAGACGACCCATCCGCGTGTATTTGTTTTTTGCTCCAAAAGGTTTAAAATCTTACTGAAAGGTACTGAAAGGAGGATACCCATGCTTCTGAAAGTCGGTCATCGCGGGGCTAAGGCTTATGCTACTGAAAATACCATCGAGAGTTTCAAAAAGGCGATCGACATGGGCGCAAACGCCGTCGAACTCGATGTGCGGATATCCGGAGACGCACACCTGATTATCTGTCATGACGACAACCTGAAGAAAGTCTTCGGCAAAGATGTCCGCATTAAAGACGCTACTCTAAAGGAACTGAAAGAGTTGACGGAAGACAGGATTCCAAGTCTTGAGGAGGCCCTGCACTTCCTCGGGAATAAGGTCGTAAAAATACTTGTGGAGTTAAAAGAGTCCGGGTATGAAAAAGAGGTTTTGGATTTAATCAAAAAGGAAAAACTCGAAGACAGGATCATCATAGTCTCCTTCATCGAAGAGGCCCTTTCCCGCGTAAGGACGCTCGATAAAAAAATCGAGACAGGTCTTGTTTATGCGAAATTCAAGAAGCCCATTGAGGCGGCGCTGAAGTTAAACGCACAGTACCTTATTCCCCTATACAGGTTCGTCCACAGGAGAGATATAGCAAAGGCGCATAAGAGCAACCTTAAGGTGATAGTCTGGACAATCAATACTAAAAAGGATGCCGTAGAGTTTATCGCCAAGGATGTAGACGGTATAGCTGCCGACAGACCGGACATTTTCCGCGGCATGCAATAGTCCGGGGAAAAGGATAATTTATAAAATTCATTCTAAAGGAGACGAATTATGTTAACACTCGAAGAACTGAAAAAAGACAGGAAACTTATAAACGACATTGACTGGGACATCACGCCGGACATGGCTGTGCGAATGTACCTCGAGTGGGGAAATATCTGGGCGCGTGGAGAGGACCGCAGACATGTAGTCCGGTCCAAAAGCGATTATTCAGTCTATTTTGTTGTCAACTGCTGGTCCAAACCTTACTATATCTATCTCATTAAAAGAAACTCCGAAGACGCAGTGGAACTTGCAAAATTTGAGTTGCCCGAACAATTTCATACTCCGGTATGTCTGCATAAGGGCATGTATGCAGTTGACGGCGAAGTCAAGGAGTGGTTGAGGAAAGAGTTAAACGCCGCCTGACGGACGACTTAACGCATGTATCCCGAACTTCCTGAGGCTGACGGCCAGTGCGCTTAAGGGGAGACCCATCACATTAAAAAAATCACCCTCTATTTTTTTGACGAGCACTGCGCCGAGACCTTGAATGCCATAAGCCCCAGCCTTGTCCAGCGGCTCACCCGATCCGACGTATGCCTCTATTTCATCCATGCTCAGCCTCTTGAAAAAAACTTTCGACTCCACTGCCCTGGACAGTTCTTTTTTACCTGCTGTATCTATTATCGTAAATCCCGTTATAACAGAATGGGCCTTTCCGCTCAGGGCCTTCAGCATCTGCCTCGCCTGTTCCTCGTCGCCGGGCTTGCCGAAAAGTCTGCCCCTCAGTACGACAACGGTGTCAGCTGCTATAACAATAGCTTTCTTATGCCTGCGGGCAACTTCCCTTGCCTTTTTGCGTGAGAGGGCCTTCACGAGTTCATATGGCTTCAGGCCGGGATCAAATTTTTCTTCATGCAAGCTCTCATCAACCTTAAATTTAAGTCCTGTCTTTTCGAGTATTTCCCTCCTTCTCGGAGAGGCTGATGCGAGTATAATGGTCCTGAAATTACTCATTTATTGCATACTTCTCTTTAATTTGCAGGCAGATCTGCTAAAAAACTCAGGACATCCTTTTCGATGGTGTTCCTTTAGGGTCTCTTTCTCCGGCGGCTGCCGGACCTCTCAGATCCGCCAGAAGCGCTGTCAGTTCTCAAGGGTCCTTCTCCCCGGCGCATTTCCGGATATCTTTTCCCCCGCGGCAGGTTTCCCTTATGCCCGGCATACCTCGGAGCCCTGCGGTAACCGGTTACAATCATTTCATCCGTCAGCGGAACAACCGGTATCTTCTGCCTTATATAGTCCTCAATATCCGGCAGGGAACGGACATATTCCTCGCAGGCAAGGCTTATCGCCTTGCCTGCTGCGCCGGCCCGGGCGGTTCTGCCTATCCTGTGCACATAGTCCTCGGGATCCTGGGGAAGGTCGTAATTGATAACATGCGTTACGCCTTCGATATGAAGCCCGCGGCTTGCAACATCCGTAGCTGCCAGGATAGGCAACTTGCCATCCTTGAACTCCGAGAGCACGGCCATCCGCTTCTTCTGGGGAAGGTCTCCGGTGATGGCGGCAGCCGCAAACCCATTGGCGTTCAACAGGCCCACGAGCCGCTCGGCTGCGACCTTTGTATTGCAGAAGACAAGATATCTGCCGTCGGGCTCGCGTCTGAGAATCCCGAGGAGGACGCCGAACTTTTCGGAAGAGCCGACATGGTATATCTCCTGTTCGATCTGTTCCACGGTAATCTTCTCCGAAGCAACCGTAAACCGCTCGGGGTTATTCATGTGTTCATAGCAGAGTTCGAGCACCCGGTTGGAGAGCGTGGCGGAAAAAAGCATGGACTGACGTTGATTATAGGGCGACATCCTCCTGAGAAGGAACCGGAGGTCGCTGATGAAGCCCATGTCGAACATGCGGTCTGCCTCGTCGATTACGAGGAACTGGGTCTTCCTGAGGCTGTAAACCTTCTGCTTGAGATAGTCGATAAGCCGGCCCGGCGTTCCTATAAGCACATCAACGCCCTTAGATATCTCCTCCCTCTGCTTCAGATAATCTATACCTCCGAAAACCGGTAGTATCCTGAAACCTGCGGGACCGCCGAGCAGTTTCGCCTCGGCATCTATCTGGACCACAAGCTCCCTTGTTGGCGCAATGATAAGCGCACGGGGTGACAGACCTTTCCCGGGTGAACGCGAAGCAAGCATGCGCGAGAACACGGCAATCAGAAAAGCCGCAGTCTTTCCGGTGCCTGTCTGGGCCTGGGCTGCGATATCTCTGCCGCGCAAAGCCTCGGGCAGCGTAAGGGCCTGGACGGGGGTACACTCGGTAAAACCGGCTTTTCTTATCCCCGCAAGCACCTTCGTGTGGATGGGCAGTTCTTCGAATCTCACTCTATCTAATATACATCAATCGAAGTCGATTCACAAAAATGGGTCGGTTGAGGTCAGCAGCAGCATAAAAGCCGCTGCAACTTTGCCGTATATTCAGGGCTTTTTGAGTAATCACTTGTTTTTTATAGTGCGAACTGAATAAAATGAGTTTCATCGGTAGGGCCGGAAGGACTTTCCGTCACCGAAGTATTGAAGTTGCGAATAAAAGGATCTGTCTTTTGTGAAAAGAGCAATCGTTCTCGGTTGTCGCGACATAGGGCTTGGAATAATCCGGGACCTGGCGGCAAAAAATATCAAGGTTTTGGCAATTCCCACCGAAATTTACGATTTCGCTCATTTTTCGAGGTTTGTCTGCCGGAGAACCGAAAAGATATCGCCTGACAATGAAGAAGCAAAACTTCTCGGATTCCTCATGACCCTGGGGAAAGACTGGGAAAAGGCATTGCTGCTTCCCACCAATGATTTTTCGGTTGCCTTTATTGCAAGGAATACGGAGACGCTGGGGTCGCGTTTCCTGCTCGCCACCCAGAGATGGGAGACAGTGGGCAGGCTGCTGGACAAGTCGCAACTTTACCGTGAGGCCCGGAAAATCGGGGTACCCGCCCCAAAGGTTTATTTTCCTGATACCATTGATGACCTGGCAAGAAAGAAATCCGACTTTATTTATCCCTGTATATTAAAGCCTCATGAGACCCACAAATTCTTTAATGTATTCAGGAAGAAGCTGTTCGTCATAAATAATTTCGAGGAGTTGGCTTCAAAATTCGAAATGGTGAAAAGAAATGATATCGAAGTGATGGTTTCTGAAATAATCCCGGGCGGGGACGAATGTATTTATGATTATATATCCTACATAGACCGCAGCGGCGATCTTGCAGCTGAACTCTGTCTCCGGAAATTAAGACAGCATCCGCCCGGATTCGGCATGGGCAGAGTGACGAAAACCGTACCTATCGTCGATGACATCAGAAACCAGGCTGTAAAACTCCTGGGAAGCTGCTCATACAGAGGATTCTCGGCAGCCGAATTCAAATTCGACAAAAGAGACAATCTGTACAAATTAATTGAAATAAATGTGAGACCGGTGCTCCAGATAAGGCTTTTCGGGGCGGCAGGCATCAACTTCCCCTACATCGCATATACGGATCATAGAGAAGGCTCCAGACACTTCCTCCAGCCTTACAGGACCGATATCTACTGGATCGATCTTATCAGAGATGTGCATGCCCTGTTGAGGTGGAGAAAAAAGGAACATCTTTCTTTCAGGGATTATATAAGTCCGTATTTAAAAAAAAAGGTCTATTGCACACCTTTTTTCGACGACCCGTTCCCATTTGTCGCAAAGTGCCTTATTCTGGCCAGAGAGATGTTGAGAGAGACACAACCATCAACCCGGGCACACGGAAATTAACCAGCCTTAAAGGTCTATTTCGCCATCCTTTTGAGAATCTGTCCAAGCTTTCTCATCTGCTCTCCGTAACCGGCCCAATCTCCCTGCCGCTGGAGTTCAAGCGCCCTGTCGAATGTCTTTGCGGCTTCCCGCGAAAGATCGGCGACAGAGGTTCTGACATCTTCAACGGTCTTTTCTCCGACCGATGCAGTAACTTTTCCTCCAAATAACTGTTTGAGGCCGAGTTCGAGGTTTTCCTCCATGACAACGGTATTTTCATAGGCGAGGATGACCCTCCTCAATTCCGGCAAACCTCCCTTGTCCTGGGCGGCGAGATAGAGCGGCTGAACGTATAAAAGGGAATTCTCTATCGGGATTACGAGAAGGCTGCCACGTATGACATCCGACCCGCGCTGACCCCAAAGCGTCAACTGCTGCGATATATAAGAATCCTGGTCGATACGCGCATTGACCTGCTTCGGTCCGAACACAAGCCTGTCCCTGGGAAATGTGTAGGCTATCAATTTGCCATAATAGGGCTCGTCACACCGTGCCGCAATCCATGCAGCCAGATTATCCCTCTTTGAAGGAGTATACGGCAGGAGCAGAATGTACTCCTCTTTCTTCTCACCGGGGAGTTTCATTATGGTGTAATAAGGCTCGATGTACCTCTCTCCGTAGACAGGTATCTCCCACAGGTCCTCTTTATTGTAAAAGACCTTCGGGTCGGTCATGTGATATGTCGAAAACATCGACGCCTGCACCTGAAGAAACCCTTTCGGATATCTTACGTGCTTCCTCAGGTCCTCGCGCATCCCGGAGATGGGTTTGAAGAGACCGGGGAAAGCAGCGCTGTAAACCTTTATCATCACATCATCCGGGTCGCTTATATAAAAATTGACGGAGCCGTTGTAGGCATCCACCACCGTTTTTACGGAATTCCTCATATAGTTTACAGTTCTGTTTACGGGTTTTGAATAAGGCACCCTGTCCGATACGGTGTATGCGTCGACGATCCAGAACAACCTGCCGTCTTCCGAAACGATCATATAAGGGTCGGGGTCATACGACAGAAAAGGGGCGACTCTGCGCGCCCGTTCCAGGATGTTGCGGTAGTATAAAATTTTGCTTTCCACCGTAATGTCGGAAGAAAGGATAGGCTTTGCCGTCTGAAACTTAAGGCTGAAAAAGGCTTTTCTGAGGAACGACGATAATCCCACGCCGCCTTCTCCGCTATAGGATGTTGAAACATTCCCCTCGGAGGTCGGGTAGTTGAACTCCGGTACTTTGGTTTTAACTATCACGTAATCATTCGACAACTCACCGAAATATATCTCAGGTACGGTCACTTTCAGGTCCGCAGAGGTGGAAACAGGGGGAATGTCCTTGAGGATGAATTCAGGCAGACCCTCCCGCGATATCCTGCTGACAGGACCGACAGCGATGCCGAATCCGTGTGTAAAGACCATCCTCTCGTTGATCCAGGATTTGCTCGGCAGATCGGCGTAGGAAAGTTCCCGGGGCGACAGCATGACCTGCATATATTTCCCGTCGATCACATACCGGTCGTTGTCAACATCGAAGAACTTGTAGTATGTCCTTATCTGCTGCAACTGGCTGTACGTCCTGAGGAGAGGAGCGTCATCCCAAAGCCTGATATTCCTTATGGTTGCATCGTTGTTCTCGATATCTTTCGCGTTCAGGTCATACGAAACGTTGAACGGACGCAATTCGATACTGTCAAGATCGTAGCCGAACCTGGTAAATTTTATGTTATGCTCGATATACTCTTTTTCAAGGACAATCTCATTCGGCGTGACCTTCAGGTTCTGAAGCAGGGCCGGATAGGCGATTATGCCGACAATATACACCATCGCTGTTGCCAGCAGAGGATAAACAGCCGTCTTCCATGAGTTCCTGAAAATTCCCGCAGCAAAAAAGACGGCGCTCAATACCGTCAGGACGGTAAGTGCCTGCAATGCGATCAGCCTTGCGTGAATGTCCGTGTAGCCGGCTCCGTATATAACCCCGTGCGGAGAAAGCAGTAGATTGAAGCGGTCGAAGTAAAACCCGACGGCTATGGTAAGCAAGTATAGCACCGCGAGGATGCCGAGGTGTTTTTTGACTCTTCCGTCGATAAATAATTTAGCTTCTCTGGAAGAAATGCCACCCCTGAAAAAATAGCTGGCGGACACGATTACAATCGCAGCAAAGATTATAAATGCCGCAATTCCCTTTACAGCCTCAAACAGGGGGAGCTGATACAGGTAGAATCCTATATCCTTGTTAAAGACGGGGTCGCTCAGATTTACGCTCATGCGGTTCTGAAAGACCAATACCTCTTTCCAGAGGTAACTTCCAAGAACGCCGCAGAGCAATCCGGCGAGCAGTCCTGATACCACTGTGACGGGCTTCAGCAGCCTGCTCACCTTTTCAATATTCAGGGAGATCCTTGTCTGATCTATATACAGGTCTTCCATGACAGGGAAAACCACCCTGTTTGCGATCACAACATTTGCAAGTATAAAGGCGAGACCAATTAAACCGAATATCAGGCCGAGAATGACTTGTGTAGAGAGTATTTTCGTAAATATTGCTGCATAATCGAGTTCTTTAAAAAAAAGCCAGTCCGTAAAGAGATTGACCATTGTCAGGCTTCCCATTATGATAAAAAAAACAAGAGAAGCGAAAACATAGATGAGAACCCTGTTTTTGTGCATTATTCATCCTCCTTTAGTTGTGGATGGGAGCAGAGCATTACCACACGCGAAGAGCCGATTGGAAATCCGCACAACAGAATAATTTATATTGATATCTTACCAAAAATCCCGTGATTCAGGATCTTTTACCGGGATTCGTCATGGCGTATCTGTCAACCCGAACCGACACAGACTACTCAACTCTTATACTAATTTCTTTACAGCCTTTGCTTTCCTGGCAACCGTTTTCTCTACGGCTTTAACTTTCTTCGCAACGGTCTTCTCAACAGCTTTCGCTTTTTTTACAACTGTTTTCCTGGCGCTCTTAACCTGCTTTGCAACTTCCTTCTTAACTTTCTTTACCTGCTTGGCGATCGTCTTCTTGTTCATCGTTCCCTCACTTTATAAAGTTTTTGCATCTCCATGATGCAATTGAAACCGCTTATAAGTTATGTCATCCTACCAGACATCTTCACCATTGTCAATCAATTCTCCGCTGCCATAAAAAATCCGCTGTGAGATACTAAATAGTCTTTGTGTACAAATTGCCTTGGTTGTAACCCTGAGCCATGTGCTGAACTCCTTCAGTAGTGTTCCAGGCATTCACCCATTACAGATCTTTACTGCCTTCTTCGCTGATTTTCTCGAACACCCTTCGCAGCACTGCGAGCAGTTCGTCGGACAATCTCTGCATGTCATCTATTCTTTCGATGGCTTTGAGAATAAGATTGCTTAAATCATCCTCTGTAACAGACGCATCCAGAACTTCCAATGTGCCCTTTACAGTAATAAGGTGTTCGCTGATTTTGTCTGATATTTCTTTCAGCCTGATATCGATCTCCGACATTTGAGCACCTCTTAATTCCGGTTTAGCGAATCTTCAAGCCTTTTCAATATATTATATTCGATATTCGTTCCGGTGTATAACCGAACGGATGCAAAATCTCCATCTGCTTGAAAGTGCCCAGGCTCCTCTGATAGAGTGTAAGGACATTGATAGTCCTCATCCATCCACCTGTTGCAAAGCCCTGTGAAGCACCTGCGGGCATCGCAAGACTCGCAGGTATGCTCGACTGCCAGGGCGTTGAATACCATCTCCTGGATGCAAATATAGAAGGACTCCTCCACCTCCTCCGTATGCCTGTTCCAACGGAAAAAGCGGATGATGCATGGACGAAAAGGGCCTTCCGCAATCGTCTGCACAATCTTGCTTTGATAAAAGATCCGGCCATCTACCGGAACTTCGACCGTTACAAGAAAACGGTCAAGGATTTAGGCAGAGCGCTGGCAGAAGCGTCTCCGCACAACGTAGTTGTCGGGTTGGTAAATTACGGACACAAGAAGCTTTCTCCCTTGAGGAGCGCTGATCTTCTTGCAGCTGCGGAAAAACCTGAATCAAACCCGTTTTATCCTTATTTCCGTTCGAGACTCCATGATCTTTTCCGTAAGAAGGAACCTTCTGCGGTGGGTATATCCCTGAACTATCTGAACCAGGCGCTATGCGCCTTTTCAATAGTAGGTTTCATAAGGCGCGAATTTCCCGGACTGAAAGTGATACTCGGGGGAGGGCTTGTCACCTCATGGCTAAAGAACCCGAGGTGGAAAAACCCTTTCTCCGGTATGGTGGATGATCTCGTAGAAGGGCCGGGCGAATACCGGCTGCTTCAACTCCTTGGTATGGATGCCGCAAGCAGAGAAACGTGGAGCCCCGATTACGACGCTCTGCCGGGGGGCAGTTACCTTTCACCGGGTTTTATTTTGCCATACAGCGCTTCCACAGGGTGTTACTGGAATAAATGCGAGTTTTGCCCTGAAAAAGCCGAGGGCAGCCCCTATGTTCCCATTCCCGCGAACCGTGTTATACCGGATTTAAAGACACTTGTGGACAAAACCAAACCCGCACTTATCCATCTCCTCGACAACGCAATAAGTCCCGCTCTGCTCGATGCGCTTTCCACAGACAACATCGGCAGCCCCTGGTACGGCTTCGCCCGCATAGACCGCAATCTCTCTGATCCCGATTTCTGCGTTGCACTAAGGCAGTCGGGATGTGTCATGCTCAAGCTCGGCATCGAATCCGGGGATCAGGGTGTGCTGGATGCAATGCAAAAGGGCATCAGCGTTGAGACTGCATCCACTGTTTTAAAGAACCTGAAAAAGGCGGGGATAGCCGCTTATGTTTATCTTATCTTCGGCACTCCTGCAGAAACAAAAGCCGGCGCAAAGAAAACCCTCGAGTTTACTCTAAAGCACATCGACTGCATCGATTTCCTTAACCTTGCGATATTCAATATGCCTGTCTGCGGGGAAAACGCTCAGGGGATCGAGACGCGGAATTTTTATGAGGGAGACCTTTCTCTTTACATTAATTTTATCCACCCGCATGGCTGGGACAGAAAGAGCGCGAGAATGTTCCTCGAAAATGAATTCAGGAAGAACCCCGCGGTTTCTGCCATCCTGAAGAACGAAGCCCCGCTCTTCACCTCAAACCACGCGCCGTTTTTTGTGATGGAGCGGTCAGGTCGAGCCGGGTCACGACACTCATGAAATAATCTTGACCACTCTCCCGGAAATCCGCCGGTCTGAACGGCACAGAGCAACATCCTCATGATTACCCATGAATACGGCTTTCCCCTTTGCCTGCAGACGGATAAGGGTTGATCCCTGGCCAATATTTCCCTGACATATGCAAAATTGAGCATATCTCCGCCTCTGCGATCACTTATCATCGAACTGTGTTATCCGAAGAACAGCGCCGGTTCCACTTACGTTCCTGCTGAATTCTTCGATAAAACGTTTTAAAGCAAGTTGTTCTTCTTCCTGATACATTAAAAACATCCCTATCATTTTGTTCTGCTTGCAAAAACACGGCTGTGCATTGACCCCTAAACGTTCAGCAAGAGGATAAAGTTCTTTCAGTGCTTCGGTAACATTCCTGTATCGTTCAGAAGGGTCCTTTCTTATTGTTCTCTTGAGGAAGGCATGCAACTCGTCAGGCAGATCCTTCATGGTTATCCGGCTGTCGGGAATCTCTTCATGAAGATGCCAGTCTACAATTGTTTTCATGTGACATCCGGGAAACGGCCTCTTGCCGGTAATCATCTCATATAAGGTAATGCCGAGCGAATAAATATCGGCACGTTCATCAACAGGCTCACCTTTAAGTTGTTCGGGAGAGATATAATAGATTGTTCCCGGAAAAAGGAAATTGCTGTCAACACCTCCCCGCTGGATAGCTAAACCGAAATCGATAATCTTCACCTGCCCGTCGGGCTGTATGAAAATATTCCTTGGATTTATATCCTGATGAATGATGCCATGATTGTGAGCGTATTCGAGGCCGTAGCATACCCGCATAGTAATGTCCACGACCTGCGAGATGGAGAGCTTCTGTTTGTCGCTCAACATGTTCTTTAGCAGTGTCCCGTTGAGGTATTCCATGATGATGAAAACCGTATGGTATAATTCCTCGATATCGTACACTTTTACAATATTCGGGTGGTTTAACTGTGCTATTGTCTTCGCTTCATTGCGGAATATCTCGAGAAAATCCGGGTCCATAGCCATCTCATGCTTCAGCATCTTAATAGCAACCGGCATATTGAGCATGCTGTGAATACCTTTATAGATAATACTGGAGCCCCCCTGGCCGATCTTTTCAGTGACGGTGTATTTGCCTATTGTTCTCTCCCCGGTCACCTTCGAATACCCTAACCGGCGGGTGAGAACAGCGGAAAGAAAATTCCTGATATCCGGATTTTCCGCTGACAGTGCTTCATAGTCTTCCCTGCTCATACTTAATACATCCATGTCGGCTTCCGCATCAACGTGGGCCTTCTGCGGCTCATCGTTCAGCAGTACGGATTCACCTGCTGCTTCTCCGGGCCCGAGCTGCCCCACATTATAGAGCAAGTTATTTTTCTCAACATTGAGGACGCATGTACCCTGAAGGATAAGATAAAAGAAGTTCCCTTTTTCTCCCTGGCGAATAATTCGCTCACCCTGTTTTATGCGCCTGAACTTCATATGTTGTAAAAAATATAGCCCAGCCTCATGAGGCATAGATTCGAGAAGTTCTGAACAGAAATGAAATTGCAGAAGCGATGACGGTTCCCTGACAGCCGGGCTTTCTTCCGGTATTCGAAAAGCAATTGTCCCTGAATCTGCATGCCCTTCAGCCAATTGAATTTCAAGTAAATAACAGAACGATTGGGTATGGGAGGGGGCTACCTGTTTTATGTCTCCGTCTGTGGACATTTGCGTATCCTTAATTGTTTTGTCGGGCTATTTCGGCTGATAAATACTTTGCCTTCATAATATTTATGAATCAGCATTGAGATAAGGGCTTGATATGGGATGCCCTCTTCGTATCTCCCATTTCCGAGATCAAGAATTTTGCATGCGACAGCATTATGGTTACATTGTATCAGAATATAGGGTTCAAGTTACAAACTTGAACCCGCTCCAGGTCACTCTGTTCCTCGCAATAACGCCGTCTCTTTTCGTTATTGGCTGTCATTGCGAGCGAAGCGAAGCAATCTCTTTTTTTGCAACATTCGGGCAGGCAAAGGCAGTTTATCCGGCTTCAGAAATTGAGCCATGTCACGGTGACAGATTATTCCGCACAGCAATGGGTTACTGTTACTTCTTTGATCCAGGCAGAATAACTCCTGCCCTCTTTCAATTACGGCAGTATAGTCTTTCTTCATTGGGATTCCTTACATGCTTCAGTTAAAATATACACGTGATACAGGTCAGTAATCTTTCAAAGTCTTACGGTACGCAGGTGGTATTCGACGACGTGGGGTTTACGGTCAACGCCGGGGAGCGGATCGGGCTTGTAGGGAGGAACGGATCAGGGAAGACAACCCTCCTCAGGATGATAACCTGCGAAGCAAAACCAGACGCAGGCGCTATCAGCATCCCGAACAATTACAGAGTCGGCTATCTTTCGCAGCACCTTCAATTCAGCGAAGGCACGGTTCTAAAAGAAGCATGTCTCAGCCTCCCGCCGGTTGAAGACGGAAGGGATGAATCGTACAAGGCAGAGGCGGTCCTGATGGGGCTGGGATTTTCAACGGAGGATTTTTCGCTTCATCCACTGGAACTGTCGGGCGGTTTCCAGGTCCGCCTGAATCTCGCCAGGCTGCTCGTCTCCGAACCGGACATGCTCCTCCTCGATGAGCCGACCAACTATCTCGATATCGTCTCGATAAGATGGCTCAGCAGGTTTCTGAAGGCATGGAAGGGCGAGATGATCCTTATCACCCATGACAGGGAATTCATGGACAAGATAACGACCCATACCATGGGAATCCACCGTAACAGGATACGGAAAATAGCAGGACCTACCCATAAGCTCTATCAACAGTTACTCACAGAGGAGGAAGTCTATGAGCAGACGAGGATCAACGAAGAGAGAAAACGCGCCGAGGTGGAACAGTTCATAAACAGGTTCAGGGCACAGGCGACCCGGGCACGGCTGGTACAATCGAAGATAAAGTCCCTCCGGAGACATGAGAGACTCGAGAAGATGTCTTCGATAAAGGACCTGGAATTCGAATTTGTCGCTGCGCCGTTTACGGGGAAATGTCTCATCGAGGCAAAAGACATCTCTTTTTCCTTTGCTCCGCAAAGCCCTCACCTCATAGACAGACTGGATCTGACCATCGGGAAAAAGGACCGCATTGCGGTCATCGGGAAAAACGGGAAAGGCAAAACAACACTCCTGAATCTTCTTGCAGGTGAACTGCAGCCGCTCACCGGAGAGGTGCGCCGTCATTCACAGTTGAGGCCGGCCTATTTCGGCCAGACGAATATCCGGCGGCTCTCCCCTGAAAAGACAGTGGAAGAAGAGATACTTGACATTCAGCCCGATTACAACAGAGGCGCTGCGCGCAAAATCTGCGGCATCATGATGTTTGAAGGCGACAGTGCCCTCAAGAAGGTGAGTGTGCTTTCAGGCGGAGAGAAGAGCCGGGTTCTTTTGGGCAAACTGATCGTCAGCCCGGCCAATCTGTTATTGCTGGACGAGCCCACCAACCACCTCGATATGGAATCAGTCGACTCGCTCCTGGCAGCGATTGACGTATTCGAAGGCGCTGTTGTCATCGTTACTCACAGCGAGATGATCCTTAGTGCAATAGCCCAACGGCTTATTGTCTTCGATGAAGGCAAAGTGAGGGTTTTTGAAGGCACCTATCAGGACTTCCTCGACAGAGGCGGCTGGAAAGATGAGGCTGCGCCGGTCAGCGGCAGGCAGCATTCCGTACAGAAGGGTAACGGCACGAGCAGGAAAGATTTGAAAAGGATGAAGGCTGAACTGATCAACAGCCGCTCAAGGACCCTGTCACCCCTTCAGGCGAGGATCTCCGAAGTAGAAGAAGAGATTACACTGCTGGAACAAGGTCTCGGGCAGGACACGCAGGCGCTTATTGATGCCTCTGTAAAAGGCGACGGTGAATCGATCAGGCTTCTGACCAGGGTAATCCATGAGTCGAGAAAAAAAATCGACAGCCTCTTCGATGAGCTTGAAACCCTGACCGATACGCTCGCTGCGAAATCAAGGGAGTTCGAGGAAAGCCTTGAGGTGCTGAAGGGAGCAGAGGGATAGAGTACTGTGATGTCATCCCCTGCCCTATGGCCCCGCGCTAAATCGGGTTCTGAAGAGAGGCAGGCTTAAGCTCAAGATAGCTACTTTTCGGATAACAGCTTCACCTACGAGTCCTACACCAAGCAGTGGGCAGGAAATTTAATGATTATTGATTCTAATATGCATTTTCATATTGACTTGCACCATGTCTCCCAAATCTGGTGATAGTAAATTTCTAAATCTGCCGTAAATCTCTTTGCATCGCACAATGGTGAATGTTTCATCATATCACGCAGACTTAGACGCAACGACTGTAACCTTTTCAAATCCTTGGCAAGATTAACGGCAGTCTCTATGTATCCATCGGGTGTTTTAGCAATTAACTCTTTAAGTCCAACATTAGATAAAAGGCTTACCCCAACACGAGAAGCGTGAGTCTTTCCTGCAAGGGTAACTACGGGTACACCCATCCACATCGCTTCGCAGGTAGTCGTTGTTCCATCATAAGGAAAAGTATCAAGTCCTATATCTATCCGATTGTATAAATTTAAATGCTCTACTGTCGATGGATTGGGAGGTATTAATTCAAGCCTTTCCGAAGCAATGCCATTTCGCATAAAGATATCCATAATACTCTGACAAGTCTTTCTGTCAGACAAACCTTTTGCTTTTATTATCATATGTGAGTTAGAAGTTGCGTTAAGTATTGATATCCAAAGCGATAGAACCTCAGATGATATCTTAGCGAAAGCATTAAATGAACCAAAAGTTATATATCCCTCTGACAGTGCTGGCAAAAGTCCGATATCAGGACTCTCTTTGTGAGGTTGATAACACAAGAAACTTCCAGGTATATGGATTAATTTTTCCGTGTAGAACTGATCAGTCATTCCCAGAGGATCTGTATAACTATCGACGATTTTATAATCCATAGTTGAAAGCCCTGTTGTGGCAGGGTATCCTATCCAGCTCACTTGAATTGGTGCCGGCTTACGTGCAAATAATAACATTCTGTTCTTCCCCGTGTGTCCTGCGAGATCCACAAGTATATCAATTCTATCATTGCGTACTAGTTTAGCAGCATTTTCATCAGACATCCCAACTATGCTCCTCCATTGATCTGCATATTTTTTGATACGCTTTGTTACTTCATCCTGAATTGGCACAAGCGAATAGCAGAATATTTCAAAATGTTCCCGGTTGTGAGCCTCTAACACTGGTTCAATAAAATATGCAACTGAATGTCCTCTAAAATCAGGTGAGCAATAACCAATTCTCAGCGTCTTGTTTGGTTGCCGTTCATTAGTATGAGGAGAAATAGCAGAATACAAGGGTTCTGCAAATTTCTTTGCAAATAACAGGTGTTCAGAAAGAATATCTTGAGGGTTATGGCATGAATTATAGTTCATAATAAAAAGAAGGTTGCTATAAGCAGTAGAACAATCTGGGTTTATTTGCAAAGCTCGTTTAAAATAAGTTTCAGCTTCATTAAGTTGTCCTATGTCCGTAAAAACATTCCCCAGGTTGTTGTATGCATCAGCATAGTTTGGATTAAGCTCAATAGCTTTTTGATAACATGTTATAGCTTCATTAAAGCGTCCTTTCCATTGAAGTGCAACACCTTGGTTGTTATATGCTAAAGAAATATCAGGTTTAAGCTGTAATGCTTTTTGATAACAGGCAATGGCTTCATCGGGTTGCCCTTTGGCCTGAAGAACATTTCCCAGATTGCAATATGTCTCTGCAATATTTGGATTAAGTTCAATTGTTTTTTGATAACAGGCAATGGCTTCATCGGGTCGCCCTTTGGCCTGAAGAACAATCCCTAGATTGCAGTATGTCTCTGCAATATTTGGATTAAGTTCAATTGTTTTTTGATAACAGGCAATGGCTTCATCGGGTTGCCCTTTGGCTTTGAAGATATTCCCAAGATTATAGTATGCGTTATAGAAATTCGGATTAAGCTGTATGGCTTTTTGATAACAGGCGACGGCTTCATCGAGTTGCCCTCTGTCCTGAAGAACAATCCCTAGATTATGATAAGCATCAACAAAATATGGATCAATATGGATTACCTTGCGGTAACTATTTATCGCTTTTTCAGACTGGCCGTTTAGTCTGAAGGCATTCCCCAAATTGTAATATGCGTGATAATTAGCGGAATTTAATTGAAGGACTTTTTTAATATATTTTATTGCAAGTTGATAGTTGCCATGCTCAGAATGAATTACGCCAAGCATGTGCAGGACAGCACCGTTATCAGGCTGTTTTTTTAATATCTTTTCATAAAGCTGTTCTGCCTGACTTAAATTTCCCTGTCGATGATGCTCAAAAGCTAACTGAATTGTCTTATTGGTGTTCATTGATTCCCAGTAGAAATATGTAGTATTTTAACAAAAATAATTTCTGAGGACTACAGTCAACTATTGTATCGGGATTTTTTATTTGACTGCTTTCCCGGAAACCATCTGTATTGCTTTCTCCAATGCAACATTGAATTCCTCCTGACGGTTCATCATCAGGAAATGATCCGCATTTTTCAGTACAATAGCATCAAATGAAAACATATGCCGCCTGTTTGCTTCATAGTCAACAGGCCACAGGTCTCCATTCACGGTTATGACGGGAATACGGATCTTTTCGAATGTTTTCGCTGCTTCGCCTGTAATATACTGCGTCATCATCTCGTTCATCGCACTTAAGGCAACATCAGATGGCGCAGCCGACATATCTGAGAGAATCCACTCGCGAAGTTCCGGATCGGTTTGGGGCGAGATCATCTCGCCTATAAACTGCCGGTTCCCGGTTCGGAAATCCTTTTCCATAGGAGCGATCATTTTTTTGAGTTCCTCGCGTGTCATCGGGTACTCAATATTCTGAAGCGTATCGACACCGATCAAACCAACAATGCGGCCCGGCATAAGACGGGCAGCCTCTGCAATCACCGTACCGCCCATGGAATGACCTATCAGAATAACACTATGACTGCCCACTGCCTCTGTCACCGCCCTTACATCCTCTCCGAAAGCCCCGCCGGTATATTTCGCACGTGTCATTCCTGAGTGGCCATGGCCTGCAAGGTCAAGGACGACAATGCGATGCCTTTTAGAGAAATATGGCACCTGTGCACGCCAGTAGCGGGCATCGCAGCTCCAGCCATGCACAAATATGAGAGTCGGCTCTCCTGCACCATAGACCTCATATGAAATTGGGGTGCCGTCTTTGGAAAGGACGATATGGGGCCATTCTGCTTGTGCTGGTATCGTTATAAAGGCGAATGCCAGGAACACCAGGCAACTGATAGGTCTCGCCAGATATTTCACATCCGGTTTACCGCTAAAACTGCCATCAATCCAATCGATATTCTTCTGCAATTCATTCTCTGGCTCCTCTTCCTCCAAACGTTATTACGTTTGCATTAACCGTGCCTGTCAAACGGCACATTTAAGATAATTCTTCGATGATTGCTGCAGCTAAAAGGGGAAACATGATCTCATGGTGGCCTGTGAGGCCATAACAGGCGCCTTTCCCGAGTGTCGGCCTTCTGAGGACGTTCTGTGTCGGCCGGTAGTGCTGGATGAAATCCATATTCACCGTAGTAAGGCTATCGACCTTATTGCCGAGGTTCCTGGCAATGGTTAAAGCTTTCAAGAACACCTCCGGCATGATTACGGCCGATCCGAGATTGATATATACGCCCCCTTCAAGGTCCGAGACTACAGAAGAAAAAAGTCTGAAGTCCCTGAAACTTCCTTCTCCTATGGCTGCGCCATCGGCATCCGGATGCATATGAATAATATCCGTACCGATCGCAACATGAACGGTCGCAGGTATACCGAGCTTGAAAGCATTGCAGAAGATACTCCGCTCCCTGAACCTGAAAGTGCTCCTGTAAATCATCTCACCAACCGAGTGCCCTATCCCGTATCCTTTCCTGATACCTGCTATTATCGCCCTGTTAAGGTACCTGCCTGTCTCTCTGGCCATACCGAATGTCCCGCCGCACAATTCCTTCCCCACATCCTCGGACGTTCGCCCTGCAAAGGAGAGCTCGAAGTCGTGGACGATACATGCTCCGTTTGTCGCTATGGCCGTGATTATCCCTCTGCGCATGAGGTCCACTATTAAAGGCGAGATTCCTACTTTAATGGGGTGGGCGCCCATGCCGAGCACGACAGGCCTGTCGTGCCTGCGTGCCATCACAATTGCGCTTACAACTGACCTGAAATCTGCCGCAGCAAGGATATCGGGAAGTTTGCCGACAAAACCCCTGAAGGTCTCTCCCTTCAGAGCCGGCAATGCGAGACTGGACAGGGAAACCCTGCTCTTTCTTTTCTCAATCGGTCTGGTCTTCACCCGCTTTAACGATACCGGCCTGTATTTTTTCATGAAATCAATCTTACCATAAAATCTTTTCAGACGCATCAAAATTGAAAATTGGGAATAAATGCTGCTAATCTATTCTTAACTTAACAAGAGGAATTCGGGATATTTATGCGAAAGGGAGACATACTGTCAAGGGAAAAAGATACCGGGGAAACAAACTATGTCCATGAAATTCTGGTTAAAGGGAATGGCTATCAGGTCTGTAGAGAAAGGGTACTGGCTTTTTTTAATACATATCAGTTGGTCCGCTACTCACATATCGATACAGTGGAAAAAAAATCCCTGCCTGCATCGAGTCCGGAATTCGAAGACAGATTACAGAGGGCCGTGCTGCGGAACCGCCGCATTTTGAATGACCTGACAAGAGAGCTTCAGGAGGAAAATGTCCTGACCCTCGATGACCTGAGAGTAATGCCTCAGGGTTATAAATCGAAAATGCTCCATGTCATCACTCATCTTCTGGACGGTTTTTTCGGTATCGACACCTGTTTTTACAACCTCGAAGAAGACTCCCACTGGGTATCGGACGAATTCCGGCAGAAAGTGAAGGCATTACCATCGCATTACTGGCTCTTATACATCGAGGCAGCCGTTTAGTGCATTTTAATCACAAATTTATAATCAAGCAGACTGTCCATTATTGATTTTACGGGCTGAACTATGGTAAATTAACATTTCAAATTAACCAGGAGGATTTGAATTGCCAGCGAAAGCAAGACCTAAGAAAAATCTGTCGGCCATGAAAAGGTCAAGACAGGCCGAAAAAAGGAGCCTCCGCAACAGGAGTGTTGAGAGCTCTGTTAAGACTGTTGTCAAGAAAGTTGAAGCGTCGGTAGCCTCAGGCAACCGGGAAGACGCAGGGAAGGTGCTTCTCCAGGCGGTAAGAGCAATCAGTAAGGCCGCCTCGAAGGGCGTCATCCATAAAAATACCGCTTCCAGGAAGATATCGCGTCTTACGAAAAAAGTGAACGCCCTGCCCGCAGCCGGAGCAGCTTAAACAACAGGTACTCCACAGGAAAGCTTCTTCCGGAACTTTTTATCTCTATATCAGCCCTGTTGAGAAGCTCGAATATCCTCGAAAAATATTCATCCGCTGCCGGGCCCTGCCCTGAATGCAGGTTCCGTCCGTATTGCCAGTTGAGGGCTCCGATAAGGCTGTAATCCTCAGACGTCTCCTTCAGCGACTTGTATATCCTGAAGACGTTCCCGGCGTCTTTTTGCGCCAATGCATCAACAAGGTCAAAAACGGCATAGAGCCTGCCTCCCGGAATAATCTCTGATATGTCATCTTTATCGATCCTTTTCCTGCCGAGAAGGGAAATTTTTTCGATTTCTGCCGAGAGCAGCCCCAGGTCAGGACCCACAAGGCCTATCAGAAACTCAGTTGCTTCATCGGATAATTCTATGCCTTTTGCCTCAGCCCTCCGCTTCATCCAGTAAGGCATTTCAGATTCCCGGATATCGATCGAAACAGCTTTTAATCCCTTAAACCTCTCCCTCATTTCTTTGCCGAAAGCGCCGTTATGGAATATTACAAAAACCGAAGCCGGAGCAGGTTTTGAAATATAATTCTTCAGCCGCTCGATATTGGGCTTGCCGAGTTTCTGAAGGTTTCCAAGTACGACGGTAACCCTTCTTCCGCCGAAGAAAGAGACAGTATTTACGACATCAAGAATCTTCTCAAACGGCGGACTTTCTTCTACCGGTGATAAAAGGTCGAATATATGCAGATTGAAGTCCCTCTCGGTTTCGGGCACCAGATTCTTTATGGCATCCAAAGCCTCTTTGTGTAGGAACAAGTCCAGCGCATAAAACAGGTAGACGGGGGAGGGAAGACCATTTGCAATCTCGTTGAGAAATGCCTGGAAACTCATCTGTAAATAAGGGCCGAAATAATCTCAGAGGCCATGTCTTTAATGGCTTTATCCGATGCCGCCTCCTTGGAGGCAATCAGGTTTGCCAGTGGTCCCGTGCCGGCAAAAGAAACAATGAAAGGAGAACCGATGTCTTTGAATTCTCTCATAGTGCCTTCCGGATCCGACAGCCTGAAATCACCTTTTATAATCACCTCATAGTCTGCGGCAACGTCCCCCTTTTCCGCAAGAACACGCATTTCGAACCGGTTGATCGAACCGGTAAGTTTATAGCCGGCCACAGGCACCACAGGAATCCCCTGCCGTAGAAACTCGTCCGTCAAAGCCTGATACAGCCTGTCCTGGAGTTTCGGTTCAAAGGTCTTGTTCTCAATCGTCCCTATCTGGATCGCGTCGAAGGGCAATGAAGCCTTCCCGTGGAGTGTGTACCCGCAACCGAAAACGGTAAAAAGTAAACAGCACACAACAAACAATAGAAGAACCGGAACCACTTGAGTTATGTATTTCGGATATTGGATCTTGGATCTTGAATCTTGAATTATTCTCATGCCCCTATCACTATATTGACCAGTTTCCCTTTAACAATAATAACCTTTTTGATTTTTTGAGTGCCAATAATTTCTCCAGTCCTGCTGTCGGCAAGCGCTATTTTCTCTATCTCTTCGTCACGCGTCCCCGCTGAAATCATCATTTTAGACCTCAGCTTGCCGTTCACCTGTATCACGAGCTCTATGGTATCTTCTTTAGCCGCCTCTTCGTCCCATGCGGGCCATTTCTGCTCAAAGATGCTCGGCCTGTTGCCGATCGCTTCCCAGAGTTCCTCAGCAATGTGCGGAGAGAAAGGGCAGAGGAGGAGAAGCAGTTTTTCGACAACGAATTTCAAAATCCTCCAGTCTTCGTCTGATGCGGGTTCGAATGAGGTTATTTCATTGACGAGTTCCATTAAGGCGGCTATTGCGGTATTGAAATGGTATTCCCGCTCTATGTCCGCAGTGACTTTTTTGATGGTCTGGTGAGTCTTCCGGTATAAACGTGAAGTGTGATCCCCAAGGCGCAAAGTGTTAACCGGCTCTCCAGTAGCCTTTCTATATAAATGTAAACCTTCAAGGTTCTTATGTACAAGTCCCCATAGCCTGTTCAGGAACCTGTATGCGCCTTCGACTCCCTTATCCGACCAGTCGAGGTCTTTTTCAGGGGGGGCTGCAAATAAAGAAAAAAGGCGCGACGTATCTGCGCCGTATCTCCGGATCAGATAATTGGGGTCTACAACATTGCCTTTCGATTTGGACATCTTGGCGCCGTCTTTAATGACCATACCCTGCGTGAGAAGGTTCTGGAAGGGCTCGCTGATTTTGATAAGCCCAAGGTCACGGATGACCCTCGTAAAAAAACGGGAGTACAGGAGATGGAGAACTGCGTGTTCGACTCCGCCTATGTACTGATTGACCGGCATCCAGTAATCCAGCTCTGACTCCGGGTCCCTGAGTTCGGCGCTCAGGTCGATATCGCCTTTATTAAAACAATAACGGATAAAATACCAGGAAGAATCCACGAACGTATCCATTGTATCGGTCTCGCGCCTAGCCCTGCTGCTGCACGCAGGGCACTCGGTATATAAAAAAGCTTCGGACTCGAGCAGAGGCGAACCGCCTGTACCTTTGACCATCACATCCATCGGAAGCAATACCGGGAGGTCTTTTTCCGGCACGGGAACCATCCCGCATTGATCGCAATAAATCACAGGGATAGGGGTGCCCCAGTATCTCTGCCTCGAAATGCCCCAATCCCGCAGCTTATAATTGATGACAGAATTTCCGAGTCCCTGTTCTTCTATAAATGTTATGATTTTTTTCTTCGCATTATCGCTCTTCATCCCGGTAAATTGGCCGGAGTCGACAAGTATCCCTTCGTCTTCATAGGCTTCTCTCATAATCTTGAATCCTGAATCCTGAATCTTGAATTCCTCTTCCGGCACTATCACGACTTTTACAGGCAGGCCGTATTTCTCTGCGAATTCAAAATCCCTCTGGTCATGGGCCGGAACAGACATGATTGCTCCTGTCCCATATTCTATAAGAACAAAATTTGCGACGTATATAGGCACCCTGTTTCCGTTTAATGGGTTTGTTGCATAAAAGTCCGTAAGAAGTCCCACCTTTTCAGTATCTTTCCCGTATTTTGCTCTCACCGCATCGAGTGCGACTTTATCCTTAACGAGTTTTTCCGAAAGGGGATGTTCAGGTGCAATACACATAAACGTAACACCGAATAAGGTATCGGGCCTTGTGGTGAATATCCTCAATTTCTCATCGAGCCCCTCAATAGGGAAATCCACCTCCACTCCTTCACCCTTGCCGATCCAGTTTTTCTGCATAAGCACGACCCGTTCAGGCCAGCCGGGCAACTCATCACACCCCTGAAGAAGTTCTTCCGCATAATAAGTAATCCTGAAAAACCATTGTTCAAGCTTTTTCTGAATAACCGTACTGTCGCAGCGCCAGCATTTTTCATCGATTACCTGTTCGTTGGCAAGGACAGTGGCACAGGAGGGGCACCAGTTTACATATGAGTGTTTTCTGTAGGTAAGCCCCTTTTCGAGCATCTTCAGGAAAAACCACTGGTTCCACCTGTAATATTCGGGGCTGCATGTAGTCACCTCCCTGCTCCAGTCATAGCTCAGCCCCAGGCCGCTCAGCTGCTTTTTCATGTTACCGATATTTTTATACGTCCATTCGGAGGGATGAACGCCGTGCTTTATTGCGGCATTTTCTGCGGGCAGGCCGAAAGCATCCCAGCCCATCGGATGAAGGACGTTGTAACCGCTCATCCGCTTATACCGCGCGATCACATCGCCGATAGCGTAATTGCGGACATGACCCATATGGATCTCGCCGGAGGGGTATGGGAACATCTCAAGGCAGTAAAATTTTTGCCCCGGCGACTTACTCCCTGTTTTGTAGAGCTCTCTGTCAGCCCAATACTGCTGCCACTTCAGTTCAACCTTCTGAGGATCATATCTCCCCTCCACGCCTAAACTCCCTTCTGTAACCAACAATGATTGTGCAGGACCGTCTTCAAAATCATGTGAGCGCTATTATAGCAAAAAAGACGTATCCTTATGATTTGACTTCCGGTAACTTTTTATTCCAGCGCAGGGGATTGGATTTGAATTCTATGAATCAGGCCGAGAGGTTCAGCCGGTATGAACTCCAGCTTCTGCAATTCGAGCACCTGCCCGACCATTCAGACGAGATATATCCGCAATTGCCGCAACTGTAGGAAAGAGTGAAAGTGCATTTATGGGTATCCAACGCTTTTTTGAATTCACGGACAGCACGGTCTATCTGATTTCTCTTCATATAGAGGTTCCCCATAAGATGGTGCATCTCCGGATAGCTATAGCCTGCGGTATCAATCGATGTCATGGTTTCGAATGCATCATCGATCATCTCAAGCCTGTAAAACAGTTTGCCGAGGAAAAACCTGATCACCGGGTCCTGAGGATTTTTCGATATGCTGTTTTTGTATATAGTAATAAGCTTTGACGGCTCTCCCACGCTTATCAGCAGATCTTCCAGCCTCAAAAGGACGATTATGGAAGATGTCTGCTCATAATTTTTCTCAAGTATATCAATAGCCTCTTCAGCCTCTCCTCCTCTGAAAAGAACCTCGGCAAGCCCCAGGGTCGCAGGGATGAAATCCTTCTCCAGCCTCAGTACGGTTCTGAAGGCCTTTTTTGCCTTTTCGAGTTCGCCGTTTTCGAGGCAGTACCTTCCGTACTCATATTTATATCCGACGAGATTCTGCCGCTCCCGGTTCCTGTCCTTCTCCGTATGTTCGTTTTTCAGTATGGTTTTCTGGACCAGGACAAGTTCTTCCCACTTGTCCTCTCTTTCGAGAATATCCCTCTTCTTATAGAGCGCCGATAGGTTTTCATCGTCTACCTCAAGGACGTCTTCCACATACCGGAGTGCATCGGACCACCTGCCCGTCTTTTCCATAAGCTTTTCCATCGAAAAAAGAACCTCGATGTTCCTCGGGTTAAGGTCTCTCGCCCTCTGGTAGTATTCCCGGGCCTGATGAAAATCCTCTTCTGCGATGGCGATATCGCCGAGTTGCAGTAGAGCATTGAGATTTTCAGGGTCCTCTTTGAGGACTTCTTTAAGCAGCGCCCTGGCCTCTGCCTGGTTATGGTGTGAAAACCTGTAGTTAAGGGCCTTCGAGTAAAGCCCCTGTATCTTTTCGTCTTTTTTCTGCCTCTTCTGGTACTGCCAGCTGTCCATGTATTTTTTGGCGTCTCTAACCATGAAAACAACAAGCATTGCAAGAGCGCCGACCGCGAGCGAAAGCAGGATTAGAGCCATCGTAGGAGTCTCGTAGACCTTGCCGAAGGGTATCTTCACAGTGGTGGCTTCCTGATTGTTCATTGCGAATAAGGCGAGTGCCGACAGGAAGAGGACGAATATGAATACAGACAGCTTAGTCATGAATTCCGGGATTATTCCATCTGGATTTTCTTTGCATCAATCCACAATTTATCGAGTTCATAAAAGGACCTTGTCTGTTCTTCAAATATATGGACAATGACGTCGCCATAATCCATAAGTATCCAGACGCTTTTCTTCAACCCCTCTATCCCGCGAGGTTTCATACCGGCTTGCTGAAGTTTTTCTTCGATCTGTTCTTCGATTGCTTTAACCTGAGTGGTGCTTTCTCCTGTACAGATGACAAAATAATCTGTTATTTGGGTCAAACCCTGCAAATCGAGGACAACGAGGTCTTTAGCCTTTTTGCTGAGCGCGGCCTTTGCTGCTGCGAAAGCTTTGTCTCTACTTTCTAAAGTCTTGCCCTCCCTTATTTGAAAAATTTCAAGTTAAAAATGCAGAGTTAAAAGCTAAAAATAACCTGTACCTTCAACTCATAACTCTCAACTTTTAACACTGTATAAATTATTCTTAATTATATAGGATTGGACTTTCGGTGGCAACAAATATTTTATGCTTTTGCCCTGCCTGACAAGCTCCCGGATATCGGTTGAAGCTATCCCAATCGGCGTGATTCTCAGGAGAACCGCCTTTCTGCCACTTTTAAAATTCATCTCGTATACTCCTCTATCTGCAGCATCAAGCTCCTTCAGGATTTTCTTGTCAATCTTAACATAAGGTGAAGTTCGCATATCGGCAAAAGGAACACCGGGTCTCGATATAATAATAAAGTCGGCCAAAGAGAGTAGTTTCTCGGGACGCCACCAATTAGGCAGGTCGAGAAATGCATCCACGCCGAGGACGAGAGAATACTCCGTCCCTACAGCATCTGACTTCAATGCCTTAATAGTCCTGACCGTGTAAGACTTGCCCGGTAGTCTTATCTCGATATCAGATACTTTGAAAAATCTGTTCCCCGAAACAGCAACTCCCGTCATCTCATATCTGCGTGCGGCCCCTGCTATATTAGACGTTTTAAGAGGAGGGGTTCCGGACGGTATGAACAGTATTCTGTCAAGCCCAAGCTTCTCCCTCACCTCCTCAGCAGCCCTGAGGTGGCCGTAGTGAATGGGATTAAACGTTCCGCCGAATATGCCTACTTTCATTTAATTAATTCAATAGATGATTTGCTAAGAAGTACTCCTCCGGTCTATAAACTATGTTTAAGTAAGCTTTCATTCCCTCAACTGTCCGTTCCCCAGCACAACAAACTTCGTGCAGGTCAGCTCCTCAAGGCCCATCGGTCCGCGCGCATGGATCTTGCCGGTTGATATCCCTATCTCAGCTCCCAGACCAAACTGGAAACCGTCGTTCAGCCTTGTTGAGGCGTTCACGAGAACTGCGGAGGAGTCGACTTCTTTTAAAAATCTCATGGCCCTCTCGTAGTTCATGCTGACGATTGCATCGGAATGGGCAGACCCGTATTTTGCTATATGCTCCATCGTCTCATCCATGTCCTCCACAACCTTCACGTTCAGAACCAGGTCCAGGTATTCCCGGTAGTAATCCTCTTCTTTCACTTCCGTGATATCCGGATATATGCCGGTTGTCTTTGCGCAGCCCCTCAGTTCCACCCCCGCCTTCTCCAGTTTCTTCAGCATCTTCGGAAGGAACCCGGCTGCAATTGCCTCATCGACGAGCATAGTCTCCATTGCGTTGCAGGTACCCGGTCTCTGGACCTTCGCATTGAAGCATATCTCTTCAGCCATGATAAGGTCCGCGTCCCTATCAACGAATATATGGCATACACCTTTATAATGTTTGAGCACAGGGATTCTTGAATTTTCCGTCACAGCCCTGATCAGGGTCTCTCCGCCTCTCGGGATAATGAGGTCGACAATCCCCTCGAGTTTAAGCATCTCCATGATCGCTTCTCTGTCGACAATATCGATAAAGGTCACAGCTCCTTCGTGAAGTCCATGCCTCTTTACAACATCCCGCAACACTTTTACGATAGCTTTATTCGAATGGACGGCCTCGGAGCCACCCCTCAGGATAACTGCATTGCCCGCCTTAAGGCACAGGCCTGCCGCATCTGCGGTAACATTCGGCCTTGATTCATAGATAATACCGATGACGCCGATGGGTACCCGCATCCTGCCGACAGTCATGCCGTTAGGCCTTTGCCGCATATTCATTATTTCACCCACCGGGTCTGGAAGGGCCGATACCTCGATAAGCCCCTGAGCCATTTCATTGACGCGCTTTTCGTTCAGGGTCAGTCTGTCTATCAATGCCTTTGAAAGCCCTTTCTCTTTCGCGAATTTAATGTCCTTCTTATTTTCGGCAATAAGCTCCTTGGCCCTTTTCTGCAACGCATGCGCCATGCTTATAAGGACTTCATTTTTTATACTGGTTGATGCTTTTGCCAGAGCACTCGCCCCCTGCTTCGCCTCCAATGCTTTTGCGATAACATACTTATTTATGTCCATAATTGCCTCCCTTGATATGGTATGTTAAAAATTATACATGAAAAGTGCTTCATTTTTTATAACCTGCTTCAGCAGGAATGATTTCCCGTGATTAATCCTTGACCTGAACCTCGGGCTGCTTTTAAAATGTCCCATGCCAGGAATCAAGATCCTTCCGCCTGATTTACGGAACAAGATCGCCGCAGGAGAGGTCGTCGAGCGGCCGGCATCTGTAGTAAAGGAGCTTGTCGAAAACTCGATTGACGCCGGAAGCACCGATATCAGGATCGACGTCCTTTATGGGGGGAAGCGCCTTATCAGGGTATCCGACAACGGCGCAGGTATGGACAGGGAAGATGCCCTGCTCTGCTTTGAAAGACACTCCACAAGCAAGCTTTCGACTGAGGACGACCTTTTTAATATAAGGACAATGGGCTTCAGGGGCGAGGCCCTTCCCTCCATCGCATCGGTCTCGAAGGTAAGACTTGTCACGACTGTCAAAGGCTCCCATTCGGGCGTGTCAATCGAGATGTCCGGCGGTGAGGTAAAAGAAATCAAAGATTCGCCTGCTTTAGGCACGACTATCGAGATAAGAGACCTCTTTTTCAACACACCGGCCAGGAGGAAGTTCCTTAAATCGAACAGCACCGAGATCTATCATATTATCGATACGGTCACAAAAGAAGCGCTCTCCCACTGGAAGATCGCCTTCAGGCTTACCACCGACTATAAGGAGACAATGGATATTCCCTTGTCGTCCTCTCCAAGAGAACGCATTATGCAGATCTACGGAGAGGAGTTCCTTGCCGGCCTGACCGAAATCGATGCCGTGGCTGCAGGGATAAAAATGACTGCATTCGTAACCAGAGACGATAATTTCAGAAATATGAGGTCCCATCAGTTCATCTTTATCAACGGGCGGCCTGTCAAAGACCAGTCTTTATCTCACGCGACATACAAAGCATATGAGGGCATCATCCCTCATGACAGGCACCCCGTTTTTTTCCTCTTCCTCGACATCAACCCTCAGGATGTGGACTTCAACGTTCACCCTACAAAGCGTGAAGTCAGGTTCGGGGATAAAGAATCAGTTTACCGTTTCGTCCGTTCTCACATAAAAGAATCGGTTAAAAGTGAACGGTCTGAATACACGAAACAATTTATAGACGTGTCGCCAAAGGACTTCTCTAAGCAGCATTTGGGGACCTATGCGCCCGCTGCCCCTTTCCCTTTTGCCGGGCAAGAGTACGGGATATCCGAAAACCTCGATCTCGCGTATAAGACTTCCCTGCCTTTTATATATCTCGGAGAAACATTCATAGCCCTCTCAGGCAAGGGAGGGCTTACACTCATAGACCACCATGCCGCCCATGAGAGGATTCTGTACGAACAGTTCCTCAAGGGGGTCAACCTGAATCCCCACCGGCTGTTATTTCCGAGACAGTTAAAGCTTTCTCACAGGGAATACATGGTCATCCTTGACAATAGAGACCTGTTGGGAGATTTCGGGATTGAGGCGGAAGATTTCGGCCATGAGTCCGTAGTTGTCCGCAGCCTTCCCGAAGCCCTGAGCAAGGCCGACATGGCGGGCATTTTATCGGATATAGCCTCATGTATTATGAAAGGCATTGCCCCGGACAAATCCCTGAGAGAGGCTCTCGCTGCAAGGATTGCATGTCACAGTTCGGTAAGAGGCAGGGAAATCCTGAACCAGGAAGAACTCTCAAGCCTTCTCATTGACCTGGAAAATACCGACCATCCGGACCAGTGTCCCCACGGAAGACCGACAAGAATATTTCTCACCCTTGATGATTTAAAAAAGATGTTTAAGCGCAAGTAAGAATGGCTTGAAAACAAAAAATAATCCCTTTTCCCGAACTCATATTATTGTCCCGAAAATAGGTTCCAATCTCCATCATTTACCGAAAACACCCTCTCTCCCTAATTCACATTATTCATAAAAAAGACATACCATACGGAGGATACAGGATTTGAGCGGCATTAAATTCTGTGGAGATTTATCGCAACAGAATTTACCTTGGAGGTCCGCTGCAGCGGACCGAGAATGAGCGAAAGTCCTGTGTCCTCCGTATTCATCCATAAATTCATGAATAATATGGGCTGCCCCTCTCCCACAGGGGGAGAGGGAAACACACCCCTTGCCCCTCCCTTGATGGGAGGTCCGTCAATACGTAAGACGGAAGGGTTTAGGCATGGTGTAACAGACTCTATTTATCGTTATGCGTTGCCCTCATTGTGTGTTCAAGTTCCTTAATATTCCCAAGGTCTTTTATCATCATTGCCCAGCCATACCAGTAGGCGTAATCAGGGTTGACATGGAAGAAAGCCTGGTATGATCTCATCCTGTGTTTCATGTACATCTGAAACAGTACCTGGTCTATGTATGAAAGCTTATTAGTGTCACCACCGCCTGTTTGCATGAAGTACAAAAAGTCCGGATATGCAAAGGAATAATTATCAGGCTTTTTAATGATCCCGTCTTTGTAGAGACCGGCAACTATATCTATTGCTTCAGCAAGGAGTCGATCCGCCTTCTGCATCATGGAGTCACCCATTGCAAGTTGTTCACGCGCATACCGCGAGGAATGACATTGACTGCAAATCTTTATCATTTTTTCACGTTCAGTTTTCCATGCCTCCTCGGTAAGTCTTACCATGTCCACTGACTTTATTACTTCAAGCCGTGCAGTTGGCTCGCCGGTATGAGGGTTAAGAACTCCGAGGGCTTTCAAAATAGTGATTCTGTCAGCCTTCCATTGGGCATCTTCAGGCAGCGGCAACCTCACGCCAAGAAATCCCCATGCTGTTCTGTTCTCATGGCTTCCATCCGGCATATGGCAATCCTGACATTTCGGGGCCGGAGCCTCCGCCGGGAGATTACCTGAATCCTTAGCGTGCCATCTCGTTCCATGTTTGGCACTGCTCCACATCTCCCACTGGGGGTGGTCATACCCCATATGGCATTGCTGACAGGCTCTGGGATCAAGGGCTTCTTTTTTAGAAAAAGTATGCCTAGTATGGCACTCGTCACAGGAATTGTTTTGATATCGATACCCTTTCTCACGTTGTTCCTTTTTCTGAGCCTCGGTCTTGATCCCCATATTGTGACATCCACCGCAACCCCTTCCACCTTCCATAAGCTCATCGGGTTCAACATGAGTGATAGGCAATGCGTTCAGCGAAGTCCAGCCAAAATTGTGTTTCCCTTTTGCAAATTCATCAAACTGCTTCTTATGACACCGAGCACAGAGGGGTTCATCAGGGAACTGGGCAAGTTGAACATTATGTGGTCCGTTGTGTTTGTCCCCATGACATGTTGAACAGGTTACCCCCTTCTTGCTATGGTCGCTCGCTTCCCAGTCTTTCACCATTCCCGGCGTGACACCCCGATGGCAGTTGATGCAGGACTCTGCATCTGCTGATGATGCAACCAGGAACCCCAGGCAGGAAAAGAGAAGAGAAAATGCTACAAGAATGATTAGTTTTTTCATAAACCCTCCATTACAGCGTATTTTTTATCGAACCCCATGCTCTTTATATGCCGCGCCCTCCTGTACGAACATTGATTTCGGAGCGCCGCAGGCAGGACAAACCCAGCCATCAGGCAATGTTTCAAAAGCTGTGCTGGGTTGAATGCCGTTTCTCAGGATCACCCTGAACAGGATCATAAATATAACCGCAGGCTGTACATACATATTTTTTCATGTGTTTATCTCCATATTTTTTATTTGGTTATATTTGGTTAAATTTTAGCATGATATCGCTCTATTGGGTAATCAGTCAAAGGCCATCTTTGTCTTCCAGACCTTCCATACATTCCCGACAAGATCCGGCCCTGGTTTTAATGTCATCTTCCCGGGCTTCCATCCGGATGGCATTGCTTCTGTCCCTTTGCTTTTCCGCACATGCTGGAATGCCTGCACCTGCCTGAGCGATTCGCTCACATTCCTTCCAACCGGCGGAGTCAATACCTCATATCCCTGAATGATTCCATCAGGATCAATGATGAACCTTCCCCTCGTTTCTACCCCTGCATTCTCATCGTAAATACCATAAGCACTTCCCACCTTCCCGCCGGCATCAGATAACATCGGGAAAGGCACCCCGCCTTTCACCATTTTTGAGAGCTCATGATCATTCCACATCTTATGCACAAAAACACTGTCAATACTCATGGAAAATATTTCAACTCCCAGTTTTTTGAATTCCGGATACTTTTCAGCAACTGCTGACAGTTCAGTTGCTCAGACAAAGGTAAAATCGCCCGGATAGAAACAGAGGACTATCCATTTGCCGGAATATTCTGACAACTGCAGATTAATAAATTTCCCCTTATAATAAGCTGGGGCCGTAAAATCCGGCGCTTTTCTCCCTATAAGCATGGCCCTTTCCTCCTTTTTTTCAGATTGTTCCTGCATTACTGGCTTTCTTTTTTCCTTTTCTCCCACGACTCCCCCGGTCGGTCGTGCACAACCAGCTTTAAAATCTTGTGGCATGGAAACCTCCTTTCATTTTGTTGCCCTATCCTACAGGGTACCCATAAGCCGACGACTCGTGCTTAATGTAAAGCGTCAGCGAGCCATCGCGTCGTTGCATTTCTATTCAGTTGCCCTTGAATATGTGTATGCTACGATCAGGCGAGGTCGAAGCGATCAAGATTCATCACCTTGGTCCAGGCCGACACGAAGTCCTGGACAAACTTCTCCTGCGCGTCCGCGCTTCCGTAGACCTCGGCCAGAGCCCGGAGCTGGGAGTTCGAACCGAAGATGAGATCGACACGAGTGCCGGTCCACTTGAGTTCGCCGCTAACACGATCACGCCCTTCGAACACGTCTTCGTCGTCCGAGGTTGCCTTCCACGTCGTGCTCATGTCGAGCAGATTCACGAAGAAGTCATTGGTGAGCGTCTCTGGCCGCTTGGTGAAAACGCCGTGCCGGGACTGTCCGAAGTTGGCATTCAAGACGCGCATACCGCCAACAAGAACCGTCATCTCAGGAGCGGTCAGCGTCAGCAGTTGCGCCCGATCAACCAGCAGTTCCTCCGCCGATACGGCATATTTGGTTTTCTGGTAGTTACGGAACCCGTCTGCAGCCGGTTTGAGTACGGCGAATGAGGCCGCGTCGGTTTGCTCCTGCGACGCATCCGTGCGTCCGGACGTGAAGGGAACGGTCACATTGTGACCGGCGTTCTTCACAGCTTGCTCCACACCTGCGCATCCACCCAGGACAATCAGGTCAGCGAGTGACACCTTCTTACCGCCAGACTGTGCGCTGTTGAACTCCTTCTGGATTCCCTCAAGGGTCTGCAGCACAGTCTTCAGTTGTTCAGGTTGGTTCACTTCCCAATCCTTTTGCGGGGCAAGACGAATGCGCGCCCCGTTCGCACCGCCGCGCTTATCGGAACCGCGGAACGTGGATGCCGACGCCCAGGCGGTCGAAACCAGTTGGGAGATCGACAGGCCCGAAGCAAGGATCTTGCCCTTGAGGTCCGTGATGTCCTTCTCGTTGATCAGCTCATAATCGACTGCGGGCACCGGGTCCTGCCAGATCAGTTCCTCAGCCGGGACCTCCGGACCGAGATAGCGTGAACGCGGGCCCATGTCGCGGTGGGTCAGTTTGAACCACGCCCGGGCGAAGGCATCCGCGAATTCCTCGGGGTTCTGCAGGTAGCGTCGCGCGATCGGCTCATAGATCGGGTCGAAGCGCAACGAGAGGTCCGCCGTGGTCATCATCGGCCGGTGCTTTTTAGACGGGTCGTGTGCGTCAACCACCATGTCCTCTTCGGCCACGTCCTTGGCCAGCCACTGATGCGCGCCGGCCGGGCTCTTGATCAGTTCCCACTCGTATTTGAACAGCACTTTCAGATAGCCCATGTCCCATTTGGTTGGGTTCGGCTTCCAGGCGCCCTCGATGCCGCTGCTGATAGTATCGCCGCCTTTTCCGCTGCCGAAGCTGCTCTTCCAGCCGAGCCCCTGCTCTTCGATGAAGGCGGCTTCAGGTTCAGGGCCCACATGCGATGCAGGGCCAGCGCCGTGACATTTGCCGAACGTGTGCCCGCCCGCAACAAGCGCGACGGTCTCTTCGTCGTTCATCGCCATGCGAGCGAAGGTCTCGCGGACGTCGCGTCCCGAGGCAACCGGGTCCGGGTTGCCGTTCGGCCCTTCCGGATTGACGTAGATCAGGCCCATCTGCACGGCGGCAAGCGGGTTTTCGAGATCGCGTTCGCCGGAATAGCGCTTGTCGCCAAGCCACTTGTCCTCGCTGCCCCAGTAGATGTCCTCCTCGGGTTCCCAGACGTCCTTACGCCCGCCGGCAAAGCCGAAGGTCTTGAATCCCATCGACTCCAGCGCGCAGTTGCCGGCAAGGATCATCAGGTCGGCCCAGGAGATCTTACTGCCGTATTTCTGCTTGATCGGCCAAAGCAGGCGGCGCGCCTTGTCGAGGTTCACGTTGTCGGGCCAGCTATTGAGGGGCGCTAACCGCTGGGAGCCGGATCCCGCGCCCCCGCGGCCGTCGCCCATGCGGTAGGTGCCTGCGCTGTGCCACGCCATCCGGATGAAGAGGCCGCCGTAGTGACCGTAGTCAGCCGGCCACCAGTCCTGCGATTCGGTCATAAGCCCATAAAGGTCCTTCTTGACGGCCTGAAGGTCAAGTTTCTTAAATTCCTCGGCGTAGTTGAACGCCTTGCCCATCGGATTGCTCATATACGAGTGCTGATGAAGAATCCTGAGGTTCAACTGGTTCGGCCACCAGTCGCGGTTCGACGTGCCACCGCCGGCAGTGGATCCCATTACCAGGCTTATGTTGTCTTTTTTCATAAAGTTTCCTCCCTTCGTTTTGTGAATTGTTGAACTGAATTTTGCTTAGATATATCCTTATTTGTTATTCATTCTTTTCCGCACCTACTGCATAGACCTTCAAGCACTACCTTCTTATTTATCACCGTGAACTGCTTGCTGATCTCATCAGGAACAGCTATGCTGTCATACTCCCTGCTGGTAAAGTCTATTATGCTGTTACACTGAATGCATCTGAAATGATGATGGGTTTCAATGTCAGGATCATACCGCTTCGGTTGACCATACCCCTCAACTACATTTGTAATGCCGATTTTCGCAAATGTCAACAGAGTTCTGTTAACCGTATCGAATGATATATTCGGTATCTTTTTGACAATTCTTTTATAAATGTCATCAGCAGTAGGGTGATCCTTTGCCTTTAGCAGTTCCTTATAAATAGCAGAACGCTGAGGCGTTATTTTCAAACCATTATCCCTTGACCTCTTAAAAAAAACAGCCATCATATCCTTTTTCTCTGACTGCGTATCCATAATGCAAACTATATAAGATTAATTCCTATTTGTCAAGCCTGCCCGGGAAAATGTATTTCAATTTCTTTCATTTAACCGGATGGATAAAAATCTTTTTGATGCTTTTAAGAGGATGAAAATGTAATTACCCAAGTATGTTATTATTCAGCATTATCCAAATATTAAAAACTTATGTCGACAAATTCCCTGAATTCCACCAGCAAAAAAGTCATCGTACTTCTCGGACCCACAGGTGTCGGAAAGACGGAGGTATCGATCCTCCTTGCAAAGAGATTGAATACCGAGATTATCAGCGCCGATTCCATGCAGATATACAGACATATGGATATAGGCACTGCAAAACCCTCGCATATCGAAAGGTCTATGGTCAAACACCACATGATCGATATTGCTGAACCCTGGGAATCGTTCAGCACAGGGAGATATATATCTTCAATAACCCCTGTTATTGAAGATATGCAAAGACAGGGGAAAATACCTGTGGTCGTGGGCGGAACCGGTCTCTACATAAGGGCGATGACACGCGGAATCTTTAGCGGGCCATCGGCTGACTGGTCATTGAGAGACATACTTCTCGCTTACGAAGACGAGGAGAAGGGAGTGCTGTATGATTACCTGCAAAAAATTGATATTGACGCCGCAAAAAAAATTACGCCCGGAGATACACGGAGGATCGTCAGGGCTCTGGAGGTATGCCTGAAGAGCAGCAGAAAGATTTCCGACATGCAGCAAAATCTGACAAGGCCTTTGCCCTGCGAGTTCATCAAGATCGGCCTTAAAAGAGACAGGAAAGAGCTTTACAAAATGATCGAAGACCGGGTCGACCGGATGATTGCATCCGGTCTTGTTGATGAGGTGAAAAGAATTATTGATCTGATAAGCGACAAACTCGATCCCGGCATTTCTCATCCCCGTTATCCTCTCCCCGCGATGCAGGCAATAGGATATAAGGAGATAGCGCAGAGTCTTGGAGGCGAGATATCTTTGGATGAAGCTATACGCCTTATTAAAAGAGCGTCGAAGAGATATGCGAAGAGGCAATTCACATGGTTTAAACGGGAAGATGACATTAACTGGATCGACATAACAGGCATTTTCAGTGCGCTTGAGGTACATATTTCTGTCGATAGAGTTCTTACAGAGTTGCTATGAAGCAGGCAAGAGACTGAAGCCTTGCAATATCAGGAGAAATACTATATTTTAATATGGAAAAGGAGAATAGTTCATGACGAATGCGGGTAAGGGCCTGAACCTTCAGGATAATTACCTGAACCAACTCAGAAAGGAAAAAATTCCCGTGGCTGTTTATCTTACAAACGGCGTAAGGCTGAGAGGAGTTATCAAGAGTTTTGACAATTTTGTAATACTTTTGAAAGAAAACAGCCACTCGCTCATTTACAAACATGCGGTATCTACGATTGTGCCGGAGAAGGAGATAGAGATAGGATTTGAAGAACAGTCTTAACCGGGACCCCAATCGTCAGTGCAGACATTATCTTCGAAGTGTCGGATTGCCTTATCACTGGGATGTCATTAACGATTATTTTACACGGAGGTATGCATAAATGTTGAAAGTAATGCGAAAGCATGCACGGTATTTTTACGTGCTTTTCTTCATCGTAATATTGTCCTTCATATTCTGGGGCGTCGGCACCGTCGATAAAACTGGCGAGGTCGAAATCGTGGCGGAGGTAGGCAACTATAAGATAACCACCGACGAGTACTGGAAAACCTACGAAAGAATATACCGTTTCTACAGGGAGATTTATAAAGACACATTTGACGAAGAAATGGAGAAAAAACTGAATCTGAAAAATATGGTTCTTGATTCAATGATAAATGAGCGGGTGCTCCTCATGGCTGCAAAAGACGAGGGTATTACGGTAACCGATGAAGAGCTGCAGGACGAGATCGCCCGGGATCCGGCTTTTATGAGGAACGGCTTTTTCGATAAATCCGTATACCTTAACAGGCTGAAATTGAGCAGGCTGACCCCGGAATACTTCGAGAGCATGAAGCGCCAGGAATTGACATTAAACAAAATGAGACAACTGATAGAACTGTCAGTCGATGTGACCGACACGGACATGAATGCGTCTCAGGCACCCGGAAACGAGCAGCTTGCAATACTCATGAACCAGTCATCACTGAACGAAAAGAAAGAAAAGGTTATGCAGTCATACGTCGAGGGTCTCAAAAAGCGCATCAAAATCAAAGTAAACAAAGATCTTATCGCCTGATGAAATCGTCGCAAAGCTTGAAAATACACTGATTTTTATAGTAGCATAAAGTTTTTGCCGAAGTGGTGGAACCTGGTAGACACGCACGTTTGAGGGGCGTGTGGGGTAACCCGTGCGGGTTCAAATCCCGCCTTCGGCACCATTGGTTCTTCAAGACTCCACTCTCTCCGCAATATTTCAAGCATTCTACGACTATCAGGAACTCAAGTTTGCGCTCATGCACGCATTTTCGAACAGTGTTGAAGGTCCGAGAATCAGGAGACGGCCGACCTTCTTAGCCGGGCGGCCATTGCATAAAACGCCCCCCGAGTATATGCAGATGTATATGAAAAACCGTCTGTCCCGACTCCGGGTTACAGTTCACGACAAGCCTGAAACCTCTTTCCGCAATCCCTTTATCCTGCGCGATCCTGTTGGCCACTTGGAAGAGACGGCCTATAAGCGCATTATCTTCATCCGTAAGCTCAAGACTTGTTGAGATGTGCTTTTTCGGAACGACAAGGGCATGTACAGGCGCCTGCGGGTTAATGTCTTCGAATGCTACAGTAAGGTCGTCTTCATAGATAATCCTGGCCTGCCTTCTTTTCTCTGCAATTTCGCAGAAGATGCACCCCACTGAAATTTCACCTCCATCTTTGAAGCTTTTTCCTATTTATCGATCTACGGGAAGGAATTATCTTCCCTGCATCCGCGACTGCTGATTAATTTGTAAATGCCTTAGACTATGTGAACAGGCGGATTTTACAATCCTTCGCATATTTCAGAAAATCCTCGGCTTCCTGCATCGTTACACCCCATGTGGCAATGGCCGACATCCCGGTATCGCTCCCGACTCTTTAGCATCTCTTTTGTCCCATTATATCAAATTTTTTGATCGTAAAACGGAGATTTGATTATAATTTTGGTTATAATATGTACAGAACTATTTGCGACCGGATTATTTTAAAGGGGGATTCATATAATGACAGACCTGAAATCTGAAACACCTGCGGAAATTCTCGACGTCCAGGGAAGGTCCTGTCCTTACCCCATTATCCTGATAAAAAAGCAGATGGAGAAGTTGCCGGCGGGATCTATATTACAAATACTCTGCGATTCACAGGTAACCGTCGAAGAAGTCATCCCGCATTATTGCAAGAGGCGCGGTTATGAATTTAAATCAACCAAGATTGAGGAGGGGTATTGGGAATGCTACATCAGGAAAACATAGTTACCTCCTCTTCCTCAGATCTCTTATAATCCATAGAAGAAAGCCTGCTGCCAGAACTCCTATTGCGACATATATGTTGTACTTTTTTATATCGCCGAGGATATTCTTGAGTGCTGCGCCGAAAAAGTAGCCCCCCGAAGTACATATAGTCGCCCATATGAGGCAGCTAATCAACTGAAGGGTGAAATATTTTGCCGTACCCATCCGCGAAAGGCCAAGTACCGCTGCACTCAAAAGCCTGAAGCCGTAAAGCCATTGGCTGATGAAGAGAGACGCTGTGCCGTACTTCGCAACTAAAGCCTCAAGTTTCAGCAGGTTAACTTTTACAAATCTCTGTACAAGTTTCAGGAATGTCTCCCTTTTATAGGTGGCAATAAGGAAAAATGTTCCGTGACCTACATATGATGCGGTAGATGCGACCAGCACTATCATAACCGCATCGAGATAGCCGTGGAAAGCGAGAAATCCCGCGGCAATCAAGACGCTTTCGCCCTCAAAAAAAGTAAGAATAAATATAGCTATATAGCCGTATTTTGAAATGAACTCTTCCAGAAAGTCCTCTCAACTATTTTTTTTGGATTAGGCCATAAAAAAGGGGATGCTGGGAAATCCAGCATCCCCTTTGTCTTTTTTTTATAACATTACGTTACATCGTTTCCGGCAATTACTGTTCCTTCAATGTTACTGCGCCGCTTGAACAGACACTGACGCACGTCTCGCAACCCTCGCACGAGTCCGCCTGATAAGGGTCTGCCTTGCCGTCCTTTATCTGAAAAACGCCAACCGGACAGTTGTTGACACATTCTTCACAGCCTTCGCACTTGTCCCTGTCCACTGAAACACTATATGTACCCACTCACTTCACCTCCTTAATGTAATTAACCATCCGGTTTTTTAATGTAAAATTTTTTCTTTTAAAAAATCTACTGTCCGACTTTATGTTTTTATGATACGTTCCTTTCTATTCGGCTTTAATCTGCCTTTCGCCGTATTTGTCAAAAACAACTTCCTCTTTTACCGAGATAGCTATTTTGTAGAGAACCGTCAGAACCAGGAAGCCGATGGCCCAAACCGCAACCGTAATAATCGTTTCCGGCAGTGTAGGCCAATATTCGGTAATCTTTTCAAACGGATTCGGCACGAACCCGCCTACAACAAGGCCGAATCCCTTATCGATCCATAACGAAAAGAACGTTGCTATACATGCAATCGCCAGCAAACTTTCGTTCTTCCTTATCTGCGGGAAAACCAGCATAAATACCGCCACCGCTGCGAGGATGCTCGACACCCACATGATAGGCACAAGCTGGCTGTGGCCGTGCAATCCTGTGTAAAGATAAACAAAAGAGTGCATATGTCCGGGTATCTGGCTGTAGAATGCAGTGAAAAATTCAAGTCCGAGGAAGAATACGTTGAGAAGCATACAATAGGTGACAATCTTTCCCAAAGACTGGATTGCTTCTTTCCCGGGATCGAACTTAGTATATTTCCTCACAATCAGCGCAAGGAGGATGAGCAAAGCCGGACCGCCGGCAAATGCGGATGCCAGGAATCGGGCAGCCATGATGGCCGACAGCCAGAAATGTCTCCCCGGCAATCCTGCGTACAGAAATGCCGTAACCGTATGGATCGACGGAGCCCAGGCGATCGAAAGGTATATCAGCGGCTTCACCCATTTCGGCGGACCCACTTCTTTCCTCTCCGCTCCCAGGACAGTCCAGCCGATCAGCAGATTCAGGAGGAGGTAACCGCTGAGAACGGCCATATCAAAAAACATAACAGAGTTCGGTGTCGGGTGAAGTATGACATTCAGGACACGCAGAGGCTGGCCCATATCCACAAAGATAAATAACATGCACATTACAACAGCGGCTATGGCGAGGAATTCGCCGAGGATTGTGAGCCTGCCGAATTTCTTGTAGTTATGCAGATAATAAGGCAGAACGACCATAACACCCGATGCTGCAACACCGACGAGGAAGGTAAACTGACCTATATACAGACCCCACGAAACATCCCTGCTCATGCCTGTCACTCCCAAGCCATTCTGGAATTGATAAATATACGCAATGAACCCCGCACCTATTAACGAGAGCAGGAAGAATATCCATGCCCAGTATCTCCGACCACCATATATCGCGTTTTCAAGCATTATGACCTCCTAAAATATGTAGTAAACACTGGGCCTTGTTCCGAGCTCAGGTTTACGTCTGAAGCTGTAACGTGAGCCGAGAACCTTCCTGACCTCAGAATTCGGGTCTTCAATATCCCCGAAGATTAACGCACCACTGGATGCCTCAACGCAGGCCGGCATCTGTCCTTTGGCAAGCCTCTCATAGCAAAAAGTGCACTTTTCAACAACACCTTTTGTCCTCGTCGGGAATTCCGGGTTTTCCTTTTCGGGATCGAGAAACGGTCTTGGATTTTTGTAATTAAAACTTCTTGCTCCATACGGACATGCAGCCATGCAGAACCTGCATCCGATGCAGCGATGCATGTCCATCATGACAATCCCGTCGCTCTTTCTCTTGAAAGTGGCTTTAGTAGGACACACCCTTACACATGGCGGATTGTCGCAATGATTGCAAAGTATGAGAAACGGCAGTTCCTTTATCTCTTCCGCGAGATATTCATCTTCAGTGCCCGGGAACGCATGCTCATAAGTCTCTTCCCATATCCATTTCACTTCATGTTTCAGGTTGTCGGTAACATTCGGAACATTATGGGCATGGTGGCATGCGTCAATACATCTCTGGTAGTCTTCAGCAGTTTTGAACTTGCTCATATCAACGACCATCGCCCATCTCTTTGCTTTCAAGGCCTCGGGATTCGGCATTATCTGTGATGCCTCGACACGACTCCTCAGACCATGAACTGCTGATGCGCCTCCCATGCCTAATATCGTTGAAATTCCGGCTAGCTTTAAAAATTCTCTTCTGTCTATACTCATGATTCCTTCTCCTTCGGGGCGATATGGCAATCCCAGCAGTAAGGTGCTACTGCCGCGTAATTGTGACATTCATCACAGAATTTTTTCTTGTTTGAATGACACTTCATACAGGTGTTCTGAAGACTCATCGTAAAATGTTTCCCCTCGGTATTCAAATAGGTCCCCTGGCCGTCGCGGACAACCCAGTCCCTCCATTCATTCAGCAATTTCATATGCTCTCTCTTCATATATGCCTTGGATTCCACGCATTTCCTCTCATTTTCCGGCAACTTGAGAATTTCAGGCGTATCGACTTTAGGATCGGGTTTGGCAGTAGCCTTCCCCCCGCTATAAACAAAGGGAAACATTACCAATCCGGCAAAGATAAGAAGGCCGATGATTATTTTTCCTGCATTATACATTCTCTTCACCCTCCATTCCAGGGAGCGGCTCACCGCGCATATTAGTCGTCCTCTTCTTCTCCCCTTTACAAACCAAAGCATTTGCCACCATTTCATGAACACCTGTAACCCGTACACCGGGGACCCAGTAATCCATCAGCGGCGGAAGGGCCGCCCTGTCGATGGCACAAATGCAGGCCAGCATATTTACTCCGTATTTTTGCGCCACATGTTTTACTGCATTTGCTCGCGGGAATCCGCCCCTAAGTCTGTTTTCCATATTTTCCGAAGCATTCAACCCGGAACCGCTTCCACAGCAGAAGGTCTGTTCCCTGATAGTCTGCGGAGGCATTTCGATGAAATTACTGCATACATTATTGATAATATATCTCGGCTCTTCCAGCAATCCCATGCCTCTTGCGGTGTTGCACGAGTCATGGTAAGTCACAACCAGGTCATCATTTCTGCTTTTGTCGAGATTAAGCTTGCCGTGATTGATCAGGTCTGCGGTGAATTCGCAGATATGCACTGTTTTATTGGACTTTGTATTTTCAAATTTCGTCCCTGTTATGGGAGAAACAGGCTCTTCAAGAAAATCCACATGTCCATACCACGTATTGTGATACTGGTGCCATACCCTCCACATGTGGCCGCATTCTCCTCCCATTATCCACTTTACCTTCAGTCTTTTGGCTTCCTCGTATATTTTATTGTGCAGTCTCTTGGCCATCTCATTTGACGTAAAGAATCCGAAGTCTCCGCCCTCCGACGCAAAGGTGCTCCACGTGTAATCAAGCCCAAGCTCATGGAAGAGAAGGAGTTCTCCCATGCAGGTAAAAGTCCCGGGGTCCGCAAACATGCTCCCGGAAGGTATCACAAAGAGGATCTCGGCTCCTTTGCGGTTGAAGGTCGGGGTTACCCTGATGCCTGTTACGGTTTCGATATCGTCACAGAACATATTGAAGGCGTCTATTATGGTATGGGGCTGCAGTCCAAGATGGTTGCCTGTCAACCAGCAATTCGCAACAGGTCCGGCGATCCAGTCGATATTCAGTCCCAGCAGATTAAGAAGTTCCCGCGCCAGTATCGTAATTTCAGCAGTATCGATACCGTACGGGCAGAAAAGCGAGCAACGGCGGCACTCAGTGCACTGATAAGCATAATACCAGATATCCTTCAGTACATTAACATCGAGCTCTCTTGCGCCTGCAATCTTTCCCATGATCTTGCCCGAGGCAGTACAGTATTTTCTATATACCGATCTCAGAAGCTCAGCCCTGAGAACAGGCATATTCTTGGGGTCGCCTCCACCGATAAAAAAGTGACATTTATCGGCGCATGCTCCGCACCGGACACAGATATCCAGGAAAAGACGGAAAGACCGGTATTTGCTGACCCGCTCCCGTAAGCCCTCAATGAATATCTCCTGCCAGTTCGGAGGAAGTTTCCAGTCCTCATCCTTAACCGACCATTGCCTTGGATTAGGGAAGCTGACGGTTTCGAGTGACTTCGCTTTGCAACCGTAAGGGAAGATGCCGGGTTTGAAGACGGTCGGGGTCTCCATCCACTCCGTTTTGGGAGGCTTGTAATCAATCTTTGCAAGTTCTTCTGGTTTTGGATTTGCCATAATTACTCCTTTTCTACCGGTAATCCAGCCGCTTTCATTTTTTCTCTAAAATCATCTTCATATTCTGCGTAGGTATGGACTTTGACGGGGTAGTTCCATGGGTTTACATGCATTACCTCCCGGTTATTATTTGCAAGATTCCTCGTAGGACTGAGGAATACGCCCGCCATATGCATCAGTTTGCTGAGCGGAAAATAAGCAAAGAGAGCGCTGACAAGGAAAAGATGTATGTAGAAAATAGTGCCTATTCCCTGGGAAACGACCGGGCTGAAGGTCACCAGCCCCATGGTCAGCTCCTTTATTCCGACAACGTCTGTCTTATAGAAATAACGCATCAAGACACCGGATGCACCTATAGCCCCAATGAGGAAAAGCGGAAAATAGTCGGCGGCAAGAGAGATATAACGCATCTGGGGGATTACAACCCTTCTCAGGAAGAGAAAAGTTACCGCACCCAAAAAGATGAGGTCGGTCAGATATAACACCGGCGCGCCCACCTGGAAAAATCCGTCAAGCGATTCCAGGAGATGTATCGGTCCGGGCACCGGTTCAAAGAAAAGCCTGAGATGTCTTAATAGGATGATAAGGAAAGTATAATGGAACGCCAGCCCTGCCATCCAGAGCCATTTGGTCGATCCGTATGAAAGCTTCGGACCATCTCTTAATTCAGTCCTTGTGTTCCTGAACAGCGAACGGAAGAGGAGCACCTCGAACGCCATCCTCAGGATGACGCCGAGCGAGGAAGAGGGATTATCGATCTTATTCTGCCTGATCCACGGCAGAGATTTTTCCTGTCCGGCTGTCGTGGGTATTCTGAACGGGACCGGAGCGCGTCCCCACTGCAAAACGCGGTAGATGAGCCCTATAAGAAAGGCAAAAAAAGCAGCATAGGGAATGACGACACCAAATAGATAATGGAGACCGGCTGCCTGCACACCAATGAAGACAATCACAACAAGAGCTGTTACTGCGAAGAATGAAAATATAATTCCCATATTCTTACCCCTTTATACTTTGAGTTAATACGGTTTCTGCTGTGGAATCCGGCTCCTCCTGTATCTCATGAACGACATCGGCCATCTTCAGCAGTCTGGACGTCATGGTTTTTATTTCATTGACCCTGATATCAAAGATCCTTTCCCTGCATTTCATGTAGATGTCGAAACAGAGGAGAGCAAGAGCGTCCATCTGGTTTTCAAAAGACCTCATTTCAGCAGAGAGCCTCTTTTTGACGACTTCGCCCTCAAGCTCCTCTCTGACGACATTTCTCAAAAGGTAAATGAACGAGACCGCTTTCGAGGGAGAAAATCCCTGGACAGCCTTGATTTTTATAATGTCGTTGAGGTAGGGATAAACTTTTTCTGAACCGGCGTCATGAAGAATCTCTTCATATAACTCTGTTATGCTATGGAAGATTGTATTGCCGACGGGATTACGGAAAGCGTCTTTCTGTTTTTTGAAGAAATCTGCAGCGTCAGGCGGATAGTTTTCCAGGATTGCATTAAACCATTTTTTCCGGATGACCGACTTTTTTTCTACGAGAAGAGCCTTAAAATTCATACCCGGTATTCACTTCTCCTTTTGCCCTGAAAGAAGGCAACCTTGTTTGATAGAACTACAAATAAGGTAATCTGTCACCGTCCCTGCCTTTGCAACTCAAAGTGTGAAAGGAAGAGCAAGAAGTAAGGAAGCAAAAACTTCCGACTTCTTGCTCTTCCTTGTCTATCAGAGATTATACGCAGCCGGTCGGTTTTGGAAGTCCGGCATATCTGCATGCCTGCTTTGCCGGTCCGCCCGGAAATAGTTCATATAAATATTTGGTATTCCCTTTTTCAGGCCCCATAACCTTGCCGATTTCCTTAACGAGAATCTTGATCATCGGCGCTATCTGGAACTTGATGAAGTACTCCCTGAGGAATTTTATAATCTCCCAGTGCTCTGCCCCGAGGGTAATACCATCCTGGGCTGCCAAAAGAGGAGCCATTTGTTCCTTCCATGCCTGCCAGTCTACAAGATAACCATCCTCATCGACCTCATACTGCTGTCCTTCAAATTCGATAAACGGCATTTTCCCTTCCTCCTTTTTCTGCGTGGATTTATTTTATTTTGATAGAAGTCCTCTCCCATCAATTCAAGCCAACGTATAGTACCACACAAATCCATCCCGTTTCAACATTTTTTCGAGTGTTTCGAGAAAGATTTGTAATGAACGGGTTATACAAAGTAATACAAAGACACAAGTATGGTCAAATAAAAAAATTTAATTAAAAGATAAGTTTTCTTTCTTTATAGGCCGATGCCGCCCTGATTATGCCGGTTGCCCATTGTCCGGTTCCAAGTGCGTGCAAATGGGTATACGTTGCAAGGACATTTTTATAGCATAATCCGTCCTTCTCCCGCTTGATTCCTTCTCCCTTATGCATCCTGAAAGCAAAATAAACACCTTCCTTTGCTTTCATCTCCGCTACATATGAGTAATGGAATTCATGCCCGCGAAGAATTTCTCCGATAGCGAGATACGGATTTGTCGCTTCGACCTCTGTGATAGTATAACCGTGGCCCTGCGGTTTTTTGCTCACTCCGATGACAGCCGGGAATACTCCCACCATAGGATATGCCTTCCCACCCCAGGTTAACTTTTCACAGAGATACATTAACCCGCCGCATTCAGCATATATCGGCAGACCTTGTTCCGCCGCATCCTTGATTGATTGCCTTAAGCCATGGTTAGCAGACAGGGCAGGTGCGTGAGTTTCCGGGAAGCCTCCGCCGATGTAGAGTGCATCCAGGGAGTCCGGGAGGTTGTCGGCCAGGGCGCTGAACTCTATTAATTCAGCACCCGCCCTTTTCAGGGCGTCGATATTTTCCGGATAATAGAACTGGAAGGCCGAATCACGTATGACGCCGATACTCACACGTGTCTCAGTGCTTTCAGGGTATTCTTCAGGTATACTCTCCAATAAAGGAGCATGAAGTGCAATCTGCCTTAACTGTTCTGTATTTAAATATTTGGCGATTACCTCCGCAGCCTTGTCGATTGCGTCTTCAGCCCCGGGATGTTCCTGGTGAGGCAAAAGACCGAGATGTCTTCCGGGGAAGGCAATATTTTCCAGTCTCGGGATGGCGCCGATGACAGGCAGATTGCAATATTTTTCAATACTTTCCCGGATAACCGATTCATGGCGGAGGCCGGCCAATCTATTGAGGACAACGCCTTTTACAGGCACCTTGGGATCAAGCATCTGACAACCAAGAATCATCGCAGCCAAGGTACGGGTAACCTTTGTACAGTCAACAACAATGACGACCGGAGTCCGGAGTATTTTTGCTATCTCGGCAGTGCTCACGCTTCCTTCCGGGTCCATCCCGTCGTAAAGGCCCCGATTGCCCTCTATCAGCGCTATGTCTGCATCTCTTGTGTTCAGACTGAATGAAGAAAGAATCTGATCCCTGTTCATCAGAAAGAGGTCGACATTGTAACAGGTATGATCTGCACCCTTCCCTAACCATCCCATATCGATATAGTCGGGACCCTTTTTGAATGGTATAACCCTGTATCCCCGTCTCTGCCACAGCCGGCATAACCCTACGCTTATAGCTGTTTTCCCAGCATCGCCTCCAAGGCCTGCAATAGTAAGCCTCGGACAGCTGATCATCTTTTGGGTCCCGGGATTTCGAATGAAGCGCAGGAACCGCTGCCGCAGCTTTTTACCACACTTCCGGCCTTGCCGCCGGCCGATTTGGCCAGATTCATCGTACTGAATATTTTTTCAACTTCGGGAAAACCGCATTTCGGACATTTCATCTCCAATCCTTCATTTTCTTTTTTCAGTTTTAAAAGCTCAAAGACATGTCCGCATTCAAGGCATTTGAATTCGTATATAGGCATAAACTCCTCCTTCCTAAAAACACCGGAATGCATAACTACCGGATTCTTAATACTAACATAGCATAAAAAAGATAGGCTACATGAAAACCCGCAAATAAGGCTATAATAAAGAAAAACCTTACCAAGGAGAAACGATGCAAGCTTCACCTGAAGAACCCCGCTGCCCCTTCTGCTGTCACGAGATCGAGCAGCCGAAGGAATTACATTCGAGGAAAATAGTCGAATTCCCTCTCGGTGTCTGCGGACATTGTGGAACCGTCTATGTATATGACGCAACAGGCCATAATATGGGATCTGCCTTTATCGAGGCGTTGTTGTTCGCCTGCAATGATGATGACTCCCTGGCTTTTTCTCTGTCCTATGGAGATGATTATGCGGATTCCGTTGTCGGCAATTACGACATCATCAGCCATACGATTACCCCTGAAAAAGTTTATAACGACCGGTACGTGAGGGGGGCGCTCATTTTCGTCAGACTTTTTGATCAGTTTAAGGAAGTGACCGGAGAGAAGGTGAAAGAAAAATCAAAAAACATGCTTCCTGTTACCAAAACGAAGCTGCGGTCGGAAAAATTTTCCAGGGAGATAGTACGCCGGTATGTGCTTGAAAACAGACGTGAAGAACTCATTTCCCTGGCAGGAGAGGATACGAGGGTATTGAACGAATTGCAGCGAATGCTCTATACCCCTGACGAAACTTTGCGCTGGCGAATCATCGATATGCTGGGACGGGTAAGCAGGACAGTCAGTGAAAGACGGCCTGATCTTGTCGGTAAATTATTATCAAATTTACTGCAGAGTGCAGCGTCACCCGCCACATCAGCGTGGGGAGCACTTGAAGCAACCGGTGCAATAATAAGTGCAACCCCTGATTTGTTTGGCGAATTCAGCCCGGTTTTACTCGGTTTTCTGCAGCAGAAAAATTTACTGAAGGAAGTAACATGGGCGATAGGAAGGGTTGCTGCGTCTGAACCGAAATTGGTCAAGTATGCCTTCAAAACCCTTCGCTCTTTTCTTAAGGAGCAGGACCCTGTATTGCGGGGGTATGCTGCCTGGGCATTGGGTAATTTGGGATATGATGAGGTGACGCGGGAATTAAAAGATCTCCTTTCAGACGCTGAGAAGCTTTTGATATTCAGGGATTCTGCGTTGGAAGAAACAACAGTTGCAGAGCTCTCGAAAGAGGCAATAGGAAAACTCCGCAAATCCTCATAATGCGTACACCGCCCATACAATATCTTGTTTCTTCCCCTTACGGCGATGTTCCGGTAGCTCCGGATAAGTTGGACTTGCCGCTGGAATATGATCCGCTTGGAACACCCTATAGAGTCTATTTCCAATCTGTCAAGAACCTGGTTGAGCGTAATAAATTCAAAGTAATTACAAAAGCAGTAAGCCGAACATTGGGGAGAGAAGTTCATTTGTATGAAATCAGTAAAATTATTATTCGTGCGGAAAAACATGGAGCCCTGTACCATCCAGCGAGCATTGAATTGATTCTCGAAAACCGTAATGTAAAATTCGGGCTGAACGTCGCTGTCTCGGAAGCAGGCAGGACCTGGTTGAAGAAAGAGTTCTCAGTAATACGAAACATCAATAAAAAATGCAGACTGTCTTATCTTCCTCAAGTCTATTTTTTCGATGAACAGGACGGCCTGGCGTTCCTTCTGGAAGAGTGGTTTGAAGGGTATCACGAGTTTCATCTTTCCAGGACGGAAAGCGGGGGACAATCGATTCAGCTATGGGAGTTCGGCAGGGGATATAAGTATCTTTCTTCTGAACAGAGTTCCGAAATCTACAGGCAGGCATCAAGGATACTCACCCTTTATTATGATGTGAATAATTTTTCCCAGATATATCCCTGGCACCATGCAGCAGGAGACTTTATCGCAAAAACAGGAGATAACGGGATTGACGTGCGCCTCACAACAGCGAGGCAGTACGACCCGTATATGGTATTTCAGGAAAAGAAGCGGATAAATCCTGTCATTGCCCTGTTCTATTTTTTTCTGAATCTCACTGTCAGGATGCGTCTGGATAAGCTGGACGGCGTGGGTGATACCGTATGGGCTGAGGACTTCTGTCTTGAGGCATCCGTAAGAGGGTTTCTTGACGGACTGAGATCAAGGGAAGAATTGAAAAATCATTTCAGTTCTGAAATGGAGTTTTTCGATATACTCAAATCATTCGGCATCGAAGATTTAAAGACAGCTTATGAACCTTTAATCGGCCTTTACAATGGGACAGGAGATTATCCGGTAATTACCGCAAATCTGGACAGGCATGTGAAGGCATTATTCGCTACTCTCCGAAATTTCCCTTCATAATCTCTTCAAAGGGCATCCTTATGACCCTTGCAAGGGGCAACATGAGACCTGCCTTTGCAGCGGGGTTCAAATAACCCGCACCGGTTAAAAGCTCAGTCGAGAGTCTGACAAGCGTCTGGTAGATATTATCGAGTTTTACTGCCGGGTAAGAAGCCTTCTCCTCGAAATTTGAAAGACCGCAAACATAGGACACTTCTTTGTTCTCCTTTTTCAGGGTATAAGGCACTCCGTAAACACGGCAGATGACAGGCCGGTTTTCGTAGAGAACGCATTCCTCGGAATCCTGAAGCAGAGGACACCTCACCCTCTGTTTCCCTAAACCAAAGACCTTCATCTTCGGATCATCCTCAAAAACCTTCAATTTGTCCTTTGCCTTCAGCATCTCGGCTTCTGCCTTTTCAGCCCTGCGGAGGACGTCTCTCCTCGCTTTTCTCTCAAGGCGGTTAAAATGATGATTGATATAAGCCGCCTCTATGGGGAAGACACCGAAAATGGCATGGCAGCAATCACAGCAACGGACCCTGCATTTCACGCTCGCAGGATATTTTTCCTGGATAGACTTGAAAAGAAGGTCAGCCTTTCGGGCGATAGTTGTATATTCTGAAAAAAGATTCTCGTTCATCGGTAATGTCTATTTATTGGCTTTCCGGGGGGTTCTCTTCTTCGTACCGGCTGCAGTCTTCTTCTTAATCTTGGTGCGGTAATTTTCGAGGAGATTCAAAAATTCAGGATGTACTTCAAAACCCAACTCAACCGCCCTGTCACAATTCCGCACCGCCTCATCAAACTCACCTTTTATATAATAGGCATTCGCGAGGTTATTGTAGCCTAATGAAAAATCGGGCGCTAATTCCAGCATCTTCTTGTTAACATCGATGCTCTTTTCTATATCTCCCTTCTGCAGGTAGGCATTCGCAAGATTACACATGGCCTGGACAATCTCAGGATTTAACTCCAGTGACTTTTCCAGTGCGTCGATTGCCTCGTCCGTCTTTCCCATCTGAAGATAGGCAAACCCGAGATTTGCATATCCCCTTGCGTATCTCGGCTCTAATTCGACAGCTCTCAAATTCGCCTTTACTACCTTTCCAAGATCGCCGTCCTTGAAGTAGATATAACCAAGATTGACAAAGGCTTCAAACATCCTCACGCCCTGAACGATTGACTCTTCAAATGCATCAATGGCTTCATCGAACTTCCCCTGTTGCATCAGTGCAACCCCCAGGTTATAAAGGGATGCAGCACAATCCGGTTTTTGTATCAATCGCAACTTTTGCTCGTTAATAAAATTTTCTATGTCTTTTGGATCTTCCATAAGTTTTTATTGTAACATTTACATTGTACGAGGGTAAAGGCCGGCTGGCATTTCTGATCAACCCTGAACACCAATCCGAAAACTGACCTTCCGGTTATTGAATAAATAAATTTGTCCTGCGAGATAATAAAAGATTGTAATGGTGGCCGGCTCTGCCGGCCACCTTTCATTCACTTAGTTTCTGTGATCAGCTTTTCAGGGGAAAAAGACGTTTATGCTCCGCCTTCGTCACCTGATTTTTCAACAGATATGCCTCTTCCCTTGAGTCCGTACATGGTAGAGCTGCCGGTTGACAATAATTCCAATACCTCTTCTCTTACCATCTCGGAGGCTATGTTCTTGATCTCTGATGCACCGGCGTCAGGAATAGTCTTCTTCACACCGATCATCATATCTTTGAAATAGAATTTGGTCTTTGCGCCTTTTGAGGCATAATCTATGATCGCCTGTCTAATGTCTTCTGGTCTTCCCATAGTCTTTCTTTCACTCCTTATTAATTCTTAAATACCGCCAACAGCCTTGGATACCGCCCAGGCATGGTCGGTAAACTTAAACTGAGTTGACGTCCTGTAAGTATCAACGGCAAGGCGATAATCATCAAGGCTCTTCTCTGTAAACGGAATACCCGTTTTCTCAAAGAATTTTTCCCAGCCGATACGCGCAGCCCAGTCGCCTATTCTCTCATACTTATTCGCATTCTTTGACCAGACTTCAACAATATTCTTAACAACATTGGTCACCTCGGGCCAGCGTGGCCTGTTGTTCGGCAACCACGGGATAATTACCTTGGAGAATTTAGGCATGCTTATACGGTTTGAAATCTTACCGCCGAGCAGAATAGCTATACCATCACCCTCAGCGTCTGCCAATGGCAAGCCCATACACATGGTGTAGCAGTTTCCGCAGTACATGCATTTTTCCTGATTGACTGTTACGCTCTTTTTCCCGTCCGCTGTTGTCACCGGCTTAATAGCATACAATGGGCAGGCTGCAACGACCAGCGGTATCTCACAGGCCTTCCCGATGGCATCGTCATCGATTGCAGGGGGCTTGCGGTGATAGCCGAGAAGTGCGATATCAGAGCAATGCACGGCACCGCACATGTTAAGGCAGCATGCCAGGGCTATTCTCAGCTTAGCCGGCAATCTCATATTTTTGAACTCATCAAACAACACATCTGCGGTTGCTTTTACCGGACCGGAGGCATCGGTCGCGGGCGTATGACAGTGCACCCATCCCTGGGTATGGACAATATTGGACATACACATTCCTGTACCGCCTGTCGGGAACTTAAATGAGCCTGCTACATGTTTTCTGCTGTCGAGTTCTTTCTTGAGAGCCTTTGCCTTTGCCTCATCATCCAATATGAACTCGATGTTATTCCTTGTTGTGAACCTTAAATAACCATTACAATGTTTATCCGCAATGTCGCAGATTTCACGGATGTGTTCGACTGACATGAGTCGCGGTGCAGCTGCTCTCACTGTAAAAGCCTTTTCACCCGTCTCGGAAACATGCACCAGAAGGCCTGGCTCCAGTATCCTGTGGGAAATCCATTTCCCATAATTCCTCCTGATGACAGGCGGGAGCATCTGGCCGAAATAGTTGGGCCCAATATCAGTTATCCTGCCTTCCTGAGGCTTTTGGGGATTAAAATAACCAAGTTTGCCTTTCGACATAACATATCCTCCTTTATATTATTTTGGATGTCTGGTTCTGTAATCGTTAATGTCCCTCTTCCATCCACCGGGGACCTCAGCTTCCTTGAAGAAGACGTAAGGATTGGAACGGGGTTCTTTAACCATTTGCGGCATAGGCGGAATCCCGAGCACCTCTATGAATGTCTTCAAACTCATACGCTGGATCGTTTCACCTAAGCGCTCACGGTTTTTGCCTTCTTCAATCCACCAGTCAAAAACCTTTCCAACAAGAGCTTTTTGGCTGTCATAAGGCTTGTTCACATACATAAATGGTATGGTCATTGTTGCCATCTGGGCACCTTCAAGGATTGGCGCTTTTGCGCCGAAAAGGATACTCACACCCTGGTCTTTGCCTACTCTTAACGCCTCGGGCATGGCATCTATGCAATGCATGCAGCGATTACATTCCGCGTTATTGATGCTCAGTTTACTCCCATCCCACCGCATGCATTGGGTAGGGCAGAGGTCAATGATTTCCTTCTGTATGTCGAATTTACCCCAGTCCCTTCCTGCAAATCCCCCTCCGTCAGGCGGGATTTCGCCGGCAACATATGCCTTTACCGCATCCTGATTGATACGGATGTCATCTTTCCATGTGCCTATATAAGACATATCAGAGCGGGCGATTGATGCCACGCATCCATTCGGACACCCGTCAAATTTAAATTTGAATTTATACGGGAAGGCCGGCCTGTGCAATTCATCCTGGTACTGCATGGTCATCTCATAACACATGTCCATTGTATCGTAACATGCGAACTCGCACCTTGCCTTACCGACACAATCAGAAGGTGTGCGGAGGTTCCCGCCTGAACCGCCTATGTCAACACCAAGGTCATGGGTCAGATCAAAGAATATAGGTTCCAACTGGTCTGAGAATGAACCCAGAATAACAAGGTCACCGGTAGAACCATGGAGGTTAGTCAATCCGCTTCCGCGGTATTCTGCGATATCACAGAAACCTCTCAGCCAATCGGTATTATAAAACTTCGCGCTGGGCTGATTAACACGGATAGTATGGAAATGCGCAATATTCGGGAATGTTTTCTGCTGGTCGCAATAACGTCCGACTATACCGCCACCATAACCTAAAACACCAACGATACCGCCGTGTTTCCAGTGGGTTTCACCCTCTTTATATGAAAGCTCCACGACTCCCAACAGATCATCGCAAATCTCAGCAGGTATCATGAGATTGTCCTGTCCCAACTTATGTCTGTGCAGGGCCTCTCTTTTTATATCGCTCACAAAACTGGGCCAGGGACCTTTCTCCAATTCGTCCAACATTGCAGTATCATGCTTTGGCTTGTAATTCTTCAGCTCATCTTCTGTATAGTTCTTCAATTGATCATCGGTAAAAATCCTGATATCCTGGTATTTTCTATGCTCTTTTTCTTCTTTATCCCATAGCTTCTCTTGTCCTGGGACTCCCATAGCTTACCTCCTTCTGGTGAGTTTTTAATTAAGATGCGGAAAAACGAACGAGAAAACGCAGTCTTACTCTTCACCCCCTTCCTCATAAAAGATATTTACTAATCTGGACAAAAATATGCCTTCTTGTTTTTTGAAATCGCAAGAAAAGTGTTTAATGATAATCAACTTACTGCCTTTTGTCAAGTAAGGATTATTTATGTAAAGATTAGAGGAACTGATTTTTTTTAAAAACTCCATTTTAGCAGTTGATTCATATATTTCTGGCGATATCTCTTAAAGATTTCATCCGCATTTCAGGAAGTCCTCGCTCAGAACATTTTTTCTATCTTGACGACAGCTTCTTCCGCCCATTCACCCAATGATTTTCTTAGAAAATCGCCTTTAATATAAATCACAACGATATCAGTAAGCAAGCGCAACTCTTCGAGGAAAGGTATGGCCGGCCTGAAACCTGTTTCACCCATGGCCCAGGATGCAAGCCCCAGGGTTTCGATATCATCAGCATGGAAAGTCTCCAGCACTTTATCTTCAAAAAAATACACTGAATCAGTGACTTGCCTGCCCAACCGGCCGATACCCCACAGACAGCCTTTCATGAGAGGCGGTTCTTCGATACAGTGAGCGATCATCATGCTGCCGTAAGGATCAATGAGTTCAGGGATATTCACGATAATTTCAGCAATTGTTTGCGGCGAACTCCAGCCGATCCCACCGGATTCATCGCTAATCGACCAGAAAAGGGTTCTTATATATATTCTTACGTTCTCTTCCTTCCCCAGCTTCCACCAGTGCTTCATCAGTTGCGCGGCAGCTTCAATAGAAGCCCATCGAAGCTGTTCATCGAGGTCATAGAGGCGAAAACGAATTTCCTGCCAGTTGCGCCTGTCTTTTTCGCACATTTCCACAAGAGTATCGAAATCTCTTCGTCTAAGAAGGTCTTCTACAAGTCGTTTTTCTGTTTCATGCATCTTCTGTTCTAACTGTGGCCTCCGGCTGCGCGTGTACAAGTTATTTTTATTTACATTCCCCCTAGTATAAGTGCTATACTTTTTGAGTTCAAATTTCGTGAATTAATTATGCCCAAATCAAGAATAATTTCGTTTCTTCTCGTCCTGATTTTTATCCCGCTGCTCACTTATGCGGAGGAGATGCCTCTTATCAATTCCATAGTGATTAAGGGGCTCAAAAGGATTGACGAAACTGCAATAAAATCGAAGATTACGCAGAAGCCGGGCGAACCGATTTCACAGGAAAAAACAAACGAGGACATCAAAAATATCTTCAAAATGGGGTATTTTGATGATGTGCGGGCTGAGATTGAGCCGTTCGAAGGCGGGATAAAATTGATATATTTTGTGAGAGAAAAACCTACGATTGTTAGAATCGAGCTGCAGGGCAACGAAGAATTCGATAACGTCAAGCTCAGGGAAAAGCTCACTATTACAACCGGCGCAATCGCCGATGCGGTGCTGATCCAGGATAATGCAAATAAACTGAGAGCTTTTTATGAAGAAGAAGGATATTGGCTGTCGCGCATTGTGCCTGTGATTAACAACATAGGTCCGGATGACGTGGGGCTGACTTACCAGATCGAAGAAGGGCCGAGGATCAAGATAAAGAAAATCCTGACTGAAGGGAACAAGGCCCTTTCTTCAGGCAAGATAAAAGGGGTAATGGAAACCCGGGAGTGGTGGCTCTTCTCATTTGTTACCTCCTCGGGCTATTACAAAAAAGAGCGCATGGAATCTGATATAGAAAGAATAAGGGACCTCTATTTTAACAACGGGTATATTAAAGTCGCTGTCGGCGAACCCACGATAGAACTTGCTGAAAGCAAAAAAGAAATGGTGATTACAATTCCGATTTCCGAAGGCGACCGCTACGGAGTCTCATCAATCGGATTATCCGGCAATAAGGTATTCGGGGAAGAAGTGATTAAGCAGAGAATAAAGATGGCGCCGGGAGAACCTTTCAACAAGGCGACTCTGAGGAGGGATATCTTTTCTATCTCCGAACTGTACTCGGAAAACGGATACGCGCTGATTACCGTTACCCCCGACCTCATACCCGATGAAAATACAAAAACCGTGGAGGTATCGCTGAGAATTGATGAAGGCCAGAAGTATCGCATAGGCCGGATTGAAATCTCAGGCAATACAAAAACCAGGGATAAGGTCGTCAGAAGGGAGGTACGTCTGGATGAGGGCGACGTCTTCAATAGCGCCCTTATTAAGAGGAGTTACGAGAGGATCAATAATCTCAACTTTTTTGAGACGGTGGAATTGGTGCCGAAACCCCGTACCGGGGAAAGTCTGGTAGATATTGATATAAAGGTGAAAGAACGGCCCACGGGCTTCTTCAGCATAGGCGGCGGATACAGCTCGGTAGAGAAATTCATTGCGATGGTTGAGCTGACACAGGGCAATCTCTTCGGCAGAGGCCAGTTCATAAAGTTAAGGGGAGAATTCGGCGGAAGGACTACATATTACGACATGACGTTCAGGGACCCGTGGTTTCTGGACAAGCCTTTGTCGTTCTCTGCTAATGTATATAAGATAGACAAAGAATTTATCGACTATAGTAAAGAGGCGACCGGTTTCGGAGTCTCTATAGGTAAGAGACTCTCAGAATATGTCTGGACCGATATCGCTTACAACTTCGAAGACGCGAAAATATCCGACATCTCTGAAGATGCTTCAGACCTAATCAAAGACCAGGAGGGGTCGCAGACTACCAGCAGCATCACGCCATCAATCACAAGGGATTCGAGAGATAACTATCTTGATCCCTCAAGGGGGTCCAGGAATTCTCTCTATGTAACCTATGCCGGCCTGGGCGGGACAAACAATTTTTTTAAAGGTGGAATCGACTCCGCATGGTACTTCCCGATAGGAAGCACTACTGCGATGCTTAGAGGTCGGTTCGGTTATGCTGCGGGCGTCGGGGGAAAAGAACTCCCTCTCTACGAGAGGTTTTATGTCGGCGGCATCTATACTATTCGGGGGTTGGGGTATGGTGAAGCAGGACCAAGGGACGAAAAAACAGACGACCCGATAGGCGGCACCGAGGAATTGATTCTTAACGCAGAATACATTTTCCCACTTATCACTGACCTCAGGCTGAAAGGCGTAATTTTTTTCGACGCGGGCAATGCATATGACGATTTCGAAAATTTCGGGGAATTACGATATACTACCGGATTAGGGTTAAGATGGATATCTCCTGTCGGCCCCGTCAGGATCGAATGGGGATATAACCTTGACAGAAAGCCGGACGAACGCCAAAGCAGGTTTGAGTTCGCCTTCGGATCATTCTTTTAGAGTTCAGATTAAACAAGTTAGGAGGAAACATGAGACACATGCGATTCGGAAAGCGGTCGGTTATCTGCCTGTTTTTTATTTTTCTTCTAGTTACGCCGATCACAGTTTTTGCAGCCGATACGGCTAAGTTTGGAGCTATCGATGTTCAAAAGGTCCTGAATGAGTCAGAGGCCGGGAAAAAAGCAAAAACAGATCTCGAGGGTTTAATAAAATCAAAGCAGATTATTATCGACGAAAAGGGCAAATCTATAGAAAAACTGAAAGCGGACATCGAAAAACAGGCATCGGTGCTTTCTGCGGATGCAAGAAAAAATAAGGAAGAGGAGCTCGAAAAAGAGTTAAGGGAATACCAGCGGCTTGTCCAGGATTCACAGGCTGAGATCAAAAAGAAAGAAGCCGACTTGACGGAGACAATATTAAAAGACATACGGGACATGATCGACAAGATAGGGGAAGAAGAAGGTTATACCCTGATCATCGAAAAAGGCATGATCCTTTATTCCAGCAAGGGGATTGACATAACAGACCCGGTCCTGAAGAAATATGACGATTTAAGGACTAAATCCAGGAAATAGTGAATCTTAAAGAAATTGCATCCCTTCTAAACGGCGAAATCTTCGGTGATGAAAGTGTTGAAATCACAGGAGTATCCGGCATTAATGAGGCAAGAGAAGGCGATATAACCTTTATATCGGCAAAAAAATATGCAAAAGATCTGCCGGCCTGCAGGGCTTCCTGTATTATTGTTAGAGAGCCGATTGCTGATCTAACCGTGTCGCAACTGAAGGTGCCCAATCCTTACCTCGCCTTTGCAAGACTCCTCGGTCATTTTTATGTCACTCCTCCAAAACCGACAGGTATTAGCAAAGATGCGTTAGTGTCTGGTACGGCAAAAATAGCCGGTGGAGTGTCTGTCCATCCCTTCTGTTATATTTCGGATGGTGTTTCCATCGGTTCCGGAACAATTATATCTCCGTATGTATTTATAGGAGAGAATTCTACTATAGGGGAAGGATGTACAATTTATCCGCATGTTACCCTCAGGGAGGGCATAAGAATCGGCAACAGGGTCATTATCCACTCCGGCACGGTTATCGGCTCCGACGGGTTTGGATATGTCTTCGATGAAGGGAGATATTACAAGATTCCGCAGGTTGGCGGTGTTATTATCGGGGATGACGTAGAAATAGGTTCGAATGTTTCCGTCGACAGGGCAACGACCGGCAATACCGTCATAGGGAAAGGGACAAAGATCGACAACCTAACACAGATAGCTCACAATGTCAGGATCGGCGACAATACCATAGTCGTTGCACAAGTCGGCATAGGAGGCAGTACCGAGATAGGTAATTATGTTACTTTAGCCGGTCAGGTAGGTATTGCGGACCATACAAGGATCGATTCGGGAACAATGATAGGCGCACAATCCGGAGTTACGGGAAATGTGTCTAAAGGAGCGTATTCCGGGTCGCCCGCGATACCTCACCGGAATTGGCTCAGGGCGCAGGCTGTTTTCGCAAAGCTGCCTGAGATGCAGAAAAAATTAAGGGAACTTGAAGAAAAACTGAAGGAACTAGAAAGGAGGCATATTATATGATGGATATAAAAGAGATCCAAAAATTCTTGCCTCACAGATATCCATTTCTCCTGGTTGACAGGATTGTCCGGTTGGAGCCGGGAACAAAAGCCGTAGGGATCAAAAATGTTACCTACAATGAAGAATTTTTTCAGGGACATTTCCCCGGTGAACCCATCATGCCCGGGGTTCTGATCGTAGAGGCGCTTGCGCAGGTCGCAGGCGTACTTGCCTTCCAGTCAGGGAAGATCAAGGGCAGATCTGTTTATTTCATGAGTATAGAGAAGGCAAAGTTCAGAAGACCGGTTGTCCCTGGCGACCAATTGAGATTGGATGTTGCTGTTCTGCACAACAGAGGCAGCGTATGGAAATTCTCCGGAAATGCCTTCGTTGAAGATAAAATCGCTGCGGAAGCGGAATTTACCGCCATGGTAACGGAAAGAGAGATTTAATATTATGGAAAATCAAATACACCCTACCGCGATAATCTCCCCGCATGCGGAGATTGAGGGAGAAACGTCCATAGGTCCTTTCTGTATCATCAATGAGGGAGTTCGTTTAGGAAAAGGCTCAAAACTCATATCAAACGTAATTCTGGAGGGAGATACGGAAATAGGCGAGAATTGCGTAATATACCCCTTTACAAGTATCGGCCTGCCGCCTCAGGACCTGAAATACAAGGGAGAAAAAACAGGCCTCAGGATAGGGAATGACAATACTATCAGAGAATATACCACTATTCACAGGGCATCTGTCAGCGGAGACGGGATAACGGAAATCGGCGACAATAACTACCTCATGGCATACGTCCACATCGCGCATGACTGTAAGATCGGCAACTCCGTCACCATGGCTAATGTAACGACATTGGCCGGTCATATTACAGTTGAGGACCATGCTGTTATCGGAGGACTTGTGGCAGTGCATCAGTTCACAAGAATCGGAGCTTATGCCATGGTCGGAGGGTTCAGTGGAGTAGGCCAGGATATACCGCCGTATACAATCGCTTCAGGTGCGCGTGCAAAACTCTTTGGATTAAACACAATAGGATTGAAACGTCATGGGTTCAGTGATTCAACAATTAATGACCTCAAAAAGGCATATAAGATACTCTTCAGGGAAAAACGGACATTGAAAGATGCCATAAAGAAAATACAGGAAGACCTACCATATACTGATGAGATTAAGCATCTTATCGAGTTTATCCAGAAAAATAAAAGAGGAATCTGCAGGTAAAAGCCGGAGATGAAAAAACTTGGTCTTATCGCCGGGGCCGGTGAACTCCCGGCGGCAATTGCCGGTGAAGCCCGGGCACTCGGATACGCAGTTATCGGCATAGCCCTTGAGCCTCTCGCCGACAGTTCTCTCTCTTTGCATGTTGACGAGATAAAATGGGTAAATGTCGGAAAATTCGGGAAGATTATCGATCTGCTGAAAAAATTTGGCGTCACGGAAGCGGTAATGGCAGGGAAAGTGTCAAAAACCCTCCTCTATAAAAGCAAGATTACACCCGACTTGCGTGCGGTAAAACTGTTGTTCTCCCTGAAGGACCGGCGTGATGATTCGATCCTTTTGGCTATTGCAGAGGAGTTGGATAAGGAAGGTATCAGGCTTCTTGATATAATCAGGTTCAGCAGCGGACTGCTCGCCCCTGAAGGGGTTTTGACAAAAAAGAGTCCCAGCGAAGAGGAGTGGCAAGACATCAAATTCGGCTGGGGGATTGCGAAAGAAATAGGCAGGCTTGATATCGGACAGACCGTGGTTGTAAAAAACCGGGCTGTAATGGCTGTCGAGGCAATTGAAGGGACCGATGATGCCATCAGAAGGGGTGGGAAGCTTGCGGGAAAAGACGCTGTCGTAGTCAAAGTCAGCAAACCGGATCAGGACATGAGATTTGATGTGCCGGTGATAGGGTTAGAAACAATAGAAGCGATGATTGAAGTACACGCCAGGGTCCTCGCATTCGAATCAAAAAAATGCCTCATCCTCAACAGAGATAAAATTATTGAGGTATCAAAAAAGGCAGGCATTTCCATCTTAGGCTATTCAGGATAAACCTATCCATGTGCTTACTGCACTATCCCGTATTATCCATTAATTTTACGCCGGGGATAGAGTTTTTGAGCTCATTATTAATTATGCGGGCTATCATCAGTATTTCAGCTTAGCTTTCTCCTGGTCCGCAACAACTACTAGTGTGAAATTGTCAGCGTCAAGATATTTCTTTGCTACTCTGAGCACATCGTTTTTGGTTACTGCATTAATATAAGCGGGATATTTTTCGACGTAATCAAGCCCGAGGTCGTAAAATTCGACCGAGGCAAGAAAATCGGCAATTTTTCTGCTGGTATCGAGTTTCCGCGGGAAACTACCGGTCAGATAAGACTTTGCCTCGGAAAGTTCCTCATCTGAAACCTCCTCATATCTCATCCTGTTAATCTGCCTGATGATATCCTCGATCGTCACATTTGCAGATTCATTTTTCGTCTGGACGCCGATCTCGAAATGTCCCGCATCCTTCTGGGCCGCAAAGAAGCTGTGAACATCATAGGCAAGCCCCTTTTCCTCTCTCACCGACTGCATAAGTCTCGAGGAAAATCCTCCGCCGCCGAGTATATAATTCATGACAGAGACTGCATAGAAATCAGGGTTATTCCTGTTGATGCCGGGGTTGCCTAAGACAATGTTTGCCTGAGTCAGATCTCTGTCTATTTTTATGACTTTGCGCGTTTTTTTCTCATCAGGTTTTGAAAGGGTTATCTCAGGCATGCCCGACTGTTCCCATCCGCCGATGTATTTGGTGATCAGTAAATTCAATTCTTCACCGGAAAGGTCCCCTGAAACCGATAATATCGAATTGTTTGGAAGAAAGAATTCTGAATAAAATTTCAGGATATCATCCCTTTTTATTTGGTCTATCGTCTCGGGGGAGCCTTCGATAACTCTTCCATATGGATGTTCTCCGAAGACCGCACTCCTGAAAGCTCGCCCGGCGACAAACGCAGGGTCTTCTTCCCTCTGCCTCAAGAGGCCTTTAACAAGGTCTTTTTCCCTCTCAATCTCGGTTTGAGGAAAAACAGGATTAAGAAGGACGTCCGAAAATAATTCGAATCCTTTATCGACGTCTTTTTTCAGAACGGAAAGGGTAATTGAAGTAGAATCGTTCCCTGCAGATGCATTCAATGACGCACCGATAAAGTCTATTTCTTCACTGATTTCTTTGGAAGCGCGTGTCTTTGTTCCCTCAGTAAGAAGCGCTGCTGCAAGATTGGCAATGCCTGCTTTTTCTTTCGGTTCATGGGACTGACCCGCTTTTACCATAAGCGTTATCATAACAATAGGGAGGTTGTGATTCTCGGATTGCAGGACTGTGAGGCCATTCGGCAAGACGGTCCTTTTTGCTTCGAATGCAAAAACATTGGTAGACAGAAAACAGAATATTGCATACAGTATGAGAACAGAGAAGAATAACGGATAACGAAGTGAAATAAAAGCATGAGGATTCATTTCCCTCATGTTATTATTCTGTTTTCCTCTTTTCATTATTTACTGCCTGTTGCTCCCTATTTACTACCTGCTATTCTTTCGACCTACTATCTTCTTTCGTCGGTATCAAAATCCCCACTGTCCTGTTATTTTCATGTAAATATTTATTAGCAACATTCACCACGTCCGCAGGCGTCACTTTCCTTACACCGTCAAGGTATTTATCGATAAGTCTCCAATCTCCAAGCATCTCAAAGATACCATACTTCATGGCTTGCAGAAAAATGGAGTCCTGTCCCATGACAAAAGATGACTCAATCTGGTTCTTTGCCTTCTGTATTTCGATCTCGGAGGGTTTCTCTTTTTTGATCTGTTCTATTTCTTCATATAGTGATTTTTCTAATTCTGCATTCTCTTTACCCGGCGTTGCTGTCGCAGAGAAGAAAAAGAGATAAGGATCCCGGTTAAAACTGCTGTAATTGGCGGATATGTTGAGGGCAATCTTTTTTTCGTAAACAAGGGATCTGTAGAGCCTCGAGCTTTTCCCGCCCGACAGTATCAGGTTAAGGACATCTATTGCGCAGCTGTCTTCATGAGGAAAACTTGGTGTATGATAGGCAACAATGATATAGGGGAGTTCAGCTTCTTTCCTGAGCATTACTCTCTTTTCCCCCTTTTGTGCAGGCTCAACTGAAGCCATAGGTTTTCTCGGAAGACCAGGCGGAATGTTTTCGAAATAAGCTTTCACCTTATGTACTATCTCATCCGCTGTAACATCTCCCACAATAATGATTACAGCATTGTCCGGAGAATAAAACGTTTTATAGTAATGATAGAGGTCATTCCGTTCCATAGACTTAAGATCTGACATCCAGCCGATTACCGGCCTTTGATAGGGGTGCACCTTAAATGCCGCTGCGACAACTTCTTCGGACAATGAATTCTGAGGATCATCTTCGTACCGCAACCTCCGCTCCTCCATGACAACCTGTCTTTCTGAACGCACTTCTTTAGGGTCCAGCGTAAGATTCTGCATCCTGTCGGCCTCCAGTTCAAGGGAAAGCTTTATTCTGTCAGAGGAAAACATCTCGAAATAGACAGTATAGTCCTTTGTTGTATATGCATTGTTCATTCCGCCGTTCCTTTGGACAATTTTTGATAGCTCCGAAGGGCCGTATTTCGGAGTTCCTTTAAACATCATGTGTTCGAGCAGGTGACTAAGCCCGGATTTGCCTCTCGGCTCGTCACTTGATCCTGCGCGGAACCATATTTGGAAAGTTGCAACCGGAGCTTTATGTTCCTCCACAATGATGATCTTGAGTCCGTTTTCGAGCGTATGTTCGTAAACGGCTGTGGCATATGCTGTATATGCTGTAACCGATAATAACAGCACAAGAGAAATGAGAAAAACTCTAAAAAACAGCATGGATTAATATATCAGAGAAATAAAAACTATTTAAAGGGCGCCGCTGGCAGCTTCTATAAATTACTTGACACTTTCTGCTATCTTCGATATTGTTATGTAAAGTAAAACTTTTGATAAGGAGTAATAATTGTGCAGAGAGAAAAGAATGTATTAAGCGCTATCTTTTTCCTTTTTTGTTTCCTCTCATTTCCTGGCATGACTGCATCTGAAACACTCGAATATAAATATTACACTGTAGAAAAGGGCGATACCCTATGGGATATCTCGAATAATGAACTTCAGGATTCGTTCTTATGGCCAAAGGTCTGGAAAGAAAATCCCGAGATCAAGAACCCGGATTTAATTTATCCCGGACAAAAGATTAAGATTCCACTTTATCTGCTGCAAAAAGAAATAAAACCCGAACCTAAACCCGAATATAAACCCGAACCTAAGCCTGAATATAAACCCGAACCTAAGCCTGAGAGAATAATACGCAAACCCATGAAACCTATTGAACCTGTTGCAAGAGAATACCTTGTCGGCAAACACATCCTGGCTGCGAGCGGTTATATTTCGGAATCTGTGCATAGCGTCGGCTCAATCCTTGACACGCCGACCGGCCGGACCTCTCTCGGTAAAGGAGATTATGCATATATTAAAACAACTAATCCGGCAAGGAAGGGCGACAGGTTTTTCATCATTGAGCCGGTAACGAAGATAAAGCACCCCAAAACAGGTCGTTTCCTTGGTTATCTTATCGATGTTATTGCAACTGCCGAAGTCGCAGGCCAGGAAGCTAATGATGATCCGAAAATATTAATCACATATGCCTATAGAGATGTCTCACCGGGAAATCTTCTCGACACCTTTTCGGAAATAGAACCTCCGCTAGCCCCTGAAAAACCCAGAAGGCCTGACATAAGTGGTTTTATTGTTGCAGCAAAGGAACTTCATGATGCAAACGGGACATGGGATATTGTTTACGTCGATAAAGGCAGAAATGATGGCTTAGAGGTCGGCGATCTTCTTGCAACAACCCTCCAGAGTCCGCACAAAATTCATAATGGTTTAATTCAGATTATAAGTGTAAGGCCATCGACTGCAACGGCAATTGTAAGGAAAGGCAATATCGAAATCTCTGTCGGGGACAGTATAACTGCGGTCAAGCAGGAGTAGTCGTCAGTCTCTTAAGGGCTTTTAGCCTGCTTGGATGTTTCAGTTTTCTCAAAGCTTTAGCTTCTATCTGCCTCACTCTTTCTCTCGTTATCGAAAGATGTCTTCCGACCTCCTCAAGTGTGTGATCCCTGTCGGCGCCTATGCCGAATCTCATCCGGATTACCATCTCTTCTTTAGGAGTTAAAGTCTTCAACACTTTCTGTATCTGTTCTGACGCCTCGGTCTTTTCAGCGTCGGAGTAAGGTGATGGGCTGTTCTTGTCGCCGATAAAATCTTCGAGTTCCGTATCTTCATCCCCCACAGGCGTCTGAAGCGCTATAGGGTCCTGTATCGCTCTGAAAACCTCTTCAACCTTCCGGGTTGGAACCGCAAGTTTTTGTGCGATTTCTTCATTGGTCGGTTCTCTGCCAAGCTGTTGGGTCAGCTCCCTTGACGCCTTGGTAACTCTATTATAGAATTCCATCATATGAACCGGAACCCTGATGGTCTTGGTCTGGTCGATTAATGCCCTCGTTATTGCCTGCCTGATCCACCACGTTGCATAGGTACTGAACTTAAACCCTTTTTCGTATTTGAACTTATCCACAGCTTTCATAAGACCTATGTTACCTTCCTGTATGAGATCGAGGAGGGGCAACCCTCTTCCGACATAATTCTTTGCGATGTTGACTACAAGTCTCAGATTGCGGGTTATTAGTTCATTTTTCGCTGTAGAGATAAGCGTCTTCGCCTTTTGAATACGGCTCCAAATCGCTTTAAGGTCATTTACCTTTGCTCCAACTTCTGCTTCGGCCTTTTTATATGTCTTTTCAATTTCCTTCGCCAGCACTTCAAGCTTTTTTATATCGGTATTCTTCTTTTTTTTCTCCTTAATAGTACTTTTTAAGCCTTTCAGTGAACCGTACTTCCCTATTCTCCTGTCGGCGACTTCAATTTCCATCATGAGATCATTGATAATCTCAAGACTTCTTATAAGCGCCTCATCAGCTTTCTCCTCTTCAGGATTCAACTCCTCTTCATCGCCGTTTAAAATTGCCTCGAGTTTTTTATAAATGGGGAGTGTGGTGATAAGTTCGTGTATAATTGCTTTCCCTTCCTCAAGTCTTTTTGCAAGCTCTGTCTCTTCATCCTTTGTAAGGATGGATATGTCCCCCATCGAATAAAAATAGGCTTGCACAAGGTCTTCGGTCTTCTCATATTCTTCAAGTTCTTCTTCTAATTCCTCTTCGGGTGGGACTACTTCTTCATGATCCACAACTTTAACCCCCATGTCTTGGAGAATATCCATGAGGTCTTCTATTTCATCAGGTGAGAAGAATTCGGAAGGAAGCGCATCATTTATCTCGTCATAGGTAAGAACGCCACGTCTTTTACCGATATCGATTATCTCTTCAAATATGTCTCTCTCTCTCATCCTTAATCCTTGAACCACATAAAAGGGCCTTTTTCAAAGGCCCTGCCTTTACCTTGACAACAGGAGGGAATTAATAAGGGTCAAGTCACACGGTCTATTAGTACTGGTCAGCTGAATGCATTACTGCACTTACACCTCCAGCCTATCGACGTGGTAGTCTACCACAGACCTTCAGAGGGATTGCTCCCTGGGAGACCTAATCTTGGGGTGGGTTTCACGCTTAGATGCCTTCAGCGTTTATCCCTTCCAGACATAGCTACCCGGCATTGCCACTGGCATGACAACCGGAACACAAGAGGTCTGTCCATCCCGGTCC